>Ga0247843_1000424_pt1 | contig 100884 bp, 103 predicted proteins | sample LaCruzMarch2017__FD_192420 | JGI IMG/M metagenome (GOLD analysis project Ga0247843, IMG submission 192420) | Freshwater microbial communities from meromictic Lake La Cruz, Castile-La Mancha, Spain - LaCruzMarch2017_8m | ecosystem: Environmental > Aquatic > Freshwater > Lake | place: Spain...
GCTAGCCGCCGCGTACCTTCAAGCTGGCGGACTCACGCGTGCGCTTGACGGTGCGGCTATTGTGGCTGGATCCGCTCCTGGAGCTTCACCAACGCCAACCCCAGTGGCGAATGTGAAATGGTCGGATGAAGCGACGCTTGAAGCAGAATACGTAGAACGTCGCCTCCGTGAGGTGAGAGCTCAGCTTCGCAATCCCGCCCATGTTCGCGAGATGAAGATGCTCTACGGCAATGAATGCTTCGCATGCGGGCGTAAGGTCATCGTTGGTGTTGATCCAAACGCCTTCTACTCCGAAGCGGCACACATCAAGCCACTGGGTCTGCCACACAACGGCCCGGACACGAAAAACAATATGATCTTGCTGTGCCCCGAACACCACCTCCAGTTTGATCGTGGTATTCTTCGGCTAAGGCCAAGCAAAGGCTCGCTGGTCATCGACAGCCGGATCATCGGAGACCCGAACCATGGTCGAGCGGTTGTCCTGAAAGATCCTCACGTTTTAGATCCAGCAATGGTGAGCTGGCACTTCGATTTCTGGAAACCTATATGATTCCAACATGGTCGCCTGCGTCCAACTGCGGCGCGACGCCCCTGACCGCCTTCGCGGCCAACTCCCCGGTGGCCGACTTCCATTGCGGCGTCTGCGCCGAGGCATATGAACTCAAGGCCACCAAGGGGCCGCACCGACGACGCGATCTGACCCTTCTCCCCTTGCGGGAGAAGGTGGCAGCCGAAGGCTGACGGATGAGGGGTACGAGGACGCAGATGAGATCAGTTGAGCAGGCGCTCGTCGGTGGCACCGGGAGTCACCCCTCATCCGACCTCGCTCCGCTCGGCCACCTTCTCCCGCAAGGGGAGAAGGGTTCAAACCAGCTCCACCTTCAGCGAATGCCCCAGCACCCGCGCCGCACGGCTCAAGGTGTCCAGCGTCACATTCGAGGCGTTCGGGTCGAGGACGCGGTTCAGCTGCGCCCGGCTGGTGGCCATCTGCGTGGCCATGGCCGCGCGGGTGATCTTCTGGTCGGCCATCGCCTGCTGGAGCTGGAGGGCGATCACGATCTTGACCGCGCGCAGCGTCACCTCCTCGCGAATGCCCTCCTCATCGAGGAAGTCGTCGAGGGTGGAGAGGTCCGACGGGTCGCGGAACTTCATGTCTGTCATGAGCACACCTTCTAAAGGCCGCGCTCCTTCATTCGCCTGGATGCGATCTCGATGTCGGCCTGCGGCGTCTTCTGAGACTTCTTGATGAAGCCGTGGACCACGACGAGCGCCTGATGCTCCGCGTCGTGGAAGAAGATCATCCGCACCTCGCGGTTGCCGCCGAGGCTCGACCGGACCTCCCAGAGCCCTCCGCCCAATGAACGGCAGAGCGGAAGACCCATCGGAAACCCGAACTGGACCCGCTTGAGGTCGAAGCCGAGGATCGCGCGATCCGGCTTATCGAAGGATCGCAGCCACTCCAGGATCACGGGACGGCCGGACGGCGTTTCGTAGAAGCGGACCGTGTGCATGCACATCTCCTGCGTGTAGGTTGACACTACTTTGCATAGCGAATCCATTCCCAGCTTTATTCCCCTCGGCCCAATGCCGAGGACTGCAAACTCATTGTATCATTTATGGTCCGGTATGCAATCCGCATACTTCAGCGTGTCGCCGACGACCTCAACGCACGGTCCTTCTCCCCTTGCGGGAGAAGGTGCCCCGGAGGGGCGGATGAGGGGTACGAAGACGCAATCGAGATGGTCGGGCAGATACTCATTGGGTAGACGGGGGGTCACCCCTCATCCGACCTCGCTCCGCTCGGCCACCTTCTCCCGCAAGGGGAGAAGGACACTCATGTCCGCTTCACCACCGCCAACTGTCCGCGCTGACCCCGATTTCCCCCATCCGATCAACACCCGCCCGCTCAAACGCCCCCTTCGACCGAACACGCCCCCAACCTCCCTTACAATCGTCCCCCTTTCACACGGAGGACGGACCATGGCCGAGGGATCGCAGAGGGGGGTGGCGGCGCCGCAGGCGGTGTGGGCGCAGGTGCGCGAGGACTATCTGGCCGGGCGGTCGGCGAGCGAATGCTGTCAGCTGCACGGGGTCGGGCTGACGGCGCTGCGGTCGCGGGCGGCGCGCGAGGGGTGGCGGCGCAGCGACCAGCCCTGGACCCCGCCGGCCCGGCTGGACCCCTGGGACGAGGGGGTGGAGCTGGAGGAACGGACCCAGGGCGACCTCGACCGGGTCGCGTTCGGGGACCTGGCCTGGGTCGCCACGCGCCGGATGATGCGGGCCGTGATGCGCGGGGACGCGATGGAGGCCCTGCGCTGGCGGCGGGTGCGCCTGGTCATGGATGCCGAGGCGGCCGAGACCACCGAAACCCTCGCCCGTTTCGAGGCGGAGGACTGGCGATGCGAACAGGAGGCGCAACGCGCGGCGATGGAGGCGAACGGGTCGGACGGGTCGGACGGGTCGGACGGTGTTTTTTCAGACCGCGCGCCCGACGGTCAGGAATGATTCCCGGTCGAACCGACGGCGCGGACCGCAGGTCCCTCCATCGCCCTCGAGGCCCTGACCGTCAGAGGTTCATCACAGCGGACACGGCGAAGGCACGGCGAACACGGCGGAATCCCGCCGCCGGACACATCACCGCTCCCGTCGTGCCCGCTGTGACCCGCCGTGCGCGCTGTGATGAACCCGGGTGGCCAGGCCCCCGAGCCGAGGACGGAAAGGGCCTGCGGACCCTAGCCCGTCGCCAGCCCGACACCCCGTCCACCGCCCGGGACCGGGGCCACGTCGAGCAGCTTGACCCGGAACACCAGCACCGAATTGGGCGGGATGTCGCCCTGGCCCCGGTCGCCATAGCCGAGGGCGGGCGGGAGGTAGAGCATCCACTCGTCGCCGGCCTTCATCAGCTGCAGCGCCTCGGTCCAGCCGGGGACGACCGCGTCCATATGGGTGGCATAGGGGATGCCCCTGGCGAAGGAGGAGTCGAACACCGTGCCGTCCGTCAGCGCCCCCTCATAGTCCACGCGGACCAGATCGTTGCGGTCGGGGCTGGCGGCGCCCGACGGGCCGCTGCTGAGGACCTTGTACTGCAGGCCGCTGGCGGTGGTGCGGATGCCCTCGGCGCGGGCGTTGGAGGTCAGGAAGAATTCGGAGGCCTTCAGGTTCGCCTCCGCATCGGCGCCGGGCGCGGCGTCGCCCCTGTTGCAGGCGGACACGGCCAGGACCGCGACCAGAACGAGAGGCCTAACCCATCCGAAGCGCATAACCCTGGTCCTTCAAAGCCTGTCCGATCTCGTCGGCGTGGGCGCTATCGCGCGTTTCGACCATGATGTCGAACTCCGCCCCCTTGGCCGGCACGTCCAGCGCCAGACGGTTGTGGACGACGTCGATGATGTTGCCGCCGACGTCGCCGATCACCCTTGCCATGGCCGACAGGATGCCCGGCCGGTCGTCGGACAGGATGCGATAGACGATCAGGCGGCGCTCGCGGACCATCTCGCGGTTCAGGACCACGGCCAGCATCCGGGCGTCGATGTTGCCGCCGCACAGGACGAGGCCGACCTTCATCCCCCGGAACCGCTCCGGTTGGGCCAGCAGGGCGGCCAGACCCCCGGCACCGGCCCCCTCGGCGACGGTCTTTTCGAGGGTCGCGAACATCGAGACGGCGCGCTCGAAGTCCTCCTCGGCGCAGACGACCACGTCCTCGACCAGGGGGTCGGCCAGGGCGAAGGGGATGTCGCCGACGGCCTTGATGGCGATGCCCTCGGCGATCGTCGCCCCGCCGCAGACGGGCGGCAGGCCCGCCCGCCGGGCGCTGAAGGAGGGATACATGGCCGCCTCGACGCCGAAGATGCGGATGTCGGGCTTCATCGCCTTGGCCGCGATGGCACAGCCCGCGATCAGCCCTCCGCCGCCGATGGGGATGACCAGGGCGTCCAGATCGGGCGCGTCCTCAAGGAACTCCAGGCCGCAGACCCCCTGCCCCGCCACGATGCCCGCATCGTCGAAGGCGGAGATGAAGACGAAGCCCTCGGTGTCCCTCAGCCGGTGGGCCTCGGCGGTGGAGGCGGTGAAGTCCAGGCCGTGGATGACCACATGGGCGCCGTGGCTGCGCGTGCCGTCGACCTTGGTGAAGGGCGTGCCCTCGGGCATGACGATGGTGACGGGGATGCCCAGCCGGCCGCCGTGATAGGCCAGGGCCTGGGCATGGTTGCCCGCGCTGGCCGCCACCACGCCGCGCCGCCGCTCGTCGGGGGTCAGGGACAGGAGGCGATTCAGCGCGCCGCGCTCCTTGAAGGAGCCGGTGAAATGCAGGTTGTCGAACTTGACCCAGACCTCGGCCCCCGTGGCCTGCGACAGGCGACGGGAGTGGCGGACGGGGGTGCGGTCGACCTGGCCGGCGATACGCGACTGCGCGGCCTGGATGTCTTCGAAGGTGACGCTCATCAGGCGGTTGTGGCGCCCGTCGTCAGGTCTCGCAACCTTGACCTTATGCCTGCGTTAGGGGTCTTGTGGTGGTCGCCTGCCGGGCGATTCCGCGTGTCTGAAAGGGAGCCTGCCGATGTCGATTCGTACCCTCGTCGCCTTTGCGGCCGTCGCCGCCGGTCTGGGAGCCTGCGCCCCGACGATGGGAACGGCCGGAGGCGGCTATGGTCCCCCCGCCGCCTTCAATACCGCCGACTTCGCGCCGTCCGCCCGGACCGGGGACGCCGCCATCGAGGGGCGCGTGGCCTTTGAGCGCGACGGTCAGAGCTTCGCCTGCACCGGCTCGGTCGGCCTGACGCCGGACACCCCCTACACCCGCCAGCGGTTCCAGACCCTGTATGGCTCGACCGAACAGGCCGCCGTGCCCGAGGCGGTGGTCCGCGCCCGCACCGTGCCCGACCCCAATGCCGACTACCGCTCCTACGTCCGGTCCCAGACCTGCACCAACGGCCGGTTCCGGTTCGACGACCTGCCCGAGGGCGGCTGGTTCCTGATCACCCCGGTCAGCGCCGGAGCGGACCGCATCATCCTGATGCGCCACGTCGTCACCCGCGCCGGCACCACCGCCAACGTCATCCTGTAAGGCTTACCCCCATCCGCGCGGGCCGGTCCCGCCACAGCCCGAGGCGTCCCTCCGATGAAAGCCTTCGCACTCGCCGCCCTTGTCCTGACAGTCGCAGGCTCCGCCTCGGCGCAGAGCGGATCCTATCCCGATCCGGCCCGGCGCTATTCAAGCGACGGCAGGTATGGATACGACGTCAACCGACAGGCCGACCGGCCGGGTGATTACCGCTGCGACGCCTACTGGGATCGGGGGCGGGACGACTGTGGAGCGTCCTGGCGCGACCAGCGGCGCTACAGCAGCCAGGCCCATGGTCCGGAATATGGCCATCGACGCTATAGTTCTTACGGTCATGGGCAGGGCGGCGGCCATGTCTACCAGCCCTACAGCCAGGGCACCCGGTACTATGGGGCCTATGGCCGCCCGGATCAGGTCTATCCGGGCGGCGGCTACGGCGGGCAGGTCGGCGGATACGGCCAGTATGCCGTCGATGGCGACCGCGGCCGGTCGTCCTGGTGCGCCGCCCGCTACCGCTCCTACGATCCCGGCAGTGGTTACTACCGCGCCTATTCGGGCCGTCTGGTGTTCTGCGGGTGACGCAGGACCTGCCGGCCGATCACGAGACAGCGGGTAACCCGCGTTCGCCATCTTTCAGACACAGCGGGATCGCCTTACCTGCTACAGGCTCGGTCCGGGTCGGTCTCAGTTCAGGGAGCGCGTTCATGTCCCAGCACAACATCGTCGGTTCGGAAGCGTTCAACCGATCGCCATTCGTCTTCATCCGCAGCGTTCGGGCAGGCGGCATGCGTCGCCGCCAGACCCGTACCGCCTTCGCCTTCGTGGCCGGAGCGGCAGCCGCCGTCGTCGGGGGCGTCGCTGCCGCCGTCCTGGCCTTTGGACCGGGGCTGGCCGGCGGTTAGGCCAGCCAGACCATCCGGCGGGTGTCGACCGGCGCGCCCCGCGCCTTGCTGAACTGACGCCGCACCTCGCCGGTGTAGAGGAAGCCCGCCTTTTCGAGCACGCGACCCGAGGCCGGGTTGTCGGCGAAATGACCGGACATCAGGGCACGCCTGCGCCAGCGCTGGCCGGCCCAGACCAGGGCGCCTTCCAGGGCCTCGGTAGCGAAGCCGCGGCCCCAGAAGGGCTGACCGATCCAGTAGCCGATCTCGGGGGCCAGGTCGGCGTCCTCGAACAGGCCGATGACCCCGACGGGTCCCAGATCCTCGTGCTCGATCAGAAAGGTGTTGGCCTTTTCCGGGTTCTGGGCCGCGACATCCGCCACGAACGCCTCGGCTTCCCGATGGCCATAGGGATGGGGCATCCGCAGGGTGTTGCGGGTGATGGCCTCGTCATTGGCCAATTGCGCGATGGCGGACACGTCCCGGGGCGCGGGCGCGCGCAGCAACAGGCGCCGGGTCTCGATGACCGGAGAGGTTTCAATGACGCACATATTTCCAGCCTTGTCTTCGGTCCACCGCCTTGGAGGGCTCGGGCGGACTTCGAGGCGGGGAACGCAAACGGGGAGCCTGGTGATCCAGACTCCCCGCGGAAATGTTTCCTTGGTCCGGATCGGCTGCTTTTTCGAGGAAGCAGCGCGATCCGAAATCCGGTTTCGCGCTACTCGGCGGCGATCGCCCCATTCTGAGCAAGGGAGGCGTCGTCGTTCGCCGGAAGGATCGACACGTAACAGCGGCCGTTGGCTTTCTTGGTGAACTTCACCGCGCCGTGCTCGAGAGCGAACAGGGTGTGGTCACGACCCATGCCGACGTTGTCGCCGGGGTGGAAGGTCGTGCCGCGCTGACGCACCAGGATGTTGCCGGCCAGCACGTTCTCGCTGCCGTATTTCTTCACGCCGAGGCGCTTGGAGTGAGAGTCGCGACCGTTACGCGACGAACCACCGGATTTCTTGTGAGCCATCTGGGCGCTCCTGCTTCCTTGTTGCGCCAGCGGCCGTTCGGCCTGACTGAGCGCGGGTCCTGCTTAGGCTTCGTCGGTCGAAGCGGCGGTTTCGGTCTTGGGCGCGGCCTTCTTCGCCGGAGCCTTCGCAGGCTTGGCGGCGGCGACGGGCGCTTCGGCTTCCACCGGAGCGGCGGCTTCCACACGGGGCGCCAGGCCACGGGCACGCAGGTTGATCTCGGCCTTGGTCATCAGATCGACCTTGCCGTCCCACTTTGCGGTCTCGCCGGCACCGTCGATGCCGGTGATGCGCAGGACCGATTCCATCTGGCGGTGGCCGTTGGTACGGCGATAGCCCTGGCGGCGGGTCTTCTTGAAGATCTTGACCTTCTCACCCTTGCGGGTCTCGATCAGGGTGGCGGCGACGGTCGCGCCTTCGATCAGGGGAGCGCCCAGGGTCACGCCCTTGTCGCCGCCCAGCATCAGGACCGAGCCCAGGCTGAGGACATCGCCGGCCGCGCCGTCGAGCTTTTCAACGACGATCGTGTCGCCCGGTTGGACCCGGTACTGCTTGCCGCCGGTCTTGATCACCGCGTACATCTTGAAGCCTTGGCTAACGCAAAAAAGAATGCGCCCGCCGGGAGACCCCGCGGGCGAAGAGCGGCGACATATACGGATGGTGCCCTGCGAGTCAACGCGAAACGCACCGGAAATGCCGTCGGGTGCTGATTTGCGCCGCTGATCTAGCCCTGATCCGACCGGCCGTGCAAAGACGGAACGACCTTCCAGCCAGAGGCCCTCGATGACCCAGACTGAAGCCGGCGGCGCGACCGACCGCCGCGCGACCGCCGCCCGCCGGATCGTCGCCCATGTGGCCGAACATCTTCAGGCCGACCTGTCGCTGCGGCTGTGGACCGGCGAGGTCCTGCCGCTGGGACCGAAGGCCCGCGACGACATCCAGATCGTGGTCGCGCGCCCGTCGGCGGTGCGTCGCCTGCTGCTGAAGCCCGGCCTGATGACGCTGTTCGAGCTGTTCGCCACCGGCGACCTTCGGGTCGAAGGGGGCAGTCCGCTGGATGCCGCCGACCGCTGGGACCATGGCCGCGCCATCCATCTGGCCTCACGGCTCGACAAGGTCCTGATGGCGAAAGAGGCCCTGCCCTTCCTGTTGGGGGGATCGGACGCCGGGTCGACGCAGCTTCCGGCCTGGGACACGACCGGCAACGACGGCATCGGGGCCACAAAGGCCGGGCGCAGCGACCAGGACTTCATCCAGTTCCACTATGACGTCGGCAACGACTTCTATGCGCTCTTCCTGGACCCGGAGATGGTCTACTCCAGCGCCTATTTCACTCGCCACGACGCTACGCTGGAGGCGGCCCAGGAAGAGAAGCTGCACCGCATCTGCAGGAAGCTGCGGCTCCAGCCCGGGCAACGCCTGCTCGATGTCGGCTGCGGCTGGGCCGGTCTGTCCTGCTGGGCCGCGAAACACTACGGGGTGACCGTTCACGGCGTGACCCTGTCGCAGGCGCAACTGGATTTCGGCCGGGCCAAGGTCGAGCGCGAGGGGCTGTCGGACAGGATCACCCTGGAGCTGAAGGACTATCGCAACGTCGAGGGCCAGTACGACGCCATCAGCCAGGTCGAGATGTTCGAACACGTCGGCTTCGCCAACCACGAACGCCACTTCCTGGAAATGCATCGGCTGCTGAAGCCCGGCGGCCTGTATTTTCATCAGGCGTCGGTGCGGCGCGGCGGCAAGGATCCGATCCGGCCGACCGACACGACCAAGGTCATCACTCGCTTCATCTTCCCGGGCGGCGAACTGGACACCATCGGCATGACGGTGACCAACCTGGGCCGGCTCGGCTTCGAGACCCTAGATGTCGAAGACATGCGCGAGCATTTCGAACTGACCTTGAAGCACTGGGAAGACCGGCTCTATGCCCGGCGCGAGGAGGCCTATGCCCTGGTCGGCGAGGCCCGCACCCGGCTGTGGCTGATCTATTTCGCCCTGTTCAAGAAGGGCTTCGAGCGCGGATCGGTGCTGGTCTACCAGACCGTCGCCCAGAAGCGCCGTCCCGGCCCCAGTGGCCTGCCGCTGGACCGGGCCAGTCTGTACGCCTGATCCTCCCCCGCCACTTTGCGGGGGAGGGGGACCGCGAAGCGGTGGAGGGGGCCGAAGCGGACACCGAGTCCGGGGCCGCCCCCTCCACCACGACGCAAGCGCGCCGCGGTCCCCCTCCCCCGTTCGCTACGCTCCGGGTGAGGATTACTCCTCGACCGTTACAAAGTAACACGCTATACGGCGATCAATGTCGCCGTCCGCCCTTGAACAGCCGGTCCTGTGGTCGCTTCTCGGCGGCGGGTTCGCGGCCGCCTTCCTGCATGCGGCCCTGCCGACGCACTGGCTGCCGTTCGTGCTGGTCGGCCGGGCCCAGCGCTGGAGCCTGACGCGGAGCCTTCTGGCGGTCACGGCGGCGGGGCTGGCCCATATCGCCACGACAGTCGTGGTGGGCAGTCTGATCGTCGCGGCCGGCATGGCGCTGGACGAGGTGGTCGCCGGTCTGCTGTCGCATCTGTCGGCGGTGCTGCTGTTCGGCTTCGGCGGCTTCTATCTGATCAAGTCGGTGGTCCGCAGACCGGCGACGGCGGGCGGGCCGCCGCTGGATCTGGCCGAGCCGACGGTTTCGCATTCGGCCGCCTTCTGGGGACTGGTGGCGGTCATGGCCCTGTCGCCGGGGGAGGTTCTGCTGCCGATCTACATGTCCTCGGCCCAGGAGGGCGCGATGGCGCTGGCGCTGCTGACGATCGTCTTCGCCGTCGGGACGATCCTGGGCATGACGACCTTCACGACCCTGGCCCGCGCGGGCGCTTCGGTGCTGAGGCTGGAGCGGTGGGCGCGCTATGAGGGGGCCATCCTGGGTGTCGCCCTGATCGCGATCGGACTTCTTGTCGTGACACATCAGCACTAAGGCTGGGCGCATGGCCGACCACGCGCACCATCATCACGACCACGCCGGTCACAACCATGGGCACGTCGGCCACGCCCACGGCGGACATGGACATGCGCACGGTCCGGTCGACACGGGCGACTGGCGCTATGGCGTGGGGCTGATCATCAACCTGGCCTTCGTGGCGTGCGAGTTCGGGGCCGGGCTGTTCAGCGGCTCGACGGCGCTGCTGGCGGACGCGGGGCACAATCTGTCGGACGTGCTGGGACTGGCCATGGCAGGCGGGGCGGCGGTGCTGGCCCGGCGTGCGGCGGGCAAGCAGCTGACCTATGGCTTCGGCAAGGCGACCATACTGGCGGCGCTGGCCAATGCCCTGCTGCTGATCTTCGCCTGCGGGGCCATCGCCTTCGAGGCGGTCCAGCGGCTGAGCGAGCCCGCGCCGGTCCAGTCTGGCGTCGTCATGATCGTGGCGGGCATCGGCTTCGTCATCAATCTGGGCACGGCACTGCTGTTCATGCGGGACCAGCATTCGGACCTGAATGCGCGCGGGGCCTATCTGCACATGCTGTCGGATGCGGCGGTGTCGATCGGAGTGGTCATCACGGGCGGGGTCATCCTGCTGACCGGCTGGTCGATCCTGGATCCGCTGGTGTCCATCGTCATCGTGGCGGTGATCCTGTGGGGGACCTGGGGCCTGCTGAAGGACTCCATCGGCCTGGCCATGGACGCGGCCCCGGCCTCCGTGGACGTGGCCGCGGTTCGGGCCGCCCTGGCCGGGTTGCCGGGTGTGCAGGCGGTCCATGACCTGCACATCTGGGGCCTGTCGACGACCCGGACCGCCTTGACCGCGCACATCGTCCATGATCGGGGCGACCCGCGCGCTCTGCTGGTCGAGGCTCAGGCGCTGGCCAGAACCCGGTTCGGCATCGGGCACACGACGTTGCAGCTGGAGACCGACGTGATGCCGGACTGCCCGGACTGCTAGTCCGTTCGTCGGCTGAGTTGCGCCGGTCGCATGGGTTCATCACGGCGAGCACGACGAGGTCACAGATAGCACGGCGGGACCGGGCGGTTTTCGCGGTCATCGCTCGCGCCTGGCGCCGGAAGGCGAGAAGGGGCGGCGTCGCCGCCGATCCCCTCCTCGCGAGATGTCGCGCCAGAAGGAAAGGATCGGCGACGGTACCGCCGTCCTGATCCCGTCGTGTTCGCTGTGGCCCGTTGTGCGCGCTGTGATGAACCTCTCGCCGGACATCCATGCGTCAACGGAAGCGCCGATTGTTCTAATCGACGCAGAGGGTCGGGCCGGCCTGACCGTTCTCGACCGGCGTGCGGCAGCCGAACGGCAGGTCGTTGACGGCACAGCGGCCAGTCACCGGGCCGGGAGGCCGGGTGCCCGCCGTCTCCGTGTAGCAATTGCCCCGGCAGTCATCGCCGTCGCGACAGACCTTGCCGCCGTCGGCGAAAGGAATGACGCACTGCTCGGTCTGCAACCGGCCCACCCGCATCAGCTCGCCGCCCCGGGCCGCGCAGGCCTGCTCCGCCGTCCGGGTCGGCGTGGCCGTCTCCGGGGCCCGGGCCGCCATCGGCGAACAGGCCGACGCCATGAGGGCGAGGGCGGCGATCAAAAGGCGCATGGTTATCCCTTGTGCGAGACGTCGCCCTTCGCGAACCCGGTCCAGACGTCGTCGTAGTCGAGCTGCATCGTCGGGGTCGTTTGCGCCCATTCCGTGGTGCGGATCGGAAGCCGCGTCTCGAACATGAAGGCCAGGGTGTTTTCCAGCTTGTGCGGCTTCAGCTCGGCGGCGACCGCCTTTTCGTAGCTGGCCTGGTCGGGGCCGTGGCCGCTCATGCCGTTGTGCAGGGACGCGCCGCCGGGGGCGAAGCCGCCTTCCTTGGCGTCATAGGCCCCGGTCACCAGCCCCATGAACTCGCTCATGACGTTCCGGTGGAACCACGGCGGGCGGAAGGTGTCCTCGGCCACCATCCAGCGCGGCGGGAAGATCACGAAGTCGCAATTGGCCGTGCCCGGCGTGTCCGACGGGCTGGTCAGGACGGTGAAGATCGACGGGTCCGGGTGGTCGAAACTGACCGTGTTGATCGTGTTGAACCGCGCGGTGTCCCAGCGATACGGCGCGTTGTTGCCGTGCCAGGCGACGACATCCAGCGGGCTGTGGGCGAAGGTCGTGGTCCACAGACGCCCGGCGAACTTCTGGATACATTCGGTCGGGCGATCGACATCCTCGAAGGCGGCGACGGGCGTCTCGAAATCGCGCGGATTGGCCAGTCCGTTGGAGCCGATGGGGCCGAGATCCGGCAGGCGGAAGGGCGCGCCATAGGTCTCGCAGACATAGCCGCGCACCGGCCCGGTCACCTCGACGCGGAAGCGGACCCCGCGCGGGATGACGACGATGTGGCCGGGGTCCGCATCGATGCGGCCGAACTCGGTGACGAAGGTCTGGGATCCCTGCTGCGGCACGATCAGAAGCTCGCCGTCGGCACAATAGAAGACGCGGTCCACCATCGAGCGGTTGGCGGCGTACAGGTGGATACCCACGCCGGTCTGGGCCTCCGCGTCGCCGTTGCCGCCATAGGTGACGAGGCCCTCGACCCAGTCGGTGGGGGCGGTCGGGATCGGCAGCGAGTCCCAGCGCATGCGGTTGGGGCTGGGCGGGGCGTCGTGGAAGGGGCCGGAGCGGATCAGGCCCTGACCGAAGGGCCGATAGGCCGGATGCTGGGCCGAGGGTCGCAGGCGATACAGCCAGCTGCGGCGGTTCTCAGAGCGGGGCGCAGTGAAGGCGGTGCCGCTGAGCTGCTCGGCATACAGGCCCATCGGTGTCTTCTGCGGCGAGTTGCGGCCGACCGGCAGGGCACCGGGGACCGCCTCGGTGGCGAAATGATTGCCGAAGCCGGTGAGGTAGGTCGCGCTGTTCAGCGTCATGCGTGGAGTCTCCCAGTGAGGGGTTTAACCGCGGGAGACGGGGGCGTCACCCTCTCCCGGAGGGAGAGGGCTTGAGCGCCTGAGAGCCAAAGGCGAGCAGACTTGCGCGAAAGGGTGAGGGGTTACGGTGCGAACCGGTAAGGGCGACACCCCTCACCCTTTCGGCTTCGCGCATCGCTACGCTCTGCGAGCCTCAAGCCCTCTCCCGATGGGAGAGGGAAAGTTTAGTACCCCCCCGCCCTCGCCAGTTTTTCGGCGTGGAACCCGGTGTCGCCGAGCAGTTCATTCAGCACACGGACCCGCTTCATATAGAGGCCGACGTCGTATTCGTCGGTCATGCCGACGCCGCCGTGCATCTGGACCGCTTCCTGCACCGCCAGTTCGGCGACCTTGCCGGCCTTGGCCTTGGCGACGGAGACGGCGAGATCGGCCTTGTCGGCCCCGGCATCGATCCGCTGCAGGGCGCCCAGCACGGCCGCCTTGGCCAGTTCCAGCTCGGTGAACAGATGGGCGGCGCGGTGCTGGAGGGCCTGGAACTCGCCGATCGCCTTGCCGAACTGCTTGCGTCCGCGCAGGTATTCGACGGTCGACAGGAAGGCCTGATCCCCGGCACCGGTCAGGCAGGCTGCGGCGCAGGCGCGGCCGAGATTGAGCGCGCCTTCCAGCGCCGCCTCGCCGCCGTCGACCGGACCGATCACGGCATCGGCGTCGACCTGGACGTCGGTCAGGACAATCCGGGCGGCGTTGTGGGCGTCGACCATGACGGTGCGCTCGACCTCGACGCCCGCGGTCTTCGGATCGACGAGGAACAGGGTCGTACCCGCCTCGGTCTTCGCCGCCACGATCAGGGCGTCGGCGATGTGGCCGTCCAGCACGAAGCCCTTGGCCCCGTTCAGCTTGAAGCCGTTGCCGCTGCGTTCGGCGGTGGTGGCGATGCGCGACGGCTGGTGCTTGGGGCCTTCGTCGAGGGCCAGCGACAGGATGGCCTCTCCCGCCGCGATCCGGGGCAGCCAGGCCGCCTGCTGCTCGGCCGAGGCGGCGTCGATCAGGAGACGGGCGGCGAGAACGCTCGACCCGAAGAAGGGCGACGGGGTCAGGGTGCGGCCCAGCCCTTCCGCCACGATCCCCGCCTCGACCGCGCCGAGGCCGGAGCCGCCGTGCTCTTCGGGGATGATGACACCCGCGAACCCCATCTCGCCGAAGGCCTTCCACAGGTCGCGCGAGACGCCGTCGGCGTCCTTGCTGTCCCGCAGCTGGCGCAGGTGGGCGATGGGCGCGTTTTCGCTGAGGAAGCCGTCGGTGGCCTCCTTCAGCATGGTCTGCTCTTCAGTCAGGATCAGGGGCATCTAGGGTCTCCGGTCGGTGGGGTGCCAAGAGCCCCTCCACCACTTCGTGGTCCCCCTCCCCACGATGTGGGGAGGAGACGGTGCTTCATCGTCTCCTCCCCGTTCCGAAGGAATGGGGAGGTGGCGCGGCGCTTCTTCAGCGCCGTGACGGAGGGGCTCTTAAGCCCCCGGCAGCTGCAGCAGGTGCTTGGCGATGATGTTCAGCTGAACCTCCGAGGTCCCGCCCTCGATCGAGTTGGCCTTGGTGCGCAGCCAGTCGCGGGCGGCGGTGCCCTTCCGGGAGCGGTCGCTTTCCCACTCCAGCGCGTCCGACCCGCCGGCCGCCATGGCCAGTTCGTGGCGGCGCTTGTTCAGCTCCGAGCCATAGTATTTCAGCATCGAGGCGATGGCGGGGGAGACCTGTCTGGCCTTCACCTGATCGCCGACCCGCTCCATCGACAGGCGGAAGGCGGCGACGTCGATGTCCAGTTCGGCGATCTTCGTGCGCAGCATCGGCTCGTCCAGCCGGCCCGCTTCGTCCAGCCCGATGGAATCGACCGCGACATGACCCATGGGGCGGCCCATGTCGCCTATGCCGCCGATCATGGTGCGTTCGTGGGCCAGCAGCGCCTTGGCCACGTCCCAGCCCCGGTTCAGCGTGCCGACCAGGTTTTCCTTTTCCACCCGCACGTCGTCGAAGAAGGTCTCGCAGAAGGGAGACTTGCCGCTGATCAGGGTGATCGGCTTGGTGGTCACGCCGGGCGTGGCCATGTCGAACAGGACGAAGCTGATGCCCAGATGCTTGGGCGCGTCCGGGTCGGTGCGGACGAGGCAGAAGATCCAGTCGGCCTTGTCGGCATAGGAGGTCCAGACCTTCTGGCCGTTGACGATCCAGTGGTCGCCGCGATCCTCGGCCCGGGTCTGCAGGCCCGCGAGGTCGGAGCCCGCGCCGGGTTCGGAATAGCCCTGGCACCAGCGGATCTCGCCGCGCACGATCTCGGGCAGGAAGCGCTTCTTCTGGGCCTCGGTGCCGAACTGCAGCAGTGCCGGGCCCAGCATCCAGATGCCGAAGGACGACAGCGGCGACTGGGCGTCGATGCGGCGCATCTCGCTGGCCAGCACCTTGGCCTCCTCGCGCGACAGGCCCCCGCCGCCGTATTCGGTCGGCCATTCCGGCGCGGTCCAGCCGCGTGCGCCCATGGCCTCCATCCAGGCCCTGTGCGCCGGGGTCTTGAAGGTCGCGTTGCGCCCGCCCCAGACGCGGTCCTCTTCATTGTCCATGGGGCCCCGGCATTCAGCGGGGCAGTTCGCCTCCAGCCAGGCGCGCGTCTCGGCGCGGAAAGTGTCCAGAACGGTCATGGTCGTCTCCCTGACGTCTTCGGCTGCGTCTCAGAGTGTCAGGTTAGCAAAGAAAATCGGGTGACGTAGCGTCAGCGTTCTCCCTCCCCCTGCGGGGGAGGGAGAGTGTCAGCGCGCCGTCGGCAGGAAGGGCGAGAAGGTAATCACGGTGAAGGTGTCGCGGATGTGGGGGCGAGTCTGGACCGACTTCGTCACGAAGGTGCCGATGTCCATGTCCTTCGGCAGCTGGAACTTGGCCAGCAGGTCGTACTGGCCCGAGGTGGAATAGACCTCCGAGACGTTCTCGACATTGTCGACCATGTCGGCGGCGACGTCGTTGGCGTGGCCAAGCTCACATTTGATGAAGACGAAGATGGCGGTCATCATGGCGCAAGCTCCCGGCTGTTCGCGGGTGTCGTAGCGGATGCAGGCATGACCGATAAGCCCCCCCTTTCGCCGGCCGCCCGGCCTTCTCACGAATGGCTGGAGGCCGAATACAACAACCGCGCGGCCGTGCCCGACCACCCCCTGCTGATGAGCCACTGGAAAGCGTCGGCTGCGGCGGCCCGCGCGGCCCATCCCCCCACGACGATCGCCTATGGCGCTGGCGCGCGCGAGGTCATGGACCTGTTCGAGGCCGGGCCGGACGCCCCAATCGTCGTCTTCATCCACGGCGGCTACTGGCAGGCGCTGGACAAGGACTGGTTCAGCGGCCTGGCCCCGGCCCTGCTGGCCCACGGGGTCAGCCTGGCCATTCCGTCCTACGACCTGTGCCCGACCGTGCGCCTCGGCGCCATCGTGCGGCAGATGGAGACCGTGGCCGATCAGGTGCGCGTGCGGTCGGGACGTCGCCCGGTGGTGTCCGGGCACTCGGCCGGAGGGCATCTGGCGGCCTGCCTGCTAAGCCAGGGACGCGCCTCGGCGGCGGTCGCGATCTCGGGCGTGTTCGACCTGGCCCCGCTGATCCCGACCTCGATCAATGCGGCGCTGAGGCTGGACATGCGCGACGCGGCGGCGCTGTCGCCGATTCACTGGCCCGCGCCGGACGGATCGACGCCCGGCGGCACGGTGCTGGACTGCGTCGTCGGCGGGGACGAGACGTCCGAGTTCATCCGCCAGTCGCGCGACATGGCCGATCAGTGGGGCGCGAAGGGCGTGGAGACCCGGTTCGAGGCCCTGCCCGGCTTGAACCACTTCACCGTGCTGGAGCCCCTGACCGACCCGGACGGTCCGCTGGTGAAGCGGATCGCCGATTTGGCGCGGTAGTCGTCTCCCTCCCCCGGGGAGGAGGGAGACGTTGGCGTCACCACCCTCGCCATCGCGACACTGTGACGCCACTATGGAGGTTCGCAGCAGGGGCAGGCGTCATGGCGGAACCGACGGGAATGGATCTGGGCCACGCGGTGGCCCTTCTGGCGGTGGCGGTTGTGGCCGTGCCGCTGTTCAAGCGTTTCGGGCTGGGTGCCGTGCTGGGGTATCTGGCCGCCGGCCTGATCATTGGCCCGTTCGGGGTCGGCATGATCGAGGACGCTCAAGCGGTGCTGCACGTCGCCGAACTGGGCGTCGTGATGTTCCTGTTCATCATCGGGCTGGAGATGCGGCCCGCGCGGCTGTGGAGCCTGCGCAGGGAGATCTTCGGTCTGGGCGCGCTTCAGGTGGGGGTGTGCGCCAGCCTGCTGACCGCGGCCGCCATCGCCTTCGGCCTGCCCTGGTATGCCGGGCTGATCATCGGCTCGGGGTTCGCCCTGTCGTCCACGGCCATTGTCATGCAGCTGCTGGAAGAGCGGAACGAGAACAACGAAAACGACGGGCAGCGTGTGGTTTCCATCCTGTTGTTCGAGGACCTGGCCATCGTGCCACTGCTGGCCATCGTGGCGATCCTGGCCGGCCAGTTCGGCACCACCATCGAGAATCCGCAGCCGATCTGGATGACCGTCGGGTTCGCCATCGCGGCGGTGGCGGCGGTCTATGTGATCGGCCGCTGGGCGCTGAACCCGGCGTTCCGGCTGCTGGCCCGATACGGGGGGCGCGAGGTGATGACGGCCGGCGCGCTGCTGGTCGTGCTGGGCGCGGCCTGGGCCATGGACCTGGGCGGGCTGTCGATGGCCATGGGAGCGTTTCTGGCGGGCGTGCTGCTGTCGGAATCGACCTTCCGCAACCAGCTGGAGGCGGATGTCGAGCCGTTCCGCGGCATTCTGCTGGGCCTGTTCTTCCTCAGTGTGGGCATGTCGCTGGACTTGGGCGTGGTCGCGCGGGACTGGCCGCTGGTGCTGGGCGGCGTCGCGGCCTTCATGGGGGCCAAGATGATCGGCGTCTATTCGGTCGCCCGGTTCATGAAGGCCGGGCATCCCGAGGCGCTGAAGCGCGCCGCCCTGATGGGCGAGGGGGGCGAGTTCGCCTTTGTCCTGTATGCCGCCGCCCTGGCCGCCGGACTGTTCGATGCGCGGACCGGGGCCATCGCCTCGGCCGTGGTGATCCTGTCGATGGCGCTGACGCCGTTGCGGATGCTGGTCGCCGACCGGCTGAAGTCCCGCGAAAAGGTGTCTCTGGAAGGCATCGAGGAGGCGCGCAACCTGCAGGAGCGGGTGCTGGTGATCGGCTTCGGCCGTTTCGCCCAGGTCGTCTGTCAGCCGCTGCTGGCGCGCGATGTGGACGTGTCGATCGTCGACATCGACGTGGACATGATCAAGGCCGCCGGCAATTTCGGCTTCAAGGTCTATTACGGCGACGGGTCGCGGCTGGACGTGCTGAGATCATCGGGCGCGGCCGATGCCGAAAGCATCCTGGTCTGCGTCGACCGGGCCGAGACAGCGGACCGGATCGTCGAACTGGTCCAGTCAGAATTCCCCCTGACCAAGCTGTTCGTGCGCGCCTATGACCGGGGACACTCGATCCGGCTGATCAAGGCGGGCGTGGAGTATCATATCCGCGAGACCTTCGAGAGCGCCCTGGCCTTCAGCGAGCATGTGCTGATGGATCTGGGATTCTCCGACGAGGATGCGCGCGAAGCCGTCGAGGATGCGCGTCGCCGGGACTACGAGCGGCTGACGCTGCAGGTCGCGGGCGGTCTGCAGGCGGGTCGGGATCTGGCGCGCGGCAATGCGACGACGCCGGAACCGGCCCCCTATGTGAAGCCGCGTCGCGAAGGTCGCGCCCTCAACGAAGAAGCGGCAGAGATGATGACGGCCGAGGAGATGGAGCGCCAGAAGGAGCAGGCCTGACCGCGGGCCAGAACGCGAAAAACTCGCGCCGGGGGCGGTCGTTCCGCCTCAGGCCGGCGGGCGATCCCCGAGCAGCGACAGAAGGCCCAGCACGCTCTTGACCGTGAACCAGACGCTGAGAAGGAACCACAGCGCCAGGAACAGCAGCAGGAACGGGATGCCGATCAGCACGATCGAGGCGACCGCGCTGAGGGCGATCAGAACCCAGGTGGCGATGGTCCACCAGAAGACCGACCAGAACAGCGCGATCTGGGCCTCGATATGCTCGCGCGCCAGGCCGGTGGCCGTGCCCCGCGCCGCATAGGCCACGACCAGCCCGACCAGGACCAGCATGTTCGCGCTGGGGATCGACAGGATATACAGGCACCAGGCGATCAGGGCGGCGGGCTTGCCCTCGGCCTCGTGACCGGGGGTGAGACGGGGCTGGGACGCATCCGACATTGTTGACCTCCTAGGCGAGGAACCAGCCGCGCGGATTGCGGACCGGCCGTCCGGCCTTCAGGGTCAGAACGCCGCTGGCCCCGCGAAGGATCAACCAGACCGCAACGATGAACAGGACGAAGACGCCCAGACCCACCGCGATCAGGATGGCCCCCAGAAGGGCCGCGACGGCACCGGTCCACAGGGTGCGCTGCTGGAACAGGAAATGGCTGGCGGCGACCGCGCCGCCCGGACCGGGCCGACCGGTGACCGCCAGCAGGGCGATCAGGGCCGAGACGCCCAGCGTCGGCACGGCAAACAGGATCAGGGCATAGACGGTGTACAGGCCGGTGCTGCCGGCAACGTCCTTCGGCGGAACGACGGTGCGGCGGTCCACGGGGGACGACCCGAAGACGCGCGGAGATTCGACCGCCCAGCCGGGTACCGGAGCGGGCCGCGGTGCGGGCTGAGGTGCGGGCTGAGGTGCGGGCGCAAACGTCGGTGCCGGCTCACGCCGCAGCGGAGCCTCCCGGCGCGGACGGGGCCGGGGATCCGGCGCGGGCGGGACGGGTTCGCCGGGCGGCGGTGCCGGTTCGATCGCGGCAACCGGATCGGCTTCCGGCCCGGAGGCCACAGCCTCGACCGGCTCGACGGACGGAGCAGGCTCCGGCGCGGGTTCGGGTGCTGGCTCGGACTCTGGCTCTGGCTCCGGCTCATTTACGACGCGCGACCGACCCTGCAGGGCGGCAGCCGAGGAAAAGCCGATCAGATCGTCATGATCGACGGCCGGATCGGTCGGCGTGGGCGCGTCTGGATCGCCGGGTTCGGCCATCGGAATCCTCGAAGGTCAGGAGCGGGGACAATGGCGATCCGCCCGCCCCTAGGCAAGGCATGGTGGTTGGGCCCTGACCGTGTAGAAAATCCGCTGAAGCGTTTCCGGGTCAGCCCTGAAGGTCGTTGATGCTCATGTCGGGCCGGTCCATCCAGCTGCCCGCCGCCCAGGCCCGCTCGGCCGCGCTCAGCTGCTCGCCCACCACGATGGTGTTGGTGGGCGTCTCCTCAAGCGCCAGCTCCACGCAGCGATAAGGAGAGCCGTCATCCGCCAGGATGGCGTCCAGCTTGCGGCGCAGGGCGATGGCGAAGGCCTCGGTCGTCGGGTCGCCCTCAAACACCATCAGCTGACCCAGTCGGTGCGGCTCGTGCGTGCGGAACCAGTCCAGCAGGGGATCGGCCGACCCGATCTGGAAGGCGTGGTCCACCGCCCCGTCGATGAAACTGTGCCAGCGCGTCTTCAGCGTCTCGAACGAGGCGACATAGTTCGAGCCCCCGAAGTCGATCGCGGCATCGGTGGCCAGGGTGACGGTGACGAATTCGTTGTGCCCGTGCGGCACGGCGCATCGTGACCCCGCATCCGCCAGCAGGCGGTGGGCCATGGAAAACCGGCGGGTGAAGCGGACCTGGGGCATGGGAGGGCGCTATGTCGTGCCAAAGGGCCGGAAACGCAAGGTTCAGCGGCTAAAGCGCAGCTCGCACCCGGCCCCGGTGGCGGCCTCGAGGGCGCCCGGCTTGTCGACCCGGACGGTCACGGCCCGCACGCGCGCATCGGTCAGGCAGTCCAGCGCCAGCCGCTCGGCGAAGGTCTCCACCAGCCCGACATGGCCCTCGGCGACGATGCGACGGCAGGCGTTGGCGACGGTCTCGTAGTTGATGGTGTCGGCCAGGCCGTGGACCTCGAGCGGGCCCAGTTCCAGCCGCACATCGATCAGCAGGGTCTGCAGCCGGCCGTGTTCATGGTCATAGACGCCGATTCCGGCCTCGACCTTCAGACCCTCGACGAAGATGGTCAGGCCTTCGCGGCGGGGCGCGGACGGGGACTCGGGAGACTGGGACACGGCTTCAGGACTCCGGCAGGATATCGGGCGTCTGCCACGCGAGGTGCTGGCCGCCGTCGACGGCGATCATCTGGCCCGTCACGGACCGGGCCTGGACCAGATAGAGGACGGCCTCGGCGATCTCGTCCGGCGAGGCCCCGTGGCCCAGAGGCACGGCGGCGGCCTCGGCCTGAAAGTCCGCGTCGGACTGGTGGATGGACTTCAGGGTGGGGCCCGGGCCGACGCCGTTCACGCGGATGCGCGGGGCCAGCGCCTGGGCCAGGGTGCGCGTCGCCCACCACAGTCCGTTTCGGGAAATCGCATAGGAGACGAAGCGCGGATCGGGCTTCAGCACCCGCTGGTCCAGCAGGTTGACGATGGCCGATCCGTCGGGGGCCTGGGCTGCGAAGGCCTCGGCCAGAACGATGGGCGAGCGCAGGTTGGTCTCGATATGCCGGTCCCAGGTCTCGCGTGACAATGCGCCGACCCGGTCGTCCTCGAACACGGAGGCGTTGTTCACCAGCACCGACAGCGGGCCCAGCGCAGCGGTCGCAGCAGGGACAAGGGCGCGGACCGCGGCTTCGTCCGTCAGATCGGCGGCGACGACGATCGACCGGCACCCCAGCGCACGCACTTCCGAAGCGACGGCTTCGGCGTCGTCCTTCGATTCGCGGTGATGGATGGCCACGTCATGGCCACGCCGGGCCAGGGCCAGGACGATGGCGCGACCGATGCGGCGCGCGCCGCCGGTGACCAGCGCCGCGCCCGGGACCACCCCCCGGGGCGTGTCAGTCAACCCGGCCGAACTCGAACGCGTTGATCGCGGCGAGGACGACAACGAAACCGATGATGATGCCGAGGGCGATCATGGAACTCTCCTGTTCAGCGGATGCCATATAGGGGGCCGCCGATCGGTTCAAGGCGCGAGCCCGTCGGACGCGCCCCGGTGCGGCAACGGCGTCGCGCGCCGCGCGCGTCTGTGGCAGCGTGGGTCCATGCCCTGGCGCACCCGAATCGAGCCGTTCACCCGCCCGCTGTTCTTCGCCGTCTCGCGCGCGACGCGGGGCATGACCCTCGGCGTCAGGGCCGTGGCGGTCGATGACCGGGGGCGGGTCATGCTGGTCAGGCACACCTATCTGGCCGGCTGGTGGTTGCCCGGTGGTGGGGTCGATCGGGGCGAGACCTGTCTGGACGCCGCCGCGCGCGAGCTGTTCGAGGAGACCGGCCTGAGGGCCACAGCGCCGGGGCGGCTGCTGTCGCTGCATTCCAACGAGCGGTTCTTTCGCGGCGACCATGTCGCGGTCTATCGCTTCGATGAATTCACGCCGGGCGAACTGACCCATCACGGCGAGATCGCCGAGACCGGCTGGTTCGATCCCAAGGACCTTCCGCCCGACGCGCACCGGTCCACCGTCGCCCGCCTGGCCGAAATCTTCGGTGGCGCGCCGGTCGATCCGAACTGGTAGAGGCCCGGCCATGAACTTCGCCCCCTATCTGGCCATGCTGGCCGTCATCCTGGCGGGCGGCGCGACGGCGCTGCAGGCCCCGACCAATGCGCGGCTGGCCAGCGCCGTGGCCGGCCCGGTCAATGCGGCCTTCATCTCGTTCGCGGTCGGGACGGCGGCGCTTGGGATTATCGCCGCCATCCTGCACACGCGGCCGGACATGGTCGCGACAAAGGCCCTGCCCGCCTATGCCTGGTTCGGTGGACTGTACGGCGCGATCTTCGTCGTGGCGGCCGCCTGGGCCGTGCCCCGGCTGGGGGTGGCCATGACCATCACCCTGATGGTGGCGGGCCAGCTGTTACTGAGTCTGGTGCTGGACCATTTCGGTGCCCTGGGCGTGCCGCAGAGCCCGATCAGCCTGACGCGGGTGGCCGGGGTCGCTCTGGTCATCGCCGGCGTCCTGCTGGTGCGGAGAGGTTGATGTCCACGCCCCTTCCCGATGCCGGTCGAAACTGGGTCGATGCCCGCGCGCCCGAGTGGCTGAAGCCCTGGCTGAAGCTGGGCCGGTTCGACCGGCCGATCGGCATCTGGCTGCTGCTGCTGCCCGGCTGGCAGGGGATCGCGCTGGCATTGGCGCAGTATCGGCGCGCGCCGGACCTCGGCGACCTCTGGCTGTTCGTCGGCTTCGGCATCGGGGCCTGTCTGATGCGGGCCGCGGGCTGCGCCTTCAACGACATCGTCGACCGGGACATCGACGCCCGGGTCGCCCGCACGGCGGCGCGGCCGATCCCGTCCGGCCGGATCAGCGTGAAGCAGGCCTGGGGCTTTCTGGTCGGGTGCAGTCTGGTCAGCCTGCTGATCCTGCTGACGCTGAACCTGACGGCGGTGCTGCTGGGCGTCGGCTCGCTGGCGCTGGTCGCGGCCTATCCGTTCATGAAGCGGATCACATGGTGGCCGCAGGCGTGGCTGGGGCTGACCTTCAACTGGGGCGCGCTGATGGCGTTCGCGGCGGCGGCGGGCATCCTGCCATTTTTCGCCTGGGCCTATGCCAGGCTGATGATGGCGACGGGCCAGTGGCCGATCTACGACACCCTGCCCGGCGTGAACGGTTCGCTGACCGCTGCGGCGGCCCTGCTCTACCTCGGCGGTGTGTTCTGGACGCTCGGCTACGACACCATCTACGCCCTGCAGGACATCGAGGACGACGCCATGGTGGGGGTCAAGTCCACCGCCCGGCGGCTGGGCAAGGATGTGCGGCGGGGTGTGGCCATCTTCTATGGGCTGGCGGCCCTGTGCGCCGTGGCAGCGGGCCTCGCGGCCGGGCTGGGCGTGGCCTTCTTCATGGTGCTGGTGGCCTATGGGGCGCATTTCATCTGGCAGGTCCGGACCCTGAAGCCAGACGACGGAGCGCTGGCCCTGCGGCTGTTCAAGTCGAACCGCGAGGCCGGGCTGATCCTGCTGGCGGCGATCGCTCTGGGTGGGCTAACAGTTTCGCTCTGACCCGGAGATCGTCATGACCGTCCCTATCCGCAGCCTCGTCATCACCCTGGCCCTGGCCGGGACGCTGGCCGGGTGCAACCGCGACAAGCCCGCCGAGACCGCCGCCACCGCGCCTGCCGCCGGTGCCGCCGTGACCCCGGCCGAGGCCGCAGCCCCGATGACCTATGAGACAAAGACGCCCTATGCCGAAGTCAGCCTGACCCTGCCGGTCGCCATCAAGAGCCAGCCCGACCTGCATGCCGCCCTCTATGCCCGCACGGTCGCGGACCTGCGCGAGTTCACCGAAGGGGCCCAGGCCGACCGCACCGAAGCCGGCGGCGACGAGGGCATGGGGCCTTATGACAAGTCCATCGCGATCACCCCGGGGGCCGAGACCGGCAAGCTGTTCAGCCTGATCCGCACCGACAGCGAGTTCACCGGCGGGGCGCATCCGAACGCCTCCTTCCTGTCGATCCTGTGGGACAAGGCGCTGAAGCGCGAGATCACGGCGGTCGACCTGTTCACCAAGGGGGCTGATCTGTCGGCGCTCGACACCGCCCTGTGCGCCGCCATCAATGCCGAAAAGAAGAAACGCGACCCGGCCTCCCGGACCGTGTCCCTGACCGGCGGCGACTGGACCTGTCCCCGGGCGGCGACCACGCCCTTCGTGCTGGCGCAAGGCGTCTCGCCGGGCAAGGCGGGCGGACTGGTTTTCCTGATCGCCCCCTATCTGGTCGGCCCCTATGCTGAGGGCAGCTATAAGGTGACCGTGCCCCAGAGCGTTTTCCGTAGCCTGATCGCCCCGGCCTATGCCGACGAGTTCGGCGGCGAGCCGAAGCCCGCCGCCGCCTGATCTACTTCAGAAACTGATCCACGATCTCATCGAACCGCGCCGGCTGGTCGGCCATGATGAAGTGGCGGCTGCCGTCGACGGCGATCAGGGTCACGCCGGGAAGGCTCGCGTACTCCTGCGTCCACAGGGCTTGCGCCATCGCGGGCGGCGGGCCGCCGTCAGCGTCGGTGGCGTAGAGGGCGGTCACGGGGGTGGTCATGGCGGCCAGACCGGGCCGGGCGTCGGTGGTCATGACGTCGGTCAGGGCGGCGGCGACTGCGTGGCGATCGCTGGCCATCGACCATTCGACCATGGTCTGCCGCATCGCCGGATCGCGGGCGAGACCCATGGCGGTCTGGGCCTGTTGCGAGCGGAAGGTGGCATCGTCGGCCGCCAGCATGCCAGCGGCGAACTGGGCGGCGAACGGACGGGCGGACTCGGCCGTCGCGCCCGGACCGAAGAGGGCGCTGTAGAACGGCAGGGTATCGACGATCATCAGCCGGCCGACCCGGTCGGGATGCTGCTGGGCCAGCAGCAGGCCCGACAGCCCGCCCATGGAGTGGCCGATGACGGCCGGGTGATCGAGGCCAGCCTCGGCGATATAGCGGGCCAGCTCATCGACCTCCGGCTGGACGAAGGGGCCGTCGCCGTGGCTCCAGGGCTCGCCCGCGAAGCCCGCCAGCTGCACCAGATGCACCCGGTGCGTCGCGGCCAGTCGGGTCGCCAGGGGCCGCCAGACCTCGCGCGAGGAGGCCAGGCCCGGGATCAGGACGACGTCGGGGCCCGAGCCGATCACCTCGACCGACAGCCGGTCGGAGGTGAAGGGAGCCGTCTGAACGGCATGGGCCGGCTCTGCCCGGGCGTCGGTCTGGCCGACGGTGCAGGCCACGACTATGGCGACGATGATCGGGAACCAGGCAAGGGGGCGCCGGCACCGCGGAAAGGCGGTCTGGAAACGCATGGTGGTGTCCTTCTGGAGTGGTGCCTGACGGGTGTCAGGCGTGGGGGTTTTCGAAGATGGCCTCGACCGGCTGGCCGAAGACGGTGGCGATCCGGTAGGCGAGGTCGAGGGACGGGTCGTGTTTCTCGGTCTCGAGGGCGTTGACCGCCTGTCGCGAGACGCCCAGCGCCTGACCCAGCTGTTCCTGGGTCCAGCCGCGCGCGGTGCGCAGGTCGCGCAGGGAGTTTCGCATCAGCGGCTGTCCCGCACGAAGGGAGACACGAGGCCGAACAGGCCCCAGAACAGGATATAGACGATCCAGCCTGGCGCATGGGGCGCACCGCCGTAGCTCTCCATAAAGCCCCAGCCGGAGAAAAGCGCCATGGCCAGACCCGAGGCCAGGATGAACCGCTTGGCGGTGAGCACGCGCACGAACTCGTCCGCCTCGTTGATCAGCGTCAGGGTGGCCCAGACCTGACCGGCGATGGGTGCCGCCACGGCCAGACCCAGCAGCAGGCCGGCGGGCTTTCCGATGATTGCGTCGAACGCACCAAAAATGGCCGCGACGTTGACGGCGACATAGCCGGCCATGAAGGCGTTGGTGCGGATGAAATACTTCTTGTGGGCCGCGTCCCACACCTTGGGCAGTTGCATGATCGCTCTCCGATGTAAGGCTTACCTTACATCGGAGTTTTGTCATGTCAACCTGACTTTTGTCAGGTCAGGCTGACGTCAGAACGGGCCTTGGCGGACGATGGTCTGGAACACGGCTTCCAGCCGCTGGGTACGGACACGATAGGACTGTGCGATGCAGCTGACGTTGCCGCCGCACTGGCCCCGCTCCCGCAGCCAGGCGGTCTGGCTGTCGCGCAGGTCGCTGCGCATCCCCATGCCGACCAGCTGGAGGACAAGGGTGTAGGTCGTGCTCATCTTCACGTCCGCGTCTTCCAGCGCGCGATTGCCGCAGATGGCGACCTCGTCCGCCCTGCGCGCGCGGGTGCAGTCGAAACTGGCCGCCTGTGCGCCCGGCCCGACCGGGGTGAGCGTGGCCGCCCCGACGACGCCGGAAAACAGGAGGATCGTTGCAAATGCTGTGCGCATGGCCTTGTTTCTCATCTGTCGCGCCATCTGACATGAACCTGCGACGCCTTGACGATCACGCCACGGAGCCTGATCCGGGTCAATGGCCGCGCCCCCACATCGCGCTGCCCCTGGACCCGGCGGACATGCCGCATTCCGGATCGGGCATACACAGGCCATCTGTCCGGGTATGCGATCGCCCGTTTCATCCCCACGCGGCATGGCCGTCCCCAGCGGGCGGCTGTCCCGTCTCGCCCGCTTCGGCGGGCTGGCCTCGGGCGTGGCGGGCGGCATGCTGGCCGAAGGGGCGCGTCAGTTCAGCCAGGGCAAGCGACCGACAGTCGGCGACCTGCTGCTGACCCCCGCCAACGCCGTGCGCGTTACCGAACAGCTGGCCCAGCTCCGCGGTGCGGCGATGAAGGTCGGCCAGCTGATCTCCATGGACGCGGGCGAAATGCTGCCGCCCGAGCTGTCGGACATCCTGTCGCGTCTGCGGGCCGACGCCCGGCCGATGCCGCAGGTGCAGCTGAAGGCCGCCCTGAACCGGCGCTGGGGACGGGGCTGGGAGGCGCGGTTCCAGCGGTTCGATTTCGACCCCGTCGCCGCCGCCTCGATCGGACAGGTGCACCGCGCCCTGACGCAGGAGGGCGAGGACCTGGCCGTCAAGGTCCAGTATCCGGGCGTCCGGAACAGCATCGACAGCGACGTGGACAACGTCGCCACCCTGCTGCGGGTCTCCGGCCTGTTGCCCCGGGAGCTGGACGTCACGCCCCTGCTGGGCGAGGCCAAGCGCCAGTTGCACGAGGAGGCCGACTACGAGCGCGAGGGCCAGCATCTGGCGCAGTTCGGGGCGCTGCTGGCCGACCATCCGGATGTCATCGTGCCCGCCTTGCACGCCGGGCTGACCCGGCCGGACGTTCTGGCCATGACCTATCTGTCCGGTGACCCGGTCGAGGATCTGATCTCCGCGCCGCAGGCGCAACGCGACCGGGTCGCGACCGTCCTGATGAAGCTTCTGCTGCGCGAGCTGTTCGAGTTCGGCCTGATGCAAACCGATCCCAATTTCGCCAACTATCGCCACGATGCCACCACCGGCCGTATCGTCCTGCTGGACTTCGGCGCGACGCGCGAGATCCGGCCCGAGGTGGCCGAGAGCTACCGCATCTTCCTGAAGGCCGCCCTGGATGACGACCGCGACGGGGCCATCGAGGCGGCGCGGCGGATCGGCTTCTTCGACGACCGGGCGCTGAGCAAGGATCGCGCGGGTCTGGAGGCCATGTTCGACCTGGCCATGGCCCCGTTCCGGGCCACCGGGCCGTTCGATTTCGGCGACACGGCCGTGGTCGGTCAGCTGAGGACGCGCGGCATGACCTTCGCCGAGGACCGTGCGGTCTGGCACATCCCCCCGATCGACACCCTGTTCATCCAGAGGAAGCTGGGCGGCATCTATCTGCTGGCCGCCCGGCTAAAGGCGCGGGTCGATGTCCGCGCGATCCTGCAGCCCTGGCTCTAGCCGGTCAGGGCGCGAAGGCGCACATGCCGCGCATGGCCATCGCCGATCCATCCGCCTTCATCCTGACCAACACCCGACTGCAGGCCGTGCCGCATACGCCGGAGATCCAGCTGTGGTTGGCCGACGAGATCACGCCGATCTGGCGCATGACGGAGGAAGAGCTGGGCGAACTGGGCCTGCCGCCGCCGTTCTGGGCGTTTGCCTGGTCGGGCGGACAGGGGCTGGCCCGCTGGGTGCTGGACACGCCTGCCGAGGTCGCGGGCCGGACGGTGCTGGACTTCGCCACCGGATCGGGACTGGTCGGGATCGCGGCGACGAAGGCGGGGGCGGCCCGCGTCCTGTGCGCCGACATCGATCCGTTCTGCGGGGCGGCGGTCGCGCTGAACGCCCGGGCCAATGGCGTGGAGGTGGCCTTCACCGACATGGACCTGCTGGACGCCGATCCGCCCGCGGTCGACGTCATCTGCGCGGGCGACGTCTGCTATGAGAAGCCGATGACGGATCGGGTGCTTCAGTGGCTGGGGCGGGCGCGACAGAAGGGCACGCGCGTCCTGATCGGCGATCCCCACCGGACCTATTTTCCGAAGTCCGGGCTCGACCTGCTGGCCGAGTACCAGGTCCCGACGACGCGCGAGCTGGAGGATTTCGCCATCAAGCGCTCCAGCGTCTGGGCCATGCCCTGAACCGGTCTCGCGACCTCGTGACATGGCGACGCCCAGCACCCGGCCGGCGACAGAATCCCTTCCCCTGCCCCCGCGTTTCGGCCTAGCCTCTGTCAGGAACTGGGGAGACGAAGATGCGCTGGCGGGGCGGACAGAGGGGTGGCGGGGTCGAGGATCGGCGCGGGATGAGCGGCGGTGCCGTCACGGGCGGAGGGATCGGCGTCATCGTCCTGAGCCTGATCGGCTATTTCGTCTTCGGCATCGACCCGTCCACGACCCAGCAGGTCGCCAGCCAGTTCGGAGGGGCCAGCGCCAGTCAGGAAGGCAAGATCGGCACGCCGGAAGACCAGGCGGGTCAATTCGTCGATATCGTCGGTACGAACATCAATCAGGTCTGGGCCAGCAGGATCGACGGCTACACACCGCCCGAACCGACGGTCCTCTACGAACAGGGCACAGACACCGGCTGTGGCTTCGGCCAGTCGGCGATGGGGCCCTTCTACTGCCCGGCGGACAATACCGTCTATCTGGACCTCGGTTTCTGGGAAGAGATGGAGACCCGGCTGGGGGCCTCCGGGGCCGACTTCGCCCGTGCCTATGTCCTGGCCCATGAGATCGGTCACCATGTCCAGACCCTGACCGGGGCCTCGCAGCGCGTCGAACGGGCCCAGGCCCGCGCCTCGGGTGAGGCCGAGGCGAACCAGTATTCGGTCGGGCTGGAGCTTCAGGCCGACTGCTACGCCGGGGTCTGGGCGGCGAATGCCGCGTCAGTGTCCGGCGGGGAGGTCGCGGTCGAACAGGGCGATCTGGAAGAGGGTTTGCAGACCGCCTCGGCCATCGGCGATGACACCCTGCAGCGCCGCTCGGGTGGACAGGTGAACCCCGACGGCTTCACCCACGGCACCTCGGCCCAGCGGGTCGAGGCCCTGCGGCGCGGATACCAGTCCGGCGATCCGGCGGCCTGCGATCGCTATACCGACTTCTGATCGCATGTTGCAGTGCACGCAGGGTGACGCCATTGTCACGCCGTGACCGCCTCCCCGCCTGCCACCGCCGCCGACGCCCTTCGCCATGCCCGCCGTGTGGTGATCAAGGTCGGCTCCTCGCTGGTCGTCGACGGAGAGAGCCGCGCGGCCGCCCTGCCTTGGCTGGCAGGTCTGGCCGAGGACATAGCGGCGCTGCGGGCCAGCAAGCGATCCGTAATCGTCGTCTCGTCCGGGGCCGTGGCGCTGGGGCGTGGGCGCCTGGGGCTGGCGAAGAACGCGCGGCTGGATGAGAAGCAGGCTGCGGCGGCCGTGGGTCAGTCCCTGCTGATGCAGGCGTGGGAGGTGGCACTGGCGTCTCGCGGCATGACGACGGCGCAGGTCCTGCTGACGCGTGACGACACCGAACGCCGCCGCCGCTGGCTCAATGCGCGGGCGACGCTGGAGGCCCTGCTGAAGCTGGGCGTCGTGCCCGTGGTCAACGAGAACGACACCGTCGCCACCGAGGAAATCCGATACGGCGACAACGACCGGCTGGCCGCGCGGACGGCCCAGCTGGCGCGAGCGGATCTGCTGGTCCTGCTGTCGGACGTGGATGGTCTGTACACGGCCGATCCGAGGCGGAACCCCGACGCCACCCATCTGGACCGGATCGACACCCTGACGCCGGACATCCTGGCCATGGCGGGTGGGGCCAATGCGGAGGCCTCTGTCGGGACGGGCGGAATGGCGACCAAGCTGGAGGCGGCGCGGATCGCGCGGTCGGCGGGTTGCGCGACCCTGATCGTCTCGGGCCTGGTGACGCGTCCGCTTTCGGCGGTGGCCAACGGAGCGCGGGCGACATTGATCACCGCGCCAGCCAGTCCGATGCAGGCCTACAAGTCATGGATCGCGGGCAGTCTGGAACCCGCAGGCGTGATCGAGATCGACGCCGGCGCGGCCGATGCCCTGGCAGGGGGGCGCAGTCTGCTGGCCTCGGGCGTCTGCCGGATCGAAGGGCGCTTCGACCGGGGCGACAGCGTGCGGGTGCTGAGCGCGGGCACGGCCGTCGGCGTCGGACTGGCGGCCTATTCGGCCGAGGAGATGGCCCTGATCCTGGGCCGTCACTCGGGCGAGATCGAAGCCATCGTGGGCTATAAGGGCCCCGGCGTGGCCATTCACCGCGACGATCTGGTGCTGAGCTGATGAGCGATATCGAGACCGACATGCTGGCCATGGGGCGACGCGCGCGGGCAGCGGCGGCGGCGGTCCGCACCGCCCCGGCCGAGGTGCGCAGCCGCGCCCTGTCGGCTGCCGCCCGGTCGCTGCGCGCCCAAGCCGATGCGATCCTGTCCGCCAATCAGAGCGACATCGACCGGGCCCGGACGAACGGCATGAGCGAGGCGATGCAGGACCGGCTGGCCCTGACGCCGGCCCGCATCGCCGCCATGGCCGAGGGCGTCGACGCGGTCGCAGCCTTCGCCGACCCGGTGGGCGTCGTGACCGAGCGCTGGACCCGGCCGAACGGGCTGGCCTTCCAGCGGGTGCGGACCCCGCTCGGCGTGCTGGCCATCATCTACGAAAGCCGGCCCAATGTGACGGCCGACGCCGCCGCCCTGTCGATCCGGGCGGGCAATGTGGCCATCCTGCGCTGCGGGTCCGACTGTCTGGAAAGCTCGCGCGCCATCCACCGGGCCATGGTCGAGGGCCTGGCCGAGGCCGGGCTGCCGGTCGATGCGGTTCAGCTGGTGGATACGCCGGACCGCGCCGCCGTCGGTGCCCTGCTGACGGGGCTGGAGGGCCATATCGACCTGCTGATCCCGCGCGGCGGCAAGAGTCTGGTGGCGCGGGTGCAAGCGGATGCGCGCGTGCCCGTGCTGGGTCATCTGGAGGGGCTGAACCATACCTATCTGCACGCCTCGGCCGATCCGGCGATGGCGGTGGATGTGGTGGTCAACGCCAAGATGCGGCGCGTCTCGGTCTGCGGCGCGACCGAGACACTGCTGGTCGACCACGCGGCGGCGGAGCGGCTGCTGGTGCCGGTAGCCCGGGCTCTGATGGCGGCGGGCTGCGCCATGCGGGGCGATGCGGAGGCCATGGCCCTGGTGCCCGGCATGGAGGCGGCCGCGGAAGCCGACTGGTCGACGGAGTATCTGGCACCCATGCTGTCTGTACGGATCGTGGACGGTCTGGATCAGGCCATCGCCCATATCGCCACCTACGGCTCGGGCCACACCGAGGCGATCGTGGCCGGGGACGCCTGGGCCGCCGCCGCCTTCCAGCAGGCGGTCGACAGCGCCATTGTGCTCTGGAACGCCTCGACCCAGTTCGCCGACGGGGGAGAGTTCGGCTTCGGTGGCGAGATCGGCATCTCGACCTCGCGACTGCATGCGCGGGGGCCGGTGGGGGCCGAACAGCTGACCAGCTTCAAATATCTGGTGACCGGCACGGGCCAGACGCGGGCCTGATCCTCCCCTGTCGGGGGAGGTGGCAGCGAGCCCTCGCGAGCTGACGGAGGGGGCACACCGCCAGTCCGTGTCTGTGGCTGGCCCCCTCCACCGCTAAGCGGTCCCCCTCCCCCGTCGGGGGAGGACGTCCAGATCCATCGGCCGCGAGGTGTGCAGCGCCGTACCGCCGAGGTCGATGACCAGCCGTCGGCCCTCGAACGCCTCCATTCCGACCAGGGCCCTGGGGAAGCCCGGCAGGGCGACGTCGGCATAGATGGCGGTCTCCACATCGCGATAGAGTTGATCGCCTACAGTGACCGTCCGCGCACGGACTAGTTGTGAGGCGATGGCCCCGCCCAGCACGATGCTGGACCCGCGCCGCACGGGGCGCCCGTCCAGCAGGCCCGCGTCCTGCGCCGTCCCCCGTCCCAGCGCGATCAGGGCCGATGCCCCGGTGTCTATGACCGCCCGGACCCGCGCGCCCTCCACAGTGACCTCGGTCTCCAGGGCTCCGCGCGACTTGCCGACCACCACGGGCAGGACATTGCTCGGCAGGACGTGGTCGGATCGGGAGTGGAAGCGCAGCCGCCGCCCGGCCGTGTCCAGCTCCAGCACCGCCTCGCCCAGAACATCCTGGCCCAGGATCAGCGGGGCGGACAGGCCCTCGCGCATGGCGAGGGGACCCAGCGCCAGGATGGCCGCCCGAAGATCGGCGATCCGCATGTCTCCGAGCGCGATCTGCAGCGTCGTCCCCCGCCCCATCTGGGCTCCGCCGCCGACGCCATAGGCCACCAGCGGCAGGTCGAGGGCGCGGGTGAGGCCCAGCGCATCGAACAATCCGCTGTCGATGACCGAATACTGGGCACCCGAATCGATCAGGGCCCGGACCGTCTGGCCGGCGATGGTGACGAGCGCGGTCGGCGTCGCGGCGCGCGGGGCGTCATAGGGCACCCAGCCGCTGGTCCCGTCGGGGCCGAAGCTCACCGCCGGATCGCGCCAGAGGACGTTGTCGCGCAGCCACCAGGCCCCGCCCAGCCCACCGGCGAGCAGCGCGGCCCGGGTCAGGAGGTCACGACGGTTCATGGATAGATCGATTTCGGTCCGCTCTTCCCCGCGAAAGCGGGGACCCAGACCTTATGTAGGACACAGCGTTCGGGATCACGAGCGGATGCAATGCCACAGACCGGAGCGTCCAAAGCCCTGGGTCCCCGCCTTCGCGGGGATGAGCGGAGGGATGAAGGGTCAAACCTCGAACGTCACGCCCTGGGCCAGGGGCAGGTCGGCCGAGAAGTTCACCGTCTGGGTCTGGCGACGCATATAGGATTTCCAGGCGTCCGAGCCACTCTCGCGCCCGCCGCCCGTCTCCTTCTCACCGCCGAAGGCCCCGCCGATCTCGGCACCCGAGGGACCGATGTTGACGTTGGCGATGCCGCAGTCCGAGCCCCAGGCCGACAGGAAGGCCTCGGCCTCCCGGACACTGTCGGTGAAGACGCAGCTCGACAGGCCCTGCGGCACGGCGTTCTGCATCGCCACCGCCTCGCCGAAATCGCGCCAGGTCAGGACATAGAGGATCGGCGCGAAGGTCTCGTGCCGGACGACCGCGCTCTGGGCAGGCATCCGGACGACGGCGGGGCGGACGCAGGTACCCTCCACCCGGGTGCCACCGACCACGACCGTACCGCCCTCGGCGACCGCCTGGGCCATGGCCGCATCGAAGCCCTTCACCGCATCCTCGTCGATCAGCGGCCCGACCAGGGTGGCGGGCGCGCGCGGGTCGCCGATGGGGAGGCTGGCGTAGGCGGATACCAGCCGCGCGATCAGGGCCTCGGCCACGTCCTCGTGGACCAGCAGGCGGCGCAGGGTTGTGCACCGCTGGCCGCAGGTCCCCACGGCGGAAAAGGCGATGGCGCGGACCGCCATGTCCATGTCGGCGGACGGGGTGACGATCATGGCGTTATTGCCGCCCAGCTCCAGCAGCGACCGGCCCAGCCGTGCCGCCACCGTCGTCGCCACCGCCCGGCCCATCCGGGTCGACCCGGTCGCGGACACCAGGGCCATGCGCGGATCGGCCACCAGCGCCTCGCCCACATCGCGGCCGCCGATCAAGAGCTGAAGCAGGCCGTCGGGCGCGTCCCCGAACCGGGCCAGGGCACGCTGTACGACCGCATGGACGGCCAGGGCCGTCAGCGGCGTCTTCTCCGATGGCTTCCAGACCACCGGATCGCCGCAGACCAGGGCGAGCGCCGCGTTCCAGGCCCAGACCGCGACCGGAAAGTTGAACGCCGAGATCACCGCGACCGGACCCAGCGGCTGCCAGGTCTCGCGCATATGGTGGCCGGGGCGTTCGCTGGGCAGGGTCAGACCATAGAGCTGACGCGACAGGCCGACCGCGAAGTCGCAGATGTCGATCATTTCCTGCACCTCGCCCTGCCCCTCGGAGGTGATCTTGCCGGCCTCCAGCGTGACCAGTATGGCCAGGTCGGCCCTGGCGATGCGAAGTTCCTCGCCCAGCAGCCGGACCAGCTCACCCCGACGCGGCGCCGGCACGCGTCGCCAGGCATCGAAGGCCGTGGTGGCTGCCGACAGGGCGGTGTCGATGTCGCGGGGGCCATCGATGCGGACGGACACGCCCGTCGAGCCGTCGATAGGAGAGCGGGTCGGTAGCCCGTCGGTCGCGAAGGCGGTTTCAGGCACGCCGAGACGGGTCAGGATCAGACGGGCATCTGCGGCAGCGGTCATGGTCGGCTCCGGTTTCGTGCCGGGCTTAGCCTTGCGTCGGACAAAGCAAAAGGGCCGCCTCCTTTTCGGAAGCGGCCCCTCGTTCAGATCAGCCTTGGATCAGTGACGATCGCGCCAGCCGCCGTCGCGGCGGTCTTCGCGCAGCGCGCGCCCGATGCGATACAACCGGTCCTCCAGGTCGCGGCGCTCCCAGCGGCTCAGACCGTCACGGCGATACTGCCATTCGACCCGCTGATACTCGCTCAGCTGCCAGCGCAGGTCGCGGGCCTCTCGCCGGCTGATGCGACCGGTGTAGGCCGCGCGGTCGATGCGCTGGGACAGACGGGCCTGATCGCCGTTCAGGCCGGCACCGTTCCAGCCGCCGTTATAGGCCTGGCCATGGCCGCCACCGTGGCGGCCACCATAGGATTGAGCCAGCGTCGGGGTCGCGATCGCGACCGCCGACGCCGCCAGCAGCGAAAGCAGGGCTTTCCTCGTCAGGGCGGTCGTCATGATCTTTGTTCCTCGTTCAACCGCCCTTGATTGGGCGGCGAGGATCAGAAAACCACGGTGAAGCTGACACACGTCTGAGCCGTCTGTTGTCAAACAGACAGCTAGATGAACGGTGACGCCTGCGGCCCGCAAGAGCGAAGCAACACGGCCGCGTGCGGCGGGTTCCGACGGTTCCACCCAGCAGACCCGGCGTTCCATCGTGAAGATCAAGGACGTGATGAGCCGGGACGTGCAGGTCGCCCGCCCCGCCGATCCGATCCAGGAGGTCGCGTCGTGTCGCCGGGCGACCCGTCGGCGCGTGTGAAGGAGAAGTCCGTGGGCGCGACGCTGGTGACGATCTCGCAATCGGCCTGATCGCCTTCACGCCTGCTTCACCCTGTCTGGACACCATGCGTCAATGGCCGGTGCGGCAAGGTAGGCGGTAACGATCAGGAGTGGCCAGAATGGCGCGCGCGCAGTTTCAGAAGGGTCAGAAGGTCTGGGTCGAGTGCGTCGGTGCATGGGCCCAGATAGAAAAGGTTCAGCCCATCTGGGCCAAGGGGTTCGAGGAACCCGTGCGCCTCACCTATGACGTCGGGCTAGGACGCGAGTTCCAGGCTAGCGAACTGACCTTGCCGGTCGAGGACGAGGCGAATGCCGAGCTCGGCAACTGGCGTCTGCTGCGCGCCCGCAACAAGTGGCAGACGGCCGACGACGTGGCGCACCATCCCTACCCCGGTACCTATCCCGTCGTGGTGACCGACGCGGCAGACTGGGGCGGCTGGCGCGTACCGGGCGCGGAATACGACCGCGACCCACAGAAGATCGAGTATCAGAGCCGACTGATCGTGGCCGCGCCCCGCCTCATGCAATTGGCGAAGCGGTTGATCGATGCGGTGTCCGAGAGCCCCGATGATGCCACGGCCGAGGGCCTGGCCCTGGCGCGGGAAGCGCATGAGATTATGAAAGGCGTGACCCAGCTGACCCCGCCGCCGACCGATGTGAAGCAGAGCGTCGTGCCGCAGATGACGGGACAAGCCGCGGCCTAAGCCTGGAACATAATCCGGTCCGAAAACCGCTGACACTTTTCGGGATCACGCGGTCATCTTTCGTTAACCAGACCTCGACAGGATTCCGCGACGCAGCTTAGGTTCCAGGGCGTCGTCAAGCACGCGCGCACCCGGCCCCGCCGGACAAGGCCGCGATCTGTCCGGGGAGAGCGCCTTGCGGGGCAAAGAGCGCCGCATTCAGCAGCCGGGCCGCCGCGTCGCGGACAGTCCCGACGGCCTGCCAACTTGGGCGAGGGTGGTTGTGCTGGCCCTGAACCTGGGTCTGGCCATCTATATCCTGTTGTTAGCCCGCGAAAGCACGCGCCCGGCGCGCGAGGTCGAGGGTCTGCGCGAACAGGCCCTGGTGGCCGAGGCCCAACTGACGGCGGCCCGTCTGGACGCGACCCTGGGACGGGCACAGCTGGGGCTCGATGTCGTCGCCAGGCGTCTGGCCAGCGCGCCGGGCCGCCCCCTGGACGCCGTGGAGGCCGGCCGCGTCGTGGCACCCGAGACGGCCTTTCTGGTGAAGGCCCCCGACGGGGCCCATGTGGCGGTGAAGGGGGCCGCTGCCGAGGATTTCGTCTCGAATACCCGGGGCATCCTGCGCGGCAGCACCGTCGGCGCGCGAACCGTGATCGCGCGCACGACCCTGCCCCAGGACGATCATTTGCTCTTCGTCGGTCCGGACGGTCGCGTGATCGGGACGCCGACGACCTTGAACGCCCTGCTGGGACTGGAACCGCGCGCGTTCGTCGAAACCCGGACGCCCCTGCCCGGCAAGAGCGGCGACACGCCTGTGACCGCGGCGGGCGCGGTGGTGGGCGAGACCGGACTGATCGTGGTGGCCTGGCGACCCCGCTCGACAGGCACGGCGGCCTTCATCAGCGATCTGTGGCTGGTGGTCGCGCCGATCGGCCTGGGCGTGCTGGTGCTGGGCCTGGCCGTGATGCAGCGCTGGCGCCAGTCGCGAGCCTCCAGGGTATGGGCAGAGAGCGAACATCGATTCCGCGTGGCGGTCGAGGCGGCGCGGTGCGGGGTCTGGGAATGGAACCTGGAGGCCGAAACCGTGGACGTTTCCGACTACATGGCCGCCCTGCTCGGACTGCCGGATGGAGGATCGGTGACGACCGCCGGGGTCATGGAGCACATCCATCCGCGCTATCGCGATCTGGTCGAACATGCCCTTCGCCAGGCGGCCACCTTCGGCACGTTCGAGGTCACGTTCGCCGTTCCCCTGGAGGGCGGCGGGGCTCGCTGGATCGACGCACGCGGCCAGGCCCAGGGCGCTCGCGGCGAAGATGGCTACGTCACGATCCTGGGCGTCGCCATGGACATCACCGAGGCCCGCCGCGCCAAGGCCCAGGCCCAGGCGGCCGAGGGACGCCTGCGCGACGGCATCGAGAGCGTGTCCGACGCATTCGTTCTGTTCGACCGGCTCGGCCGGCTCATCCTGTGGAACCAGGCCTTCAAGGACACTTTCAATTTCGATGACGAGGCGGTCCGGAGGGGTGCCCTGAAGGACGAGCTGAACCGTATCGCCGCCCTGGCCATCAAGACCGACCGGTCCTCGCCCGAGGGCCGCGCCGGCGCTCGCGAGGTCGAACTGCACGATGGCCGGGTCCTGCAGCTGTCGGAACGCTTCACCAGCGACGGCGGCACCGTCATCACGGCCGCCGACGTGACCGCCATACGTCGCCAGGAGGTCGAGCGTCAGCGCGCCGCCGACAGCTTGCGCAAGACCGTGGACGAGCTGGAGAGCAGCCGGACGAAGCTGTCCCTGCTCGCCCGCAAGTACGAGATCGCCATGACACGCGCCGAGGCCGCCAACCAGGCCAAGTCGGAGTTCCTGGCCAATATGAGCCATGAACTGCGCACCCCGCTGAATGCCATCAACGGCTTCTCGGAGATCATGGCCGGCGAAATGTTCGGCCCGCTGGGTCACGAGAAATACCGGGATTATTCGCACGACATCCTGAAGTCCGGCCAGCACCTGCTGAGTCTGATCAACGACATCCTGGACATGGCCAAGATCGAGGCCGGCAAGATGACCCTGCACTACGAGCCGGTATCCCTGACCGAGGTGTGCGAGGAAGCGATCCGGCTGATGCGCGGCAAGGCCCAGGACTGCGGCCTGACCCTGAGCCTGGAGGCCGAAGACGGGCCCGAGATCGAGGCCGACTATCGCGGCGTGAAGCAGGTGATGCTGAACCTGATCTCCAACGCGGTGAAGTTCACGCCGGAAGGCGGCAAGATCACCGTCTCGATCGCGCAAGAGGACACCGGACGGATGCGCATTGCGGTGACCGATACCGGGATCGGCATCGCCGAGGCCGACCTAGCGCGCCTGGCCCAGCCGTTCGAACAGGTCGAGGGCCAGCATTCCAAGACGACGCAAGGCACGGGCCTGGGCCTGGCCCTGACCAGGTCGCTGATCGAACTGCACGGCGGCCGGATGATCATGACCAGCACGCCGGGCGAAGGCACGACCGTCAGCTTCGACATCCCGATCCGTCGACCCGTCCGGGTCGAAGTCCAGCAGGCGCAGGCGGCCTAGGGCATGATCGTTTGAGGTAGACCCACATCGTGGGACCAACCGAAAGCGTGGATCATGCCCTCGCTTATATCCGGAGCCTGAGTCACGGCATCGGCGGAATCGCGAGGCGATCCCACCTCAGCCGATCAGACTCCGGGCTGATGGCGTGTTCGAACGCGGGGCCGGGGCATGGCCACGGTCATGACCGCTACCGCGCCCGCGGGCATTGAGCATCTGGGCCAGCACCGTCCGGTCGGCCGGCTTCAGCGTCTGAAGGATGGCGATGGCGTCGGCCTCCAGCATCTCGCGACCCCGGACCTCGGAGGCGCGCGATTGATCCAGCAGGGCGGTGACGCGGGCGGCGTCCATGGGCTCGGCCGATGCGGCCGCGATCGCCTGACGTCTGGCCTCGCGTGAGGCCTGGAATTCGGGGCGGGCCCGCTGGGCGGCGGCGCGCAGGGCCTGGCGGACCGGCGCACGCGCCTCCGGGCTGAGCCTGTCGATCATCGCGCGGCTGGACGGACGGCCCGCTCCATCCGCATCGTCCCGGTGGGGCCTGCCGCTGTCCTGGCGTGACAGGACCGAATAGGCGGCGGTCGCGGCGAACAGGTTCACGCCCACCGAAACGGCCAGGGCCGCGCCCAGAACCATGGCCAGGGTCCAGGTCTTCATCCCGTCACCGTGGTGTCGTCGAGGCCGGGGGCGAGCGCCTGTTCCAGCACCAGATCGGTTTGCTGATCGGCCGCCATCTGGCTGCCAAGAGTGGTTCCGAACACGACCCCCGCGCAGGCGGCAGCGGCCCAGCCAACCCCGCCGATCCAGAACAGGCGGTTCAGCGCTGCGGAAAGGCCTTGCCGCGCCTTCAGCCCGGCTGCGGCTGCCGAGGCGATGACCCGATCCCGCAGGGCCGTCGATACGGCCGGCCGGGGCGAGGCATCCAGAGCGGCATCGAGCTGACGCGCCTCGAACAGGGCCCGCTCGGCCAGGGACCGATTCGCGGCCGACCAGGCGCGCGCCGCCGTGGCATCGGTCACGGGCCAGCGGCGCAGGTCCCCGCCCCAGATATCGGCCAGTGCGCGCAGCCTCGCCTCGTCCATCTCTTCTCTCCTCGTGCCCGTCACGGTTCAGCGCCGGGTGCCAGATCCGACAAGGTCTGGCGCAGGGTCCGGCGGCCCCGCGACAGAAGACTCTCCAGCGCCTCGACGCTGATATCCATCAGGCTGGCGGCCTCTATATTGCCCAGCTCCTGATAGTGGCACAGCACGATGGCCTCCCGCTGGCGCTCCGGCAGGTTCGCCAGCGCCCGGTTGACCCGGCTGCCCAGTTGCGCAGCCAGCAGGCCCCGATCGGGCGCCGGTCCCGGATCGGGCCGGTCCGGCGGCGTCCCGGTCGTGGTCGGGACCTCGCGCCGTTTCCGCAATCGATCGTAGCAGAGGTTCAGCCCGACCCGGTGCAGCCAGGTGTCGAACCTGGCCTTGCCCGGCTGCCAGAGCGGCGCCTGTTTCCAGGCCCGCAGCATGGCGTCCTGGGCCACGTCCTCGGCCTCGCCGGCATCGCCCAGCATCCGCTGGGCCAGAGCCAGCATGCGCGGCAGCTTCCGGGCCACCATGGCCTGGATCGCCGCCGGGTCGCCCTGACCCACGCGGCGCACCAAGTCCTCGTCGGGGTCGACGATCGCAGCCAATCGGTCCCTTTCCGGACAGGAGAGAGAGTCGGACGCGTTCCGTCGACCCCGCCATTCACCCTACTCCGAAGGTGCCGTCGGAGGCGACGACGTTCCGGCGGTGCGGTTGGCCATCCGCGCTGCGCGACGCTCCTGACGGGCCTCGCGCATCTCGCCCCGGGCGGTTTGACGCTCCCGGGCGGTCACATAGCCGTCGCCGTCCTTGTCCAGACGGGCGAAGGCGGCGGTGGTGCGGGCCTCGACATCGGCGATGGCTACCGGTCCGCGCGTGCCGCGCTCGGCACCGCCCCTGCCCGCTCCGCGCCAGCCGCGATGCTCCCCGCCCCGCCCGTGGCCGCCGCGTCCGGCGCGCTCGCCGCGCTGACCCGCGGCAGAAATGAACTCCTCGCGGCTCAGCATGCCGTTGCCGTCGGCGTCGGCCGTGTCGAAGCGGGCCGAGACCTGCTGGCTGCGGCGGGTGTCGATGCCGGAGCGCATTTCCTCGGCGGAGACCGAGCCGTCGCGGTTGGCGTCCACGGCCGTCAGGCGTGCCACGCGGCCCTGAACGAATTCGTCACAGCTGATGCGGCCGTCGGCATTGGCATCCGCGCGCATGCCATGCGGTGCCGGTGTCGCCGTCTGGGCGACCGCGGCTCCGGCGAGGATGGCCAGCACACCCGCTGCGCCCGTAGCCAGAAGGATCTTTCTCATGATGTCGTCTCCGAAAGGGGTGCGCCGTGCGCTGACCCGATGTTGCCCACCGACACATTCAACGCGGGTCGTCAGGGAGTCCGTCGCGGGGCCGTCGTCAGGGCAGGATGCGCCGTCCGGAGGCATCGACGACCACCTCTCCGTCCTCCTTGGTGAAGGGCTTGAGGCCGTCGGACGGCAGCAGGTCGAGGACGGCTTCAGAAGGCCGACAAAGCCGGACGCCGAGCCCGGACACGACGATCGGGCGATTGAGCAGGACCGAGTGCGCTTCGATCGCCTCCAGCAGCCGGTCGTCGTCCAGCCCGGGATCGCCCAGGCCGAGATCGGCGAACGCCGCTTCCTTCTCGCGCATCAGCAACCGGATCGGAACACCGGCGCGCGCCGCCAGATCGACGATCATGGCCCGGCTGGGCGGGGTCTTCAGATACTCGATCACATGGGGTTCGATCCCGACGTGGCGGATCAGGGCCACGGCATTGCGGGACGTGCCGCAGGCGGGGTTGTGATAGATGACGACGTCCATCAGGTCGCAAGTCCTCCGGGGGGTGGCAGGGCCTTGTCGAATGCCTTGCGCGCCGCCTTGCGCGTTCGCTCCAGCCGCCGGACCAGCGCCTTGAAGTCCTTTTCGCCGACCGCTGTCGCCAGCCGGGCGTGGAAGGTGGCGGGTTCGGCCTCGACGTCGGCGCGGTCGTCAAAGGCGCAGGCCAGAAGCTGGGACAGACCCTGCTGAAGAGCCCAGGCATCATGCAGGGCCTTGTCGGAGGCGAGCTGCTCCAGCGTCGAGACGCCGAGCGCGCCGCCCTTTGCCGCGGCCTGCAACTGCCGGAACTGACCGACGAATTCGGCGTCGACCAGCCCACCGGGTATCAGCTTCAGGTCCCAGAAGCCCGAGGCGCGGCGTTCGCGCGCCATCAGGTCGCGCATGGCGCGGACCTCTGCGGCGACATCGACGCCCGGACGCGGCCGGCGCAGGGCCTCCTCGATGGCCTGGGTCACCTGCGACCCGAACGCCGGGTCGCTGGCCCAGGCGACACGGGCGCGGGTCAGGGCCATGAACTCCCAGGTCGCGGCCTCCTCGGCATAGTAGGCGCTGAAGCCCGACAGCCTGACCGACACCGGTCCCTTGGAGCCGGAAGGGCGCAACCGCATGTCGACCTCGTACAGCCCGCCCTCGGCCGTGCGCGCCGACAGGGCGGAGATCAGCCTCTGGGTGAAGCGGACATAGAAGGTGTCCGCCGACCAGCCCCGGGTCCCGGACACCGCATCGGCAGGCGCATCGTACACGGTCATCAGATCCAGATCGGACCCCGCCGTCATCTCGCCAGACCCGGCCTTGCCCAGAGCGATGACCGCGACGGTGCCGGGAAAGGTCCCGCCCAGCCGTAGCGTTTCGGTCAGAGCCGCGGCCGACAGGGTGCGCATGACAGCGTCGGCCAGGTTGGTGAAACCCTTCCCCGCCGCCTGTGGGCCGACCCGGCCGGTCAGGGTCTGCATGCCGATGCGGAAGGCCTGCTCGCGGTGCAGGCGGCGCACGGCGTTCATGGCCCCCTCGAAGTCGCCCGCGGCCTTCGCCTCCTCGTCCATCTGGTCGAACAGGCCGGTGTTGACGCCCAGCTCGGTCTCGAACCGCACGTCCAGCATGGAATCCAGCGCCGCCGGATAGCGCCCCAGGGTCCGCGCAAGCCGGGGGGCGAAGGCCATGACGCCGACGATGCGCTCGAACAGCTCGGGCTGGTTCAGGAACAGGGCCTGGATCTGCACCCCCGCCGACAGGCCGGAAAAGAAGACCGAGAACCGTCGGAAGGCCGCGTCCGCCGCGCCCGTCCGCGCCAGCGCCGTCAGCAGGCGTGGGGCAAGCCGCGTGAACAGCTCTCGCCCCCGGACCGAGCGGGTCGCCGGGATGCGGCCGTGGTGCCAGGACCGGATCGTGTCGGCGACGTTCGAGGGGTCCGGGAACCCCATCCGTTGCAGCGTCGCCAGGGTCTCCGGATCGTTGTCCACCCCGGTGAACACCAGGCTGCCGAAGGGCGAGGACAGTTCCTCCTCCCCCTCGAACAGAGCCCCGTAGCGCCGGTTGACGCCCAGCAGCACCGCCTCCACCCCGGCGTCGAAGGTCGCCAGGTCGCCCTCTCCCGCCAGGGCCGCGACGGCCGCGCGGCGGACGGGATCGGCGGGCAGGACGTGGGTCTGTTCGTCGTCCAGCATCTGGATCCGGTGTTCCAGACCGCGCAGTTCGACATAGGCGTCGGTCATCCCGGCGGCGACCTCGGCGGGCAGATGGCCCCTGTCGACGAGGGCCGCCAGCGCATCGACGGTGCGAGGTTGGCGCAGGCCGGCGTCTCGCCCGCCAAGGATCAGCTGCTGGGTCTGGGCATAGAATTCGATCTCGCGGATGCCGCCGCGCCCCAGCTTCAGGTTCGCCCCGGCCGCCTCCAGCCCCTCGCCGGTCTTGTGGACGTGGATCTGTCGCTTGATCGACTGGATGTCGAGCACGGCCTGATAGTCGAGGCTGCGTCGCCAGACGAAGGGGACCATCTCCTTCAGGAACACCGTCGCGGCCTCGAAGTCCCCGCAGATGGCGCGCGCCTTGATGAAGGCGGCCCGCTCCCAATTCTGGCCGACGCTCTCGTAGTAGTCCAGCGCCATGGGGACAGCCACGACCGGCGGCGTGGACGACGGATCGGGCCGCAGCCGCAGATCGACGCGGAAGACATAGCCGTCTGCGGTGCGCTCGCTCAGCAGGGCCGCGACCCCCTGGGCCACCCGGTTCATCAGCCCCTGCGCCTCCGTGCCCCCGGCCAGGACGGGGGCCAGCCGCTCGGGATCGAAGAACAGGCTGAGGTCGATGTCGGAGGAATAGTTCAGCTCGAAGGCGCCATGCTTGCCCATGGCCAGGCCGAACAGGCCCGGGATGGGCCCGCGCGTGTCGGCGGCGGGGGTCAGCAGTTTTCCCCGCCGACGCAGGTCCTCGGCCACGCCGGACAGGGCCGCGCGGCTGGCGACATCCGCGAACCGGCTGAGCGCGCCCGTCACCTGATCCAGATCCCAGACACCGCCCAGATCGGCGAGCGCCGTCAGCAGGTGAAGCTCGGCCTTCAGATGCCGAAGGGGGCCCCGCATGTCGTCGGCCCCGCCGGTCAGGGCGATGGTGCGGGCGATGAGCTCGGCCAGCCGGTCGTCGACCGGATCGCCCAGCACCGCCTGCAAGATCGAGGGCCAGCGCCGGGCCAGACCGAAGAGATAGGGCGAGGCGGCGAAGGCCGGGGCCAGGGCGGGCCATGCCGCGTCGAACACATCGCCCCATCCGCCTTCGGCCGCCAGCGGGGCCAGCCGGTCCCTCGCCCGCTCTGCCGCGTTCGCGTCGACCACCGGACCGCACGGTGCGATCCGTCGGCCCAGCGGCAGGTCGCTCACGCCACGCTCGCAGGCGGCAGGATCAGGGCGACGCGCAGGCCGGGACCGAACCCGCCGTATTCGCCCGGACCCTCGTCCAGCTGGATGCGGCCCATGTGCGCCTCCATCACGGCGCCCACCAGCGACAGGCCCAGCCCCGATCCGGCCTCGGTGCGGCTGTTGTCCAGCCGCACGAAGCGTTCGATGACCCGACCGCGATCCGCCTCGGGCACGCCCGGTCCGGTGTCGGTGACCGAATACTCGATCTCGCCCGAGGAGCGCCGCCGTGCCCGCAGCATCACCGCCCCGCCCACGGGCGTGTACTTGATGGCGTTGTCGATGACGTTGGCCAGGGCCTGGGCCAGGAAGGGCCGCCCGCCCTCGATCATCAACCCGGTCTCGATCTCGGCGGAGAACTCCAGCCCCTTGTCCTCGGCGGCGGGCTCGTACAGCTCGGCCATGTCGCCGGCCAGGTCGGCGGCGTCGAACACGGCGGCGTCGGGGATCCGCCCCGCCGCCGCCTGCAGCCGGGCGATGGCCAGGACGGTGTTGAAGGTCTTCAGCAGGGTGTCGGCCTCGTCCAGCGCGATGCCCAGGGCCTCGACACCCGAAACCTTGCCATTGTCGGCGTCGATCAGGGCGACCTCCAGCTTGGCCCGCATCCGCGTCAGCGGCGAGCGCAGGTCGTGGGCGATGGCGTCGCCCGCATGCCGGATCGAGGCCATCGACCCCTCCAGCCGGTCCAGCATGTGGTTCAGGCCGCGGCCAAGTTCGTCCAGCTCGTCGCCCGACGCCTTGACCGGCACACGGGCCTTGAGATCCCCCTCCTCCACGGCCGTGACGACGCGGGTCAGCCGCGCCATCGACCGTTCAAGATTTCGGCTGATGAGGAGCCCGCCGCTGAGTCCCAGCAGCAGCACCATGCCCATGGCCGACCACAGCGCCTGGGTCAGCCGGTTCAGATAGGCCTCGGTATCGCCGAGGCTCTCGCCGACGATCAGGGTCTCGCCACCCGACAACCGTGAGGTCACAGCCCGCACCTGGGGCCGGATCACGCGCCCCTCGGCGTCGATGTCGGTGAAGGGGAAGGTGATCCACGCGCCGTCCTGCGCCGTCGGCTCGAAGGGATTGACGCTCAGGCTGCCGGTGATCGGCATCCCGGTTCGGTCGATCAGCTGGTAGACGAAGGCGCTTCTGCTGATCGAACGATCGATGACCGCCATGTTCAGCGCGTCGATCCCGCGCGTGTCGTAGATGCCCCGCAGGGTCAGCAACTCGCCCGTCACATCCGCCTCAGCCTTGGCCTGCGCCTCGGCCGCCGACGCCACATAGACATAGGCCAGGATCGCGCTCGCCGCCGCCGCGAACAGGGCGAGGAACAGCAGCGTCAGCCGGAAGGGCGTGCGGCGAAAGAGGGAGGGGAGGGTCATGGATCAGGGCACAGCGTCTCCCTCCCCCTGCGGGGGAGGGTGGTCGGAGCGCAGCGGAGACCGGGTGGGGCGGGCAAGGCAAGCCGCACGCACGTCGTCGATCACAGCGGTCAGGTCGTCTCGCACCATCAGATTGTCGTAGCGCAAAGTCAGAAAGCCTTCCCGCGCGAAAACAGTATCCCGAACGCGATCCTTTCGGGCGCGGTCTTCATCGAGGTGCGAGGTCCCATCCACCTCGACGATCACGCCTCGCGCCCAACAGAAGAAGTCGAGGTAGTAACCGCGCATCGGCGTCTGTCGGCGAAAATACAGGCCCTCGGCACGTAGCTTGCGAAGCGCGACCCAAAGCCGGGCCTCGGCCGGAGTGAGCGCTTTTCGCATCTCGCGGGCTTTCGCGATGATCGCCACAGTGCCTTGCCTCCCACGCCGTCGATGCCCTGCCTTGCCCGCCCCACCCGGCCGCTTCGCGGCCACCCTCCCCCGAGAGGGAGGGAGAAAACCGTGCGAACTACCCCTCCAGCCGGTATCCCGCGCCCCGGACCGTCTGCAGCATGGCGCGGTCGAAGCCCTTGTCGATCTTGGAGCGCAGGCGGCTGATGTGGACGTCGATGACATTGGTCTGGGGGTCGAAATGGTATTCCCAGACCTTTTCCAGAAGCATGGTGCGGGTCACCGACTGGCCGGCATGACGCATCAGGAATTCCAGCAGCTGGAACTCGCGCGGCTGCAGGTCGATCTCGGACGTGCCACGATGCACCGTGCGCGCGATCAGGTTCATCTCCAGGTCGCCGACCTTCAGAACGGTCTGGACGCCGCCCGTCTCGCGACGGCGCGACAGGGCCTCGACCCGGGCGATCAGCTCGGCAAAGGCATAGGGTTTGACCAGATAGTCGTCGCCCCCGGCCTTCAGGCCCACGACGCGGTCCTCGACCTCGCCCATGGCCGACAGGAACAGCACCGGGGTCTGGTCCCCGTCCTTCCTCAAGGTCTCGACCATGCCGATGCCGTCCAGCCGGGGCATCATCCGGTCGACCACATAGACGTCGTAGTCGCCCTTCTGCGCCTCCAGCAGGCCATAGGCACCGTCGATAGCGTGGGACACGGTGTGGCCGCCCTCGGTCAGGCCCCGCACCATCGCCTGGGCCGCTTCGGCGTCGTCCTCGACAACCAGAATTTTCATGGCACCGCCCTCCAGACGCAGATTCGCCGCCGACGGTAGCCCATCGGCGGCGATCTTGGGAGTTACGGCTTGTTCAGGGTCGGGACGATCCCTTGTCCTCGAGTTCCAGCACGAACGGCCGGTTGCCTTGCGGAACGCGGAACATCAGCAGCACGCTGTCGCGATTGGCAGCACGCAAGGCCGCGATGACCCCGCGCAGCTCGGCGACGCTGGTCACCGGTCGGCCGTTGGCCTGGGTGATGACGGCACCGGCGGGGATCTGGGCCCTCCCCGCCCGCGATGTTGCCGACACCCCGGTCACGACCAGTCCGCGGACGCCCTCGTCGATCGAATAGCGAGACCGAAGGGCCTCGGTGATCGGCGCGACCGTCATCCCTTCGATGACTTCCCCTGCCAGAGGTTGCACGCGATCCGGGCGAACCGTCTGGTCCTCATCGGCTCCGTTCGCCTCGGCATTGACGTCAGCCGGGCGGGTCCCGGACCGGACATTGATCGTCTGGCGACGGCCTTCGCGGAAAATCTCAAGCCGCAGGACATCGCCCGGCGAGGCCTGTCCTACACGACGGGTCAGCTCGGTCGAGCTCGTGACAGGCTGGCCGTTCAGGGCCACCACGACGTCGCTCTCGCGCAGCCCGGCCTCGGCCGCCGGGCCGCCGGGCGTGACCTCGGCGATGAAGGCACCTTCCTGATCTGCAGGCAGGCCCAGCGGCTCGCGATAGTCTTCGGGCAGGTTCTGGATCTGGACGCCCAGATAGCCGCGCTGGATCGCCTGGCCGCTCATCAGCCGATCCGTCACCGACTTGGCGATGGAGGCAGGGATGGCGAAGCCGATGCCGACCGAGCCGCCGGTCGGTGAGAAGATCGCGGAGTTCACCCCGATCACACGGCCGTAGATATCGAACGTCGGCCCACCCGAGTTGCCCCGGTTGATGGCGGCATCGATCTGCAGATAGTCCGTATAGGGCGTCGACCCGTCACCGATGTCGCGGGCGCGCGCCGAGACGATCCCGGCCGTGGCGGTGCCGCCAAGGCCGAAGGGGTTGCCCACGGCGATGACCCAGTCGCCGACGCGAGGTTCGGCCGCTTCCTCGAAGCTGACGAATTTGAAGTCCGATCCCTCGACCTTCACCACGGCCAGGTCCGTGTCCTGATCGCGACCGACCAACCGGGCCTGAAGTTCTCGCCCGTCCGACAGCTTGACCGTGATCTTGGTCGCATTGGCCACCACGTGATTGTTCGTCACGATGAAGCCGTCGGCCGAGATGAAGAAGCCGGACCCGGCCCCCTGGGCCGTCCGGGGCTCCTCGTCCTCACCCGGTTCCTGGGTCTCCGGAGCCTGGAAGCCGAAACCCGGCAGGCCGGGGATGGGGATCATGCCACCCCGCGGGCGCTCGACCGGCGTCTCGACATCGATCTGGACCACGGCCGGCGCGACCTGTTCGAAGATGTCGGCGAAGCTGAGCGGCGCGCCCTGGGGCGGGGCGAAGGCCAGGCCCGCGCCGGCCGAGGGGATCAGACGTCCGGCGGCGGTGGGCCGTTCGGCCGCATTGGCGCCCGGCCAGTCGATCACGCCCCCGGCGGTCGCCGCGGCGGCGAAGGTCAGGCCGACGGCGGCCCCCAGGATGAATTCCTTACGCTTCAGCATCGGTCTCTTGCGGTCCTTCAATGGACCCCTTGCGGGCGTCCGTTTCGCCTTTGGATATAGGACGATGGCGACTTTCGCCAACCATCTCGGGCCTGACCCGGAAAAGTGTGTAGCGGTATTCCGAGTGGGTCAGGCCCTTCCTGGTTTTGACCTTGATTCACGACCTATGCGGAAATCGCGCAGCGATTTCCTCATCAATCGATCAAGGTCATTTCGACGCTTCTACCCGTCTAGCGCCCGTCGTGAGGCGCGCTTGCGTCAGGATCGGGGCGAACCGTTTCCGTTTGAAGAAGATCGGCCAGCCGACGCTCTTCATCAGGCGAAAGCGGTGTGGATTCCACGGTCTGGCGGCGCGTGAAGGCGATCAGCGCCAGACCGCCCAGCACGACCAGCACCAGCGGCCCGAACCACAGCAGCCAGGTCCCCCCGCGCACGGGCGGGGTGAACAGGATATAGTCGCCATACAGCCGCACCAGATCGGCGCGCACGGCCGCATCGGTGTCGCCCGAGGCGATCTCCTCGCGGATGCGCTGGCGCATGTCGCCGGCGATGCCCGCCGGGCTGTCGGCGATGGACTCATGCTGACAGACGACGCAGCGCACATCCTTGAACAGGGCCTGGGCGCGGGCTTCCTGGGCGGCATCGGCCAAGGGCCGGTCGGGCGCGGCGGCGGGCTCGGCAGCGAGTACCGGGCTGGCGAGGAGGGTCAAGGCCGCAAGACCGACCAGCAATGGTCTCATGTCGCCACCGCCTTCCTGCGCCCTCCGACGGCCAGCCTCAGCCTCCGGTCGAAAAGGCTCAGCAGGCCGCCCAGCGCCATGATGAACGGTCCCAGGAAGATCAGTCGCGCCCACGGATTGACATACACCCGCACCGTCCAGGCGTTCTGGCCCTGGGCCCCCGCGCGGCGCTCGCCCATGACCACATAGACGTCATCCAGTCCCCGGAAATCCAGACCGACCTCGGTCGTCGTCTGGCCGCCCGCCGGGAAGAACCGACGCTCGGCGGTGATCGTGCGGGTCTGCGGGCCCGCATCGACGGGGGCGACCGTCAGCGTGCCCCGCTCGGCCAGATAGTTGGGCCCCTCGACGACCTCGACCTTGTCTAGGGTGACCCGCCACGGCCCGGCGGTCACGGTCTGGCCGATGGAGACGGGGGCGGCGGCCTCGACCTTGAATCCGGTCTCGATCACGGCCCCCAGGACGAAGACGCCCAGACCGGCATGGGCCAGCGTCATGCCCCATGCTCCCAGCGGCAGGCCCCGCGTGCGGCGCAGGACCTCGGCCACCGGCACCTTGAACAGCCGCACCCGCTCGATCACCTCCGCGAGCGCCCCGAAGATCAGCCAGGCCCCGATAGCGAGACCCCCTGCGGTCAGAGCCTTCTTCGGCTCGAACGCCAGCCAGCCGACGAATCCGGCACCGATGGCCAGGGCTCCGGCGACGGCCAGACGCTGGATCGCGCCCCTGGCATCGCCCCGCTTCCAGGCCAGCAGAGGTCCGGCCGGCAGGATCAGGAAGGCGACCAGCATCAGGGGCGTGAAGGTCAGGGCGAAATAGGGCGGGCCGACCGAGATGGTCGCGCCGGTCGCGGCCTCCAGGATCAGGGGATAGAGCGTGCCCAGCAGGACAGTGACGGCCGCGACGGTCAGGAACAGGTTGTTCAGCACCAGCGCGCCCTCGCGGCTGACCGGGGCGAACAGGCCGCCGCCCTTCAGCTGGGGCGCCCGCCAGGCGAACAGGGCGAAGGCGGACCCGGCGGTGAAGCCCAGAATGGCCAGCAACATCATGCCGCGCTCGGGATCGACAGCGAAGGCGTGAACGCTGGTCAGGACGCCGGAGCGAACCAGGAAGGCACCCAGCATCGACATGCTGAAGGCCAGCAGGGCCAGAAAGACGGTCCAGCCCGCCAGCGCCCCGCGCCGCTCGGTCACCACGGCACTGTGAAGCAGGGCGGTGCCCGCCAGCCAGGGCATGAAGCTGGCGTTCTCGACCGGGTCCCAGAACCACCAGCCCCCCCAGCCCAGTTCGTAATAGGCCCAGAAGGCGCCCAGTGTGATGCCACCGGTCAGAAAGACCCAGCTGGCCAGGGCCCACGGTCGGACCCAGCGCCCCCAGGCGGGCCAGAAGCCGGAGAAGGCCTTGCCCTCGATCAGGGCCGCGACCGCCAGTGAAAAGGTCACCGAAAACCCGACATAGCCCATGTAGAGAAGCGGCGGATGGAAGGCGAGCGCCGGGTCCTGCAGCAACGGGTTCAGCGACGCCCCCTGGATCGGGGCCGGATCCAGCCGGCTGAACGGGTTCGAGGTGAAGACGGCGAAGGCCAGAAACAGGGAACCGAGCGCGCCCTGCACGCCGACGGCCGAGGCCTTCAGCCCGAACGGCAGGCCGCGCGCGCGGGTCAGGGCGGCGCCGAACACCGTCATGACCAGGCACCACAGGACCAGCGAGCCCTCGTGGCTGCCCCAGGCGGCCGCGACCTTGTAGAGCATCGGCTTGTCGGTGTGACTGTTGGAGGCCACATTGGCGACCGAGAAGTCGGAGGTGGCGAAGGCGAAGATCAGCGCGCCGAACGACAGCGCCACGGCTCCGGCAGCGGCGAGCGCGGCCCCTTCGGCACCGCCCGCAAGCAGCGGGCTGCGGCGCATCCGGCCGACCGCGGACAGCCCCGTCTGCAGCACCGACAGGGCCAGGGCCAGAACCAGGCAGAAGGACCCGAACTCAATGATCATGAGCGGGCGGGCGTCTCGGGCCGCCATTCGCCGTCGGCTTTCAGCCGGTCCGCGACCTCGCGCGGCATATAGCGTTCGTCGTGCTTGGCCAGAACCGTGTCTGCGTGGAAGGTGCGGTCGGGCTGGAAGGAGCCTTGTGCCACGACACCCTGCCCCTCGCGGAACAGGTCGGGCAGGTCTCCGCGATAGACGACGCGGGTGGTCGCCTTGTTGTCGGTGACGGCGAAGCTGACGTCCGCCCCGTGCATCCGGACGCTGCCGGTCTCGACGAGGCCACCCAGACGGATGACCCGGCCGGTCGGGGCCTTCTGCTCGGTCACCTCGGACGGCGAGAAGAAGAAGGTCACACTGTCCTGCATGGCCCACAGAGACAGGCCAACGGCCAGAGCCAGCACGGGCGCGGCGGCCGCCACGACCCACAGACGACGCCGGGCCTTGGGCGATTTGGGAAGCCAGCTCATGGGTGCGCGAAACCGGTCAGATCGGAACAGGATGCTGCGTATAGACCCGCATGCGGGCGGCTCCAACGGGTCATCCCGCCGCTGCCAGCCGGGCCACCAGACCGGCACGGCGCGGGTCGGCCGGATCGAGCACGGCGATCAGCGGGCCCCACATTTCCCGCGCCCGCGCCGGGTCGCCGCGCGCCAGTGCGGCCTGCCCCAGGAAGAAGCGCGCGCCCAGCTGATCGGGATCGCGCCGGATGGCCTCGACGAAGGCGGCTTCGGCGTCCGTGCCGACCGTGCCCTCATTGGCGCGGACCAGGCTTTCCCCCAGACGCGACCAGCTCTGGGCGTCGTCCGGCCGGATCTCCAGTGCCTTGCGGAAGGCCGAGGCCGCGCCGATCGGATCCTCGGCCTGGAAGCGCGCGGCCCCGAGCATGATCAGGGCGGTGTGGTTGCCGGGATCGCGCTTGACGGCGCGCGTCAGGACGGCCGCCATCCGGGGCGCGTCGAGCGTCTCGGGCGTCGCGGTCCATTCGTCGATGCGCCGCTCATAGGTCTGGTCCGGCAGACCGGGGGCACCGAAGACGAAATACAGGCCCAGGGCGACGACGGCGGTCGCCCCCAGGGCTGACATGACGATGGTCCGGTCGCGCGATCCGACCTGCACGACGGGCTCCGGCCCCGAATCGGCCAGAAGGCGACGCGCCGCCTCGGCCCGCGCGCCGGCATAGGCATCGTCGTCCAGCAAGCCGCGTGCCTTCAGGCGGTCCAGCTCCGTCAGCTCTGCGGTCGCGGTGTCGGACGGCGCCGGAACCACCGTGAGCCCCTTGCGGGCCGCCGTCAGCACCAGCCATCCTGCAAGCGCCGTGGCGAGCCCGGCCAGAGTCCAGAATACGATCATGCCAGCGGCTTAGCGGATCACGCGGCGCGGGGCGAGGCCTCAGGTGTCGCGGCGTTCAGGGCGACCTTGGCGGCGGCGGCGCGACGGCGCACGGTCTTGGCCGGGTCGGTGGCGTCGATCAGCGTCAGGAACTCCGCCAGGGTCTCGATCAGATGCAGGGCGGCCCGGGCGTCCGGGGCCCCGCCGTCATTGACGATCTCCATCACCAGATCGACGTAGGTGGTGAGCCGCTCGATCACAGTCTGCACCAGCTGATGTCTCTGGGATTCGCAGCCGAAGACCTGGGCCGAGCTGCGGATGGCCCCGACGAGGGTCAGCAGGACCCGTGTGGTCTCGATGACGTCCGGCCCGGCCATCTGGTCCAGGGCGGCGGCTTCGCGGGTCATGCGGCCGGCGGTCTGGACCCGCCGGGTCGGCATGACCTTGTCGAGGGCCTTCTCGGTGGATTTCAGCATGTCCGACAGGGTGCCGTTGATGCGGGCGCGGGCATCGCGCGCCGACCTGCCCCATGCGCCTTCGGGAGCCAGCCGAAGGGTACGGTCCATTTCCGCCAGGATCTCGCCACACCAAATGATGTCGTCGTCCAGGCCGACACCCGGGGCGCAGTCGGCACGACCGGGTTTGAAGGCGGCGATGCGGGTCACCCGCGCCTCGACCGCTTCGATCAGCCGGTCGACGAAGACGGCCATCTCCGATGCCGACAGCATGCCTTCCTGGCTCGCAGTGCGTGACGAGTTGATCACCAGACGCAGGATCAGCGCCGCATCGCCCAGGTGTGCAAACAGGATTTCGACGAGGCGCGTTCCACCGTCATGTGCGATCTGGGAAGCGTCGCGGATCATCAGCCGCAGCTCGGTCAGCTGAGCCTCGGTCGGGCGGGCGGTCAGGGCCGGAAGAGCCGCGATGCCGCTTCGGGCCAGAATGGTCAGGTCGAAACAGGCCGCCAGTTCACTCAGACCTTCGGCCCGCGTGTCTTCGTCCCACCCGGCCGCGGGCCAGATGATGTCGGGCTGGTCCCGGATCACGCCGGAGGCCGCGATACAGATGCGATTGGCCACCGCCAAGACCTTGGGATCGTCCTCACGGAACCGGACGTCTTCCAGCTGGCGCAGCAGCTTGGGCTCGCGGGCGGTGGCGGCCTTCCACACGCGAGGCAGAACGGTGGACGGAAAGGTCAGGGCGGCGACGCCGTCAGGACGCGGGCCAAACATCGGCAGAAGGGGCGCGAACACCACCGCGCGGCGCTGGCGGTCGGCGGTCTCATCGGCCAGCATCTGGCTGAGCACGCTGGCGCGATCCCCTGGCATCTCGCCAACGATTATCGACAGCGTATCCAGAACGCTGCCGGGCACCCGCTCCAGCATCTGGGCGAGCGCAGCGCAATGGGCGACCGACAGTGCGGCCATTCTGGTCTCCGATGGACGGGCTTCGCCCCGCTTTCGTACCAGCTTGACCGCTGAAGTTTAAGATTCCCCAAGCGGACGGTTCAGGCCTCGGCAGCCGGCAGCTCCAGCACCGCCTTCAGACCGCCCAGGTCGCTGGCCGCCAGGGTCAGCCGCCCGCCATAGGCCCTCGTCAGGTCCTCCACGATCGCCAGACCCAGGCCCGACCCCGGGGCTTCCTCGTCCAGACGGGCCCCGCGCTTCAGGACCTCGTCACGCTGGTCGGCGGGCAGGCCGGGGCCGTCATCCTCGACCACGGCGATCATCTGGCCCAGGCCGCTGCCCCCGGCCGAGACCCGAACCCGCCGCGTCGACCACTTGCAGGCGTTCTCCATCAGATTGCCGAGCACCTCCTGCAGGTCCTGACGCTCGCCCAGGAAGGCCAGGTCGTCGGGCGCGCGCCAGTCGATCTCGACCCCCCTGGACTGGAAGACCCGTTCCAGCATCACGGCCAGTTCGTCGATGACCTCTCCCACGGGCGTGCGCTCGCCCAGGCCCTGCGCCCGGGCGGCGGCGCGGGCGCGGCGCAGGTGGTGATCGACCTGGCCCTTCATGATCTCGGACTGACGGCGCACGACCCCGGCCAGCGGTGTCGGATCGCTTTCCGCCTCGGCCAGCATGACCGAGAGCGGCGTCTTCAGGGCGTGCGCCAGATTGCCGACGTGGGTCCTCTGGCGCTCCACCACCTCCTGATTGTGGTCCAGCAGACGATTGACCTGTTCGGCCAGAGGCTGGATCTCGGTCGGATAATCGCGGGCGATCCGGGCCGCGCGGCCCTTGCGGACGTCGGCGATCTCGTTCCTCAGATCGAACAGGGGCCGCAGCCCGATCTGGACCTGCAGGAAGACCGCGATCACCAGCCCGATTCCCAGGATCAGCAGCGCCGTCCAGGTGAAGGTCGCGAACTGGCGCGTGTCCGTCTCGATATCGGACCGGTCGATGCCGGCCATGAAGACCAGGGGGCGCGCCCGGTCGGGCAGGGACTTCATACTGGCGGCAATGTACAGGGGCTGACTCTGGGGGGCCTTGAGCACGCCGGGGTCGTTGAAGCTGATCAGGGTGCCGAACGACGCCTGCAGCCGTTCGGGCAGCTCTCCACCGACATAAAGTGTCTCTCCCGCCAGTGAGGGCGAACGCGCCAGGATGCGCATCCGACCGTCGGGCCCGACCTCGGCCACCTGCCAGTATTTGCCGGACAGTCCGCGCAGGGTGCGGGCGTCCTTGATCTCGGCAACCGCGATGCCGTCGGGCGTCGCCACGCTGGCCAGGACGACCTCGTCTATGGTTGTGGCCAGCACGTTACCCAGCCGCCGGAAGGCGCTTTCCTCATACTGGCGCGTCAGCATCCAGCCCGTCAGCATAAGGGCCAGGATGATCCAGGCCGACGCCAGCCAGATGAGGCGGCGCGTCAGACTGCGGCCCGGCCTTCCGAACCAGCGGTCCCAGGACGGTGCCACTTTCGAACGTACCGGAGTCCCCGCCTCGGGGCTCACGCCGCCTCGGACTCGCCGGTCAGCGGCGTCAGGCGATAGCCGAGACCGCGTACGGTCTCGATCCGGTCGGATCCGACCTTCTTGCGCAGGCGGCCGATAAAGACCTCGATCGTGTTGGAATCCCGGTCGAAGTCCTGATCGTACAGGTGCTCGACCAGTTCGGTCCGGCTGATGACCCGGCCCTGGTGCATCATCATATAGTGCAGCAGCCGGTATTCCAGCGACGTCAGCCGCAGCGGCTCGCCATTCACGGTCGCGCGCGCCGCCTTGGGATCCAGCCGCAGGCCGCCGCATGACAGGGTCGCCGAGGCGATGCCGGCCGAACGCCGCAGCAGGGCCCGCAGCCGCGCCAGCAACTCCTCGGTGTGGAAGGGCTTGGTCAGATAGTCGTCGGCCCCGGCATCGAAGCCCGAGACCTTGTCCGACCAGGCCCCGCGCGCCGTCAGGATCAGCACGGGTGTCGTCTTGCCGTCCCGCCGCCAGCGCTCCAGCACCGACACGCCGTCGATCTTGGGCAGGCCGAGATCCAGCACCACGACGTCATAGGGTTCGGTGTCGCCCAGAAAATGGGCTTCCTCGCCGTCGGCGGCGTGATCGACGGCATAGCCGGCGTCGCCCAGCGCCATCTTCAGCTGACGCGACAGGTCGGCGTCATCCTCGACAAGCAGAACACGCATGATCGTTTCCCTCAGATCTCAGCCGCCGGCGTCGACGGAAATGTCCATGACGCGACCGTCGCGCTCGAAGCGGAAGACATGGCTGTTGCCGCGCATGCCCATATAGCCGACGAAGCGCGCGCCCCCTGCCCGGCCCTGGGCGATCGACTGGGCCTCGGCCACGCTCATCTGTCGGCGCTCGCGCATGTCGCTGCGATCATCGTTGCGATCGCGATCCCCGCGGAAGCCGCCACGGTCCTGCGCGGCCGCGCTCAGGGGCGCGGCGGCGATCAGGGCGGCGAGAAGGATGGCGGAAACGCGGGACATGGGACGCTATGTGACGGATCGCCCGTGAACGGCGGCTGAACATCCAGCTTAGACAGGTTTAACCTCGCGCGAAACCGCTCAGCCGGAGACGCGATCCGAAAAGGGTCGCGTCCCGTTTCGCGTTCGTCAGACTCGAAGAACACCTTCCATCACGGTGATCGCCCGCCCCCGGATCAGCACGCGGTCACCGGCGCGCTCGCACTCGAACTGTGCGCCGCGTCCGGGAAAGGCCTGCAGGTACCGCAACGTCTGCCGTCCCAGCTTTTCGGCGAACAGGGCCGTCAGACCACCGCGCGCCGAGCCCGTCGCCGGGTCTTCGTCCAGCCCGCAGCCCGGCCCGAAGAAGCGGTCGATCACATCGATGTCGTCCTGATCCGACAGGGCACAGGCGATCACCTGCCCACGCTCCATCGCTCCATCCCCGAACGCCAGCAGCGCTCTCGTGTCCGGCGAGAGCGTCCGCACCGTCTCCGCGTCGGCCATGATCGCCATCAGATAGCGGCTGGCCCAGACCTCGACCGGCTCGGCCCCCAGCGCCTCGGCCAGGCCCGGCGGCGTCTCGACCTGCGTGACCGGATCGACCGGGAAGTCCATCTCGTAACCCTCGCCGCTGCGCCCGACCGTCAGCGGTCCGGAGGCGGTCCCGAAAGTCAGGGCATCGGCCGTCACCCCAAGCTCTGTGAACAGGACATGGGCCGCCGCCAGGGTCGCGTGGCCGCACAACGGGACCTCCGTCGCCGGGGTGAACCAGCGCAGATCGAACCGCGCCGGGTCCGGGGTCCGGCGCAGGAAGGCGGTCTCGGAATGGTTGTTCTCGGCCGCCAGGGCCTGCATCCAGCCGTCGTCTGGCCAGACGTCGAACGGCTCGACCACGGCGGCGGGATTGCCCATGAAGGGCCGGTCGGCGAAGGCGTCGATGGTCCACTGGCGCATCAGTTCGGCTCCCGGTCTTGCACCGTCAGCTCCGGCCACCGCGCTGTCAGCCTGTCGACCACCCGCGCCCAGTCCTTCGCCACGCCCCGGTTCGGATTGGGGCGCAGGATCAGGCCGAACATGTCCTCCAGCCCCAGGGGCGCCGCGACGCTGATCGTGTCGTCCGGCTCCAGCCGGATGCCGACGGCAAAGGCCGGGGCCACGAACCGCTCCAGCGCCTCGTCCGTGCTGCCGATGGGGTCATAGGGCTCGCCGAAATGGGCGGGGAACCAGATCGGAACCCGGGCCTGGTTGCGGACCTCGACCGTGCTGGTGAACGGTTCTGCGAAAGCGGCGGCGACCCGCTTGATGACGATGTCCTCGGCGTCCCACGAGGTGTCAGTGTCAAAGTAGCCGACATCGAAATCCTTGCGCCCATAGCCCGCCGGTCGCCCGGTCAGGGCGTTCCAGACCGACTGATAGACCGCCCCCGAAAAGATGCGCCAGTCCGGCAGGGACTGAGCCCGCACGACGGTCAGCACATGCATCAGGCCATCGTCGGCCCGGACGATCTCGACCAGCCGGGCTTCAAGGTCGCTCACCGCCCGCCCCGCAGCGGCCAGCCATGATCGAGCGGGCCGTGTCCGCCGCCCAGCCCGGGGGCGCGCCGGATGGCCTCGGCGACATAGGCCCACCCCTCCGCCACCGCGACCTCCAGCGGACGCCCCAGCGCCAGCGCCGCCGCGATCGCGCTGGCCAGGGTGCAGCCCGTCCCGTGTGTCGAGGTCGTGTCGACACGCTCGCCTTCCAGCAGGGTCTCGCCGAGCGGCGTCAGCAGCAGGTCGACCACTGTCTCGCCCGGCACATGGCCGCCCTTCATCAGCACGGCGCGCGCGCCCAGATTCAGCAGCGCCTCGCCCGCCCGGCGCTGGCCGTCCAGATCGACGACCGATATCCCGGTCAGGGCCTCGGCCTCCGGGGCATTGGGGGTCAGCAGCCCGGCGCGCGGGATCATCAGCGACCGCACGGCCTGCACGGCGTCCTCGTCCAGCAGGGCCGCCCCGCCCTTGGCCACCATCACCGGATCGACCACGGCGATGGCGTCGGACGTATCCAGAATGGCCGCGACCCGTTCCACCACCGCGACCGATCCCAGCATGCCGGTCTTGATCGCATCGGCCCCGATGTCGTCCAGCACGGCCCGCGCCTGGGCCTCGATCAGGTCGAGCGGCAGGGGATGGACGCCGTGAACCCCCAGGGTGTTCTGCACCGTGATCGCGGTGATCGCGGTCGCCGCATAGCCGCCCATGGCTGTCACGGCCTTGATGTCGGCCTGGATCCCGGCGCCCCCTCCGGAGTCGGATCCGGCGATGATCAGGACACGACCCTTCAAGAGGCCGCCCCCTCGATCGCCGCCTGCACGGCCAGGGCCTGGACCGTCTCGCGCACATCGTGGACCCGCACGATGGAGGCCCCCCGCGCCGCCGCGTCCAGGGCGATGGCCAGCGAACCGCCCAGCCGGTCCCCCGCCTCCACCGCCGACGGATCGAGGTTGCGGATCATGCGCTTTCGACTGGCTCCCATCAGCACCGGATAGCCGGTCCCGACCAGCCGTCCCAGCCCGGCGATCAGCGCCAGATTGTGCTCGATCGTCTTGCCGAAGCCGACCCCGGGATCCAGGGTGATCCGCGACCGCGCGACGCCCGCCGCCTCGGCCACCCGCGCCCGCGCGACCAGATAGTCCGTCACCTCGGCCAGCACGTCGTCATAGCGCGGCTCCACCTGCATCGAGCGTGGCTCGCCCAGCATGTGCATCAGCACGACCTCGCACCCCAGATCGGCCGCGACCGCCGGGCTGTCGGGCGAGAAGCTCAGGGCCGTCACATCGTTCCAGATCCTGGCCCCCGCCGCCATGGCCGCGCGCGCGACCTCGGGCTTCATGGTGTCGATGCTGATCGGGCCATGCCAGCGGGCGTGGACCGCCTCGATCACCGGGATCGTCCGCGCGATCTCCTCGTCGGCCGGGACGGGCCCGGCCCCCGGCCGCGTGCTCTCGCCCCCGATGTCCAGAATGTCGGCCCCGTCGCCGATCAGCTTCATCGCCTGGGCCAGCCCGCCCTCGGCCGAGGCATGCAGGCCACCGTCCGAAAAACTGTCCGGCGTGATGTTGAGAATGCCCATGACGCGGGGACGGCTCACGCGGGTTCCGCCTGCGGACAGAGGGTCCCGGGGTCACGCGTGGTGAAGCGCCGGATGACGCGCGAATCGACGTCCAGCGGCGCCATCAGTCCCTCTTTCCGATCAGTCCGCCCAGGGCCTCGAGATAGGCGGCGAACGCCTTTCGGCCAGAGGGGGTCAGGGTCACACGCGTCAGGGGTTTGTTGTCCCTGAAGCTCTTGTCGATCGCCACATGGCCCGCCTCCTCCAGCTTCTTCAGATGGACGGAAAGGTTGCCCTGCGTGGCCTCCAGCACCGTCTTCAGCTCGGTGAAGTCGGCGGTCTCGACGTCGGCCAGATAGACCATGATCCCCAGCCGCATGCGACCGTGGATGACCTCGTCGATCCGGCCCAGATCGCCCAGCGACATGGAATCAGGCCTCGGCGCGGAGGGCGTCACGCAGGATGATGGCGCCGGGCAGGGCGAACAGCAGGAACAGGGCGGCCGTCGCGACCCAGAGATAGGCGACCGGCTCTCGCACCAGCAGGCCCAGGGCCACAGCGGTCGTCCAGTGCCCGGCGGCCACCAGTCCCATCCAGGCCTTGCGCTTCAGGGTCCAGGCCACGAACCATGCCATGGCCTGGAAGGCGAAGACGATGGCGGGATAATAGAGCCAGACCGCGAAATCGCCGTCGCGCGACGAACCTGCACCGAAGATGATGATGACTGCCAGATTGCCCAGACCCGTCGCGGTGAAGGCGCTGTTCATGGCGCGGCCGGCCGTCGGTCCCTTCGTCGCCGCGACGCCGGACCGACGGTCTGCGACGACCACCCAGGCGATGGCAACGCACATCGCCCCCGTGATGGCGACGACGAAGGTCAGGGTCGCCCAGTCGGGCCAGCGGACGAGGCCGGCGATCTGGCCCAGATGGAACAGACACTGGACCCCGTAGAGGAGCCCGCCGACGAGAAAGAGCACGCCCATGGGAATCTGCTTGCGCCCACCCCCGCCCTCCACGATCGCGCGCAGGAAGGCGAGGTCGGCCTCGGCGGACGGCTTGCTGGAGCGTTCGGACATGGCGATTCTCTCTCTGGACCGGCCCGTCCGGGGTGGACGAGCCGGTCGATCTTGGCAAGCTATTCGGCGGCGACGGTCGTCATCGGCACGGATTTGCGCCAGGGCACGCGCCGACCGTTCAACCAGCGTCCCATGAAGCTGTGGCGGATCAGCAGTTCATAGGTGACCAGGCAGACGGCGAAGACGCCCAGCGACACCCCGCCCAGCTTCAGCCACCAGGGCCCGGCCCAGTCCTGCACCCAGACCTGGGCCAGCATGACGAGCGGCAGATGCAGGATGTAGACCCAGTAGGAGGCATCGGCGAGATAGCGCCGGATCGCGCTGTATCCCGACAGGAAGCGCAGGCACAGCCCCATCGCCGCGAGGGCGGAGCTGTAGACGGCCAGGGCCGTCACCGCCGCCGCGATCGCCTTCTCTTCGGTCGGTTCGACCATGGGCGTGATCTTCGGGCCACCGGCCAGATGCCAGGCGGCGACACCCGAGACCACGGCGACGGCCAGGAACAGCGGCGACCAGGCGGCGATCCGGTTCAACAGGTCGCGACGCCGGTCGATCAGGAAGCCCAGGCCGAACGCCAGACCGAACCCGACCAGGGCCGCGGTGTGCGGCACCAGTCCCGCATCCGGCGTCGGCACGGCGAAGAAGGCGATCCACTTCGGATCCAGATAAAGGGCCAGGGCGAGGGGCGCGGCCAGAACGGCCGGCGTCCACGGCCCGATCAGGGCACCGGTCATCCTGTCTACGATCCGACCCCAGGAGCCATCCCTGTCCAGCAGGGCGAAGGGCGCGCGCAGGATCAGGACCCCCGCATAGAAGAGGGTCAGCACATAGAGGAACCACAGGTGTGTCAGCGGGAAGTTGGTCCAGTCATAGGTCGGCGGCGGGGGCGCCGGCGCGCCCGGCACGACCAGGCCGTTCACATAGGACGTCCAGATCAGGGCCCCGACGATGCCGACCATCACCGGAAACCAGAAGGCCGCCAGTGGCCCCGTGATCCGCATGGCCCGATCCCTGACAAAGCCCGGCCATCCCCGGCGCGACAGCATCATATGGGCGAACAGGCCCGCGATCAGGAAAAAGGCCGTCATGCGGAACAGGTGGATGGCGAAGAACAGCCAGGCCGCTCCGATGGACCGGCTCTCGTCGGCGACGATCCAGATCTGCTGCGGAAAGAAGGCCAGGCTCGCGTGCAGGACGACGCCCAGCAGCAGGGCCCCGGCCCTCAGCGCGTCCAGCCCATGCAGTCGGTCCGGTCGGTGGATTTCGGTGGTCATGATGCCTCTCCCTCTTCTGGAGCGCCAAATTTCACAGACTTGTTTGGATTGCAAACATGTTCGTCAGAAAGAACCCCGCCTCGTTGCGCGAAGGCGGGGTTCCGACGCTCTAGTGGACGGTGGGGTGCTGGTCCGCGGCGACGACCGTGACGCCTTCCGACACCGGCGTCACCGGCACCGATACCGAAGGCCCGGCGTTGGGGAAGTTGTTCTCGTCGCGGTTGGGGGCCGCGCCCTTCTCCAGCAGGTCCTTGATCTCCTCGCCCGACAGGGTCTCGTACTCCAGCAGCGCCTGGGCCAGGGTTTCGAGGTCGGTGGCCTTGCGGGTCAGGATCTCGCGGGCCTCGTCCCAGCCGGAGGTGACCAGCCGCTTGACCTCGGCGTCGATGGTGCGGGCGGTCTCCTCGCTGATGTTCTGGCTGCGGGCGACCGAGTGACCCAGGAAGACTTCCTGTTCGTTCTCGCCATAGGCCACCGTGCCCAGCACGTCAGAGAAGCCCCACTGGGTCACCATCCGCCTCGCCAGCTTGGTCGCCTGCTGGATGTCGGACGACGCGCCGGAGGTGATGTTCTCCTTGCCGAAGATGAGCTCCTCGGCGACGCGGCCTCCGGCCATGATGGCGATACGATCGACCATCTGCTGGTATTTCATCGAATAGCGGTCGCCTTCCGGCAACTGCATCACCATGCCCAGGGCCTGTCCGCGAGGGACGATGGTCGCCTTGTGCACCGGGTCCGCCATCTTGACGTTCATGGCGACGATGGCGTGGCCACCCTCGTGATAGGCGGTCAGGCGGCGCTCTTCCTCGTTCATGGCCATGGACTTGCGCTCGGCGCCCATCATGACCTTGTCCTTGGCGTCCTCGAAGTCGCGATGGGTGACCATGCGACGGTCCTTGCGTGCCGCCATCAGGGCCGCCTCATTGACCAGATTGGCCAGATCGGCCCCCGAGAAGCCGGGCGTGCCCCGTGCGATGGTCTTGACGTTGACGTCGGCGGCCAGGGGCACGTCCTTCATGTGCACGCGGAGAATACGCTCGCGGCCGGAAACGTCCGGGTTCGGCACGACGACCTGACGGTCGAAGCGGCCGGGACGCAGCAGGGCCGGGTCCAGAACGTCGGGACGGTTGGTGGCGGCGATCAGGATGATGCCTTCATTGGCCTCGAACCCGTCCATCTCGACCAGCAGCTGGTTGAGCGTCTGCTCGCGCTCGTCATTGCCGCCGCCGAGACCGGCACCGCGATGACGGCCGACCGCGTCGATCTCGTCGATGAAGATGATGCAGGGCGCGTTCTTCTTGGCCTGTTCGAACATGTCGCGCACGCGGCTGGCACCCACGCCCACGAACATCTCGACGAAGTCAGAGCCCGAGATGGAGAAGAAGGGCACGCCCGCCTCACCCGCCACGGCGCGGGCCAGCAGCGTCTTGCCGGTGCCGGGAGGGCCCACCAGCAGGGCACCCTTGGGGATCTTGCCGCCCAGGCGCTGGAACTTGGCGGGGTCCTTGAGGAAGTCGACGACCTCCTGAAGTTCCTCCTTGGCCTCGTCCACGCCGGCGACGTCGTCGAAAGTCTTGCGACCCTTGTGCTCGGTCAGCAGTTTGGCCTTCGACTTGCCAAAGCCCATGGCTCCGCGCGTGCCGCCCTGCATCTGGCGCATGAAAAAGATCCAGACGCCGATCAGCAGAAGGATCGGCAGCAGCCCCAGCAGGGCGCTCATCCAGACCGACTGGCGCATCGTCTTGGCCCCGACGTCGACGCCCGCGGCGTCCAGACGGGCGGCCAGCTGGTTGTCCGAAATCGGCACCACGGCGGTGAAGCGGGTGTCATTCTTGTAGACGCCGCTGACCTGGTCGCCCGAGATCATGACCGACTTGACCTCACCGGCCGCCACCTGGTCGTTCAGCTGCGAATAGCTGATCGCCACCGGCCGCGCGGCAGAGGCGGTGCTCCCACCCGGCATGCTCATGCCGTTGCCCTGGCTGATCGCCGCATAGACGGCCAGAAGACCCAGCAGGATCACGCCCCAGATGGCCATGTTGCGCAGGTTCATCGCTCTGATTTCCTAGGTCACCGGACCGCTGTCCGGCATGGGTTTCACGTGTTCGGATTCAAAATAGGTCAGACGGCGGCGTTTCGCCATGGATCGTTCCGTGAAGGTCGCATTCCTGCGTCGTTTCGCCCAGCGCCAGGGCCAGACGACGCGGCGCAAGCGCACGAACCCTCGCCTCTCGCCATGCAAGAACCGGCCCATCCGATCCGTCCCGGATCAGGACCGGCAGGGCACCGCGGCCCCAGGCCGCGACCGTATCGACGATGGCGCGATCCGCCTTCGACAGCCGGTTCAGGCGGCCGAGGGCGGCGGTCACGGTCCAGCCGGGTTCGCGCGCGGTGACCTCGTAGCGACCGTCCCAGACGGCGGGGATGTCGGGATGAAGGGAGATGTCGGCGACGGGCTTTCGCCTCAGCTCGCCCGCCTCGCGGCCGATGATCCCGCGATCGGACGAGACCTCGATCCTCGCCCCGGCCAGGGTCGCGGTGAAAGGGTCGCCTTTCTTGAGCCGGTCCGCGAGGGCCGCCAGCCGCTCGCTCCGGGGCAGACGATCGTGCCCGGCGGCGCAGAGCAGGGTCATGGAGAGATCCGCTCCCACCCCCTCGAATCCCTCTCCCAGCGAGAGAGGGCTTGAGGCTCGCAGAGCGGAGCGATGCGCCTTCAGCCGAAAGGGTGAGGGGTCAAGGTGCGAACCGGTAAGGGCATGACGCGCTCGCCCCCTTGCAAACCGGTCATTCCCCGGATCCTCGATCCATCCCTGACCAGCAGAGCGCAGCCCGTCCCGCAGCGCCTCCCGCCGCTCGCCCAGCATCGGCCGCATCAGCATCAGCCCCCGCCCCTGAGGCCAGGCCGGGCTCGGCGACCATTCCCGCAAGCCCCCCAGGGTCGAACCTCGCTCCCGCATCCAGTCGCTCTCGGCGATGTCGTCGGCGGTGTGGGCGAACAGCACGACCCTGGCCCCCGCCTCTCGCGCCGCATCGGCGATCAGGGCATGGCGGGCCCGGCGCGCGGCGGCGGGCAGGCCGGTGGCGGGCAGGCCGGTGGCGGGCTTGTCTCCCTGCCAGCGGCGTTCGATCCAGGCCGCGCCGACGGTCCGTGCCGCCCCGGCACAGAAGCGGCTCCAGTTGGCGGCATCGGGGTTCAACCCGTGATCGACGGTGATGGCCAGGAGCCGGCGCCCGGCCTCGCGCGCCCAGTCGGCCGCGATAGGCAGCAGGGCCATGGAGTCCCCACCGCCGGACAGCGCCAGCGCGACGGGAGGGTCGACGTTCCGCTCCAGCCGCGCATCCAGCCGTGCCCGGATCCGTGCGGTCAGGTCGTCGGTCAGCGGCAGTTCGCGGCCCGGCCGGTATCCGCCGCGATCTGGCGCAGGCCCGGCGTCGAGGTCGCCGCATAGCGCCGGTTATACTCACCCAGTGCCGCGCACGCCTGCGGATCGCGATTGGTCGCCTCCAGGCCGCGCGCCAGCTTCAGCGTGACCTCTCCCGCCCAGGCCAGTGTCGGCCAGCCCTGCAGGGCCTGGGCATATTGCTGTACCGCCCCTGCCTGATCGCCACCCGCGCGGATGACGTCGCCCAACCGCCACAAGGCCTCGCGCGCGGACGGGGTATCGGGCCAGTTGATGGTCACAGCCTCCAGCGCCGCCCGCCCCCGCGCCGGATCGGCGCCCAGCAGCACCCTGGCCGCGGCCAGGTCCGAGGCGGCGTCGCCGGTCGGGGAGCGGGGCCGGGCCGCTTCGGCTTCGGCGGCTTCCTGCGCGGCGCGGGCCTCGGCGGCGGCACGCTCCAGCGCCTGCAAGCGGCCTTCCGCATCGGCCAGACGCATGCGCAAGGCCGCATTGTCGCGGTCGCTCTCGTCCAGCGAGAAGGTCAACCGCTCCAGGTCGCCGTTCACCCGCTGGACCGTGTCCTCCAGATCGCGCAGACGTCGATCCATCGCGCCGACGCGCCCCTGCAGCGCCAGGACCTCGGGGTCCGGCTCGACCAGCACGGGCTGGCCCTGACTGTTCCGTTGGGTCAGGGCGCGCTCCAGACGCCGGACGTTGCGGTCCAGCGTATCGAGGCGGCGATTGTCCCACTGAACGGCGGGCAGCGGCTGGGTCTGGGCCACGACGGCCCCGCCGACCAGCCCGCAGCCGACGACGGCCAGGGCGATGTTCCGAAAGGTGAGCAGGCTTTTCATGACGCTACAGCTTTCACCGATTTGGGGCCACCGCAAGGCGTCAGCCGGTCAGGCCCAGAACGATGATGCCCAGGATGAAGAAAACCAGCACAAAAAAGCAAAAGATCAGCAGGGCGACCGTTCGCCAGAGCGCCGAAAAGATCGACAGGCCGTAGGTCCCTTTGAGCTGTGCGAACATATGGGCCGGAACCGCGAGGGTCAGCAGGCCGCCGATCGTTCCCCCCACCACCGCGCGCCAGTCCTTGCCATCTCCGACAAAGTCGTCGAGCGCGATCATGGTCATGCTGAGAATGGCCATGAAGGTCAGGGAGTACAGCACGAACACCCCGTGATCGTACCAGGTAAAACCTCGCTTCCAGGCGAACAGCAACCAGACGAACGGGATCGACAGCGGCACGAGCAGGAAGGCGAATTTGTAGAGAGTCTGCTGGATCTTGTAGAGGGCGAAGTCCGGGTTCGCGAGCTTGTGCAGGATCTTCTCTTTCAGCTTCTCGTCTCCGATCCCGATCTGGACGCGCCGGTCATGAACCGCGTCGGCCACCCCGGCCTGCCAGCTGCCGGGCGTCAGACCATCCGCGCGCGGACCGGCCGTTCTGGCTTCTTCGAGGAACCGGAGCGACGTTTTCGCCCCCTCCACAGCGGCTTCCGCACCCGCAATGACCCCCTCGGCACCCGGGTCATCGACGGTGCTTTCGGATCGGGCTTTGGCGAGCTCCGCTTCGGCTTCGGCCACGGCCTCCCGCGCGGAGGCAATGCGCTGCTCCAGCGGTTCTTGTTGGACAATCCCGCCACCGGCGAAGCTCAGCAGAAAGAACATCAGGAAGACGGTGAACAGGAAGATGGCCAGGGGCGAGACGTAGCGCGTCCGCTTTCCGTGAATCCATTCGCGGGTCAGCTTGCCGGGATTCAGCATGAGCAGCGGCAGGGTGCGCCAGATGCGGGCATCGAAATGCACGACGCCGTGCAGCACTTCTTCGCCCAGATGCAGCAGGGTGCGGTGCACATGGGTCGGCTGGCCGCAGTTGGCGCAGAAGTTGGCCGTGACCGGCTCGCCGCAGTCGCTGCAGGTGCCGGAATGGGCCTCGCCCGCATGACCGGTCGGCTTCTCGACCGCGCCCGCGATCAGGCCGCCGGTGATCAGACCCCCGGTCGCCTCGATATCCACCATGGGGTCCCCCAGACCGTGCAGCGCACAATCTGCCGGTCGGGCGGGGTCGAGGCAAGGGTCGAGACCGAAGTCTCCTCCCCGTTCGCGCAGCGAACGGGGAGGTGGCACGGCGCGCCTTCAGCGCCGTGACGGAGGGGTTCTTCAACGGCAATCAGCGGTGGGGCATCAAGAACCCCTCCACCGCTTCGCGGTCCCCCTCCCCATCCTGCGGACGGGGAGGAAATCCGTCCCTAGTTCGCGCCCGTCACGATCGCCGTGTGGCCGTTGCGGTTCCGGGCCCAGGCGTCCTCGTTGGCACCCTGGGCGATCGGGCGTTCCTTGCCGAAGCTGATGGTGTCGATCCGGCCGGCGGGCACGCCCCGGTCGATCAGATAGTTGCGGATCGACTCTGCGCGACGGGCACCGAGCGCCAGATTGTATTCACGGGTGCCGCGTTCGTCGGCATTGCCCTCGATCCGGACCTGGACCTGCGGATAGCGCTGCAGCCAGGCGGCCTGGGCGTCCAGGCGCGGATAGGCCTCGGGGCTGACCTCATAGCTGTCCAGGTCGAAATAGACCCGGTCGCCGACGTTGACGACGAAGTCCTGTTCAGAACCCATCGCCGCCGGGCCGGTCGCGCTGCCGTCGATGCCGCCGTTGCCGGGCCCGGGATAGACGGGATTGTTGGCCACGGCCCCGACGGTGCCGTCCGTCGCGCCGGTCACCGGGCGCCGCGGGGTGCAGGCGGCCATGGACAGGGCGGCCAGACCGACCAGGGCGATCTTGACTACAGTGGACTGGGACATTCTCGGTTCTCCTTCGTCTGTTCTCGGCCGTGCCAGGCCTTACCATAAGGCCGCGACCCGTGGTTGGTTTCGTCGGGAAAAGTCAGGTCGGGCAGCTGTCGGCACCGCCGGTGCCCAGGTTCCGGGGCGCGCTGTCCAGCAGGGGCGACCAGGCCGGGTCCGACCCCCTGCCCTGATAGCCGGACTGGGCGATGACCCGCCCCGACAGGTCCACCATCCACAGATTGGTGTTCCCGCCCCGCGTCTGGCGCGAGAACATCAGATAGCGGCCGTTGGGGGCCCAGGACGGACCTTCCTCGAAATAGGACCGGCTCAGCATCCGCTCGCCCGAGCCGTCGGTGGCCATGACACCGATCCCGAACTGTCCGCCGCCCGACTTGGTGAAGGCGATCAGGTCGCCGCGCGGGCTCCAGGCCGGGGCCGTATAGCTGCCGCCGCCCCGGCTGATCGGCCGCTGGTTCGAACCGTCGGCGTTCATCACATACAGGCGCGGCGTCCCGGTACGGTCGGAGTTGAACACGATCCGCGACGCGTCGGGCGAAAACGACGGCGAGGTGTCGATGCCGGGATCCGAGGTCAGGCGCGACAGCTGGCGCGTGCGCAGGTTCATCACATAGACATCGGTATTGCCGCCCCGGATGATCGAGAAGGCCACCCTGGTCCCGTCCGGAGAGTATCGCGGCGCCAGCGCCTGGCCGTCGAACTCGCCCAGGCTTTCCCGTCGTCCGGTCTGCAGATTGTACAGGTAGATGCGGCTGTAATCCCGCCCCAGCGCCATATAGGTGATCTCGTTCGGATTGGACGAGAAGCGCGGCGTCAGGATGATCTCACTGCCGTCGGTCAGGAAGACGGGATTGTAGCCGTCCTGGTCCACGATCGCGAGGCGGCTGAGGCGGTTCAGCTCGGTGCCGCTCTCGGCCACATAGATGATCCGGGTGTCGAACACGCCGGTCTCGCCGGTCATGCGCGCATAGACGACGTCGGCGATCTTGTGCGCGATCCGGCGCCACTGCTCGGGCGTGGCGGTGAAGTTGTAACTGACCAGCTGGCACTGGCGGTACGGGTCGTACAGGCGAAAGCCGAAATCGTTGCGTCCGTCCGGACGCGGGCTCACCGATCCGTAAAGCACCGCCTGGGCCCCGATCTGGGTCCACTGGGGAAAGTTGGGGGCATTGGCCAGGGTCAGACCCGTCTCGATGAAGCTGGCCGGATTGATCGGCTCGAAGAAGCCCGAGCGACGCAGGTCGCCCGACAGGACTTCGGTCAGGGAGGTGCCGTTCTGGCCGCTGAACGGGGCCACGGCGATCTGGAACGGGCGCAGCACCCCCTGGTCGATCTCGACCTCGATCGGTTCGCCGGTCTGCGCGGGCTGGGCCTGGGTCTGCTGGCGGCTCGGGCCATTCAGGCCTGACGTCTGGGCCTGGGGCGAGGTCGCCAGGATGCCGAGGGCCGCCACGGTGCCGAGAAGCAGGTTCAGACGCATCGATGTCTCCTTGAGGCGCAGGCGAGAGTGTCCCTGCCCTTATCGCCAGACCGTATGACAAACGCCAGCTTGCGGGCGATTGGGGCGACTTTCGGGACGGCAATCCTTGCCGGGGGCGTTGTCAGGGATGGTCAGTCATTGATGCATGATGCGTGATGCGCTATGTTTGATGAATGAGAACGACCTTGTCCATTGATGATGATGTCTTTGACCGGGCGAAGGCTTTGGCCGCGCACCAGAATCGCAGCCTGGGCGAGCTTGTGACGGATATTGTCCGCGAAAAACTGGATCGACCACGGTTCGTCGGAGAACGGCGCGAGGGCATCTTGCTGGCCCCGGATCGACCTGGACCGATGATCACAACCGAGATGGTCAACGCCTTGCGCGATGATGACGAGTTTTGACCTACCTGCTCGATGTCAATGTCCTGATCTCGCTGATCGATCCGAAGCACGTTCTGCACGACAGCGCCTTCGACTGGTTTCGGACTGTGCGGAGAGGCAGGTGGGCGACCTGCCCCATCACGCAAAATGGTTTTGTCCGGATCACTAGCGGAGCGGGCTATCCGGTGCCCTTGGGGACGCCCGCAGAGGTCGCCATGCTATTGAAGGATCTGCTGGGGCAGCAAGGTCACGAATTCTGGCCGGACGACATAAGCCTCGTCAGCTCGGACCTCATCGATATGACCCGCGTCATCGGCCACAAGCAGTCAACGGACACCTATCTTCTGGCATTGGCCGCCAGTCGCGGCGGCAAACTCGCAACGTTTGATCGCCGCTTGTCGACTGCGGCCGTGAGGGACGGCGCGGAGGCCCTGCACATCATTTCCGATCCACATATCTAGCGATTCCGGCACGCCCGTTCGGTCACGAACACCGGCCGGAACGCGCCCCCCGGAAACCCCTGCGGCACCTCGAACGGCGCGGTCTGGCGGATCGCGCGCAGCGCCCCGTCGGCGGCGGCGCGATAGACAGAGTCCGACCGGGCATTGCGCAACGTCGGCCCCGAAGTGATCCGCCCGTCAGCCGACAGGGTGACATCCATCTCGATCCGCAGGGCGTTCGCCCCGGGGATGTCGCAGGGCAGGATCCAGTTCGGATAGACCTGGTTGAAGATGGCGGTCAGCTGTGGGCCGGTGGCCTGGGGGGCCTGTCCGCGTCCCTGCTGGCCCGTCGCGGCGCGCGGTCCCGGGGCCGGGGCCGGACGACGAGGTCCGGCGAGGCTGTCCAGATCCAGCGACGGCGTCTCGCGCGGGGTCGCGGCCGGGCGGGTCGGCGGTGTGGGACGGGGTGGTGTGGGACGGGGCGGCGTCGGCGCAGGCGTCGGACGCGGCGCGGGCGCGGGCGTCGGCGGCGTCGGTGCGGGAGACGTCGGGGCGACCTCGGCCTCGACCGGCGCGGTGGCGGCGTCCTCGGTGACCATTTCCTCGGAGGGATTGTCGGCGGCGGCGGCCTCGACGACCTCGGACGACACGATCGAAACGGGCACGGAAGACACCATCGGCACGATGTCCTCTTCCGCCTGCGGCCAGCGCAGCAGGAACAGGGCCGCCACGCCCGCATGCAGCAGGATCGCGCCCAGAATCGCCGGGAGGGGGATCGCTGGAGACGGAGCCCGCGCGGCCATGCTCAGGACTCGGCCGCCGTGTCCGTGATCAGGTTCAGCTTCGTGAACCCGGCCGCCGACAGCCGCGCCATCACCCGCGCCACAGCCTGATAGGGGGCCCGCCCGTCGGCTCGCACGAAGATCGACAGCTCTTCCCTGTCCGTATCGCCCGCTTCGTCGGTGACCCGTTCGATCAGGGCATCAAAGGCGGTCTCGTCGCGCGCCACGAAGATCGCGCCCTCCCGATCGATGGAGACGGTCACCGGCGGCTTGTCGGTCTCGACCGCGCTGGCCTCGGTCTTCGGCAGTTCGACCGGCACGCCCACGGTCAGCAGCGGGGCCGAGATCATGAAGATGATCAGCAGCACCAGCATCACATCGACCAGCGGCGTGACGTTGATCTCGCTCAGCGGCTTCCTGCGCGCGCGGCGTCGGCCCCGGACGTGGCCGCCTCCGCCGGCTCCACCCATCGCCATCTCAGACGCTCCGGCGATAAGGCGCGGCGCCGGATGATGGCGGCGGCGTCACCGGCGCGGGCGTGCCGGATCCCAGCCGACGCGCGACGGCCGCCTGCAGGTCGTCGGCGAAGCTTTCCAGCCGCCCGGTGAACTTGCCCGCATCGATCGAGAACTTGTTGTAGGCGACATAGGCCGGAATGGCCGCCGCCAGGCCCACGGCGGTGGCGAACAGCGCCTCTGCGATGGCCGGGGCCACCGTGGTCAGGTTGGTGTTGCCCGCCGCCGCGATCCGCCCGAAGGCGTTCATGATGCCCCAGACGGTTCCGAACAGGCCGATGAAGGGCGAGGCTGTGGCCACCACCGACAGCACCCCCAGCCCCTCCTCGATCCTCTGGCCCTCGCGCGCGATCAGGGAGTCCAGCGCCCGGTCGATGCGGCTGATCAGCAGATTGCCCTGGGTGTCCGTCATCGGCCCCTTCAGGCGCGTCTCCTTCCAGTCGCCCAGCGCGATGACCAGCATGCGCGGCAGGGCATGGGTCGGCTGTGGCCCCGCCTGGGCGGCCACGTCTTCGAGCGAACGCCCCGAGCCGATCGCCTCCTCGAACGCATCGGCCTGGCGGTTCAGGGCGGTGAAGCGGAACGCCTTGTCGATGATGATGGTCCAGGACCAGACCGAGGCCACGGCCAGACCCAGCATCACCCCCTTCACCACCCAGTCGGCGGCCATGAACAGGGTGACCGGGTTCATCATGGAGGCGTCGGTGGCCACGGCGGCAACGGTCATGCGGGAATCCTGAATGCGTCTTTCGCCCTATCGAGCGACGGGCGGTGGCGGTTCTAAGGCAGGGTAACGGAGGACGGGCGGTTCGGGAGCCGCCTATTCCTGACGACCGCCGGTCTGTGGCTGCACCGCCACGGAGACGGGCGCCCCGACCGAGACGATCACCCCCTCATGACCTTCCTTGGCGATGGAATAGGTCGCCGCGTCGCGCAGCAGCTGATTGATGCAGGCGCGATCGTTCGCCAGCCCCACGTCCTCGCACCCCCGTTTGGCCGCGTCGGCCCAGCCGCGCACGCGCCGCGTCGCCGCCTCCGCCCGCTTGATCGAGGCCTCGTCCTCGGCCGCGGCCTGGGCGATCAGGGCCTGACGCGCGCCCTGCTGGTATTGCAGCTCGGCCTGACCGGCCATCTTCTGCTTCCAGACGTTATAGTAGGGACAGCCCACCAGCCCGCCGCCGACGAGCATCGCCAGCAGCAGGAAGGTGACGATCACCGCGCTGCTCGTCATCTTGACGTCCGCAGACGCCTTGTTGTCCGAAGTTGCCATCGATCTCTCCCCCATTTGCCGCGAGTCTAGCCGCGCCGTCCCACGCGGCAAGTTACGAAACCGTCAGGCCGGCTCCAGCCACGGCGCGACCGCCTCGACCAGAGCCTTCGTCGGCCGCCGGGGCCGCCCGTCCAGATGGATGCAGACCGCCGTCACCTCCGCCCGGCAAAGCGCCTCGCCGTCCCGCTCCACGGCCTGGGCGATCATCAGCCGCGGGCCCTTCACCGCATCATAGGTGGTCCGCACGACCAGGGCGTCGTCGATCCGCGCCGGCTTGACGAACTGCAGCCTCATCTCCGCGATCACGAAGGCCATGGGGGCCTCGCCCTCCAGCAGCTGGGAATGGCCGATGCCGAGGGCGCGCAGGAAATCGGACCGCCCCCGCTCGAAATAGCGGACGTAGTTGGCGTGATAGACCACCCCGGTGAAGTCGGTGTCCTCGTAATAGACCCGCACCGGCAACAGATGCGCACGGCCGTCGAAACGGCCCATGGCGGGCTGGTCGGTCATGGTCGGGCTCCTTTCGCGGCGTCGGCTCTCTCCTACAGCAAACCCGCGCGGCATGCGCCAAACTTGACCCTTCGCGCGCCCACGCCTACCTGACGGCCATGGCCATCCGACGCATCCTGACCATCGACAACACGACCGACCTGGCGATCCTGAAACAGGTGTCAAAGCCCGTCGCCGGGGTCGACGAGGCCGTGCGCGCCCTGATGGATGACATGCTGGACACCATGTACGACGCCCCCGGCATCGGCCTCGCCGCCGTGCAGATCGGCGCGTTGCAGCGCGTGGTCGTCATGGACCTGGGCGACGGCCCGGCCCCTGTGGGCGCCGAACCGGCCGCAGAGAGCGAGGGCGAGACCCGCGTTCCCAAGCCCCGCTACTTCGTCAATCCGGAGGTCCTGTGGGCCTCGGAGGAGACCTTCTGCTACGAGGAAGGCTGCCTCTCCATCCCCGAATATTTCGATCAGGTCGAACGCCCCGCCCGCGTGCGCGTCGCCTATCTGGACCGCAGCGGCACCCGCATCGAGGAAGAGATCGAGGGTCTCTATGCCGTCTGCTTCCAGCACGAGCTGGACCACCTGAACGGCGTCCTGTTCATCGACCACCTGTCGCGCCTGCGCCGCGACCGCGCCATGTCCAGGGTAAAGAAGACCATGCGACTGAGAGAGGACGCCTGATGGCCCGCGCCAGGTCCCGCATCATCGACCCGACCGGCCGTCGTCGCCTGACGCGCTCGGAAAAGATCGGCATCGGCTCGGTCGCCACCTTGGTCGGGGTCGCCGCCCTGGGCGTGCTCGCCGGCGTCCTGCTGGACCGGCTGCTCGACTTCGACGACGCGCTCGATGCCGGCGGCGAATGGGACGAGGGCGGCGGCGTGGGAACGCGCTGGCAGTAGGCGTCCCCCTGCAACGCAACGTCACTTGACGGGACGACGCGTCCGGACGATTCCGGCTGAGCCTTTCCGGAGCCCGCCATGCCGCACGACCGCCTCACCGTCCTGACCGCCCTCCAGGCCCAGGGCGTCTGCCCGGTCTTCTATCATGCGGACCCCGAGGTCGCGCTGAACGTCATCCGCGCCTGCGCCCGGGGTGGGGCACCGGTGATCGAGTTCACCAACCGGGGCGACTTCGCCGTCGATCTGTTCGGCGACATCGCCCGCGAGATCGCCCGCACCGACCCGGACATCATCCTCGGCATCGGCTCGGTGCTGGATGCGGGCACGGCCGCCCTGTACCTGAACCGCGCCGCACGCTTCGTGGTCAGCCCGGCCCTCGTCCCCGAGGTCGCCCAGGTCTGCAACCGGCGCAGGGTCGCCTATTTCCCCGGCTGCGGCTCGGTGCGCGACATCACCGAGGCCCACGCCCTGGGCTGCGACATCATCAAGCTGTTCCCGGGGGCCTCGGTCGGCGGCCCGGACTTCGTCAAGGCGGTCATGGGCCCCATGCCCTGGACCAAGATCATGCCGACCGGCGGCGTCGATCCCGACGCGGCCTCGATCGCCAGATGGTTCGGCGCGGGCATCGTCGCCGCCGGCATGGGCTCGAAGCTGATCACCGATGCGGCCGTCAAGGCCGGCGACTGGACCGGGATCGAGGCTTCGGTCCGGTCTGCCGTGGACGCGGTGAAGGCGTTCCGCCAGGCCTGACCGTCTCCTCCCTGTCGCGTAGCGATGGGGAGGGGGACCACGACGTGGTGGAGGGGGTCTTGCCGCCCCACCGACCTCGCCCGCTTGAGGACCCCTCCGTCTCCTCCGCTTCGCTATTGCCGCCCTTTGCGGCGCAGGCCCGGAATGACGAACGGGACGATTACCGCTGCGGATACACCGGATATGGCGGCCGACGGGGCTGCTCGGGCGGTGCCACCTGCAGGGCCTGCAACGCGATGGCCACCGCCGCGTCCAGTTGCGGATCGGCCCCGTCGGCCACGGCGCGGGGGTCCTGATCGACCATCACGTCCGGGGCCACGCCCGCGTTCTCGACCTCCCATTCGCCCTCCGGGTTGAAGAAGCCGACGTTGGGCGAGGTGACCTGGCCGCCGTCCATCAGGGGCGGCATGCCCCCGATCCCGACCAGACCGCCCCAGGTCCGCTTGCCGACCAGGGTGCCCAGCTGCTCGCGCTTGAACATCCACGGCAGGGCGTCGCCGCCCGAGCCCGCGACCTCGTTGGCGATCATCACCTTGGGCCCGAGGATGGCGTGGGCGGGCGTCCGGTCGATGGAACCGTAGCGCGGCGCCCACCAGCTCTGCAGCCCGCGCCCCAGCACCTCGATGATGTAATCGGCCATCTGGCCGCCGCCGTTGAACCGCTCGTCGATGACAGCCCCTTCGCGGTCGCTCTGGGCGAAATAATAGCGGTTGAAGCTGGTGAACCCGCCCTGCCCCGTGTCGGGCAGATGCACATAGGCCAGACGCCCGCCCGACAGCCGGTCGACCCTCTGGCGGTTGCCCTCGATCCAGTCGAGGTAGCGCAGGCGCGCCTCGCTGGCGACCGGCTGCACCGTCACGTCGCGCCCGTTGGCCCCCGAGGATGCGCCCAGTCTCAGCGTCACCATTCGCCCGGCCGTGCCCTCGAGCGCCGCCTGGATGTCCATGTCGGCGCTGACCGCCCGGTCGTCGACCGACAGCACGCAGTCGCCGACCCTTGCATCCACCCCCGCCTGGGCCAGCGGCCCCGTCACGTCGGGCGAGAAGGCCGTCGGGCCATAGATCCTGGTGATGCACCAGCGTCCGCCCTGGATGGCATAGTCGGCCCCCAGAAGGCCGCCCGGCACGCGCCGCGCCGACGGAATCGTCCCCCCGCCACCCCTCAGGTGGCCCACCGACATCCCGGTCAGGGCCTCGTGGAACACATAGTTCAGGTCGGTCCGCGACAGGATGGCGTCGGCAAGGGGCTGAAGCCGCGCCTGGACGGCGGTCAGGTCCGAGCCGTGGAAGTTGGGGTCATAGAAATAGGCCCGCTGCATGCGGAACAGCTCGCGATACATCTGGGCCCATTCGGCGCGCGGATCGCTGCGGACGTCCAGCTGCTCGAACGACACCCCGCCCTCGCCCGCCTTCACCGGCGCATTGGCGGGCACCACGGCCCAGGACGGCGGGCGGGGCGGCGTGCCCGGCACCGCCTCTCCACCCGCGCGCGTCGAGATCAGCATCTTCTCCCCGTCGGCCGACAGCTCGAAGTTCACCACCCGCTGGGCCAGCACCTCGACCTTGCGGTCCTTCAGGGTGAACCGGTTCAGCGACATGTCGGCCGGCCCCGTGGCGCCTGCCGGACTGGTCTGTTCCATGAAGAAGATCACGCCGGTCTTGCCCGCCGTCAGGTCCGAATAGGCCCGGACCGGCACCGGCAGGGCGACCGTCCGCCGCTGGATCTGGTCGGGCGTCATCCCGCCGATGTCGATGGCCTTCGCAGGCGTGTTCGCCCCCGGCATGGCGTCGCCACCGGTCGTCCGGTCGCCCGCCTCGCCCTCTTCCTCGTCGCTCTGCGGCGCGACCGGCGAGGCGACGCCTGCGTTCAGCGCGACGGCATAGATCGAATGCGTCGGCGTGAAGAGGTTGCTGGTCATGTCCAGCCCATAGGTCTGGCCGCCCGCATTATTGCTGGCGACGTAATACAGGTAGTCGCCCCCCGCATCGAAGGCCGGGTCGCGCGCATCGCCCAGGTTCGAGGTCAGCGGCGTGGATGTCCCGTCGGCCACCGAATACAGGTTCAGCACCGTCAGCCGGTTGGCCCCGTTGCGCGAATAGACCAGCCAGTTCGAATCCGGCGACCAGGCCATGTCGGTGGACTGAACGGTGAAGCCCCCGTGCGCCTGGGCCGTGCCGACCTCGCCGAGCCGTCCCGTCGTGGTGTCCAGCACCCAGTTGCGCAGGTGGTTGTCCGAAAACGCGATCTTCCTCGAATCCGGCGACCAGACCGGATTGGCGTAATAGGTCGGCTCGGCCGCCAGAGGAAACTTCCGCACCGCGCCCTCGCCGTTCTGCGGCGCGACGTGCAGGGCATACAGGCCGGACTCGTCCGAGAAATAGGCCACACTCTGCCCGTCCGGGCTCCAGGCCGGGCTGCGCTCCATCACGCCCGGCGTATTGGTCAGATTGCGCACCGACCCGCGCGTGACCGGCGCCGTCAGGATCTCGCCCCGCGCCTCCACCGCCACCCGCGCGGCCGAGGGCGACAGGCTGACCGTCTGCACCTGGTCGGCGACATTGACGATGCGCGGCCGGGCTTCTGGCATGTCACCGGCGACCTCCACGCCCAGGGCCTGCGGCTCGTCACCCGGCACCAGGGTCGACAGCGTGCCCAGCCGGTCGAAGATCAGGGTCCGGCCGTCCGTCGACAGCGACCGGATCGGCGACCCGTCGTTGGTCCACACACTAGCCACGGCCTGCGTCGCCGGATCGTAGCTGTAGATCGAGATCGGCCCGTCGCGGTCCGACAGGAAGTAGATTCTGCCGCCCATCCACACCGGCGACAGGTCGTTGCTGCCCTGGTCTTGCGGCACCTCGACCGTCGCCAGCCCGTCCAGCGTCGTCACCTTGATGGTCGACGCCCTTCCGCCGCGATAATTGCCCCAGGCCGTATAGTTGCCGAACTCGAACCCGAAAGCCGGGGCGAAGGGGCTGTAGGCGATGGCCCGCCCGTCCGGCGACATCTGGCCGGTGTGGGCATAGGGCAGAGGCATGACATCCGGCGCGCCGCCCTCGGCCGACACGGAGAACAGCTGGGTGTAGCGGCTGGCCGCCGACCGGTTCGAGCGGAACAGGACCCGGCTGCCGTCCGGCGACCATCCCACCGCTGCGTCATTGCCGGGGTGCCAGGTGATCCGCTTCGGCTGCCCGCCGCTGGCCGGTACGGTATAGACGTCGATGTTGCCGTCATATTCGCCGGTGAAGGCGATGCTGCGTCCGTCGGGCGAGAACATCGGCGTGCTCTCGATCCCGACCCCGATGGTCAGGCGCTGCGCCCGCCCGCCGCCGCGCGCCACGGTCCACAGGTCCCCGCCATAGACGAAGGCCACCTGATCGGCACTGATCGCGGGCTGCTGCAGGATCTGCGACCGGGCTGACGCCTCGCCCGCCAGCCCTCCCGAGACCAGTGCGCTCGATGCGAGCCACAGCGCCATCCGGCGACCCAGACCCAGAACCATATTCAACCCCCATGGAACAGGCAGGGATACTCCGTCAGCGGATCGACGCTGGCAAGGCCGCGCGCGCCAGGGGCATCGGGCTCAGGCTTCGAACATCTCGGGCAGACGCCCGGCCCGGAAGAGGATGGTGGGGCTCTCGTCGTAATCGCCCGTCTCGGTATCGGCCGAGACCGAAAACGCCACCACGCCCAGCCGGAGGGGGGCCAGCCGCTCGGCCTTGCGCCGTGCCTCCCCGGCGTCCTTGCAGCCGACCTGAGGCTCCGCCTTCAGCCCGCTGCCGCGCCCCTGAACATAGGCCTGCACGATGAAAACGGTCTCGGTCGCCATCCGCGCGACAGGGGCCTGTTCGGACCGTGCGTCAAGGGTCCAGCGACATGGGGGCGGACGAACGCGCCGCGAAGAACATCAGATAGACCAGTCGTCCGGTTTCGGGCGTCGTGCCGAACCCGGGCCGGCTGTTGTGAAACAGCCACGGCGAGAACAGGGCCAGCCGGTTGAACCGCATGGGAAGGCTCATCGTCCTTTCCCAGGCGCTGGGCTTCAGGGTGTCGCGGTTCACGACATCTTCGATCAGGGCGTTGATGTCGCCATAGCCAGCCCTGACGAGACCATCGTCCGTCATCGGCACACGGTCCAGCCCGGTGCGCCTGTGGCGATAGAAGTCCGTTCCGCCCCGCGCGTGCTCCGGCGGGCTCAGATACAGGATGCCGGAAAAGTAGGCCGGATCGATATGAACGCCGCTGGCCCCGCGGTCGCTGGCCATTGCGATCCGGCAGTGGCCATGCAGGGTGCCCGGCGCGGCCTGCACCGGCACTCCGATCAGGCGCGACACGGTCTCATCCAGGCCAGGGATCTCGATCGCCCGGTCCGAGGTGACCCCCGAATAGTTGCCGTGCTGCGCGGCGCGGTCATACCCCAGGGCCAGCGCATGCTGACGCAGATCCCGGGGATTGGCCAGGAAGTCGTCGACCAGGACGACCGAGGGCAGGCTCACGCCCGCCCCCGCTCGCGACCTCGCACGATCGACGTCAGAAGCGCCAGCTGAGCGCTGCGCGATAGGTCTGGTAGTTGATGTCGTCACGCTCGGTCGTCGTGTCGGCCGAGATGTCCAGCCTCATGTCGCCCCGGGTGACCGACAGTCCGCCGCCCAGCTCGAACCAGCTGTTCTCGCCGGTTGCCCGCGGGACTCTCAGCCGGTTACCCACGCCCGCAAAGCCCACCACGAACGGCGCGTCGCCATCGCTGTACTCATGCACCAGACGGACGGAGCTGTGCGGCGCGATGGCATAGCCGTGGGTGTTGAACGGCAGCGCGAAGTCGATGCCCACACGGCCCTGCAGGCTGTTGTAGCGCCCGCTGCCGATATCCAGAGCGGCCGAGCCCCCGGTTTCGCGCACGTCGTCGAAATCCGTGGTCGTGGCACGCAGGCTGGCCTGGGGCGTCATGAAAACGCCACCATTTTCGTACTCCTTGCTGATCGAGGCCTCGCCACCGAAGGAGAAGACGTCTTCCGAGCTGGTGAGGGTCTGCGTCGTCGTGCCCAGCGTCACCAGGCGCTCGGTGTCCAGGCTGGTCGTGCTGATATTGCCGCCGACCGACATCATGAAGCCGTCGCCGACTTCACGCGTGGCGTAGATCGCGCCGCGGAAGGTGTCGGACCCGGTCTTCTGCAGGGGCGTGGCCGAGCCGTCGCTGCTGGCATAGGCCAGGTTGGCGCCGAGCATCCAGCCCGTTTCCGGATAGAGCTCCACGCCCGCCACGCCGAACCAGCCGTCCAGCGTATCGCGCTTGTCCCCACCGAACGTCGGGCGGGAATCGCCTTCGAAATAACCGGCATGGATATAGGCGCCGACGTCATCGGGCAGGGTCATGCGCCGGACGGGGCCAGCCGCGGATTGCAGCTGGGTCATCAGCGACTGACGGTCGAACTCGCCATTCAGCGACATGGCTGCGGGATTGCCGCCGATGGTCAGGGTGCCGGCCAGGTCGTGGCGGGCGCCCTTGTGCATGCGGTCGGACGTGAAGTCCGCCAGCACCTCATTGACGAGCACGGCCTGCGACCGCTTGGCCTGGGCCACGTGCGGTGCCAGCTGGTTCAGGGTCGAACGGATGCCGGCCAGGTTCTGGATGTCCGTCTGATCGTAGATCCCGGCCAGGGCCGCATAGTTGGCCGCCCGGTTGGCATCCAGCAGTCGGCCGGTGAACAGTTCCCCCCGGCGCACGCCGCTCAGGGTGGCATAGTTCAGGGCGTCGATGCGAACCCCCACGGACGAGCTGGTATAGCTGACGGTGCCGTAGAGGATCGGGGTCAGCTGGGTGTTCAGGGTGCTGAACTGGCCCGTCACGCCGCCCGCGGCCGAAAGCACGGTATAGCTCGCGCCATAGCTCGGCCGACCGATGGCGTTCAGCGTCAGGGTCCCGCCCAGCAGCGCCGTGCCCGCCTGGCCCGACCCTGCCGCGACGCTCAGGCGATCGGCGCCGGTCGTCGCGATATCGATCACCAGCCGGCTGCCCGAGGACAGCACCAGATTGCCGTCGATCCCCAGGGCGCCCACGCCGCCGAGCGTACCGGGGGTGATGGTGCCCATCACATTGGTCACGAACGGTGCTGCGATCCGGCCATTGCCCGACAGCAGACCGCTCAGGATCATATAGTCCCCGCGCGAGGTCAGGTTACCGTCGACCGACAGCGTGCCGGTCATCTGGTTGACGTCCATCAGGCTGGTCAGGGACCCGCCCGTGGCGATGTTCAGACGGCTGTTGGCGCCGGTGATCCGGAACCGGTCGACCGTGGCGGTCGAGCTGAGGGTCGTTGTGCCCTGGGCCGACAGATTGACGTCGAAATACCGGCCGATCGAACCCGTCAGACGGTCGGGTGCCACATTGTTGGGCGTGAAGCCTGTCGCGCCCGGCAGGCCGTTGGCCAGGGTCGCGGCCGGCAGGGCGGCCAGACCGATGGTCCCTCCGGCCTGGGCCGTCGCCTCGCCCGAAACCTCGACCTGGGCCTCGGCATAGCCACTGACCGGCTTGATGATCGCCTCGCCGGGCGCATTGGTGGCGACACCCACGTCGGACCCGTCCCCGGTCCCGATCGGCCGGGTGTCGATCCGATTGACGCCGGTCGCGACGTTCAGACAGTCGCTGACGACGGCGTTCTGGAAGCAGATCTCGCCGAACTGGCCCGAGGTGCCGTTCTTCTGCTGGCCGGGGTCGTTGGGCAGGCCGTTGATGATCTGGCCGGTGGGGCCGATGATCTGGTAGTTCGGATCCAGGGTGGTGACCCAGTTGGTCGGATCGGTCCAGGCCCGGTCACCCGCGACATTGCTGACATAGCGGTACGGATTGTTCGCCGCGATCCAGTCCCAGTACAGATAAAGCGGCTGATAGAAGCTGACCGTGCCATATCCGTTCGAAGACTGGCCACCGAAGAACCGCGTATAGCCGCCCGACAGCACGCCGATGGCCAGGTTCAGGTTCTGGGCGTTCTGCAGGATCAGCGGCCCGCCGGAATCCCCCCCGGCCGTCGTGCCTTCGGTCGTGCCCCGGGCATTGTCGCGGAAGGCATTGAAGTCAAACCGGCTGGCCCCGGCCGTGCCGCGCAACGGATCGTCGAAGTCGATGAAATAAAGGTTCTGGGTCAGGCCGTTGGGCGCGCCGCCGAACAGGAAGCCTTCGAACGTCTGGAGCGAGGTCAGGGCGCCGACGATGTTGTCGGCGATCCGGCGTCGGAAATCGATCGCGCCCGTGCCGCTGGTTCCCGTACCGTTACCGCCATATCCGGCGATGCCGACGTTATAGCCCGTGCCCGCGGCCGTGATCGTTGTCGGGGCCAGCGGCGAGAACAGCATGGCCCAGGTCGGAATGCCCGCGGCCGGCGTGTCCAGCGTCGCGGTCGCGACGTCGCCGTACAGGAAGCCTCGCGCCGCCGGCTCCAGCGACAACGGATTGTAGCGGACCTGATCGACGTTGAAGAACGACGACCCGATGTTGGTCCGGTACTGGTTGGGACCGGCCAGCAACCATTGTATCAGCTCATCCGGTCGGCCCGCAGCCTCGGCGCGGAGGCTGGCCTCGAAGCCGAACCCGATCCGTGTTCCGCCCGCGCCGTAGGCGATGGCCGACCGGGTGTTCACGCAGTGGGCGGCGAACAGCACCGTCCTCGGGTTGATCAGCGAGCCTGTGCACAGGCCCACCGAACCACCGCCGTTGTCGATGATCATCTGGCCGATGCCGGTGATGTTGACCGGGTCCCGCGCCGTCGTCGGCGTGTTCGGGTTGGCGATCAGGATCTGCGGTTCCGGAGCGACCGGCACGACCTGGCCGGAGTGGGGCACGGGCGCGACCGGCGCGACATAGCCGTTATGAGGCTCGGGCGAGGTGGGCGCGACATGGCCCGACTGGGCCGCCGCCGCCATGGGGACAAGCAGGATGGCGCTGGACAGCATAAGGCTGTGGCGCAGGTTCGCATTGGTCGTCATGAAAGCCCCCGGAAACACAATTCAACCTTTTTGACGGACGACGGGGACGTTTCGCAACCCTTAACATCGTGCACGGGACAATTCCGCTGCCGGATGGTGATTCACGGCCACGCCTCGCGCCACGACCGTCCGTTCACAGCGCAATCGTCACCACCCCATCACCGCTCCGGCACCTCACCGCCCAGATCCCGCACCAGAGCCTCCAGACGCATGATCCGCCGCCGGTTGTCCATGCGCCACTCGTAGACCGCCGCGTGCTTGGCACCCTCGATCCGGGCAAAGCGCTGGCGCAAGGGATAGGTCGGCGACTCCGTGTCCGGGCCATCCGGTTCCAGGCAAAACCGCGCCCGGGCCGCATCGTTCTCGGTCACCAGAATGTCGAACAGCAGCTGCAGGTCGATGGTCTCGACCGTGATCTTCGCCGCCTCCGCAGTCCTGGCCTCCCGCTCCGCCAGCCGCGCATAGGTCTCGGCCAGCCCGGCCAGAGCCTTCGCCTCATTCCACAGCCGCCCCTTCATCGCCCGCCCGCTGGCCAGGGTCGCCGCCCGGGCCAGCTCGGCCGGGTCGGTCGCCGAGGCATCGTCGACCGGCGCGGGCTGGAACAGCGCCTTCAGCGCCCGCGACCCCACCGGCTGCATCGACCGGACCGAGGCCTCTTCCTCCTCGACCATCCGCGCATGGGCCCGCGCCCGCGCATCGCCCATCCCCTTCTTGGTCCAGCCGTCGCGGCAGGCGTAGCGATAGACCGACGACGGCGCGACCTTCCACTTGGCCCCGATGTCCTTGGCCGTCGCCCCGTTCCTGTATTCCTCGGCGATGATCGCCCAGGTCTCGGGCTTCAGCCGGAAATGGGTCGCGGGCGCTTCGACATAGGCTCGGGTCATCCGCCCATTATCGCCGTGCCGGAAGACAAGGCGCGTTCGCAGCCACGATTGCGTCGGCCACCCCTGAACCGAAACGCGAATTCGCCGCCAGCGCGGACAATTCGTTCGCCGGGAACGGACATCGACGCCCCTCTCCTCCCCCTTCATGGGGGAGGGGGACCGCGAAGCGGTGGAGGGGGCGAGGCGGGGCGCACTGCGCCCCGACGAGGCGACGCCACTGCGCCGGGGCCAGCACGGCCAAGTCGGAAACTTAGCGGCCGAGTGTCCGCAGTTCGTAGATGAACTGATCAAGCGTGATCAATTTCGGACGCACGCTCTCTGGAAATGCATCGATCAGGCTGGCCGGGATGACGAGTTGCAGTTTTGCCGCTTCCATCTCAGCAAACTGGTTCTCTGATACGCCTTCCTGAAGCGTGAGCAGATGTTTGACGGACACGCGGTCCGCTTCGTTCAGAACCTGCCTCCACCGATCGCGTGCCGTCGTCTTGGCGGCGAGCATGCGCAGACGTTCTTTGGGGAAGTTATCGTCAGCATAGGCTTGCGCGGAGGGAAACAGAAAGTCGGGCTTCTTGTCCCCCTCCGAGGTCGCTCCGTGGCTGAACTGCTGATGCTCCACCAGCCCTTCTTCGATGAATATTTCACGGGCGTGCAGTTCGAGTGATCTCCCCGAGCGAGACTTCCGCCGTTGCAGAATGGTCTGCGCAAGCACCAGAAACTCATCGAGCGACGCGAAGCCCGCACGAACCTTGGGGCCCTCCAGCGCCTCTTCGACGGACTTGAAGATTTCAAACTCGCATTTGCGGCGACGGACCAGCCGGTCATCCGGCGTCTGGCTTTGAAGCGCTTGCAGTTCTACCGACCGCCTCACGATCTCGGCGGCGCTGGGGAACCGTTCCAGCCAATGCGGGGGCATCTCGGAGGGCCGCAATGAACAGGACGTGCGCAGAGAGCCTGCCGCAAACAGGCTGATTGGCTCACCGGGTCGCCAGGTAATGGCCTTTCCGGGGTCTACCGGACCGACCACGTCCTCGAACATTTCGTCCTGATAGCCACTGCATACCCAGACGTGAATCGCAGTTGCACCAGATGCCAACGCGCCATTCTCGAACACGAAGACGGCCAATGCGCCGGTGCTGTCTGGGTCCAGCAGCGCCGACGCACTGCCACCCCAACCCGTCACGCGCGTCTCGTCGCGTGTCCCGCCGCGATGACGGTTATTGTACCAGATCGCACTCACCGACCGGACCTCGGTCCCGGAGTCAACGAAGGCATCGATTTGAACCCGGGGATTCTCGGCCCCGGGATCGTTCAACCTGGGCAGAACCCGAAACAACAGTTCCTTAGGAATATAGGGTCCGGCCTGATTGGTCGCATTCGCCAGTGTGTCGTTGGCCGAAAGGCGTTTCAGGTACCAGACGTGATCCGGCCTTGAGAACTCAGCAATCCAGTCCGGCAGGCTTATCACGGGCATTCTGGCGCGCCTTCGATCTTCAGGCCAGGTTCGTCAGATCGAAGCCAGCGCTCAAGGCTCGCAACGACATCTTCGAGTTGCAAGCGCGTTTTGCCCTTCAATGCACACTCCCAGACGGTTGCTACGCGCCAGCCAGCTTCCATCAGCGCGACCATTGAACGGCGATCAACGTCGTGGTTCCGCCCGATCTTTGCCGCCCAGAACTCCGGCCTCGTCTTCGGCCACTTGAACAGATGACAGTCGTGCCCGTGCCAGAAACACCCGTGCACAAAGATTACCGCCCGATATTTCGGCAGGCACATATCCGGATTGCCGGGCAAGTCTCTGCAATGGATCCGGTAGCGGAACCCGCGCGCATGCAGCGCCTTGCGGATCGTCAGTTCGGGCCTGGTATTCTTGCCCCGGATGCCGGACATCATCCGGCTTCGGGTCGCCGCATCGACGACGTCAGCCAACCGCCACCTTGCGCTGCGCGGCCAAGGCCCGGAACAGGTGCGGCTTTATATGCTCGGCGACGGCCTTCACGGCAGGAACGACGACCGAGTTACCGAACTGGCGATAGGCCTGGGTGTCCGACACCGGGATGATGAAGTCATTCCCCTGCGGCTCATCGAACCCCATAAGCCGGGCGCACTCTCTGGGCGTCAGACGCCTCGGGGCCTTGCCCTCCTCCTGTTCGATCAGGATTTCGGACCCATCCTTGTAGTAGCGGGCCGACAGGGTCCGCGCGACGTCGTCGGGCCCGACCAGACCGAAGCCGAAGCCATTGCCCGCCGCCTGGTGCTTCTCCTTGTAACGCTGGAGATAGTTCCAGAGGTGATCGGTCAACGTGTATTTCTCCGACACCCGGCCGGAGTTTCCGACGGTGAACCTTTGGTCCGGCGCTTCCGATCCATCGCCGGGATGCAGGATGTCCCGCAGTTTCGGCTTCGCGTCCGGAACCTTCAGGTCGGCGAAACGGAACGCCTGATCCTCACGAAAGCCGATGATGAAAATCCGCTCGCGATGCTGCGGCGTCCAGGACCGGCCGTCGATGACGCGCCAGTCGATGGTGTAGCAAAGCTCTTCGGTCAGAACATCCTTGATCGTCTGGAAGGTCTTGCCCTTGTCGTGACCGATCAGGTTGCGGACGTTCTCCAGCAAAAAGGCCGCAGGCCGGTGATGGGCGATGATCCGCGCCACATCGAAAAACAGCGTGCCCTGGGTCTTGTCCTCAAACCCATGCGCACGACCGAGCGCATTCTTCTTGGACACGCCCGCGATCGAGAACGGCTGACAAGGAAAGCCTGCCAGCAGCACGTCATGCTCCGGGATGTCCTCGACATCGACCTTGGTGATGTCGCCGTTGATCTCGTGATCGTCGTCCGGGAAGTTCGCGGCATAGGTCTTCTGACTGTACTTGTCCCACTCGGACGTGAAGACGCATTTTCCACCTATAGATTCGAATCCACGCCGCAGTCCGCCGATGCCGGCGAACAGATCGATGAAGGTGAAGTCGGCGGCAGCACAGTCCCTGTCGCCACGAACAAGCTTCAGCTTCGGCTGGGCAATGACCGGCTTCGCCGGACCGTCGATCCAGCCATTCGCGACCGCCTTGTCGGCCGTCGCCTGCCCCGCCTGTTTCACCATGCTCGCATACTCCGACACGGCCGATTCTCCGCGTTCAACAAGGATCGCAGACTGCCGGGTTAATGCCAGGAGAACAAGTCGTGAACGACGATATCAATCCTCATCCATCTACAGCACAGCGATAAACGACCTGCGGGATATCCACCTTGCCGAACGGGCGCATCCGCTCACAGGCAAGGCGATCGGCGTCTATTCTGCCGCGTGCGCGTGACCGTCCCCGGTGACGTCCGGAGCCGGGGCCTTGATCCAGTCGCCGGGGGCCAGAACGGTGCTGGCCGCCAGCACCTCGATGCCGGTCACCTTGCCGTCTGCTGCATAGTCGAGCACCAGGGGTCCGGCATCGGCACCTTCAACGGCGCGGGCGTCGGACAGTTTGATGTAAAGCGCGTCGGCTTCGGCATCATAGGTGATTTCAATCGCCATCGGGCGGTCTCGCGTCTCGGTCGGGGTGGGCCGACAGGACGCGAATATGATCGCTTTCCTCGACGCACGCACCATCTCGCACGCGATGATCTTGCCGCCGATGGCCGCCGTCAGGACCGAAGTTCCACCAGCCGTTCGCCGTCCTCCAGGCGTCGACGAATAGCGGGCCAGTTCGCCTCGATAACGGCCAGCAAGGTTGCGTTGGCGCAATTGCCGATGCGTATCCAGACCAGCCGCGCGCCACCGGTCCGGGTCAGGCTGACGAAATCCTCATCGCGGCTCAAGACGACAGCGTCGTCGCGTGTCGCCTCAGCCCAGATGGTGCCGTCTGGCGCGGCGGTCATACCGAGGTCGCGGACGTGGATCGCGTCCATGCCTTGATCCCGGAACCAGTCCGCCAGAATCGGCGGCAACTGCTGATCGACGATGATCCTCACGCCGCGAGGATGACCGCGTGATCGACCTCGCGCGCCGCATAGGCCAGACAGGCCGAGATGTCCTCGGCCTCCAGATCGGGATGGTATTCCAGGATGGAGGCGGGGGTTTCCCCGGCCGCCAGCATGCCCAGGACATCGCTGACACGCATCCGCATGCCCCGGATGCAGGGACGCCCGCCACAGGTGTCGGGACGGATCGTGATGCGGGCCAGAAGATCGCTCATGCGCTGATCCTGGCACATTTTGTCTCGCGACAGAACCGGGACAGGCGCGCCCGATCCGCGCTCAAGCAGCGAGGCCTGTCATCCCGGCCTCCGAGCCGGGACGCGAGCCGAGCGTTAGCGCCCCTTCCGGGATGCGCTCAGGCCGCGAAGCCTGTCATCCCGGCCTCCGGGCCGGGACGAGCGTTGGCGCGCCAACCTCAATCCTCATCCATCTTCAGCGCGGCGATAAACGCCTCCTGCGGGATCTCCACCTTGCCGAACTGGCGCATCCGCTTCTTGCCGGCCTTTTGCTTCTCCAGCAGCTTCTTCTTCCGCGTCGCGTCGCCGCCATAGCATTTCGACGTCACGTCCTTCCTCAGCGCGCGCACCGTCTCGCGCGCGATGATCTTGCCGCCGATGGCCGCCTGGATCGGGATGACGAACATGTGGGGCGGGATCAGGTCCTTCATCTTTTCGACCATGCCCCGTCCGCGCGTCTCGGCCCGGCCGCGATGCACCAGCATGGACAGGGCGTCGACCGGCTCGGCATTGACCAGAATGCTCATCTTGACCAGATCGCCGACCTTGTAGTCCGTCAGCTCGTAATCGAAGCTGGCATAGCCCTTGGAGATGGACTTCAGCCGGTCGTAGAAGTCGAAGACGACCTCGTTCAGCGGCAGCTCATAGACCACCAGCGCCCGGGTGCCGACGTAGGACAGCTCGATCTGCGATCCGCGCCGGTCCTGACACAGTTTGATGACCCCGCCCAGGTATTCGTCGGGCGTCAGGATGGTGGCCTTGATCCAGGGCTCCGAGATGGTCTCGATCTGCATCACATCGGGCAGGTCGGCGGGGTTGTGCAGATCGATCTCGGAGCCGTCCCTCAGGCCGATCTTGTAGACCACCGAGGGGGCCGTCGCGATCAGATCCAGGTTGAACTCGCGGCTCAGCCGCTCCTGGATGATCTCCAGATGCAGCAGACCCAGGAAGCCGCAGCGGAAGCCGAAGCCCAGGGCCGCGCTGGATTCCATCTCATAGGTGAAGCTGGCGTCGTTCAGGCGCAGGCGACCGATGGCGGCGCGCAGATCCTCGAAATCGGCGGCATCGACCGGGAACAGGCCGCAGAAGACCACCGACTGGACGTCCTTGAACCCCTTCAGCGGTTCGGCCGTGGGTTTCCTTTCGTCGGTGATGGTGTCGCCGACGGCGGCGTGGGCGACCTCCTTGATCTGGGCGGTGATGAAGCCGACCTCGCCGGGGCCGAGGCTTTCGACCGGCGTATTCTTGGGCAGGAAGACGCCGACCCGGTCGACCAGATGGGTCGAGCCGTTCTGCATCATCTTGACCCGCATCCCGGCCTTCAGCTGGCCGTCGAAGACGCGGACCAGGACCACGACGCCCAGATAGGGGTCGTACCAGGCGTCGACCAGCAGGGCCTTCAGCGGGGCGTCGGGGTCGCCCTTCGGGGCCGGCAGGCGGGTGACGATGGCCTCCAGCACCTCCTCGATGCCGAGGCCGGACTTGGCGCTGCACAGGACGGCGTCACTGGCGTCGATGCCGATGACGTCCTCGATCTGCTGGCGCACCCGCTCGGGCTCGGCGGCGGGCAGGTCGATCTTGTTCAGGACCGGCACGATCTCGTGGTTGTTGTCGATGGCCTGATAGACATTGGCCAGGGTCTGGGCCTCGACCCCTTGACTGGCGTCCACGACCAGCAGGCTGCCCTCGCAGGCGGCGAGCGAGCGCGAGACCTCATAGGCGAAGTCCACATGCCCCGGCGTGTCCATCAGGTTCAGGACGTAGTCGAGGCCGTCCCGGGCCGTATAGTTCAGCCGCACCGTCTGCGCCTTGATCGTGATCCCCCGCTCCTTCTCGATATCCATCGAGTCGAGAACCTGCGCCGACATCTCGCGCGCCGTCAGGCCTCCGGTGAACTGGATCAGCCGGTCGGACAGCGTGGATTTGCCATGATCAATGTGGGCCACCACACTGAAGTTGCGGATTCGGTCGATGGGGGGCGTCGTCATTGTGCCGGGCGGTTAGCATGACCGCGCCGCCACGCCAACGCGGCGCCTTTTCGCCAAGCTTCCGCGATCGAGAAGAGGCCGCATTACTTCGCCGTAATGGCGTCGCTGGAGGTTTGAGCGCGGCCTGCGGACGGGGTAAGGAAGCCCCGTCCCGAGACGGCCATGAGCGGGGCGCATATGCCTGCGCGCGCGCCCCGCGAGGCCTAAACGACAGGACCCTTCCGTGCACGCCACGCCCCAGCCCCACGCTTCACGTCTCCTGCCCGCTTCCGGTTTGCTCGTCGCCGTTGCCCTGGTTCTTGCCGCCTGTGGGGGTGGCGACGCCGGCAAGGACGAGGCTCCGGCGGCCTCGCGCCAGACGGTGACGGTCGCCACAGCGGCAGAGACCAACCTGCCCCGCGTCGTCTCGGCCTCGGGCACCGTTGCGGCCTGGGAAGAGGTACCTGTGGGTGCCGAGGCCGGTGGTCTCGTCGCGACCGGCGTCTTCGCCGACGAGGGGCAGTATGTCCGCCAGGGCCAGCCCCTGGTCCAGCTCAATGACGCCCTCCTGAGGGCCCAGCTGCGCCAGCAGGAGGCCGGCGTCCAGACCGCCGAGGCCAATCTAGCCCGCGACGACGCGGCCTTGGCCCGATCCCAGGAGCTGAAGGAGCGGGGCTTCCTGTCACAGGCCTCGCTGGACACGGCGCTGGCCAATCAGCGCGCCTCGGCCGCCAATCTCGCCTCCGCCCACGCCTCGCTGAGCCAAACCCGGACCCAGCTGAACCAGACCACTGTCCGGGCTCCGGTCTCGGGGCTGATCGCCAGCCGCAGCGTAACACGGGGCCAGATCGTCGAGGCGGGCAGGGAGCTGTTCCGCATGGTGCGCGACGGCCGACTGGAGCTCGAAGCCCAGGTGCCCGAGACCGACATTCCCCTGATACGCGCCGGCATGACGGCCGCTGTCAGTTCCGACCAGGCCGGTGAGACCAGCGGCACCGTCCGCATCGTCACGCCGGAAGTCAGCGCCGAGACCCGGCTGGGCCTGGCCCGCATCACCCTGTCGCCCGGCAGCGGCCTGCGCCCGGGCATGTTCGCCCGTGCCTCCATCGCAGCCGGCAGCCAGCCGGGCGTGACCGTGCCGACGGCCGCCGTTCTTTACCGCGAGAACCGGGCGGGTGTCTTCGTGCTTCAGACCGACGGTACAGTGCGCTTCACCCAGGTGACGGTCGCCGGCCGCGACGACCAGCGCACCTCCATCACCGGCGTCCAGGCTGGCGCGCGGGTGGTCGTACAGGGTGCCGGTTTCCTGAACGAAGGCGACCGCGTCACGGTCGTCCCGGCACAGACCGCCGCCGCTGCTGCGGCCCCGGCGGGGGCGGCTTCGGCCGGGAAGTGACGTCATGAACAATATTTCCTCCTGGTCGATCAAGAACCCGATCCCGATCATCCTGCTGTTTGTCCTGCTGACGATCGGTGGGGCCGTCGGCTTCTCGGGCATGCGGATCAACAACAACCCCGACATCGCCTTTCCCCTGGTATCGATCACCGCAGCCCGGCCCGGCGCAGCCCCGGCCGAGATGGAGACCCAGGTCACGCGCCTGATCGAGGACGCCCTGGCTGGCCAGTCCGGCGTGCGCGAGATTTCGTCCCAGATCCTGGACGGCATCTCGTTCACCACGGTCCAGTTTGAGCTGGAGACCGACGTCGAGCGGGCGACGAACGACACCCGCAACGCCGTCAGCCAGCTGCGCGCCGACCTTCCCCAGGACATGCAGGAACCGACCGTCGCTCGCATCGACATCACCGGCGACGCCCTGATCACCTATGTCGTGCGCTCGCCAACCATGACGCCGGAACAGATCAGCTGGTTCGTCGACAACACCATCGCCCGCCAACTCCTGGCTGTGCCCGGAGTGGGCGAGGTCAACCGATCCGGCGGCGTCGAAAGGGAGATCCGGGTCGAGCTGAACCCGGATCGTCTCAACGCCTATGGCGTGACTGCGGCCCAGGTCAGCCAGGCCCTGACGGCAGTGAACAACAATTTGCCCGGCGGCCGTATCACCGTCGGCGGCTCCGAGCGCGCGGTCCGCACCGTGGGTCAGGCCGGATCGGTCGAGGCCCTGGGGGCGACGCTGATCCCGCTCGCGGCCGGCCGCACCATCCGCCTGGACCAGCTGGGCGCTGTGACCGACAGCTGGACCGAGCCGCGCCGTCTCGCCCGCTTCAACGGGCAGGAAGCCGTGACCTTCAACTTCCTGCGCTCGCGCGAGGCGTCGGAGGTTACCGTGGCCGAGCGTGTCCGCGAGAAGATCGCCGAACTGGACAAGGACCACCCCGAGCTGGAGATCGCCCAGGTCACAGCCAGCGTCGAATACATCGAGGAAAGCTATCTCGCCTCGCTGGAGGCCCTGGCGCTCGGCGCGGCGCTGGCGGTCGTGGTGGTCTTCATCTTCCTGCGTGACTGGCGCGCGACCCTGATCGCGGCCACAGCCATGCCGCTGTCGCTGATCCCTACCTTCATGATCCTGGAGCCGCTGAACCAGTCACTGAACGTGGTGACGCTTCTGGCCCTGTCTCTAACCATCGGCATTCTGGTCGACGACGCGATCGTGGAGATCGAGAACATCGTCCGCCACATGCGGGACGGCAAATCGCCCTATGATGCCTCAATGGAGGCGGCCGACGAGATAGGCTTGGCGGTCGTGGCCACCACCGCAACCATCATCGCCGTCTTCGCCCCCGTCGGCTTTATGCCCGGCATTATCGGCCAGTTCTTCAAGGCCTTCGCCCTGGCCGCCTGCGTCTCCGTCGCGTTCTCTCTCGTGGTCGCACGAACCCTGACGCCGCTGATGGCGGCCTATCTGCTGCGCCACACCAAGCACGAGGATCGCGATCCACCCTGGATGCCCCCCTATCTGAAGGCTCTGAACTGGTGCCTGGGCAACCGCTGGAAGGTGTTCGCGACGGGGCTCGCCCTGTTCATCGGCTCAGGCTTGGTGGCCAGTAAGGTGCCATTTGAGTTCCAGCCGTCAGGGGACCAGTCGCGCGCCGCCTTCTCGGTCGAGACGCCGCCCGGATCGACGCTGCGCGAGACCGACTCCATCGTCCAGCGCCTGACGCGCGACTTGCGCGCCCAGCCCGAGGTCGTTTCGGTCTACGCCGCGATCGGTGGGCAGGACGTGAACCAGGCGACCGTCTATGCCGACATGGTGCCCAAGGGCGAGCGCGACATCAGCCAGCAGGCCTTCGCCCGGCGCATGGTCGACGGCTGGAAGGGTATCCCCGGTGCCCGCATCGGGGCCGGTGTGGTGATCCAGGGGGGCGGACCGAGCGACGGTACCACCTACACCTTCGCCCTGCTCGGCGACAATCCGACCACCCTCCAGGCCGCCGCGCGAGCGGTCGAGGAGGAAATGCGCGGTGTGCCCGGCCTGGCCAACGTCATCAACACCGCCGCCATCGCGCGGCCCGAAATCGTCGTGACCCCGCGCCCGGACGAGGCTGCCCTGTTCGGTGTCTCTGCGCAGGACATCAGTCAGGCGGTTCGGGTGTCCACTCTCGGCGACGTCGATCAGGCCCTGGCCAAGTACAACCTCGGCGACCGCCAGATCCCCATCCGCATCCTTCTGACACCGGAGGCGCGCGAGGACCTGGCGGTGATCCAGAACCTGCGTGTCCCGACCGGATCGGGGGCCACCGTGCCGCTGAGCGCCGTGGCCACGATCGCCTTCGGCTCTGGTCCATCGCAGGTGCTGCGCCAGGACCGCTCGCGGATCGCCTCGATCACGGCGGAACTGAACGGCATCCGCTCGGGCGAGGCCTCGGCGGCCGTCATGCAACTGCCGTCGGTCCGGAATCTTCCCGAGGGTGTGCGCCAGGTCGCTGCGGGCGATGAGGAGTTTATCCAGGAGATGATCACCGGCTTCACCATCGCTTTCACCACCGGCATCCTGCTGATGTACGCGGTCCTGGTCCTTCTGTTCAAAAGCTTCGCCTATCCGGTCACCATTATGGCCGCCTTGCCCCTGGCCATCGGCGGGGCCTTCGTGGCTCTGCTGTTCGGTGGATCGAGCTTCTCGATCTCGTCCCTGATCGGGGTGCTGATGCTGATGGGAATCGCGGCCAAGAACTCGATCCTGCTCGTCGACTACATCATCATCGCGGAGAAGGCCGGCATGCCCCGGCATGAGGCCATCATCGACGCGGCGCACAAGCGGGCGCGACCGATCCTGATGACGACCTTCGCCATGGGTGCCGGCATGATGCCGATCGCCGTCGGCTGGGGTGCCGACATCGAGTTCCGCCAGCCCATGGCCATCGCCGTCGTCGGCGGGCTGATTTCGTCCACCTTCCTGTCGCTGCTCTACATCCCGGCGATCTTCACCCTTGTCGACGACGTGTCGGGGTGGGCGCGCCGCAGGCTGGGGCGGGCTTTCGCAGGTCAGCGCGTCACCGATACGGTCGTCCCCGCGCACGCCCTGAGCGCCGACGCCAAGGCAGGACACGCCGCAGCGGAGTAGGTACCGGCCTGCAATGGCCGGCATCCCGGAGCCATGCGACCCGTGCTCCCGCTTGACGCTCGCCTTATCGCCGTAAGCACAGGGACGAAGCTCCGCCCCCTGGACGCGCGAGCGCGAGGCTGAAACGACAGGCGCGCTGCGGCAGCGCCGACAGGGAACCCGGCCCGGCCTTGCGGTCCGATCCCGGGCACCGTCCTGCCTGAACACACGACCGCAAGACCCTCGACGACAGATCGAGCCAAAAGAAAAAGGCCGGTCGGGGCCATCCCCGACCGGCCTGGTCACTTCAGCCGGGTGGCCGAAGATCAGTACTTGATGCGCAGCGTCGCGCCATAGGTGCGCGGAGCACCCAGGAAGGCGTCGATGGTCTGGGTGTCGCCGGCCGGGTTGTAGAAGGTGCCGGCATACGGGCCGCTGGCGGTTGCCGTCGACTGGAAGCCCGATCCCTGCAGGAAGCCGTTGTAGGCAACCTGCACGTACTCTTCGTCTGTCAGGTTCTGTGCCCAGACTTCCAGGGCCCAGCGCTCGTCTTCCGAACCGAGGGTGATGCGGCCGTTCAGCGTGCCGAAGCCGTCCTGCATCTTGTAGGGCAGCAGGTCGGAGCCGGTGTTGTAGTCGGTCATATACTTGCCCGACAGGCTGAACCCGGCACGGAGGCCGTTGCCGATCGACCGGTCGAAGTTGATCGAGGCGACGTACGACCATTCCGGCGCGAACGAGGGACGCGCACCCGGCAGCAGCGACAGGCCGCCGAAATTGCCCGGGTTGGTCAGCTGCGAGGCCGTGAACTTGCCGAACGCCGCGTCCGTGTAGGTGACGCCGCCACCCAGGGTCAGCCCTTCCAGAGGCGTGAACCACAGGAAGTCGGCGTCCACGCCGCGCGAGGTCAGCTCGGGGATCGACTCCACCACGAAGGCGGTGCCGAGGAAGGTGTTGAGCTGGAAGTTCTCGAACGTCTGGTCGAAATAGGTCGCGTTCAGCAGCATGGAGCGGTTGAACAGGGTGGTCTTGACGCCCAGTTCATAGCTGTCGACGTCTTCCGAGGGGAAGAACAGCGACGGGGCCGGGTTGATCGGCAGCGGCACGGCCGCCGTTGCGACCTGCACGCGGTCCTGGTTGTAGCCGAAGCTCTTGTAGCCGCGGGCATAGGACGCATAGACCAGGATCGACTCGTTCAGGCGATAGGCCGCCTTGGCCGTGCCCGACAGGGTCCCGTCATTGACGCTCTCGTTGATGCCGCGGTTGGCATAGAAGGGGTTGGTCCAGGGCAGGCAGAAGCGGGCCAGGAAGGCCCCGCCATTGGCCGTACCCAGCACGCCGAGGATGGCGCCCTGGTTGCCCAGGGCGGCGGCGCAGACGCCTGAGTTCGTGCCGACATTGTTCTGCACCCCGGACAGGCGCTTCTCGTCATAGGTATAACGAAGGCCGAGCGTGAGCTCGAACGCGTCCGTCACCTTGTAGGTGTTGTTGGTGAACAGGGCGATCGAGTCCGAACGCTGCATGTACCGGTCGCGCAACGACTGACCGGGCACGATCGTCGGTCCGCCACCGGAAACCGCACCTTGCGTGCCCAGGCACTGCTGCAGGCCGAGCGCGGTCTGGGCTGTGCGGGTGAAGCAGGGGATGATCGACGGGCTGGTCGGGATGGCCCCGGCCGTCGCTGCGGTCAGGGCCGACGACAGCTGGAGCGACAGGGCCGGCGCATAGTCGGCCCCTTGGTAGAAGCTGTCGTGGCGGTTGACGTTCTCACGCGTCGCGAAGAAGCCGACCAGCCAGTCCAGCTTGTCCGTCGCACCGGCCAGGCGGAACTCCTGGGTGATGTTGCGCACCGAGGCACCGAAGTCGCCGTCGGGCAGGCGATAGGCGATGTCGGCACCCGTGAAGTCGGCGTCCTGGCCGTTCGTGGTCGACCAGTTGCGCCATGAGCTGATCGAGGTCAGCGTCGCGTTCCAGGCATTGATGTCGATGTTGGCTTCCGCCGACACGCCCATGTCCTCGATCTCTTGATCGGTCACACGGTTGGCATAGGCGAGGCGCGAGAAGGGCAGGAAGCCGAACCCTGCCGCTGCCGGTGTATTTCCCAGGCCCGTCGACAGGCTGTCGATGATGGCACCGACGGGTCCGGTTCGACGCTGCACACCGACGCAGCAGAATTCGTCGCGGCGGGTGTAGTCGGCGATCAGGCGGACGGAGGCACTGTCGTTTGGCAGAACCAGGAGCTGGCCGCGGACCGTGAAGAAGTCCTGGGTGCCATCCTCGGTCAGCGTACGCGGACCGTCACCGAGATCGACGTCGTAGAAGCCTTCCCGCTCGCGGTGGGCGGCATAAAAGCGATAGGCGACCTGGTCGTTGAGCGGACCCGTCATCGAACCGGCGACACCCCAACCACCATAGTTGCCGAGCGTCAGTTCCGCACCGCCGCCCGGCGTGAACGACGGGGCCTCGGTCAGGATGTTGATGACGCCGGCAGAGGTGTTCTTGCCGAACAGGGTGCCTTGCGGGCCCTTCAGGACTTCGATGCGGCTGAGTTCGCCCAGGTCGCCGAAACCGACGCCGTTGCGCGAACGATAGACGCCGTCGATCACGACACCGACCGAGCTTTCCAGACCGGGGTTGTCACCCACGGTTCCGACGCCGCGGATGCGGGCGGTGGTCGAGGCTTCCGACGAGGTCGAGGTGACCGTCAGGCCCGGCGTCAGGATCTGCAGATCCTTGATGTCGCGGACGCCCGCGTTCTCGAGCGCTTCCTGCGACAGGCTGGTGACCACGATCGGCACGTCCTGCAGGCTCTGCTCGCGCTTCTGGGCCGTGACGATGATGTCGTCGACCGAGGACGCCTGGTCCTGGGCGGAGGCGACGCCGGCCCAGCCGAACACGGCAGTGCCGACCACGGCCGCCGAGGCGGTGCAGCGGAGGAAGTTGGTAAGACGCATGGATGGCTCCCGGCTCATATGCCGGACGAACCCTTCCGGGGCGAGTCGCGGCGTTTCCTGATTCCCAACCCGCCTCCTTCTTTCGAGGAGCTCGGATTCTCGTGCGTTTTGCCTAGTGCAAGCCGCCCCATGCGACAAGGCGAACGGCACGGTCACGCCATGTTTCAGCCCTGCCGTAGCGCCGTGTGTGACGCAAAAGCGACAAATCGCGATGACGCAAGGTCAATATTCAACCCGTTCCGGTTCGGTTACGGAAGTTACCTGGGCCAGGGACCGAGGTTAACGCCGTGACGCGACCGCAAGAACCCCGGCACCGACGAGCGCCGACAGGACCGATCCAAGAATGACGCCGAGCTTCACCTCGACCTGTTCCGGCGAGTCCACCGCGCCGGGGAAGGCCAGCGCACCGATGAACAGGCTCATGGTAAAGCCGACGCCGCAGAGCAGACTGACGCCATAGACCTGCAACCAGGTGGCCTGATCGGGCCTCGACCCGAGCCTGAGCGCCGAGACCAGCCAGGCGGCCCCGAAGACGCCGATCTGCTTGCCGAAAAACAGGCCGGCCGCGATCCCCAGCACCGCCACGCACCCCCGTAGTTTGGCTCGGGCCTGACAGGTTAAACGCGTCAAGTCGAAAGCCCCCTACCCTGCCCTGAAATCAGGCAACGGCTGCTGCCCAAGCGGTCGCTGCTTCGGCGCGGAAGCGGCGAAGTGTGGGTCTGCTGATCAAATGGCGTTGGACGTTGAAGGTGTTGTTAATCGCCGCGTGGGTGGTGAGGAAACTTTGGGCTGAGGCCTGGGATTTGAACCGCTGCTGCTGGCGTTCTCGTCGTCGGATCGGAAGGAGTGAGTTCTCTGCTCGATTGTTCTCCCGAAGCCGTCCGGGTCAGGGCAGAATGCCTGAACACCGCCTGGTTCCTGTCCCTCGACGACGCCCGGCGAAAATGCAAGAGTTGGCGTAGAGACTACAACGAAGAACGACCCCACAGCTCGATCGGCGACAAGTGCCCGATCGAGCTCATGAACCGCACCGGGCCACATGGCCCGCCCGGTGCCTAACCACCGAGAAGTTCCGGCTCAGCCCGGTCCAACATCGGGGTCAAGGTCATTTGAGACGCCGTCGATTCCCGCCAGACCCGATTACGATGGCCAGCGTTCCGGCCATTGACTATGTTTACGTATGCGCTTGAGGGTTCCGGTTGGGGGTGGGTCATGACATTCGGTCTCTTTGAACTTGCGGCCATCATTCTGACGGTCACGGCGGCGGCCTGTTGGCTGAACGCCAAGACTTTCCGGCTGCCTGTCGCGGTCGGCCTGCTCGTCGTGGGCCTCGCCTTTTCGGCGGTGGTATGGCTCGCTGACGCTGTAGCGCCCCAGCTGGGCGCCGGCGAATTTTACCGGCTGCTGCACGGCCAGATCGACTACCCTAAGCTCGTACTCGACTTCCTGCTTTGCTACCTGCTTTTCGCGGGCGCCATGAATGTCAATCTCGGCGCGCTGGCGCAGCGGGCCTGGGCGGCGGGCGTGCTGGCCACGGTTGGAACCGTGATCTCCACCGTGATCGCCGCGGGCGCATTCCTGGGCCTCTGCCGGCTCATCGGCGTCGATATGCCGTTGAGTTGGGCGCTGGTCTTTGGCGCGCTGATCAGCCCAACCGACCCCATCGCCGTGCTGGCCATGACCCGGCGGACCGATCTCGAGCCGCGGCTCCAGGCCCAGCTGGAGGGCGAAGCCCTGTTCAACGATGGCGTCGCGGTGGTCCTGTTCAAGGCGCTCCTGGCCTTCGCCGTTGGTCAGGCGGCTGGCGGCGCGGCCCCCGACATCGCGGCCCTCGCGGAGCATGCGGCCATCGAGGCCTTCGGCGGCATCGCGCTGGGACTGATCGTGGCCTTGCTTGCGACGCTCGTGCTCTACGCCGTGAACGACTGGATCACCGAGCTTCTGGTCACGCTCGCGACGGCCATGGCGGTCTATGCCGTCGCGCTTCATTTCGGCCTGTCCGGCCCGCTGGGCGTCGTCGCGGCCGGGCTCTTGATGAGCTCGGGCTGGGCCCGCCGGGCGCTCAGCGAGTCGGCCAACCATTATGCCAAGCCATTCTGGCATGCGGTCGACGAAGGGATGAACGCGGTCCTGTTCTTTCTGGTCGGGGTCAAGGCGATCGAGCTGCGCCTCGACTGGCCGGCGCTGGTCCTCATCGCCGCTGGTCCGGTGATCATCCTGGCGGCCCGCTGGATCGCCGTCGCCCTGCCAGGCGCGGCCCTTCCGCTGGTCGGCCGCAAGGCTTCGCTGAAGCTCTACAACGTGCTGACCTGGGCCGGCGTCCGAGGCGGCCTGTCGATCGCCATGGTGCTGTCGCTGCCCGACATTCCCGCCCGCCAGGCGATCTTCGCGGCGGCGCTCGGCGCAGTGGTCTTCTCGCTCGTGGTCCAGAGCATGACCATGGAAGGCCTTGCCCTGAAGACAGGCTACGGCAGTCCGCGGACGGACCCCGAGCCGACGCACTGACGCAATCGGGCTTGTTCCGACCGGTCCCAACCGTCATCTGAAGAGGATGACCGTCTCCGCCCGCTATCGCCCCGACCCGTTGTTCATG
>Ga0247843_1000425_pt1 | contig 100809 bp, 87 predicted proteins | sample LaCruzMarch2017__FD_192420 | JGI IMG/M metagenome (GOLD analysis project Ga0247843, IMG submission 192420) | Freshwater microbial communities from meromictic Lake La Cruz, Castile-La Mancha, Spain - LaCruzMarch2017_8m | ecosystem: Environmental > Aquatic > Freshwater > Lake | place: Spain...
GGGCAGCCCCTCTTCCCTATTCAAGTTAAAAGCGAAGACCGCCGGGGCCGTACAGCCGGTCTCCTCGGGCAGTGCCCCGCGTTCCGCGAGGATCGCAAAGAACTTTCGCAATCCGAAAAATGCGGCTCAGGGAAAAGTTTCCGGTACAAAACCCCGCTTCTGGGACGCGCGCCCTTACTCACGCATCGTCAGTTGGGGCCGCGATTACTCGGGCCTGCAAAGGTATCTACAATTCAATCGGAATGAGGGCGCACTCCCGGGGCAAACCCGCGCCGCCTCCCGCGCCATGATGGCCGACATCGAGAAACTGGGCCTGGCGACTTTCGGCCGTGACCCACCTGACTCACGGCACACGGCTTAGTCCGGCGGCGGCCTCTCCCACCTCGGCTGCGCAACGGACAGCTTCGAGCTCCCGAGCCTTTCGAGACGCACGACAAGTATCTGAAGGAGATAGGCACGTTCTCGACTGGCTCGATTCCCTCCTCCTCTCCGCACGCGCAAAAGCCTCCCCGCCTTCTTTCGAAGTCGGGAAGGCTCCTACGCTCGCCGAGGCGAGAAAACTAGATCGTCTTGCGCACGGGCAACACGATCGTAGGCATCTTGTGCGTGGGCGGGATCGTGCACTTCTCCCATTCGCCGCGCAGACAATCCCGGGAGATGTCGTCGTTGGCGTCCGAGAAGTACTGCAACTGGCGCAGCCACTCGTCGAAGGTGTGGACCTTACGGTCGTACTGGTAGAAGGCCAGGTTCGCGCGGATGTGGGCGATGTCCGCGCGCAACGTGGTGACTTTCTCGCGGTTGAGCGCGAGATCACGCACGGTCGCTTCGCGGTCGCGCATTTTGTTGAACTTGAGCTTGGACTGCAGCGGGAACACGCCGCCGAAGACCTTCGCGTTCAACTCGAGCGTGACGGGACCGTCTTGCGAGAGATCCACGAGCGACGAGTAGTTGCGCGCGAATTCCTCCAGGTCCTCCACTTGCGGGAACGGGCGCAGGCCGCCGAGTTGCAGCATGTGCACGCGAGTTTCCGCGATGCCCTGAAAGCGGCTCAAGTCGTAGTTGGCGTTGAGCACGCCGCGCCAGCCGTTGTACGAGCCGGCGGCAGCCGCGTCGAAGCGCGCCGTCTGCTCATGCGTGAGCGTGGCGAACTCGATCAAGGCGTAGAACTCGACGCCACGACGACGTCCGCTCACGAACTCGTTGCCGCACTGGTTCACAAAGGCGTCTTCGTCGGAGTCGGTTTCCCGGATGAACCTGAGCACTTCGGGATCGTAGGTGTAGCGCGACGCGAGCTCGAGCTGCTGGCCCACGCGTGTTTTCACGAGCAGGTAGCGGTTCTGCGTGGTGATGCGCGAGCCGAACACGAAGTTGGCGCGCCCAGTGGGGTTGCCATAAATGTACGCCATGAGCGTGACCGTGGCCGACAAGCCGAACTGCTCACGCATGTCGGTCTCGGACTTCACTTCGCGAATCAGGTACTCGGCGATCTGCCCGGTCTCCTGGCCGCTTTGCGTGTGGTAGTCGCCGAGCTGCACGCAGTGGCCGAGCGTGTCGCGACGGATGGTGTTGAAGCCCTGGCCGGGCAGGATGGCCATCGAGCTGTCTTCACCCGGAAGAGTGCTGTCGGCCGAGGCGATCTGGGCCAAGCCCAGTGTCGCGAACGCGCCCCAGCGAAGAAGAGGGTTCTGAGAGTATTTCATAAAATCTTGTCCTTTCTTTCGCGCGCCCAATTAAGGGTTCACGACGAGGTGGGCGTCTTTTTCGAGTTTGTTGTGTTTGCCATCAAAGACTTGGTCGCCCTTGCTCGTGCCGCGAATCGCGTCGATCAAGTGCAGGAAGAGGTCGCCGTTCCAGGCACCGTTGTTCTCGGTTCCGAGCAGCGTGGCCCGATTTTCAACCGAGGCGTTGGCGTAGATGGCCGTCTTGCAGCCCACGAAACTCGAGTTGTCGATGTCCACGATCTGGCCGCCCACCACGCTCACGCAACGGTTTGCGTTAGCAAAGAGCGAGCTGTCGACCGAAATGTTGTTCGCGCCGGCTTCCAGTTGCAGCACTCCCAACTTGGACCGCTTGTCCTCGTCGCCGTAGAAACGGGAGTTGCTGATCATCACGCGACTCGCGCTCTTCGTAACCTTGAGTGCGTGCAAGCAGGCGTAGGCCGTCACGTTCTCCAGACGCACGTTGACGCCGCTGACTTCGATGCCGCCGGGCGCGTTGCGCACCCCGAGGTTGCGGATCACCACGTTGGAAGCGATCACCTTGATCGCGGGCATTCCCTGGCTACGTCCGTCGCAGACCCCTGCCCCCTTCCACTCGACCATTTCGTTGAGGAAGTTGTAGGTGCCTGGCCGGTCGATCACGATCGTGTGGTCGATCTGGCGCACGCGGGAGAACGCAGGCGGATCGAGGTCCGGCTCGGGCAGGCGCTCGGGCGGCGTGGGATCGGTAGGGCATCCCGGAACTTCGGGAAGCTCGGGGATTTCACCGTCACGCACGCGCAATCCACCGCCCGTGGGGTTGCACGGGTCGACGGGCGGGTTAGCGCCGTTGGCGCGGGCGGCGGTGGCCGTCAACGCAAGCAACGACACGCACCCCACGGTGCGGAGGACAGGGGGAATTCTCATAGGTCTCCTTTCAAAAAAACCTTTGGGCAATCATTGGCCCTGAGGAGCTTTCGGAAACCCCGCGTGCGAATACGCCAAGGCCCCCTGCGAAACGTTCCGCGGCGTTCGGACCGGGGAGAGCAGGGCTTTAAACGGGGTTTGAGCCGTAATTAGCGGCGGTGACCAAGCACCGAAAGAAACTCAAGGCGCGAGAGGCGAAGCCCCAGCAGGAGCGCCACGCTCCAGCTGGCAAAGACGCCAAAGAGAAACACGAAAGTCTGAGCGCGCGCACCGTACGCAAGCGGCAAGCTCGAGATGTTGTAGATGTCCGCCGGAAGCTGAGCCACGGGCAAGCGGGAAAGCAAGTAACCAAAGATGTGACCCATGACGAGTCCCGCGCCGGAGGCCACCACCCCCAGAACCAAGCCCTGCAACCCCGTCCACACCACGAACTGCCCGCGCGAAAGGCCGAGAGCACGCAAGATCGCCATCTCGCGATCGCGCTCCAGGAACAAGATCACGAGCGAGGCCGCCACATTGAAGGCCGCCACGATGGTGAGAAGACTCAACACGAGCGTGAGCACGCGACGGTCGAGTTCCACCGCACCGAACAGATTCTTCTTTTGCGCGTGCCAAGTGCGAATCACGACGCCACCGTCCGGGAACTCCGCGTCCAAGCGTTTCTGGTAATCCGCCACCCAAGCCTCCAGACGTGGCAGGTTTAACGGATCGAGAATTTTCGGATCCATGAAAACTCGTAAACCGAGCGCATCGCCGGGTCGGCGCGCATAGGCCTCGGGCTCGCGCTCACGCAGGGCGGCCGACACAGCAGCCGCGTCGATCACGGCGAAGCGCGAATCCACTTCGTACATCCCGTTGCTCACGAGTGCCGACACTTCGGCCTGCAACGGGGCCTTCAGGACTCCGGGCAAAAGCACGCGCACGGACTTTCCCGGCCCCACGCCGAGATACTCGGCCAGAGGTTGGCCTAACTCGATGAGTACTTTCGCGGGGGCCACGGAAGCAGACGAAGAATCCGCCAGAGACAGGGCCTCACGGCCCTCGATGAGAATGCCTCGGCCGCCCTTCTCGCCCACGAGAAGCCCTTGGGTGGTCCAAAACATCTGCGCCGAGGCCAGCCCCGGAGGCGCGAGCTTCAGCATGCGCTGCAATTCGTCGCGTGTGCGCCAACCCGTGTTGAGCCCCACATGCCCCAGAGCCGAGGCCACCCCGCGCGACCATGTCTGTTCGAATCCGTTCACGATGGCGAGCGTTACGGACAGGGCGCCCACGCCGAGTGCCAGCCCCAAAGCCGCCACCTTCAGAGACGCCTGAAAGAGGGATTTTCGAGCCGGCGGCGTCCGGGAGCGGGGGCTCAAAAGCCAAACCCAACTCAGCTTCCACCATTCACGAGAGAGCACCGCCACGGGATGAATGATAGCAGACGAGGCTTAGTGCACGAAACGGTAGAGATCGGCGCGGATCAAGGCCACCGAGTTCTCGACGGCTCGCAGTTCCTGAACCTGATCAGGCGCGAGCGAAAGGACCTCCTCCATGAGCGAGCTCATGGCTTCGTTGATCAGCGCTTTGCGCTTTTCTTCGATGACCTCAGAAGACGCACCCCCAAAGTCGGCCACCAGGGGAATTCCGTAGCCGGCCTTCAATCCCTCGTGCAGCGGAGAGCGCTTCTGGATTTCCATGACCTTCTCCACGACATTCCGGATCTTGGCGGTCTCCGGACCGGGCTTCTTACTGGCGTAATCCTTGGCGAGGACCTTGCCGACTTGTTGCAAGAGTTTCAGCGAGCGGTCCTTGCGGATGTAGTCCTCGATCGCGAAGGTTGCCAGCACCCAGGCGGATTTCTTGCCCTCAGAGAGCGAAGCCACCTTAGCGTCGTAGCTCTTTCGGCGCTCGGCGGCGGTGCTCCGAGCGACATAGTCTGCCGCGTCCTTAGCATCGCTCCGCAGGCCTAGTCCTATGAGTGTGGCGTAGTGCCTCTCAAGACTTTCGTAATAGGAGGCGAAGAGATATCCCGCCTCCAGGGCACGGTCTTTCGGCTCCAGCACCGACAAGTCCGAGAGACCCTCGCGATCAAGCGCCGCGCGCACACCCAAGGGCGAGATCACGGCGGACTCCCTGAGTCCGGCGTTCTCAGACGTGGCTTGCACCACCTTGAGCGATTCCGTGGCGCAGTTGTTGGACAGGAACTTGTAGCTGCCCTGATAGGACCAGAGCTGTTCGAGCACGCGCAACAGGAAAAGTTTCTTCGCCTCGGCCGAAAGCTTCAAGGGGTAAGACTCGAGATCCCGGAACTCGCCCACGGTGTACTCGTTCACGACATCCGCCAGCGAGAGCAAGAAGAGCTGGGACGGATACTCGCCGTTAAGCCCCTTCATCGAGTTGATGGTGGGTTCGTTGATCGACGCGCGATACGACACCACCACGTGCTCGCCCCGATCCTGCAGGCAATCCGGCCCCATGGGCGTGCCCTTGGCGCAAAAAACGAGACGGAACATCGCATGGCCAAAGCGACTCATGGCCGCGCGCCCCTGACTCGCAAAAAGGTAATGCACCTCATAGAGACGCGCCGGATCTAGGTCGCGGAAGCGGGCTTTGCCGTCCGCATGATTGCTAAAGAGAGGCGCACGGGTGTTCACGCGGCAGTCGCGTTCGCTCCGATGGGGATCGCCGAAGCGCTGGGAATAATAATGGTGAAGAGTCGGACGACGGCAAGCGAATTCGGGGTCGAGCAGAAAGTACTCGAAGTTCACGGCGAAGGCTTCGTCCGCGTTGAGGAACTCGTAGTTGTCGGGGCTTTGCGCCAGATAGGGATTCTCGCCTTCGACATCCACGGAAAGACGCGCCTCCTGCGCTCGACGCGGGAGGAGAATCCCTCGCTGCACGAAACCCGTGAGCAAGAGGAACTCACCGTCTTGCGAAACGGTGCGACTGCGCTGAAGGACCTTCCGACAGCGAGCGCGGTTGGGCCAGGCGGGAGCCGCGCCCCCTTTGCCACTCGCCGAGGGGCGGTCGTAGCGAGCTCGCTCCGCTGCACAGCTTCGGTACGCCTCGTTCTCTTGCGCGGACCGGAAGTTAGCGAAGTCGTAAACGTGGCCTAACTCGTGAAGGAGCGTGGCCTGCGCCAAGCGATAGAAACTGCGATGCCCCCAAGAAAAATCTACGCGCTCGGAGGGACCTTTCAAGATGACCGGCAAAAGTTTGCGATTAAGCAGAACAGTGGCGATGCGCCCCTTCCCGGCAAACACGTTGTCCACCTGCGCTTGGCCGAGCACCGAAACCGGACGCGCCGGATCGGGAGTGGTCCCGGGCTCCACGGGGGGAACCAGCGGCGAGTCGGCGCCTTTGAGCGGAGCAAAGCGAACGCTCACGTCGCGAGCGAGTGCCCGACGAACGCGCTCAGGCAAAAGTTGCCGAGTTTCGTCCAGAAACACTCGGAGAGAGGCGGCGTCGCCCGGGGACACCCCTTTCGGGTCGAGCGTCAGCGTTAGTTCGCCGGGCGCGGCGTGCGCCGTGGCACCCGCAAGCGCGAGCAGGCACGCGAGCGCATAGGAGCGACGCCTTCTCATCGGGGGCGGACTATTCGTTGCTAGGAGCAGAGAAGATGCCCAGGATCTTCTGTTTCTCGTTCAATTTGTCGTAGCCTTCGATTTCGTTCTCGGCCGCGACCTCGTCCAAGATCTTGAGGGCCTTCTTGAGATTCCGCGATACCGGCGCGCTCTGGGTCAGGGTCTTCTCGGCGTCGGGGCGCGCAAGCTCGAGCGCGTCACGCTTTTCGGCAGCAGCTACGGACGTGGCGCTGGAGGCCGAAGTGGCCACCGAGGGAGCCGCGACCGTCGAGACGGCCGACCCGACCACGCCCCGGACGATTCCGATGGCGGTGTAGACAGGCGAAAGCGTGACATCCACGGCGAAGCTCGAGGTCGAGCCCAGCAAGAGGGCGGTCAGCGCGAGAGTTTTGAAGCCTTTCATGATCGGATTCCTTTCGGTTGATGGCGTTAATGCGATCCCGAAATTTTAGCCGAGCGAAAAAAGAAGGGGCGTCAATATTCTGTTTAGGCCGTTTGTGCATAGGCGCGCGCGGCGCCGGCCTTAGTCGCGCATGACGGGGAACAGGATCACGTCGCGAATGCTCGGCACGTCGGCCATGAGCATCGCCAAGCGGTCGATGCCGATGCCTTCCCCGGCAGTGGGCGGCAGACCGTACTCGAGAGCCTGGATATAATCGGCGTCGTAGTCGGTGGCTTCGTCGTTGCCGGCGTCTTTTTCCTTGAGCTGGGCCTCGAAGCGCTCGCGCTGATCGTCTGGGTCGTTGAGCTCGTTGAATCCGTTGCCGAACTCCATGCCATTCACGAAAAACTCGAAGCGCTCGGTGAGCTCGAAGCCCTGGGGCGAGAGACCCTCTTCCCGACGCGCGAGGGGAGACACTTCCACCGGATAGCCCGTAATGAAGGTGGGCTGCACGAGTTGCTTCTCGACGTCCTCTTCAAAGATCATCGTGAGCAACGCACCGGGACCTTCGCGGCCGCTCATCTTGGCACCGCGGGACTTGACGTACTCGCGCATGGCGGCGACGTCTTGGAGCGAACCTTTGTATTGGGATTGGGTGCGGACGGCGTCTTCCATCGAGATGCGACGCCACGGGCGCGCGACATTGATCTCTTTGCCTTGGAACGGGAGCAGGGTCTTGCCGTGGATGTTCTGGGCCAAGCCTTCCACGAGCTCTTCAGTCATGTCCATGAGGTCATGGTACGTGGCGTAGGCCATGTAGAACTCGAGCATGGTGAACTCGGGATTGTGCCGCGTGGACATCCCTTCGTTGCGGAAGTTGCGGTTCACCTCAAACACTCGCTCGAGGCCTCCCACAACCAGGCGCTTCAGATAAAGCTCGGGCGCGATGCGCAGGAAGAGCTTGCGATCAAGCGCGTTGTGATGGGTGGCGAATGGCTTGGCCGTAGCTCCGGTCACCAGCGGGTGCATCATGGGAGTCTCGACTTCGATAAAATCGCGGGCAGCGAAATAATCGCGCACGCCTTTGACCACCTTGGAGCGCACCTCGAACACACGGCGACTTTCGTCGCTCGTGAAGAGATCCACGTAGCGACGACGATAACGCTCTTCGATGTCGGCCAAGCCATGAAACTTTTCCGGCGGGGCATGCAAGCACTTGTTGAGGATCGTAAAGGTCTTGGCTTCGAGCGTGAGCTCGCCGGTTTTGGTGCGAAAGAGTTTGCCCTCGGCGCGCACGATGTCACCCAAGTCGAGCGCAAGGAAATCCTCGAAGCCTTGGGCGTCGGTCTTGTCTTTGGCCACGTGCACTTGGATCGTGCCCGCGCGGTCTTTGATTTTGACGAACGCGGCTTTGCCGAAGGAGCGCACGAAACCCACGCGTCCGGCGAGTGAAACCTGACCGTAGGCTTCGATCTCCCCGGCATCCGGAGCCGGCGGCAATTGACCGGCGGCGTCCTTTGCTCCGGGCGGAATGATCTGCGCAAAGCGACTCAAAAGCTGCGCCGAGGTGTGGCTTACTTTTACGCTGTGCGGATAGGCTCTTTTGTCAGCCCGGAGTTTGGCCAGCTTCTCGCGCCGAACGCGCGTTTGCTCGTCCGGGGAAAGCTCCGGGGCAGGAGCGGAGGCTTTGGGCGCAGCGGGAGTCTTGGGGGTGTCGGCCATGGGATGGTCTTCTAGCGTCCCCGGCACGGAGCGTAAAGGGCTGTTGGCGCCAAGCCCTGACGAAGGCAACGCGAATCGATAGACTCCGGGCCATGAAAACTCCCTTGTCCGTTGTTTGGGTCGGACTCCTGACCTCGTTGTTTGCCTGCGTCTCAATCCCGGGCACCGACCACAAGGGCCTGGTTCTCCTCCCGCGCTCGGAAGAGCTCAAGATGGGCGAGGACGCCTACCGTGAAATGCTCGGCAAAGAGAAGCTCAGCACTCACGCCAAGGCCAACGCGATCTTGGCCCGAGTGGGGCAGCGCATCTCAGCCCAAGCCGCGGTGGCCGACTTCGAGTGGGAATTCAAACTCATCGAGTCCAAGGAAATGAACGCCTTCTGTTTGCCCGGGGGCAAGGTGGCTTTTTACACGGGCATTCTCCCGGCACTGGAGAACGAAGGGGCGATGGCGATGGTCATGGGCCACGAAGCGGCACACGCCGTGGCTCGTCACGGCGCCCAGCGCGTGTCGCAGGGCCTGCTCTTGCAATTCGGTTTGGCCGCAGTCGATGCGGCGGTGCTCAAGGACGCCCGCTACCACGACCTGATTCTCGGCGCGCTCGGGATGGGCGCTCAGGTGAGCCTGTTGCCGTTTTCCCGCGCTCACGAATCCGAAGCCGATGCGATGGGCCTGAGGTATGCGGCGGCGGCCGGCTACGACCCCGAGGAGGCCGTGCGCTTTTGGCAGCGCTTCGGCAGAGCGACCGGCGGAGCTAAGACGCCCGTGTTCCTCTCCACCCACCCGTCCAACGAATCACGCATTCAAATGCTGCAAGGAATGCAGGCCGAGGCCCAGAGCCTCTATGCGCGTTCCCCGAAGTACGGATTAGGCGACCGGTTTTAGAGCCCCTTAAGGCGGAGGGGGGGCGATGCGGACGCCTCCCGTACAAGGGATGCCGTTGACCGTCACGTTTCCACTGGCTTTCTCGATCACGTTGGTGCCCGATTTCTGCCGGTATTTGTTATCTGCCAACGCGCCTTCCATGTAAACCCAGCCGGTATAGGTTCTGCCCGCAGCACCCGTGGCAGCGGTAAACGAGGTGGCCACTCCCGGGTAGGTTTGCACGGCACCCGTACCTGGCATGTAACCGGCAATACGCACGTCCTCAAAATACCAGCAGTGCCCCTTTCCCAAGATCGTGGGATCGGTGCCTACGCCCACCCAATCCTCGATGGGTTTGTCGTTGAGCCCTTCGTTGTTGCACGAATACACGGTCTTCTCTATGGCTCCGCCGACTGTTGCCGGAGCTTGATAAACGCACTGCTTCACGAGATCAGGGGTGGTTTCGAGGTTCAGCGCAGGAACGGATGCCGCCTGACTGCTAATGTCGGACAAGGTCAAACTCGGATCCACGTAGGCCGCGGTGTTGACCCGGACGGTGTGACAAGGAGTCACTCGCGCCACGCGCAGGTTGCCCGTCTTTGCTCCCGCCGTGATGCCGGGCGCCGCCTGGGTGGACGACTGGATGAGGCCCCATCCGGTGTAGGGCCCGGCCGTGTTTTGAGGAGGATCGAACTTAGCAAGCGTCGCCGCCGTAGCGCCCACGGGCTTTGAGTTCTTTACCCAAACGCAGGCACCTGTTTTGCCCGCCAGTGCACCCTCCGGGTTGTCGGGGTTGATGCATCGGACCGGATTGTCGTTGTCCGGGTTCTTCACGCAAAACTCGACGGTGTTGAGATGATCCCAGTACTTCGTCACATCCCCGGCCCAGCTCTCGCTCCACGCCGTTTCGAGGGGTTCGTCGAAGGAGAGAGTTTCCGTCTCAGGACTGGCCATGGAAATCTTCACGCCCTTGGAGCAGATCGCGTAGATGTGGGCTGTGCGCACGCCTTTCCCGTTAAAGTATCGCCGTTGCCACTGCCTCGACTCCGGATCGAAGATGCAGCGATGGCCCGTCCTTGTCCCCGATCCGCCCGGGCACTTATACGATTGCACCTTCCCGGCCGATTCGTAGAAACAAGTTTCCACCCGCTCGCCGAGAGCGTTGGATCCGCCTTTGATGGGGATGCCGACCGGCGCTTCATTGGACGCCAGAACAATTTCTCCCGCTAGGCTGCAGCGCTCGGCGGGCATGTAGTGATCAGTCCAGTCCGGATCTCCGCTCGCAATCCAATAGGTGGGCGCGTCGGTCGTGGCCGATTTACTCCGATCGGGGTTGCGCAGCCAACGCCCGCCCAGCTGCTCGCACATTTTCTTGGGATCCGCGGAACTGTCGGCGTAGCAACTCGTGCCCCACACGTTGCTGGCAGCGGTGGCCCCGTCGGCCTTGGCGTTCAGCAAAATCGTGGTTTCGGCCACCGCCGGAAGTTGCTTGAGAGACGTATTCACCGGAAGAAACTCGACCCGAATCTTAGACACGAAGCCCGTGCCTGTCTGCGCGATCTCGGAAGCTGGCCGCTGGTTGACGATCAGGTTGATCGAGCTCACTTTGAGCATTCCTTCCTCCGTGCCGACGGAGTAGCTTTTGCCGAGCAACGTGAGGCTCGGTATCGCCTTGGTGTAAATGCTGGAGCCGGAAAGGTCCCCGATCGTCATCTTCACTTGGCTATTGGCACTCGCTTCGTCCAAACCCAAGGCGGCCGTGCATTTATCCTGGTGAGCCAGGGCTAAACGCGCGGTCGTTTGAAAGTTTTGCCCTTCACCCTTGGCGTCGAGTTGTTTCATGCCCTTTTGAGTGCTGGTCATGAACTGGGTGAAACCCATGATCAGAATGCCCAGGCCGACCATGGCCACGAGAATCTCGGCGATCCCAAAACCGGATTGACGATGTCTTTGAAGCTTCCGCATGTGACTTCCGATTGTACCCGGTTTGAGCGAGCGTTTTGAGTTAACCGAATCTTTTCTGTATTCGCGTTCGCACGGAGCGTAGGGTGAATTTTGTTCCTCCTCGTTACGGTAGGGGCCCTCCGAGCCAATCGGATTCATGTACGCCCATTCTGCCTACCGGCTCCAGACCTCGTTGAAGGGAGTTTTCGAATGGGCTTTCGCCTTGCTGTCTCTGCCTGTGCCTTGGCCCTCGCCGTTGGGTCCGTCGCCGGCCCAGCCTCGGCTCAAGCCGACGTTCTCTCGCCCTCTTGCTTCCGAGAGCGCTTCAACCAGATTTCCCCTGCCCTCACGGAGTTCCGCCTGAGCGTACCGGGCATCGACGTGTCCACGCTCTCGGCAACCGTGGACGGCGTGTCGGTGGCCGTCAGCTATGCCGCCTCCAAGAACGAAGCGCAGCTCACCCAGGCCGGCGCCGCGAGTTCCTCGATAGAACTACGCTACTGCCTGCCGTCGTATTCCTCGGGCTGCGCGAGCTTCGGCTGCGACGCCAATCCCATCTAGTTTCTCTCTATCATTTTCACCGCGGCACGTTTCCTCCCCCACCTTCTCGTACCGAGCCAACTGAGCAAAGGAATATTTTCATGCCGAACGCACGCACGCGCCTTGGAACACTCGTCCTGGGCCTGTTCCTGATTCTTCCCGCCTGCGAGGAAGTGTCCGGGCTTCCTTCCGACTCGGTCGAGTTGGCAAGCGAGGGGGAAACCTTATCGGCGGCACGCGCCCTCTCGGTGCCTCTCGCGACAGGATGCTTCCACAAGTCCTTCGTGCAGGCGGTGGAGGGATCAGACACTCTGCGCAGCGAGTTTGCGCTCGCCTCAAGCGACGTGAACCCCGTCACGATCGCGGCCTACGTGGACGGAGAAGCGGTGAACTTCGCGTTCAACGCGGTGGCCTCGAGTGTCTTGCTCGAAACGCCCGGACGTTGGATGTCGTCCGTCGACATCGTGTATTGCCTCAACGTGGCAACGCCCGAGCCCGAACCCACGGCATCGCCCACGCCGGAACCGAGCGTTTCTCCCGAGCCTGAACCAAGCGCGTCGCCGGAACCCGAGCCGAGCATTTCTCCCGAGCCAGAGCCCAGCGTTTCGCCTTCCCCGGAACCCGAGCCCTCGGCAACTCCCTCGCCTCAGCCGTCGGCCACGCCGAGTCCTTCTGCGAGTCCGTCTCCTTCTCCGTCCGTGACCCCTTCGCCGCACCCCTCGGTTTCGCCCAGCCCGAAGCCCACTCCTAAGCCCACTCCGAAACCGACTCCGACGCCCAAGCCGACCTGCGCTCCGACTCCGGTCTCCGAGGAAGTGAGCGTCGTGTTGAAGTTCTCGCTGCTAGGAGCCTCGACAACCCTGCAGTGCGCGCAGAATCGCCGGATCGTGGACCACGGCTATCGCGGCACTCACGAGAAGTGCTCCTTTAAGAACAGCGGCTCCAAGACCACCGTCACTTGCCAAGCCGAGCCGGGCCGTTGCCTCGATCAAAAGCCGACCGTCACCAAGAGTGCGGGCAGGTCGCAGCTGTCGAGCGGCACGTGCGACGCCCGGGTTTGGATCGAATGCCGCTAATCGGATGACGCTCAAAGGAAACGGGCGCGTTCAGCGCACACGTTAACGGGGACATGTTAACGGAAGACTGCCGGGATCAACCCGTGAGTCTGGAACGCGAAATCGAGTCCCCCGCGCAGCTCGGCTAGATCGAGCTGCGCGAATCCGCGACCGGCCTGTACTTGATCCTCCACGAAGTGAATCGAGGGGCGAAACACGTGGAGTTCGAGCGTGCCCATCACGGACACGGCCCAGGGCGAAAGTCCTTCGGGCACCACTCGGGCCTCGGGCACGAGGAGGCTCGGGAAGAGCTGCAAGAGCCACGCTCCGGCCGGAGCGCTGGCAAGCACGGGGTCGGGACGTACCGTGAACCCCTGCTCGATTCGCTCGTAAAAAAGCGCGCCGAAGGACCACATCTTCCAGGCCCGATCAAGATCATCGGCGCGCCGCCATTCGGCCACCACATCGAGAAAGGGCGAATTCAGCAGATCGCCGGCGGCGATCACGCGGCGGTTGCGCACGCCCACCTGGCTTACGTACTTGTACGCCAGATCGCTTCGCACCAACGACAACTCGGGAAGAATCTCGTCCATCGAGAGTCCCGACGCATCCGCGTAAGCACGAGCCACCAGCTCGGTGCAGAACATCCGCGACGAGTCCTTAAGATCCATGTTGATGTCGTAGCCGAGCTTCGCGTCGGCATAACCAAGACCCGCCCCCGAAGCCGCCGTGGCGATGCGCTTGCGAGAAGATTCGTCTTTCCAACGCAGAACCGTCAGCACTTGGTAGCGATCGGCGGCGAAGTGTTCCCTTGGAAACTTTCGCACGCCCTTCTCGACCAAGGCCTCCAAGGTGACGAGCCCGTCTCGCTCCTTGCGCACCAGGAAAGCGTGCGAATACCGACTGCGTGGATTCGTGGCCGAGGCGATCGACGCGGAAATCGACGTATTACCGAGACCCAACACGATGTCGCCGTCTTCGAAGGGGTAGTCAAAATAGGTCGAGCCCTCGAGGTAGCCCTGCCCGCGCACGAACCACAACCCGCCACCGTTTCGTTGGTGTTCCATGGCGCGAGTGAGATCTTCGACGTAGGCCAAAAGATTGAGGGACTTGGCCTCTTCGATCGAAGGGACGTGATTGGCTCGTGCGATGCGCAACTCAAAGAGCCGCGCAAAGAACGGCTCGGTGAAGGCCCCTCGACCCGCTTCGGCCAGACAACCCAGAAAGTCGGTGCGCGCGGCGTCCGTATCGCCAAAGTCCGCAGCGCAGCGGAGCCCCGCTCCCGAGGCATCGGGACCGATCCCCTGGGTCAGTGCCCGACTGCGGAAAGTCCGAAGAGTCTCCGAATGCACCCCACCTGCCACGCCCAGATCGGCCCAGGCCCTGGCTACCGACCCCGCCAAAGTCGGCTTTGCAGAACCGGCGGCCTGAGCCGCGACCGAGAGTCCGAGAAGGCCACCGAGGGAGAACTTCGCAATCCGGATTATTTTCATGAAGCCGATTCTACGGGGCGTACCGGGCCAAGATCGACCCCGGAACCTGACGGACCTGCGAGAGATCTGTCAGTTTGATAAAGCCACGATTTTCCTGCTAGGTCCTACTGTGGGAGGACACACGATGGACTTTGAAAATTACTCGGTCGGCACTGAGCGGGCCGAAGCTATCCGCACCCAGCTCCGCGAGATCCGCGAGAAGGCTCAAGTCGGCCAACTTGAGCTGCTCGTCACCGAACTCGGCACCGACGAATCCGAAGAAGCTCCCACGCCCGGCACCACGCAGCCCGCCCTGCCCGGCTTCGGCAACAAAGACCTCCGCTCCCAGGTGAAGAGCTACAAGACTTCCTTCGCCGAAACGCTCGCTGTCGACGACGCAACGGCAGTCCCGACGACGGAAACCACGGAGTCCTCCACGACGCCCTCCACGGTTCAACACCAAGTCGAGATTCGCTCCACCGATGCCGAGATCCGACTCCTCGTAAACGGTCGTCCCCTGATCGACTTTACGTCTCTGCCGAAGGCCGATGAATTCTTGATCAATCGCGTGGACGAAACACGCCTCGCTTTGCTGCCTCTCCTCTTTGACGCTCTCGCCGAAGAAGTAAAAAAAGCCAAGGCCAGGAAGTCCGAGCGACAAGCCGCCTGGAAAGCCCGCTTCCACAAGGAAACCTAGGACCACCAAGTCCTCGTGGCGGGGAGATCAATCCCCAAGGCGAGCTAAGATCGAGCGACGGAACTCCGCGGGCAGCGACTCGATTTCCGAAAGGAAGCGCTCAACCAGTTCGCGGAGTGTCGGATCCAAGGCAATCGGACGGTAGATCGTGTCGTCGTAGGCCCGTTTGTCGGGATCTTCCACCCGCCGCATCACCTTGAGCGCCTTTCCGCTCGGCGCCTCGATGCGGAAGTCGGAAAAACTCAACGAAAAGCTAAGCACTTCCTCGCCCCGACTCACGAGATACAGCTCCGACGTGTCGGCGCCCCGAAACCAAAGAGGATCGCCGTCGGGCTCCTTGCGGAGAACCTTGGGGTCGATTTTGGTCATGCGCACGGCCGAAAGCTCCAAGCGGAAATATCCCTCGAGATAAGTCGCGAACTCGGGCGAAGGATTCGCAAAGCGACAACCTGCCACCCGGTTCGCCACGCGCACCACTTCGAGCTCCATCGGGAAACTCTCCGAGCCCATCTGCAAGTGACCCCGCAACCGCTCGCCCGGGGCGGGCCAAGAAGCCAGACTTCCCTGCTCCAAGGCGACACCGCTCCGGGACAGATTCACGAGCTCCAGAGTCGCTTCGTCGATCCGAAAGGAGAGATCACGGCCCGAAAGCGAACGGAGGCGCGGAGCGCGATCCACGAAGGGCTTGGCGGCCGGAGCCGGGGGAGCGCTCGGACTTGAGAAAAGCTTGCGAAAAATCGACATTCCGTTTCCTCGATAAAGTTCGTCAGTAGAGTTCGACGCGGTCGCCTGGCAAAACACCGCCACCGCTTTGGATGGCGGCCACGGCGCCGTCGGCACCGAAGAGCTGAATGATTTTGAGCGTGGCCTTGAGGCGTCCGGGCGCTTGCCCCACGAAGCCCCCGCCCTGCGGATCCGTGATCTCGCGGGGAGGCTCTACGACCTTCAGCAAATCGCCAGGGCGCAAACCCGTTTGCCCGCCGGAATTGAGGTACAAGCGCGGACCGTCGATGCGCACGATCCGTCCGGACCATCCCAGTTTCCCGGCAATCACCATGGACTTCAGCAGCAAGCGCTCGGAGAGGCGGCGCGAGAGTTGCTCCAGCTTGCGGTCCACCTCGGGCATGGGCTCGTTCTCCTCGGCCAGAATGAGCGAGCGTGTTTCCGTGATCGAATCGGCTTGCTCCACCGTGAGCACTTTTTTGGCCGACCCCGCGTCGTAAAGGTCGAGCGCCACGGTGAGAGCGAGTTCCAGAGTGGTGGATTGCAACAAGCCCTGGGGGCTCGAGCGTCGAAGCAGCTCAAAGCGAGTGATGCGCGGCTTCACAAATCCACTAATGCCCGAGCCCCGAGCGATGCGCGCAATTTTCTCGTCGTCTAGATCCGTGTCGGTGGAGGTTTGCTCGGGCACGAAGGGGCTCGCGACACCCCCAAAGACTTCGAGCAATTCGCGGCGAAAAAGCGCCTCCACCGGCGCGTTTTGCAATTCGGGCTGCACCAGCGTCGGCCGGTCGAGGGCTAAAAACCAGACGCGTTTTTTCAGATCCGGCAAACCGGTCGGCCGTACGAGAGCGGCTTCGCTCGCGGAGCCGGAAGCCCCTTCTTGGGACAAAGGGCCGTCGCCGGTACGCAGCACCGGGCCCGAACAAGCGGAGAGCAACAGCACCCAGGCAACGCGCGTCTTCACGAGAACTATTCTAGCTCCGCTCCCCCCAACCGCAAGCTGGCAGGGAGGGTCAATATACGGAGTCGACGCGAATGGAACCCGGAATCGTGGAGAGCCCGACGAGCTCTTCGAGAAGCGATTTCTCCGGGTGGACGTTGTACTTCTCGCCCAGGTCAAGCTTGGTCTCGAACTGCCCGGTCTTGCGCAGCGTGAGGGCAACGGGCACCGGGCCATGGTGCTTGACCAAAATGCCGGCGATCTCGGAGACCAGCAACTCCGACGGCATGATGCCGTCGATGCGGTCGAGCGCGAGCGTGACGATCACCTTCTTCGGCCATCGGTCGGCGATGGAGTTGAGGTCCTCCACCGCAAGGGCTCCTCCGAGGCTGACCTGGCTCGACAATAGCTTGGGCATGTCTTCCTCGAAATCGAGTTCCGCACGCACGAGCAGCGGATTCTGGCTGCGCAGAAGGGCCTGGTACTCCTTGTAGTGATCTGGAAAACAGACCATCTCAATAGATCCCGTAGAGTCCTCGAGCTTCGCGATGCCCATGGCCTCGCCCGCGCGCTTTCCTTTTTTGACGCGAACTTCCCGAAACTCCACAACCAAACAAGCGAGGGTTGCGATCGACTTGGGCGCCTTGTCCGCGAGCGAAGCGATCGGCACGGCCCCGGCTCGAGTGGCGCGATCGAGATACTTGTCGAGCGGCGTGCCGGACACGTAAATGCCCAGCAACTGCTTTTCCCAGTCCAGGAGCTGCCGCTGCGGCGGGAGCGTGCTCGACTCCCAACGCGGGGGCGGGAGTTCGTCTTTCTTGTCGTCGCCGCCGCCCCCTCCGAAGAGTGAGAACTGACCTTCCTCTTTTTGGCGGGCCTGAGCATTGGCCCACTCGAGGGCCTTCTCGAGAGTGGCCAGATACTTGCCGCGATGAAGAGCGATGTCGTTCTCTCCGAAGTCCATTGCGCCCGCCTGCACGAGCGATTCCACGGTGCGCTTGTTGATGCGCGCAAGGTCCACGCGCGTGAGGAAATCGAAGAGATCCGTGAAGGGGCGCGTCCCGCCCGAGGGCGCTCCCGCCTCCGCGACGCGGGCGTCGAGGATGGCCTGCACTGCGGACTCGCCCACGTTCTTGATGGCCGAGAGGCCAAAGCGGATAACGCCTTCGCCGACGATGGTGAAGTCCATGCCGGACTCGTTGACGTCCGGCGGAAGCACCTGGAGGCCGCGCACGCGCGCGTCCTGGATATACTTGGCGAGCTTGTCGGTGTCGCCTTTTTCGATCGAGAGTAGCGCCGCAAAGAACTCGCTCGGATAGTTGGCCTTCAGGTAGGCCGTCTGGAGCGTGAGCACGGAGTAGGCGTCGGCGTGAGACTTGTTGAATCCGTAGCCGGCGAATTTCTCGATGAGATCAAAGAGCTCCGCCGCCTTCGACGCGGGCTTGCCGCTGGCCACCGCGCCGTCCACGAACTTGGAGCGTTGGGCTTCCATCTCCTTGGCGATCTTTTTACCCATGGCGCGACGGAGCAGATCAGCGCCGCCGAGAGAGAACCCGGCCACACGCCGAGCGATCTCCAGTACCTGTTCCTGGTACAGGATGGTGCCGTAGGTGTCCTTGAGCGGCGCTTCCATCTCGGGGAACATGTACTCGACCTTGGCTCGGCCGAACTTGCGGGCGGCGTAGTCGTCCACCATGCCGGATTCGAGCGGACCAGGACGAAAGAGCGAGGTGATCGCGGAAACTTCGGCGAACTTGTCGGGCTTGATCTTTTTGCAGAGGGCCTGCATGCCCGAGGATTCGAACTGGAACACTCCATTGGTGTCGCCGTTCTTGATCAGCTCAAAGGCCTTCGCATTGTTGAGCGGAATATTGTCGTAGCGCAACCCGCCCAGGGGCACGTCCGTAAGCTCCGCCCCGGAGTGGCCCGCGCCACGGCCTGAGGCCTGCCGCTCGTTGACCATGCGGCACGCGAGGTCCAGCAGGTCGAGCGTGACGAGGCCCAGGAAGTCGAACTTCACGAGGCCGGCCTCCTCCGACATCTTCATGTCCCACTGAACGATGGGATTGCCGTTCACGTCCCTTGAGAGCGGCGCGATGTCGGCAACGGACTTGGAGGCGATGATCACGCCGGCCGCATGCACGCCGGGTTGGCGAAGCGCGCCTTCGATTTTGAGCGCCACTTCCACGACTTGTTTGTTGCGCGGATCTTGGTCGAGGAGCTGTTTGAACTCGTCGACTTCGTCGATCGCTTCCTGGATCGTGAGCGGTTTGCCGCGCATCACGGGAATGAGCTTGGTGAGGCGGTTGGTCTCGGCAAAGCTCAAGCCCAGCACTCGGCCCACGTCTTTGAGGGCGTTCTTGGATTGCTCCTTGGCGAAGGTGACGATTTGACAGACGCGGTCTTGGCCGTACTTCTCGGCGACGTACTTGATCACCTCATGGCGCCGCGCCTGACAGAAGTCGATGTCGAAGTCGGGCAGCGAGACGCGCTCGGGGTTGAGGAAGCGCTCGAAGAGCAGGTCGTAGGCGATGGGATCGATGTTGGTGATGTCGAGCACGAAGGCCGCCAAGCTGCCCGCGCCCGAACCCCGCCCGGGGCCCACCGGAATGCCGTTCTTCTTGGCCCAGCGAATGAAGTCCGAGACGATCAGGTAGTAACCGGCAAAACCCATCTTCTGGATGATGCCGATCTCGTACTCGAGACGATCGCGGTAGATTTTCTGTTTCGCGTTTTCCGTAACGCCCAAAAGTGGCAAGCGCCGATCCAGCGACACGCGACATTCTTGGGCGAAATACGAGCTTTCGTCGAAGCTGTCGGTCCCCGCCGGGTCAACACCCGGCGCAGAGGCCAGCGTGGGAAGGTGGAAGATCCGCTTGCCCTCGGAATCCTCAAACGAGATTTTTACGTTGCAGCGTTCGGCAATCGCGAGCGTGTTGTCGCAAGCCTCGGGTAAGTGCGAAAAAGCCTCGCGCATTTCCTCGGGCGACTTCAGGTGAAATTCCTGGCTGACGAGCGAGGATCGCGGACTGTCCTCCAACGTGAGCTTCTGCGACACCATCATCCACACTTCCTGCGCGAAGGCGTCCTCGCGCTCGGTGTAATAGACGTCGGCCGCGGCCGCTAAGCCCAGGCCGTGGCGTTTGCCCCACTCGCGCAACTTGTCGTTGGCGAACATCTGCGGCGAGAGCTGGCTGTCGACGAGTTCCAGGAAGAGGTTTTTCTCGCCGAAGCCTTTCTTGAGTTTCTCGAGCGTCTCGAGTGCGATCTTCTCCTGGTCCTGCAACAGAAAGCTCGAAAGAATTCCTTTGAGCCCGCCCGTGAGCGCGATGAGTCCCCGGTTATGTTGGAGCACGAGGTCGAGCGGTACCCAAGGCCGCAGCACTTCGCCCTCGAATCCGTGTTCGATGTGCGCGGCCGTGCTCAGGCGCGAGAGGTTTCGGAAACCTTCTTCGTTTTCGGCGAGAAGCACGATGTCTCGACGCTGGATGGTTCCCGGCCCGGCGTGGGCCGGGGCGGTGCCGTCTACTCGCACGCCCAGCTCTAGGCCGTAGATCGGCTTCACGGCCGGGAGTGGGTTGCCCTGTCCGTCTTTTTTGCCGTAGCTGCTTTTGCAGGCTTTCCAGTGGTAGAGCGCGCCGTACAAGTTGCCGCGATCGGTGAGCGCCACGGCGGGCATGCCGAGCTTCTGGCAACGCTTGACGAGACTCTCGAGCCGCACGAGCGACGACGAGAGCGAAAACTCGCTATGGACGTGCAAATGAACGAAGCCCACCGCGTCCTACCTAAGTCTATGAAGGCGAATGAATCCAGAGAGCGAAACCAGACATGAGGCACCAGTAAATCCATATACTTATCGATTTATTCCCCGCAGCATTTTTCGAGCCCGCTACTCTTAAAGGATATGAGAGCCTATTTGCAGTACGTCGGCAGTGCGTTGGGGACCTTCGCCTTGGTGGCTTGCGGTCCGACGTTTACGTCGGGCGGCGAGGCCCGCATCACTCTTGAGGTGGTCGAAGGCAGCCCAGCCCCCGTGACGGGTTCTCTGGGGAGCGCCGGGGCAGCGCTCAGCTCGGCCTCCTCGGGACTACGCCTTGCGCGCAGCACGCTCGACGTCAGCATGCTGGATCTGGGCCTGCCTGTCGCGGGCATCGACCCCGTTCCCGCTACGGTCCCGGTAGCCCAGCGCTACTGCTACGCGATCAACGTGACGGGACCGGACCTGCTGCAAAGCGGCCCGGATTCCGAGTGCACTCTGCCCAACCGGAGGCCTGGCTTGGGTCGTCTCTCTAAGCTCTACGAACTCGATGAACTCAGGGCCGGCGTGGAAGTGCGCGTGCCCGCGGGCGCCGCCCGGCGCTTCGACATCGTGGCCCTGCGCAAGGAAAAAATTCTGGGCGCCGCAAACGCCACCCTTCGCTGCGGCGACGTGAAGTTCGAGGCCCGCGTGGTCGACAGCGTGGTGAGCATTCCTCCCCCGGTCGTCAGTGAAAATAGCGACGCACCCAGTGGTGGTGGTGGCACGGGCGGCGAAGGGAACACCGAGGCAGGCGTCGCCCTGACGTCGTCGGGCAGCAGTTCCCGCGAAGTGAAACTCTTCGTCAACGACCAACCCGTCGCCAAAGAAGTGGACCAAGCGTGGTCCGATCGACTGATCGCCAAGAGCGAGGCTGTGGATCTCGTCCTCGGCGAGAATGTCGTGCAGCTCGTGAAGCAAGGCGGCGACTACGGCGTGCTTTACGGCTGTCCCGAGCTTCCCCCGGCCGTGAGGATGCGTTTGCCTGCGGCCGGAAGCCCCCCCCTCGCTGCCGCACCCTCGGCGGCACAAGCACTGCCCGTAAACCAAGTTCCGGTTTTGCTGCTGCCCGCGTCTCAACGCCACGCTCTGGTGCGCATCAATGACGTAACCGAAAAGTATGTCCCCGCCAGCGCGCAGGACTTCGTCTACGGACTGCCCGCCTCGGATACGGTTAATCTTGCTCAAGATGTTCACGCCCTCGAATATCGCCTTGTCGACCGTGCGGGTCTTGCCGTGAGTTTGCGCGGCGGACAGTTCTTCCACTACAGCACGACGGCGCCGACGATCGCTGAGCTGACGGCGAGCGTGAAGGTGCATGGCTCGAACCTGTACGACCTTAGTGACGAAGGGGACCGGGTGACGAGCTTCGACGCCGCGCCGGAGATCGCGCTTCAGTTCCCGCAAGCCAACCCACTCGCAGGTATTCAAAAAGTTGACGTTCTGGTAAGCGCCGCCGGGGGACCGAGGCTGAGCTTCACGGCGGCGGAACTCAACGCGGGCACTTTGACTTACAAGCCCCTGAACCTAGCCCTGCCTGCCGGCCAAATGGTTGCCGAATACCCGCTCAGCGCCGTTGCCTACAGCACTTCGGGCGTGGTCTCATCGCCCTTCAACCTGGGCACGTACAGGCTTTTCCGTTGTCCCAACGCCGAAACCGAAGGCGGATTCTTCGTGCCCGTGCCCGGAAACCGGGAAATGATCGGCGGAGCGCTGAACGACAAAGTTGCCAACGACGACTTCTGCGTGGCGAAGTATGAGATGAATTTCAAAAGTCCGTCCAGTCCTGCTGTTTTTCGCTCCGTCCCAACCGTGAGTCCAAAGACTTCAATCTCGAAGGCGGATGCTGGCACTGCGTGCCGAAACCACCTAGTCCCAACCGTCGCAGGCTTCGATCTCATCTCTAATGAGCAATGGCAGACCATTGCCCGCAACATCGAAGGCAAACCCCTCAACTGGACTGGCGGAATCGTAGGGACCGGCTTCGTGCCCACGGGAGTCACCGACACTTTTGGGCCGTTGGTCGTCGACCCGGGCAAGCCATGCGTTTTGTCAGGCGCCCCGAGCGCCTGCAATGACACCATCAAAAAGACAAAACGTGTCCTCCGCGTGGTCAACGGGAATTCCACGAACAACGAGATTTGGGACTTTGCCGGCAACGTGTCCGAGTGGGTGAGCAACGACTACTCATCAGCCGGCATCAACGTCGTTGGAAATTCAGAATACTCCAATGGAGGTAACGCCGCGATCCACCGTGACACCTTCGGCCCTGCGTATAGCGGCTATAACTCCAATGAAGGCATGGGTCAGTTTGAGGCCGTATCTCTCAGGCAAGCCGCTGTGCGAGGGGGCAACTATGCCAGAACGGCCATCCAAGGCGGAATCTATCGTGCGTACTTCGGAAGTGATGCAGCCTCATCTTACGTCGGCTTCCGCTGCGTCTACAAGCCTTGAGGGACGCGCGCGGCCTGCCTGGCGCTAGCCAGAACGAACGAAGCCCGTGGCCATCAGCTGCCGTGAAGCCCCGGGTGGAAGTTTCCCCACGGAGACAAGCTGGTCGATGAGGGTCAAAGCGCGACGCCCGATCGACTTCTCAAAGCCTCTTCCTTCGAGCCGGTTCAACGTGAGATAGATGATTTCCGGCATTGGCGAAGCCGTGGACTTTGACTCTGTGGCGCGCGGCGATCACGCGGGCCATCTCCTCCAGGCGCCGCGCCTGGCGCAGCAGCGAGAGCGTGCCGCGGGCCGCACTCGCACGCAGCACGAGATGAATGGGCGTACGCGGAGGGAGCTGGCGAGCGGAACGGGGATTGCCAAGGGTGGCGAGCGAGCTCTCCTTAGAAAATTTCGAAAAGGCCCTGAGCCGTCTTAAGCGCGCGATGGCGCAGCCCAAGAACGAGTTCAGCCGCGACTCCGTAATCCAGCGATTTGAGTACACGCTTGAACTCTCCTGGAAGACATTGAAGAAGTTTCTCGCGCGCGCGGCGATCACCGTGCCCACTCGGATATCGATCTCGTGCCTGAATCCGAGCTCGCCGAGGCCTATCGCGAATCGGTAAGGCGCGATCAGCGACGACTCAAGTCCCGGGCGGCTTGAACGACCAGTTCCAGTTGACGCTCGCCTCGGAGCCCGCCGCCGGGGCCGGGAAAGCCCAGCGCTTGATCCGGTCGGCCATGCAGCTGGCGATGTTCGCGGAGCCGGTGGTGTTCTCGTCGGGCGAAGCTGCCGTCACGCGACCGCCCTCGCCGATGGTCCACTTCATCGAGACCTTGCCGAAGAGCCGTGGATCACGCGCGAGCTCGCGCTCGTAGCAGAAACGAATCTCGGAGGCGTGCGCGTTGACGACGCGCTCGATCTCCTCGCGCGAAAGCGAGCCCATCACGGTGACCGTGGCGGCCTCGGTCCCCACCGCAAAATCTCCCTTGCCGGGGAGCGAACCCACTCCGGTGCCCTTGGCTCCGCCGCCGAAGCCCTTGGATCCCAGGCCCCCCACGCCGACCGCCGTGCCGCCTCCGCCCGTGCCCGTGCCCTGCAGGCCGGAACCCCCGGAGCCCTGGCCGTTGCGGATTCCGCCGCCGCCCACGCCCGCAAAGGCTTTGTCGAGCGGATCGTTCCCCTGACCCCCACCCTGAACTCCCGAAACTTTGGCGAGCTTGGTGCCGAGTCCCGTGTTGCGGAGCGCGGAGAGAATGCCGTCGTTCGACGCGCGGATCGGCGCGTCTTTGACCTTGCGCGAAGCGTTCACTTTGGGACGATTCGTGATGCCGGTCTTGTTGGGAGCATCGGGACGGCCGCGCTTGCCTTCCTCGCCCTGCTCGCGCATGCCCTCGCCCTCGTTACCGCCCGTGCCGGCGTTCTTGCCCGTGATGATTGCATCGGGCGTGGCCTGGCCGGTGGACGCAACGGCGCCTTGGACGACGGGCGGCTTGGTTTCTTCTTTCTTCTTGTACTCCTCCACGAGAATCTTGCGGAAGTGCTCGGGGAACTCCACCACTTTGCCCTCGATCGGTTCACGGAAGAGCGCCACGCCCGCGGCAAACACGATCGCCATGCAGGCCACGGTGGCTTGAAGGCCCCAGAAGAGCGGGCCTTGGTCGAAAATGCGGTCGCGCGCGAGGGGCGGCGGTTCCGGTACGAACATCAGGAAAAAGTTCACCGTGCCCACGCGGATTTTCGCGATGTCGTTGCCCGAGAGAGTCACCGAGGACTGGCCGCTCTTGAGAATCTCTTCCAAGGTGCGCATCTTGCCTTGCGAACGGATGGAACCCTTCAGCGAAGCGTGCAGGTAAATCTCCACCGATTGACCGCGCACGTCGAGAAAGCGGAAATGATCCGGCAAACCCGTGGTGGGCACCACGTAGTCGTTGCCGGGAGCGTCGCCGATACGAATCGTGCGGCGTGCCTTGGGCAAGTGATCGACGGCCAGAATCGTGTCTTCCCAGTACACGGTGATCTCGAGCTCCTCGGCAAGATTCACCGACTCGAGCACGCCGCGCGTGCGCGCGGTTTCCTTGAGAGAACGGATCACCGTGGGCTCCGACGACACGGTGACGTGCCCGCCCGGCGAAGCTTGCACGGACACGGGCGCAGGGACAGACACCGGAGCCGCCACGGGGGCGGGCGTCGGCGGACGACGAGCGGGTTCGGCTGCAGCGGCGGCCAGCGGAGCGCGGGGCGCTTCCACGGGGGCCGGACGCACGACCGCGGCGGTGGCGCTCGTGGCGGTAGGCGCGGCGGCCGGAGCGGGGCGCTCCACGTAGGAGAGTTTCGTGCGTAAACCCGCAAACGAAATTTCGTCTTTGGGGCTGAGAATACGCTCCACGATGCGCTCTCCGTTGACGAAGGTGCCGTGTGACGACGCCAAGTCCGTCAAGCGCAGCGAGCCGTCCTCGAGCCGCTCAAGCAACGCGTGGATGCGCGAGATGCGATTGTCCGCCACGCGGCAATCCGCCGAAAGAATCCGACCCACGATGACTTTCTGTTGGTCGAGAATCTGCTTAGCGATCAGCTTGTCGCCATCAAAGATCTCGATCAGAAGGGCTTTGTCGCTCATGGTCACTCCTTACGTGAGCGGTAGCCGACTTCGTCCAAGACTTCTTGGCGAAACGACTGCCGCACGGGGATGAGGGTGGTCTCCCGGGCCGTGGGACGAGAACCGATGACGGATTGCGCGGGCTTGGCGCCCTGGCCTTCCACCGCCGAATCGAACTTGAAGTTCTGTTTGCGAGGAATCTTCACCACGCCTTGAGGCGTCTTGCGAATGATCCAGCCTTCTTCCGAATCCGCACCGCTTGCGGAACCGCCGCGTTTTGCGCGCTGAGCCTGCGCGACCGACGCGAACGCGAGCACGGTCAAGAGCAACACGTTGGGGAATTTCATCGGCTCAGTCCCTTCCATTTCTTCAGTAGCGCACGCGACGGATGGGCACCCGTGGGCGTCTCCAGTTCGACGTACTTCTGCATGCTCGTGGCGGCAGAAGAGGCGTCGTCGGAAGCCGCTTGCGCCAGCGCCAGATTAAACAGGAGCATCGTGTTGTTGGGAGCTTTCTCGAGACCCCGTTGGTAGGCGAGCACCGCCTCCTTAGGCTTGCCGGTGGCGCGTAGACCGAGGCCCTTCATCCACGCCACGTCGGGATCGTTGTCCGCGAGCGTGCTGAGGGTGTCGAGCGCCAGCGGGAAGTCTCCCACCGAGATATAGAGCCCTGCGAGGTTCTTGAGCGCAGCGGTGCGGACCGCCGCGAGTTCCGGGCCCGCCATGTCGGAGACGGTGCGGAAAGTTTTGGTGGCCACGTCGAGGCGATTCACGCGCACGTTCATGAGACCCTTGAGGTTCTCGAGCTCTCCCCGCTCCAGCGGCGTGAGCGGCGCCTCCGCTCCTCCCACCCCGGTTTTTCCGGAGGCGATGGATTCGGCCAACAGGAACTCGCCCAAACGGCCCGAGGCAAAGGCTTGGCGGGCGGTGCGAATCAACGGACGCGCCTCCGCGCCCGAGGAAACCTGCGGGACCCAACGGGGATCGGCAAGGATCTCGTCGGTCACGCTCACGAGAGCGGGATCTTTGTTGCCGGAGCGATCGGCAAATTCGCGCGCAGTCGCACGGCAAGTAGCCAAGCCCGTTCCGCCGATCTTGAAGTCCACGGCCTTCTCAAGGCAGCTCTTGAGGAAACCGAGACTCTTGTCGTACATCGGCTTCGAGTACTGGCCGAGCGCGGACTTCTCCTCGGGGGTAGAACCTGCCTTCTCGACGTCGCCTGCGAGTTGGTGGAAGAGTCTCGCGAGTCGCTCCAAGCTCTGGAGGGCCACGTTTCCGTTGCCGTAGGACACCACGCGAAGATAATCTTTTTCGAGGGTCTCCACGTCCGCCAAGCGCTTTTGTAGCGATTTGCCAAAACGCGCGGGATTCGTGTCGAGCTTTCCGCGCACGTAGGCCGTGAAGCGCGGCTCCGTAGCACGGAAGGCCGCAAGACCCAGCGAGTCCTTGAGGATCGAGGAGCGCTGCGCCCGTTCCGGCGGAATGCGCTTGGTAAGAGCTTCGATCTCTTTGGCGCCGCCCGCTTGGACCGTGGCCAAGGCCTCGCCTTCCTCCAAGATCGCCTTCTCATCGTTGGTCAGGCGCGGCAGCTTGTTCAGCTCGGCCACGTCTCGCACGGTGGCTCCCTTGCGAAGCGCAAGCACGGTGAGAGCGTCGGGGCGGGACCTCGCATTCGGGAAACGCGCCAGGAACGCCCGCAGATCCTCGACGAGTCCCTTGGAGATGTCTTTCTCGGGAAACGCGCGCGCAGGCCAAAAGCCCTCGAGGTGCGAGCGAATGTAAAGCGTGTTCCACAGCGCGCTCTCGATGGCGCTTTCGTTCTGCGCGTCGGCCTTGTCCGCTTTGCCTTTGGGATTCTTCTTCCCGGTGTCGTAGTTTCTGAGGAAGGCAGAATAGTTCGCCAACGCGTCGGACCAACGTCCTTCGCGGGCGGCTTGTTCGGCGCGTTCGCCGTAGATGTCCTTGACGAAACCGGAAGTCGGAAAATCCTTCACCAGATTGTCGCGCGCTTCGCGGCGCAGGCTCTCGTTGCCGCCTTTTCCGGCATAAACGATGGCGTTGTTGAGCGCTTTCTCGCGAAGGTCTCCGCGGAGCGTGGCCGCCATATCCTGAAAGGCCTTGGCCTTGGCCGACTGCTCATCCGGAGTGACTTCCGGAAACTCTTCCACCTTCTTGAAGCGGGCACGGTCGCGGTAGTCGCGCACGCGGGTGGCAAAAGCGGGTCCACCCGTTTTCATCAGGGTGGCGTTGGCCGCGAAATCCTCGCTGTCCTTGAGGGCGTCGTCGATATTCTTGTTCTTCTCGTGAATAAACAGAATGCGTTCGGCAGCCTCGACGCCGGTGGATTTATCGGGCGTGCTCTCCACGATGCGACGCAAAGTCGCCAGGGACTTGTCCGCGTTGCCGGAGTCGAAGGACTGCGCGGCGGCCCCGTAGAGAAGTTCGTTGGCGCGCTCGTCCTTGGGATAGCGTTCGACGAAGTCGTCGGTGGCTTTGACAAGGTCGGCGGAGAGTTTCTTGTCTTTGCGCGAGGCTTCGCGCAGCGCGAGGATGCGGTTGTAGGCGGCCACAGGACCGTATTTTCCGTCCCCGGCCTCTGCGTAAGCTTTGCCGGCTTCCTCAAAGCGTCCCAGACGATACAGAAGCTCACCGTGATAAAAGCGCATTTCGTGGATGTTCTCGGGAGCGTCGGGGACGGGCGAGGGAACCACGCGGAAGTACGCCACGTAGAAAGGTTCGGCATCCTTGTAGAGCTCGACGAGCTTGGAGCCCAGTGCTTGCCCTTTGACGCTCCGGCGCTGAGCCGCGTTGTGCCGAGCCTTGGCTTCGCGGCGCAGGAGCGCAGCGCTTTCCTCGCCAACCAATTTCCGCTCCGCCTCGCTGAAGGCTTGCTTGCCGATCCAAGAGGATTCCGGGCCGTAATCGCGCGCCACTTTTTCGAGCGCCTGGGCGTAGGCCGAAGACCGCCCGCCCTTCAGCGAGAGCTGCGCACGCTCCAGAGCCCAGTCCCGAGCCGCGGGATCCTCGCCGTAGTTCTCGAGCAAGCGCCCGTAAAGTTTGTCCGCGGCCGAGTTCTCGCCACGGTCGCGGGCGGTCTCGGCGGCGGTCACGCGGAAGTCTCGCAGAAGACGCTGTCCGTCTTCGGTCTGAATCGACTTGAAAAAAGCTTCGCCTTCGTCCCACTGGCCGGCGAGCGCAAAGGCGCGCGTCAAATCGTTGAGAGCTTCGCGCTCGAACACCACACGGCGCTCGGATGGATTTTCGCGCGAAGCATCCAACGTGCGTTTGAATGCGAGCACGGCCTTGTCGTTCTGGCCGAGATTCAAGTAGCACCAGCCAAGTTTGTAGAGGCTGTACGCCTTGAGATGTTGTCCGTCGGCCGGAGCCCCTTGCCCGGTGGCGAGTTGCAGGTAATGCGGCACTGCTTTTTGGTATTGGGTCGTGTCGAAGTACAAATCCGCTAAGCGCAACCGCGAGCCAAAGGCTCGTGCGCTGGACGGATAATCGCGGACCATTTCTTCGAGGGGCGCGGCGGCCTCTTTGTTGCGGCCAAGGTCGAGCAAGGTGGAGCCCAGATAGAACAACACTTCGTCGCGCTGGATCATGCGCGAGCGGCCCTTGTCGCCGCCGCGGCTGTCTCGCTCGAGCTCCGAGTACAGTTGGAGCGCACGACGACGGTAGTCGTCGGCCTGAGGCGTTTTGAGGACCGGGCGCGCGGTGCTTTGTTTCTGCGCGTCGGGAAGAGCTTCCCACGTGCGGAGTGTGGTTTCCCAGCTTTCCGACTCGCGGACCGAGGTGGCCATCGCGCGACCGAAGTAAAGCTCGGCGAGACGCATCTTGATCTCACCTTCGCGACTCTGTTGGCCGGGCCGCTTGGCAAGGGATTCGAGCTGCGTGATGAGCTCTTGGGTCTTCTGGTCAAGCCGAATCGTGCGAGCCTTCTGCCACTCAAGCTCTTCGAGAAACACGGCGGGATTTTTCTTGTTCGTCGTACGCTGAGTGATCACCACTCGCCGGCGCTCGATGGCACGCTCGGGCTGTACGCCCGATTCGCTCTTGCTCGCGGCGCGAACCTCGTCGGCCGACGGAGCGGAATTGTCCGGGTCCCAGCCTACCTGCGCGCGAGCTTCGAGCGTCATAACGAGCGCAAGAGGCAGCGCGAAGGGAAGGAAGAAGCGCTTCATGTGCCTTCTCCGCCGCACACGTCCGACGTGGCAAAGGCGTAGCCGCCCACTTCGTCCCGCCAGAACTCGCCTTCAAAAGGCCAAAACTCGTAGCCCTTCTTGATCTCGGCTTCGAAGTTCACGTCTTTCATGCGGGCCGTCTCGCGACGCAAGAGGCGCTCGCGCACCCGAGTGTTCACTTCGACCTCGATGGCCAGGGCGCCCTCGACGGCTTCGGAGACGTCGCGCGACATTTGGGAGAGTCGGCGTTGGATCGCTCGCAAGCCTTTGCGGTAGTACTCGCGGCGGGCGGCCGTGAGCTCGCCCTTGTAGAGGCGACTGGCTTCGGCCAAACGCCCGGCCCCCGCTCCTTCGCCCAGCGCCTGCGCCAAGGCGCGATCTTCGTTGGAGACCTGGAGCAGAGAGCGATCGACCTCCAGGAGCGACTCGTCCGAAAGAAGTCCATCCAGCAACAGGCGCCCCTCGGACGAATCGGCGAAGTCGCCCAGTCCGTGGCGCGAGCCACGCGCATAGTTGAGCACCGAGCTCACCTGGCCGAAGCGATTGCCAAAATTGGAGCGGAAGCGATCGACAAAGCCGCGCACCTTGCCGTAGCGACGGCGAAGATTCGCCACGCTTCGCTGAGCGGATTCGTAGTGGCAAAGGCGGTAGAGCACGGCCGCTTCGAGCAGATGGGTTTCCGGTGAGAACTTCGAGATTAGGTAGGGACTGTGCAAGGTCATCAATTGGCCGAGAGCGAGGTTGTCGTCCTTGACGCGGTAGCCAGCCCAGGCCGCCACCACGACGGAGTTAAACCAAGCGGGCGAGTTTTTCTGCACGTGAACGAGTTCTTCCAGAGCTTCGGGATAGCGACCCAGCTCATAGAACAGCCGCGCTTTTTGCAGCCGAGCCGAGGCCACGTCGTTCACTCGGCTCGAGATATATCCGAACTTCTCGATGGCCGCGGGCAAACGCCCCTGAGCCGCATCGATGGATGCGGCGATCTGGAACGCGCGATTGCGGGCAGCGCCCTCGGGCAAGCGTCCGATGGACGCCGCGTCGGGGACGTAACGCGAAGCACGCTCGGCGTCGCCCAAGCGGAGCGCGAGCGCGGCCAAGGCCGCGCGGAAGGAGGCGGGGTAAGCCGTCACCGATCCACCGGCCGAGTTCACGATGGGCGTAAGGATTTCGAGACGATCAAAGACAAGGGCCGTGCGGCCGATCTCTTCCAGATCGGCAGGCGTGGCTCGACCGCTGCGAGCGATCGCCGCACGATCCCGTAAGGCCAGGTGATAAAGGCCGAGTTGGTCGAAGACTCCGGCACGGCGGCGAAGCTCGTCGCTCGTGGGATTCTTGAAGCCCGTCGTCAGCAGCAAGCGCAAGTTCTGTTGGGCATCGGACGAGGCAGGGGCCGCAAGCAGGGACAGCGAGCCGGTGGCGGCAGCGACAAGGACGCCGGTACGGAGAAACTTTCTCATTTTTCGTCTCCGAGCAGCAGGCTCGCGCCCACCAGGATATTGAGGCGGTCCGTGACGCTGCCTCGGAAGTCGGAGTAATTACGCAGCTCGGCCTTCAGGATCGCGGTGCGCGAAGCATAGGAGCGGAAACCCACTCCATACATCGCCATGGGGTAGGTCTTGTCTTCATAGAGCGCGGCCCCGCCGCCCAAAAGGAAGTAGCCCTCGAAGTGGTAGATGGATTCGTCGGTTGCCGCTTTGGATTTAAGCGGAGTCCACTGCAAGTCGGCGCCGAGAGAGACGACGTCTTCCAAGCGATCTGTCTCCAAGTTCACCGACGAGCGGATCGCGGAGTTCAGGCCGGTGGAGTAGTTCTTAACGAAGGCCGCATGGAGCGCTTCGATGCCGAAGCTTTCCGTGAAGTGATAGGTGTACGAAAAACCGAACTGCACCTGACGCCGAAAGCTGTCCGCGAGCTGCACGCCCACAAGCAGGGGAGACACTTCGTGTCGGCCATCTTTTCGAATGTAGCGATGTTGCACCACGAGAATGTGTTTCTTGGGAATCTCGGCCGGCCCCTTGACCGCTTCGTCGAGCGCTTCGAGCTCGTCCTCGGGGAGATCTTCTTTCTTGGGCGGGGGCGCAACCGCGGCGGCGGTTTTCTCCTGCAGCGCGGGCGGCTGCGCATCGTAAGCGGGCGCCTCGCTCGACACGGGCGCCGGCAAAGCAGGCGCTGAATCGGACGCGCCTTCCGCCGGCACGCCGGTGAGCACTTGTTTCTCCAGTTCCTCGACGCTTTGTGCGCGCGCGCCCAACGACGCGACGAGCGATAAAGCGCAGACCAGCGAGAAGACTCGGGAATTCAAGGCAGATTTAGCCACTATAGACCCCCACCACTTTACGATACCGTCCCTTGCCACGACCCGCATCCACGCGGAGAGTCAAAGACTTGGCTCGCAGCCTCGCCAGGACTACCGTTGCTGCCATGAGCCAAACGCGTGTCTTCCCCCCGATCCCCGAATTCGCTCTCCAAGCCCACATCCAGACCGAGGGACTCCGCCAAGCTTTTGTCGATACCGCGAGCGCGCAGCCCGAGGCGTTCTGGAAAGAACTCGCCCGAGCCCTGCACTTCGACAAGCCATTCGAGAAAGTCCTCGATTGGCAGTGCCCCACCGCCAAGTGGTTCGTGAACGGCAAAATCAACTTGTCCCACAACTGCCTCGATCGGCACCTGAAAACGAAGGGCGACAAGACGGCCCTCCTTTGGGAAGGCGAGCCCCTCGCGGGCGGCGAGCCTGAGGTGCGGGATGTGAGCTACCGCGAACTCCACGCCCTCACCTGTCGCATCGCCAACACGCTCGTGGCTCAAGGCGTGCGCCTGGGCGACCGGGTGGCGATCTACATGCCGATGGTGCCCGAGACCGTGGCCACCATGCTGGCCTGCGCGCGCATCGGCGCCGTGCACACGGTGATCTTCGGCGGTTTCTCCGCGCAATCCATCTACGACCGCGTGACCGACGCCCAAGTCACAGTCGTCGTCACGGCCGACGGCACCTGGCGCAAGGGGAACTTCCTCAAACTCAAGCCCCTCGTGGACGAGGCTCTCAGCAAGGGCAGCCATGAGGTCAAAAAAGTTCTCGTGTTCCGGCGCGACGAGAATCAAGACTGCCCCATGCAAGTCGGCCGCGACGTGGCCTGGGCCGACTCGGTGGAGACCGCCTCGGCGGACTGCGCGCCCGTCTCGGTAGACACCGAGCATCCGCTCTTCATCCTGTACACCTCGGGGACCACCGGCAAACCCAAGGGACTTTTCCACACCCAGGCCGGCTACCTGCTGTGGGCGCATTGGACCACGCGCTGGCTCTTTGATTTGCGGGACGAGGACCTCTATTGGTGCACGGCCGACTGCGGGTGGATCACGGGGCACACCTACGTCACTTACGGTCCGCTCTCGAACGGCGCTTCGGTCTTTATGTACGAAGGCGCGCCCACCTTTCCGGAGAACGACCGCTACTGGTCGATGATCGAGCGACACAAAGTTTCAATTCTCTACACCGCGCCCACCGCGATCCGCACGTTCATGCGCTTCGGGACCGCGCCGGTAAAAAAACATGATCTTTCCTCGCTCAGACTGCTCGGCAGCGTGGGTGAGCCGATCAATCCCGAAGCTTGGCTTTGGTACCATGAGCACATCGGCGGAAGTCGCTGTCCCGTGGTGGACACCTGGTGGCAAACCGAAACCGGCGGCGCCATGATCGCGCCTTTCCCCGGCGCCACCACCCTCAAGCCCGGCGCGGCCACCAAGCCTCTCCCCGGAATTCGCGCCGAGATCCTCCACTCCGAAACCGGAGTAGCCGTGAAGGCCGGGGAAAAAGGCGTTCTCGTAATTCGTGAGCCGTGGCCGTCGATGGCGCGGGGGATCTGGAATGACTCGCCCACCGCCACGCCGAACGGCGTGAGTTCCCGCTTCGACAAAACCTACTGGAACACAAAACCCGGATGGAACGGCGTGTACGTGACGTCGGACTTCGCGATGGCGGACAAAGACGGCGACATCTGGATCGAAGGCCGCATGGACGACGTGCTCAACGTGTCCGGCCACCGCATCGGTTCGGCCGAGGTGGAAAGCGCGCTTGTCTCGCATCCCTCGATCAACGAGGCGGCAGCCGTCGGTATTCCCGATCCCGTTAAGGGGCAAGCGATTGCCGTGTTCATCACGCTCACCGACAAGGCGCAGGCGGCGATTCGGGCGGGAGAAGTGTCGGCAGATGCCTTTAAGCGGGAAGCCCGCGATCACGTGAGCCGCGAGATCGGCTCGCTCGCAAAACCCGATCAGGTGCGCATCGCCAAGGCGCTCCCGAAAACCCGTTCCGGAAAAATCATGCGCCGTCTGCTCCGAGAAATGGCCGCCACCGGCCACATCACCGGAGACACGACGACGCTCGAAGACTTTTCCGCCCAGGCCTCCCTGAGCGAAGAAGACTGAAGCGTGTCGTTCAGGGATTCTGTCCTTCCGAAGTTTCAAAAGTTCCTGTCCAACGATCGAATCTCAAAAGCAACATCAAGCCCGGGAGCGCCACCACGCAGCAGAACACGAAAAATCCGCTCCAACCGAAGGACTTCGCCAAAACTCCCGTGGTGGTGCCCAGCAGGACGCGCGGCACGCCCATAAAACTCGACAAGAGCGCATACTGCGTGGCCGTAAACTTCTTGTTGGTGATCGAGGCCATGAATCCGGCGTAGGCGGCCGTGCCCATGCCGCCGGTGAAAGTTTCCACCGATATGACAAGCGCCAAGAGCCAAAGATGGGGACCCATCATCGGAATCGAAACAAACGCGAGAGTCGAGACCATCTGCAGAATCCCGAAGTACCAGAGCGAACGGCGCAATCCTAACTTCAGGATGCCGATACCGCCCACGATGCCGCCCACGATGGTCGCCCAAAGAGCCGTCGTCTTGGCTACCAGACCGATCTGTTCTTTGGAGAAACCGACATCGAGATAAAAGGGATTGAGCATGTCGCTCGCCATCGAATCGCCCAGTTTGTAGAGCAGGATAAAGGCCAAGATCGTCAGCGCATCCCGCCGCGTAAAATACTCCGTGAATGGATCGATGACGGATTCCTTGAAGGTGCGCGGCGGCTTGGTGAGGAGCTTCGGCTCGGGAGCCCAAAGCGTCATCGCGCCCGCCAAGAGCATGAGGCCACCCATGACCCGGTAAACCAGCGCCCAGTCGTTCCAGGCCCCCGCCGCGGCAATGGCGAGACCACCGGATACGAGCATCGCCAAACGGTACCCGTTCACGGCCAAGGACGAGCCAAGACCTAACTCGTCTTCCTCGAGAATCTCTCGGCGATAGGCGTCGAGGACGATGTCTTGGCAGGCGCTCAAAAAGGCCACGAGGAAAGCGCGAAAGCCCAGCGGCGATCGGAGCGTCGCGCCCAGGGAATGGACCCAGTCCATCAATCCCGCCCAAAAACCGGTCGACGTTGGATCTCCTTTGCCCAAGGCCGCGTCAAAGCCCGCCGCCGCCGCCTGGATATCGATCGCGGCCAAATAAAAGAGCGCCGCCCCCAAGGCCAGTTGGATAACGAGGATCCACCCCCGACGGCGGCCCAAGAACGGAAGCGTAAAACGGTCGAAAAGCGGGGCCCACAGGAATTTGAAAACGTACGGGAATCCGACAATCGCGAAGCTCCCGATGACCGCCAGATCAACGTTCGAATCCTTAAGCCAGGTCTTGAGGGTGCCGCCCACAAGAAGCAGCGGCAGCCCGGACGAAAAGCCCATCAGGAGCATCAGGAGCATGCGGCGGCTGAAGATCTGGCCCACGATTCTCGACATGGATCTCAGTTTGGCGGCGCCCCCCTTTGGGCGCAAGCCAACACCCGGCAAATACTTCCTTGACGGACTCTCCCGCATTGAGAATCATTCTCAAAATGACTTCCCCCACCCTTCAAGCGCTTCGCCCTCTCCAGGAAGCCCGTGTCTTGGGCTTTGCCGGCGAGCTTCGGGAGGATTTCCGCCACCGTCTGCGGGAGCTTGGCTTCCGCGAGGGAGCGCTCGTGCGCTGCGTGCGACGCACCCCCTTTGGAGGACCGGGAGTTTTTGAAGTCAGCGGCGCGATCTTCTCGCTCGGCGCGGAAATCGCAACTCAAGTCCAAGTCTCCGAAGTGGGTAGCGCGTGAGCGAGCTCTCCGACATTCTTATCCTAGGCAATCCGAACTCCGGAAAAAGCCTCCTCTTCAACCGGCTCACCGGCCTCAAACAAAAGGTAGCCAACTTTCCCGGCGTCACGGTGGAGATCCACCAAGGCGAGGCCGACGGCCTGCGCTATTCCGATTTCCCGGGCATCTACTCCTTGGATGCGCTCACGAAGGACGAGCAAGTCGCCGTCGCAGGCTTCCTGAAAGCCGTGCACGACCCCCGCACCCGGGCCGTGCTCTGCGTTCTGGACGCCACCCGCTTGGAGCGCAGTCTCTATCTTTTGCTCCAACTGCTTCCCGTGGCTCGCGCCGCCCGATGCCCGGTAGTGGCCGTCGTGAACGTACTCGACGAAATCGTTTCGTGCGGGGCCTGCGTGGATGTTCCATCCTTGGCCCGCGAGTTGGGAGTTCCCGTGCTCGGCGTCTCCGCCAAAAAGGGAACCGGACTCGCCGAGCTTCGGCGGCTCCTGAGCGAAGTTCCGGCTCGCGAGGCGGCTGACGCACGGGCGCCTTCCGTTTCGGCTCCTTTGGTGGCACCCGTAGCCGCGATCAAGGACGAAGCCAAGCGCCTGGCCAAGGCCTTTGGCCCGCGCGCCGACGTGCTGCTGAAGAGTCAAAACCGCATCGACGCTTTTCTGCTATCGGGGTTTTTCGGCCCGCTCGTGTTCGCCACGCTGATGATCTTTCTCTTCCAGGCCATTTTCACGTGGTCCAGTCCGTTCATGGACGCCATCGAGGGCGCGCTCGGATGGCTCGGGGATCGTGCGGCGCTCGCAGCCGGCCCCGGAATCTTTGCCGACTTCCTGCGAGACGCGGTGTTCGGCGGAATGGGATCTTTTCTCGTTTTCGTGCCCCAGATCTTCGTGCTCTTCGTGATTATCGGGACACTCGAGGACTCGGGCTATCTGGGGCGCGCGGCCGTGCTCCTCCATCGTCCGCTGAGTTTCTTTGGCCTCTCGGGCCGCAGCTTCGTTCCCCTGCTTTCGGGCCATGCCTGCGCGATCCCAGCCATTATGGCCACGCGCTCGATCGAATCGCCACGGAAACGTCTCTTCACAATTCTCGCAACGCCTTTTATGTCGTGCTCCGCCCGCTTGCCCGTGTATGCGCTGCTCATCGGGGGCTTCGTGCCGGCGCACACCTACTTGGGCGGCTTCGTTGGCCTCAGAGGCCTCGCCTTCTTTTTGCTCTTTGCGCTGGGAATCGTGGCCGGCCTGCTGGTTTCGGCCGTGTTGGATCGCGCCACTCGTGGCAGGGCCGGCCTCGATGACGCTCCCTTCATCGTAGAGCTGCCGCCCTACCGCTGGCCGGGACTCAAGCCGATCTTGCTGAATTCGCTCACGCGCGCCGGAGCCTTCGTGAAGAACGCCGGGGGCGTGATCTTTGCGGTGACCGTGGTGATCTGGGTGCTGGGCTATTTTCCGAACGGTGCGGGACACCTAGACACTTCGTGGCTCGGGTGGCTTGGCCGCTTTATCGAACCGGTCATGTCGCCCCTAGGGCTCGATTGGAAGATTGGCGTGGCCATACTCACGTCGTTCTTGGCGCGAGAAGTGTTTGTCGGCACCCTCGGCACTCTTCACGGCATCGAAGCAGCGGAAGATCACGCAGAATCTCTCGCGGAATCTCTGCACTCGGGCGGCCTGAGCTTATCCGCTGCCGCCGCGCTGCTGGTGTTTTATGCCCTCGCCATGCAGTGCGTTTCCACGCTCGCCGTCATTCGCAAGGAGACGGGCAGCGTGTGGATTCCCGTCTCCTTGTTCGTGGGCATGACTCTTCTCGCCTATACGGCCGCGGCCGTGACCTTTAGTGTCTTCCAACTGCTCGGTACGGCGTAGCCCCCAGCGATTCGGCTTCTTCGGTTTCCTTGGTTCCCACCAAGTCGTCGCCCAACGCCACGGCTTGCGCCATGGTCACGCCCTTCGGAGCGTTTCCGTTGCGGGTGAGAAGATCCACCACGACCGGGAGCGACTCCGCCAAGGTGGCGATGAAGTTCTCGGATCCGCGATCCGTATCCACCGCCAGTTGCGCGAGTTCCTGTTCCGGGAAAACCCGCTTTAGTTGCGCGACAGTGATGGGTAAATTTTTTCCCTCTCCCTTCCACGAATGAATCAGGTCCGCCAGCCCGGCTCTCTCGAAACGCTGGGTGAGGCCCTCGAGCCCGCCACGGCGTTGAAAATAGTCGCCGAAAGCTTGGAACTCCGAACGATAGCCTTCCACAGCACCGGGACCTTGCGAGACGGATTGTTGGGACGCCATGTAGCACCTCCTTAGGTAAAAGCTCAATTTAGGGGAGCTTCCCCTACGCGGGGTTGAAGACGCGGTGAAGAATTCACCATCTCGCCTGGCACGGATCTTACTAGGGCAATAAGGTGGCACTCGATATGTCTGTTCCGCTCCTTCCGTTGCTCAAAAAGCACTTTGGCTTTGACGCCTTCCGAGCGCACCAGGAAGAAGTCTGCGCGGCCGTTGTGGAGGGTCAAGACGCCTTGCTCGTGATGCCCACGGGCGCGGGCAAATCGCTCTGCTACCAGGTGCCGGGGCTAGCCCGAGGCGGAACCACGCTCGTCATCAGCCCCCTCGTGGCCCTGATGGAAGACCAGGTCGCCAAGCTCAAGGAGCGCGGCCTGCGGGCAGAACGCATTCACTCGGGACGCGAACGCGCGGAATCCCGTCAAGTCTGCCAGGACTACCTAGTGGGCAAACTCGACTTTCTCTTTATTGCTCCGGAGCGCCTTGCGGTGCCGGGGTTCCCCGAAATGCTCGCCAAACGCCCGCTGGCACTGGTTGCGGTGGACGAGGCCCACTGCATTTCTCAATGGGGCCACGATTTCCGCCCCGAGTATCGGATGCTGGGAGCGCGCTTGCCGTCGCTGAGGCAGGGGCCGCCAGGATCCGTGCCCGCCCCCGTGTTGGCGCTCACCGCCACGGCCACTCCCGCCGTGCAACGAGACATCTTGGCGCAGCTCGGATTGAAAGCGGCCGAAGCGTTTATCCACGGCTTTCGTCGGAGCAACATCGCCGTTGAAGTCCTGGAACTTCCGCAGGGCGAGCGCCCCGCCCTGATTGCCGAGCGCCTCGAAAATCCGGAGTCGCGCCCCGCCATCGTCTACGCGTCCACCCGAAAAAGCGCCGAGAGTTTGGCCGCCACGCTGGGAACCCGTCACTCGGTCGCCCTTTACCACGGGGGCTTGTCCAAGGAGGAACGCGAACGCACCCAGACGGCCTTCCTCACCTCCAAGGCCGACGTGATGGTGGCCACGCTGGCTTTTGGCATGGGCATCGACAAGGCAGACGTGCGCACCGTCATCCACGCCGCCCTGCCGTCGAGCCTGGAAGCGTACTACCAAGAAATCGGACGCGCGGGCCGCGACGGATTGCCTTCGCGTGCGCTGCTGCTGTGGTCTTTCGCGGATCGACGCATGCACGAGTTCATGCACTCGAAGAACTATCCCGAAGTCACGGTGCTCGAGCGCATCTTTAAGGCGGTGGAGAAAGGTGCGATCGCCAAGGATCTTTTGCAGGCGGACCTTGCCGAGGGTCGGGACGGTCTTGACGCCGAAACTTTCCACGCCGCCGTCGAAAAGCTCTGGGTTCACGGAGGACTCCGTGTGGATCCAGACGAAACGCTGCACCTCGGGGTGAAGGCCTGGAAAGACAGTTACCTGCGGCAAAGCCAGCACCGCGCAGAGCAGCTCAATTTCGTGTCGAATTTTGCACAAGGCACCCATTGCCGGATGATTCACCTGGTGCGGCACTTCGGCGACAAACACGATTCGGGTCGGGGCTGCGGCCTCTGCGACATCTGTGCACCGAATGCCGACGCCTGGCGCGAACCCGAAGGCGACGAACGGGTCGTGCTGCGCGGACTCCTGAGTCTCGTGACCGAGCGCGAGGGCCAATCGCTTGGGCGCATTCAGCGCGAAGGCGCCCCCCGCCTGGATCGCGACACCTTTGAGGACTACATGGAGGGGCTCGCCAGAGCGGGACTCCTCTCGATACAAAACGAGAGCTTTGAGAAAGACGGCAAGGCGATCCGCTACCGCGCGGCCTATCTAGGCTCCGTGGACGACCTCTCGCTCGTGAACACGGTGAAACTCCCGAAAAGAAAAAAGACCGCCGCCAAGGCCGTCACCAAGACACGCAAGAAAAGCAAGCCAGCGGAGAATCCGGCGACAGACGAAACGATCGCAGCGCGCGTGGGGGCGCTCAAGACCTGGCGGCTGGCCGAAGCTCGGTCGCGAGGCGCCCCCGCCTTCACCATCCTGCCGGACCGCACGCTGAACGCGATCGCCACGGACAACCCCGCGGACTTGGCGCACCTGCAGGCCGTGCACGGGATGGGTCCGAAACTGGTCGAGAAGCACGGAAAGAAAATTCTGGAGGTCCTGGCACAAGAGTCCTGAATCGGGGGCTCTTACGCACGCCGCCTTTACGGAGCAAGACGCCCCCTACTAAAATGGGCCCATGCTAAGCGGATCGCTAGTCACGGTAGGATTGATGGTAGGCCTGAGTGTCGGGTTGGGCGGCTGCGCCTCGACACACCGAGCTTTGTCGTCGACCGAGGCGCAGGTTTTCTCGTCCCCGCGCGAGATTCTCAAATGTCTCAGTCGCGAATCGGGCGTCAAGGAAGACGAATTCCCCGGCATCCGCGTGGGCGAGTACTCCACGGTCAAAGTGCCCGTCGAGATCCCGGCCGAAAAACTCGAGGGCGTGATCGCCAACTGCGGTTTCGGCGGACAACGCGCCTCGCAAAGCCTTCGCGACAACGGCACCGTGACGGTGGGCGTGTACTTGGCAAAGTGGGAAATCGAAGAGCCGTACTTTCCCAACTGGCCCTCGATCGTGACGGTCAACGACCGTGGCTATTACGTCGGCAGCGTGTTCCGCACGGTCGAAAGCATTTCCATCGGTTCACGCGAGGCTCTCGTCGTATCCAATGGCTTGTACGCAGGCGAGCTGCGGCGCCCGTTCCCGGTGACTCTGAATTTTGAATTCGGCCCCGAGGACCGCGCGCACAAGATCATCGGTCTCAAGGACGTGATCGACCCTCAGTAAACTGCGCCGTTTGCTCGTCAGTGAGTCGGCACGAGCGCGTTGGGCCAGGGCGAGCCGGCCTTGATCGGCTTCAGACGAAAGAGATCATCGGCGTTGACCCAATGGTTCTGCCGAACGACGAGCTGGTCGCGACCGTCATCTCCCAGCAATTTCACCAGGATCTTTTTGCCCACAAGCTTGGATCGGCACGACGGCGTGGAATCCGGCAAAACCAACTCGAGAGGTTCCTTGGTTGTGTAAAGCGGCCCTCCGACCCCGGCCCCCTCCGCGTAATAGAGAGGAGTCGAGGCCGCGCCGCGACCTCCGCAAAATTCGGAGACGCCGATCTCGGCGTGCGTAATCTTCGGCTGAATCTCGAAAGGAACTTCAGGATCGTTCACGTAGTACGCGTCCACCGACATGCGGTAATAGTGCCCGTCGAGGTTGGTAAAAGGAGGCGTGTCACCTTCCAGTTTGTAGATCGTGATCACGTCCCGGAAAACCTTCGCCTTGCCGGGCCCACCGGCCACAACGAAGTCGAGCTCTTCGGTGGCCTGAGCCGAGGCCGGAGCGCGCACCGACTGGGATGCGCAGGCAGAGAGCACGAAGATTCCTAGGGCCAAAAAAGCGTTTTTCATCGGCCTCCAGAATACCAGAACTTCAGGGCAAACGAGCGAGCCGTGCCAGAGTGCGCGCTTTGCCCAGGACTTCCGCGATGAGGCCAAGGTCCGGACCATTCAAGCCACCCGTCAGCAAAACGCGCACCGGTTTGCCGAGCTCGGGCATCTTAGCCCCGTTCTCGGTGGCCACCTGTTTGACGAGCGCCCCAAGCTTGTCGGCTTTCCAATCAGCGTCGCCCGTCGCCTCGAGCTTGGCAGAGAGGGCGCGCAAAAGCTCTTTTTTGGCGGGCTTCAGAACCGTTTCCACCGCGGCCGCGTCCTGAGCCGGGTTCTCGTGCAAGTACCACTGAGCGCCCGTCACGAAATCTTTGAGGTGAACCGCGCGCTCCGTGAGAGCCGCGAGGAGGCGCTGTCCCGACGAATGCGAAAGCAAGGGCGAAAAATCCACCGCATAGAGGTCTTTCACCCGGCGGATGATCTCGTCTTGCGTGCAGGCCTTGATGTAGTGAGCGTTGTACCAATCGAGTTTTGCACGATCAAAGACCGCGCCCGAGTTACCGCAGCCCCCCAGGTCGAAGACGCGGCAGAGCTCTTCCATGGAAAAGATCTCCTGGTCCCCGTGCGCCCAACCGAGGCGAGCCAGATAGTTCACCATCGCGGCCTCAAGGTACCCCTCTTCGCGGTAGTTCGTGACGGCCACGGCGCCGTGGCGCTTGGAGAGCTTGGACTTGTCGGAGGCAAGCACCAAAGGAACGTGTGCGTAAATGGGTGGCGTCCACCCCAGTGCCTGCATGATGATGATCTGCTTGGGCGTATTGTTGAGATGCTCCTGGGCGCGCACCACGTGCGAGATACGCATGTCGATGTCGTCCACAACCACGGTAAAGTTGTAGGTGGGCGCGCCGCTCGATCGTGCCAAGATAAAATCGTCGAGCTCGGCAGCCGGAAACGCCACGCGGCCAAGGATGGCGTCGTTCACCACGACTTCGCCTTCGAGCGGAGCTTTCACGCGGATGACGAAGGGGGCACCCGCCGGCGGCGGGGGCAATGTTTTACCGGGAAGCGGGCGCCAGGTGCCGTCGTACTTGGGTTTCTTTCCGGCGGCTTCCGCACGTTTGCGCTGCTCGTCGAGCTCGGCCGCCGTGCAGTAGCATTTGTAAGCCGTGCCTTCCTCCAGCATACGAAGAGCGAGTTCGCGGTAACGGTCGAAGCGCTGGGTTTGGTAGAAGGGACCTTCGTCCCACTTCATCCCGAGCCATTTCATGCTTTCGAGGATTTCCTTCTCGAACTCAGGCTTGTTGCGCTCAAGATCCGTGTCTTCGATACGAAGGATGAACTTGCCGCCCTTGGCCCGAGCGTAGAAATAGCTGAACAGCGCGGTCCGAGCCCCGCCCACATGAAGAAAGCCCGTAGGGCTGGGGGCAAAACGAGTGCGAATTTCGGTGGGAGCAGCAGGAATCGACATGGGAGCTGACCCTAACATGGGCACCGCGAGCCTTCACGAGCCTCTCGGAAGGATCATACGGACTAAAGAAGCGGAGCGAAAAAGACGAAAGGAAGGGGATGAAAAAGGTCGTGCTTCTGGGCCTCCTCGTGGGCGCTTGTGCCACTCAACCCGGCACGGAATCGGGTCCGTCGGAACGCAGTCCCGCAGCCTGGAGAGGCGGGCCCACCCGGGTGCGTCGAGAAGTCCTGGAACTCGCCTACGCCCAAAGCAGCAAGCCCTACGTCTGGGACACCAATGGCCCCGACTCCTTTGACTGCTCGGGTCTGGTTCATTGGGTGATGCGCACCACCCTTGGCGAAACCGTGTTTGATCTGCCTTACTTCCTCAAGGACATGCCGCCCGAGTACAAGGCCACCTCGGTCTACTACCGCGACTACCTTGAACGGATGGACGCACGAATCGAATGTCGCCGCGCCAAGCCAGCCGACATCGTCTTTTTCCCGGCCAACAGTCGTTATCCCATCAATCACATCGGTTTCGTTGTGGACGCAAAACAAGAAACCTTCTTCGCGGCGCAAAGTCGCAAGTCCGGTATCAAAGAGGATTCCTACGATCCCCGTAGTTTCTGGGGATCCCGTGGGCCGGTCTGCTACCAAAACATTTGGATCGAACGGTAGGACGCTCACGCCCGGAGTCTCGTCCCCTCGACGAGAATCGGGGAGGCTACGCGTGGGCGGGGACAGATCCTCACGATCATCGGTCGCCGGAGCCGCCTAACAAGAATTGCGCGAACCCAAACAAGACCGGCGCGTGCGCGGGCTACGAGTTCGGTCGTTGACCAACGACCAGGGTTCGGAGTTCAAAGCCTTCCAGGCCACCGCCCGAGCCCTCAAAACCAAGATCTTTTTCACCCGTCTTTGCGCTTCCTGGGAGCGCGGCACGGTCGAGAACACCAACGGCCTGCTCTTGAGAAACACTGGGTTACTTTGCCCAAACGAAGTTCACTTCGAAAAACTGCCGGGGTGGAATCCGCCCCTCGCACACGAAAATAACATCGCTTATTTCGTTGACCGATCGCCTGACTTGGAGTGATTTGAGTGCATGGCGACCAAGAGAAAATCACGCGCGAGGCGGGCCAAGCAGGGCGATTTTTTCCCCTCGCTGCTGGGCTTTGCGCGCGCGGGCTTTGGGGGTGCGGGCACGCAGCGCAGCCACCCCACCAAGGCTCGCCCGTTTAGCCCGCGGGCCCCGCTTCACGTGGTGATGCGCTCGGAGATCGCGCGCGGGGACTTTTCGCTGCTGCGCTATGGGCGCAGGGTGGAGAAGATTCTTGCTGGCGAGGCCGCACGCGTGGGGGGGAAGCTCTACGACCTGGCCAATTCCGGCAATCACCTGCACATGGTGGTACGACTCCCCTCACCCACGGCCATGCGGCGCTTTATGCGCGCCGCGAGTGGGCTCATCGCCCGCGAGGTGCTCGACGCCAAGAAGGGTACGCCTTCTGAGATTCTAAGATTAACGGACACGCGCCCCTCACAAAAACCCCGCTTCTGGGACGCACGGCCCTTCTCACGCATCGTGAGCTGGGGCTCCGACTACAACGGCCTCAAGCGATACTTCCAGATCAACCGCAACGAGGGCGCGCTCGCGGGGCAAACCCGCACTGCCTCGCGCGCGATGATCGCCGCGATTGAGAAACTCGGCCTTGCCACTTTCGGAGGGCAGGCACCACCAGGCACAGCGAGAACTCCTCCGCACAACAGAATCAGTGGGGATTCAGGCAACCTGTAAACGAAGCAGCGCAAGCTCCCCGAAAGGACTCGCGCTTCGCCTCAAACCTTCAAACCGAAACTCAACACCGCTTGGCGAGCGGAGTTCAGTCTTCCTCGACGAACTGGCCCGTATCCAGATCGAAGTCGATCGCGCGCCACAGTGCCACACGGAAGCGCGTCCAGTAAGCGTCGATCGTTTCGGGGCCTGTTCCGGGGGGGAGTTCCAGGGTGTACACCGGAATCCTCAGTTCGTTGCCGGCGTAGTTGCCTAGGCTGCCGGGAAACGATCCGAAGCTCTTAAACTTGTAATCGCCGGCGTTCTTGCTCATGTTCACCGCCAGATACTTCGCGCGGCGTTTGGCCGTCTCGTCACCTTTGGCGTCGAGGTCGAGGAAACCCAGCGGCGTGTGGATCGCCAAGATCTTTTGCGGCGGATGCTCGGCAAGATACTTCACGAGTGCCTGAGTTTCGGGTTCGGAGTTGGCCGACTCGCCCGGGAACTTGCGCGGATCGCCTTTGTCCTTGCCGCCCTTCCACGTCTTGAGCGCCTTGTCCTTGAAGTCTTTCGTGGGAAAATTTCGATTGAGGTCCACGCCGTGCGCATTCGGGCGCGTAGGCCGCGGTCGCCGGAACATTCCGTCCGGATTGAGAAGCGGCTGCACCACCAACCGGACGCCCTTAGGAACTGGGCGCTTCCCGCTATGGATCTCGCGAATAAGGTTGAGGCACATCGGCAACACGGGCAGCTCGTCTCCGTGGATCCCACATTGAACCAACGTCAGTCGGTTCTTTTCCTTCAGATCGCCGGCCTCAAAATAAAGGAGCGGTCGACCCTCGACCGATTCGCCGAAAAGAGAAAACGGGAGTTGCCGGCAAAAACTCACGCCCCACTTTTGACGCTTGTAGAGAGCATCGATTTCGTCGCAAAGCTTCGCGATGCGCGCAGGCAAGGCGTCGCCCGACGAGGCTTTGGGTGCCGTGGGCGCATCGAGCCGGGCCTGCGGCGAAGGGGGAGTGTCCGCAACGTTAGACGCGCAAGCGGGAAGCGCGCCGAGCGAGATGTTCCCGAGCAAAAGCAGACAGAGACCGCGAACGCGTGTCTTGATTTTCGCGGATCCCAACAAGGCAACGAGAAAGAGTGCGCGCATCCTAGACTTCAACAATAACCGACATGCCTTGCCCGCCGCCGATGCAAGCCGACGCGAGACCCGCGCCGCCGCCGTTCCGAGCAAGGGAGTAAAGCAGGTGGGTCACCAAACGTGCGCCCGAAGCACCGAGCGGATGGCCTATCGAAATAGCGCCTCCCTCGGCATTGGTGACGGCACGGTCGAGACCCAGTTCTTTCTCCACCGCGAGGTACTGCGCGGCAAAGGCCTCGTTGACTTCCACGCGCTTGAAGTCCGCAACGCTTTTCCGCGCTCCCGAGCTTTCGCTCCAGCGTGCCAGGGCCTTGTGCGTGGCTGGAACGGGGCCGATGCCCATGATCGTGGGATCACAGCCCACGAAACCCCAGGCACTCATGCGTCCGAGCACCTTCCAACCCTTGGCCTTGGCATGCGCTTCGGTCGTAAGGACCAAAGAGCAGGCGCCGTCGGTGATGCCGCTCGCGGAGCCGGCAGTCACCACGCCGTCCTTTTTGAAGACAGGCGCAAGCTTCGCAAGACTCGCAAGCGACGAATCCGCACGCATGTGCTCGTCGCGTTCAAAAAGGGTTTCGCCTTTTTTGGAAGCGAGTTTCACGGGCGCAATCTCGTCCTTCATAAGCCCTGCGTTCCAAGCCGCCGCGGCCCTCTGCTGACTTTCCAAGGCGAAGCGGTCGCAATCTTCGCGCGAAAGGCCATACTTCACGGCCAGATTCTCCGCCGTAATCGCCATGGGCATCTTGGTATAGGAATCCACGAGGCTCGCGGTGAGCGTGTCTTCCAGCTCGCCGTTGCCCATGCGATAACCCCAACGAGCCCCGCGCAAAGCGTACGGAGCCTGCGACATGCTCTCGGTGCCTCCCACCAGAATGGCCTTCATGCCTTCTTGTCGAATCAAGTAGGCGCCCTGAACGAGGGCCTCGAAGCCCGAGCCGCACAAACGATTCACCGTGAGAGCGGAGCGATCCTGAGGCATCCCCACCCTCAATCCCACGTGGCGCGCAAGATAGATCGCGTCCACCGAGGTTTGAGCCACATTGCCCCAAACGCTCGCATCGAGTTCTTCGGGGCTGATGCCGCCTTGTTCGAGCGAGGCACGTGCGGCGCGCTCGGCAAGGTCCGTGGCCGAGAGCGAAGCGAGGGCGCCCCCGTAAGCACCGAAGGGCGTGCGTTTGGCGGCGACGAAAACGAGATTGCTTAGAGACATGGTTGGCCTCCGGTCACGAAGCTGCCTTCGGGGATTTTGTTTTGCAGGGCCGCCAATGCTTGAGCGGCCTTGCCTTTCGTCTCGTAGGGACCGGCCAGGAGCCGCGTCCACTTGCCCTTGGCCATCAAGTCCACGCGACACGCGTAAACGGAGGCGCCGCTGGCTGCCCGGTGGGCCTGCACCTTGGCGGTCACTTGGGCGTCTGACACGTCGGCCGCAAGGGACTCGAGTTGAAGGTAAAATCCTTTGGAAGAACCGTGAAGAGTGAGATCGTCGGACTCGCGTTCAACAGCGTCCACGGCCTCGACTACTTTCACCTCGGGTTTCTTTTCCGCGTGAGATGTTTTCGGTGCGGGCTTGGATTCCGCTTTGGCTTTCTTGTGAGGGGGTGCCTTCAGCTGGCCCTTGAGCGCCTTGAGCTGGATCTTCCAGGTGATCGGTCCACTGGCCTCGGAGGGCGCCGGCGCCTCGCGCTTGTACTCTTCGAAGCCTTCCGCCTTCACCACGATCTCGCGAGCGGTGGGATCCAGCTTCAGGTCCGTGGGAGTGGTCCCGGAGTGCGCGCCATCCACGTAAACCTCCGCATGCACGGGCTCGGTCACGATTTCAAGCGTCACGACGGCAGGCTTGTCCTGTTCTGCGGACTTTTCATGGGCTCCCGCTTCGGCCTTTTCCTCGCCATGCCCGGCCGCACCTTCGTGGCCCTCTTCGCCGGGCTTGTCGGGTTCTCCGTGTTTGTCGGATTCGCCGTGGCCGACTTCGCCAGCGGGAACCTCGCTCTCGGACTTCGGCTCGCCTTGCGCGGCGAGGGGGTTCGGCGCAGGCACGGCCTGCATGAGCCAATACAACACTCCGGCTCCCAGCATACAAAGCACCAACAAGGCGACGAACAACTTCTTCATGAAACGGATCTCTCCACACGGTAACCGGACGCTTGCAGGGATTCGACGATTTCGCGCACGTGCGCGTCGCCGCGGGTTTCAAGGAGGAATCGGATCTGCGTATAGCCGAGGGGGCTGCCAGGCCCGGTGCGATCGTGCACGACTTCGAGGATGTTTCCGCGGAGTGCGCCGATCTGTTTGGTGACGAGGGCCAGCTCCCCCGGCTTGTCCTCCACGAGCACGCCGAGACGCAACCAGCGCCCGCTGCGCGAAAAGCCACGCTCAAGAATGTTGGAAACCGCGTTCATGTCGATGTTGCCACCGCAAAGCACGACAACGGTAGGAATACTGGGATCGAGTTTGATCTTGCCCGACAGGAGTGCCGCCACGCCAGCCGCGCCCGCTCCCTCAGCCACCAGCTTGCCTCGCTCCATGAGCGCGACGATGGCATCGGCGATTTCGTCTTCGTCGACGGACTCTACGGCCGTGCAGTGCCTTTGAACGAGTTCGAAAGTCAGCGGGCTGACCTTCTTGACCGCAAGACCTTCGGCCAACGTGCGCGTACGCGCCTGCGTAGGCCGAATCTCGCCGGCCTTAAAACTCTCTGCCATGGCCGGCGCCGCTTCAGCCACCACTCCAAAGATCCTCGTCTGCGGGCGCAAAACTCTGAGGGCCGTGGCCACGCCACCAATCAACCCGCCGCCGCCGATAGGCACCACCACCTGCAGAGGGCCCTCAGGCACGCCCATCGCCAGGAGTTGCTCGTCGATCTCGAGCCCCATGGTGCCTTGTCCGCAAATCACGTGGGGATCCTCGTAGGCGTGCACGTAGGCCGCGCCTGGCGTGTTCTTCAGAATCTCTTGCGCGCGCGCAAAGGCATCGTCGTAAATCGAACCGTGCAGCACCACGTCGGCGCCGTAGTCGGCAGTCGCCGCAGCCTTTACCAGCGGAGCCCCTTCGGGCATCACGATCGTCGCGGGAATCCCAAGGCGACCGCACACGAAAGCCACGGCCTGAGCATGATTGCCTGCGCTCGCCGCCACCACGCGGGAGGGTCTTTTGCCGTCTTCGATCAAGCGCAAAATCTTATTAGCCGCTCCCCGCACCTTGAACGATCCCGTGTTCTGCAAAGTATCGAGCTTCAGATAAACCGGAGCGGAGTGCTTCAATTCACGGCGCAAGTATTCCCAAGCGCGCAACGGAGTCTGGGTGATGTAAGGCTCGATGCGCCGGCGCGCTTCCCGAATGGCCTCAAGATCAATAGACATCCCCGTATCTTAGAACCCTCGCCGCCAGCCCAAAAGCCCCGACCACCGCCAGAGGAACAGCGCCTACCGCACTGAGTCAGTCCTGTGCTGGAGCCAAAAGGCCTGAGGGTAAGGGCCGCCGCCCCTGAGGGGGAATAAAGGTCCCCACCCCCTCAGGGGCGGCGACCCTTACCCTCACTCCATCAGCGCGGCCGGCACCATGGGCCACCAGGCTTCGGGGTTGTCCTCGGCACGCAACGGGTAGGATTCCTTGAACTGCAGCGCGATCGTGTCGAGGGCCTTGCGAGCCTCCGCTGCGTTGTCGCGCGTTTCCACGAGTACCGACACCACGTTGGCGGCGATGTTCGAGGGCGACTTTTTGTCCGAAGCGGACTCCACCAGTTCCTTGGATTCAAAGTAGAGCGCGTCCGCGTAGAGACTGGCCTCGATCAGCGCACTCGAATCCGTGTCGCGCACGTTGTCCTCGGTAATGGCGTCGCCACGGGCCTTGTAAAGCGCATAGGCTTCCTTAAGGACCTGCGTTTCCTTGGCCTTGTTGTCGGCGATTTGCTTGCGGAGGTCGGCCACGAAGGCCTTCATGCCACCGACAAAGTCAATCTCACTCACGGGTACGGCGGCAAAGGCTTCGGGCACGAGCAAATCGAGAATCGGTCGGAACGTCGTCTTGCCACGCGTGCCCCGAGACCCACGACCCGGCGTGAAGTACGGGCTGTTCTGGCCGTTGTACTGGAGAGACTGTGCGATCACGTTCTGCTGCGCGATGGCCGCATCGTAGCCATCGTACTCCACCTTAAGGAGGGATATCTCCTTGTCCTTTTGCATCAGCTGCAAACGAAGCTGTTGGATGCGATCGGCTTGGGCCTTGGGAGGCTTGCTGATGATTTCTTGCAGCACGCCGGCCACCATCACGTCGCGCTCATTGATGAGTCCCTGAATCTCGGCGATCTTCTGGCGCTGCTTCTGCTGTTTGTCGTAGACGTTCTGAATGGCCTGGGTGATGAGGCCATCGAGGCGCTTCTGCTCGTCAAGCTGAGCCTGTTGGTCGGCCGCGTTCTGAGCCTGACGATCCGCGAAGTTGCCCACCGTACCGCCAGGGTTTCCCTTTCCTTGCTCGATCGCGTTGAGCACGTCTTGGGCCGTGGACTGCGAACCACGCACGCCTGCAAGCTTACCCACCACCGCTCGGGCCGTAGACGAAGACTGCACGTTGAGCGTGCGTCGCTGACTGGAACTGAGCTTGGCGTTGTTCGAGGCAATCTTAGTCGTGAAGTTGCGGGTATTGGTTGCGCCGGACTTGAGCGTGGAGGCAAGCTGTACCGGATTCTGATTATTGCGGATCGACGTGCTGAGGGTGCGCACTTGATTCGCACGGCCTACCCCGTTGGCCACGGCCAAGCGAGTAGATCCCGCGGCGGTCCTGGTTGCGAGGGTCCGGGAAGACGGACCGACCGAGGCCGTGGAAAGGGAGCGCGAAGCCGAGACCCGACGCGACGAAGAAGACGTGCCGTTGGAGACAGTCGACACCGTTCCTCTCGAGGTCGAGCCCACGGTGTTGCCGGTGGAAGCATTCGCGGCCGTGTTGATCTGCGTGGGCTGGACTCCGTACACTCCGATGCCCGTGAAGTAGCCGCCGCCCATGCCCGGATTCGCAACGATGGGAATGGACGCCGTCGGCTGCAAGTTGCGCAGGCGCGAGATGTAGTCGGGGTTCTGCATGGTATCGAGACCCCATTGGCGCGCGAGCTGCGCCGGATCGTCGGTGCGCATGGCGAGGTACTGGGCGGTCTCGTTCGGATCGCAGTTCACGTCCCAATCCTTGCCTTCGATCGGAACCATGGCACCCGCCACCGTGAGGCGTTGGTACTGCAAGTCCCAGCTCGTCGTAGCGATCGACGGCAAAATGTGGCACTTGATCGCTTTGCCGAGGTTCGTGACCAGACTCTTGGAGATCGGCACAGACTTGTCCTGAGCCTTGTCGCGACCCTTTTCGCAAGCGGATTTGATGTTCTGAAGGATCTCGTCCTCGGCGTCGGCCGAATCAGCCAGGGTAGCCCCGCGACGACGGGCCTGCGAAAGGGCGCTCTTCAGGTAATTGTGCTCCTGAAGGAAGTAACCGAAGAGCTGGTAATCACCATCGAAAACGTCGCCCGGATCGGGAGCCGCCGTCGGCGCCGGCAAGGCCGCATCTAGGGACTTCTGGAACTTTTTCTGCGCCTCCTCAAGATCAAGTTTGAGCTTGGCGCACACGTCCTCGCCGAAGGTCTGCCCTTTTCCGGTTTGGCTGAACTCGGTGTTGCGATCCTTGCGAAGTTCTTCGCAGCAGTTGCCGACCGTATCGATGTCCATGAAAGCGCCGGTAACGGAGTCGTAGACTTGATCCTTGTCGTACTCGTCGCCGCTGCGACGATCGCTCCGGCCTCGACCCGTCGAACGGATCGACCCGCTAATGGCGAGCTGGCGCATTTCGTCGGCCACGTTGGTGCCGTAGCTCTTGATCTTCGATTTCGAAAGCGGGGCGTCCCGGCAGGACGCGAGTTTGTCGGTGTTCCCGATGTTCAGGCCCGAGAGCATCCGCCCCACGTCGTCAGCATAGTCGGCAAAGGCGCGTTCCACTTCTTCGACGTGCTCGCCCACGGGCTGCTTCACGTAAAAGTTTAAGATGTCGTCGAAGTAACGAGTGGTCTCGGTCTTGCCGTGATCAGAATCCACCTGGGAGCGCGCCTCATCCCACTGGTCGCGCACGTCGAGTCCATTGTCGCGATACTCATTCAGACGACGCAGGAAGTTCGACTTCGTGGTGGCCGCATGCGCGGACGGCGCACAGAACACCCATCCGGTGACGATGGCAAAAGACAGATGGAACCAGAAGATGCGACGATTGATCATGGCCCCTCCCCTTCGCATCTTCCGTGTGCGTAATTACTAATTAGTGCCTCGGCCGGGTCGTGGATCCGCTCCCGCTGGTAGGACCCGGCGAAAGAGGCGCCAATCCACGACGCTCGCGAGCGGCGTCCGTGGTGGCCGCAGGATCGCCCCGGGTGCTACCAACTGCGCCCGCCCCGGCGTCCACGCCCACGGATCCCGGAGGCCCCACGACGGGTGCACCCGCTCCGCCTTGGCCGTTAGGCCCCACCGCGCGGAAACGGCTTTGGTTGATTTCTCCACGTGCCCCGATCTCTCCGCGCACGGCGGCCTGGAGTTCGGTGGCGGCCTGGAACATGCGATAGAGCTGTTGCAGCTTGGGATCCTTTTGGATGTTCGGATCCTGCAGGCCCATCGGCGAAAGCTCACCGGCTTTGCCCATCACCATGCCGAGCGATCCGCCCGCCATCGTGACCATGCTGTCGAGGCACTTAAGTTCTTTCTTGAGTTCTTCGCGCGTGAGGGGCTGGAGAGGCCGACCTTCGTCGTCCGTCGGGTGCACGATCTCAAAGGCTTTCTCCTGCAAAGCGTTCGGCGGCATGAAGGAGAGCATGTTCGGATCGGACAACTCGCCCATGAAACGGGCGTAGGTCTTGCAGCCGAGGCCCTGCTTTTCGAGAGCGTTGTAGATGGGACCAACCGTGTCGACAATGCTCTTCATTCCGCTCTGGGCGCCCATGTTGCGGTAGTAGCCCAGGCAATACTGCACGAGCTGCCGGAACTGCGCGTCGGCTTCCGACGCGGCCGGGTTCGAGCCACTCTCGTCGCTGGGCTCGGATTCCTTGGCCGCTTCGGCAAGTTTGCGCGCTTCGTCTTTCTTGGTTTTTTCTTCGTGGGCCACGCGAGCCCGCTCCTCGGGCGAGTACTCGGCACACTGCTGCTGGGTCTTGCTCGGCAGTTTCTTCCACCCGGACTCGGACTCCTTCAACTTGAACACGTCCGCGATCACTTCGCAGGCCGTCTTCTTGCCGGGGTCGTTGCTGCGAAGCCACTCGGCAATGCGCTGCTTGGCTTCGAGCTCGGCGATGTCTTCGCGCTTGCCTTCGCCGTTCTGTGCTTCCTTGAGTTCGTCTTTTTTCTGGGAAACTTCAGAAGTGTCGGAGGTGCCGTAGCGCTCTTCGAGCTTGTCCTTGATGCCCGAGCGGAGAGCCGCGTCGGCCTTGCCGAAGAGCAGCTCGTTGTGCGAGGTGTCTACCGCGCGCTTCAGCGCGTCCTCGATGGCCCGCTTGGAGGCCGGATCGTTGAGGTCCTTGCCTTTGAGATCGATGTCGACTGACTTGGAATTCACGAGCGGGCGCACCTGCTTGTCCAGGAAGTCGTGAATCTCGCTTTCGTTCTTGAACTTCTTGCGGATGCTCGAGGGGAGCGCCTTCTCGGACAGCGACGAGAGGTTATCCCGCACTTTGAGGTCGTACTTGAGCGACCACTTGTCGCCGGTCTTCTCTACCTTGGCCACAAGATCAAAGGGGCTGTCTTTGAGCTCGATAATCTTTTCGACTTCGAGAGGCTTGGCGTCGGCTTGCTTCTTCCAATCTTCCTGGAGCTTGCTCAGTACGTTGGCGCCCTGGGCGTTGCTGGCGAACTTCTCAAAACCGTCGCGGTTGAGGTTCCCGAGGGCTCTCTTCACCTCGGGGCTGGTGCCGGCATCGGCCTTCCACTTGGCGGCCTGTGCCGCGAACTCCTGGTCGAGCTGGGCGTTGTGATCTTTTTCGGCCTTGCCCAAGTCCATGTCTTGGACATTAGGGAGAATTTTGGTGGTCACGCGCGAGTCCGAGTTGATCTGGCCGAAGGCTTCCGTCTTGAGACGGTTCAGGTAAGCCTTTTCGCCCTCGAGCTGCTCGATCTGCTTCTTGATGTCCTTGATCTGATCCTTGTCTTCTTTTTTGCCCTTCAGCTCGGCGCGCTGCTGCTTGAGTTCCTTGATCTCGTCGATCAAATCGCTCCGCGTCTGCCGCCGGTCGTCTTCCAGGTTCATCATCCGATCCTGGGTGAAGTCGTAGAGGTCTTCTCCGAATTCGGAAGAGTCGTCGTCGCGGGCGGCGAGCACGGGCCGAGGCGAAGCCACAGCGCAAAGGACGAGGATACCCGTCAACAGGGCAGGTACCTTCTTGGCACTCCACATGGTTCGTTGCATAAGCGAAAGTTCTCCCCTGCGAATATTCTATCCCTTGGCCATGCGCGGCGGGCCCCCAAAAAGCCAGCTTTTGCTCGGAAAAGCGCATATTTTTTGACGCGTAGCCAGTCAGCCGACCAAAACTTCGTCGTTTCGGTAGCCGCAGCGCGGCCTCCGTCTTAGGCTTCCACCCATGCAAGCCTCGCGTGGCCTCGGTCAAGTCGTCATCCTCGCCGCCATTTTTGTCCTCTTCGGAGCCGTCTTCGCCGGTTTCGTGCAACCCATCCTTTCGGGTCTCCTCGTGGCCTTTGTGCTGTATCCACTGAACGCACGTTCCTTCGGCCCGTCTCCCCTGCGTCTGCGCGCGGGCGCCCTCCTGAGCACCCTTCTCTTTGCGGTCTTCGTGCTGCTGCCTCTCTGTTACGTGGGTTACATCCTCAGCAAAGACGGCGTCGAACTGATCAACGGGCTGCGCACCGGATCGCTGAGTACGGAGTCGTTGAATCGCCTATTGGACCGCTTCCTGGATCTCTCGCCGGTCCCGCGCGAGGAGGTCGTGACACGAGGCAAGGAAGCCCTCGAAATAGTGGCCACCACGGCCGTAACGGCGGCCGGCAATTTTGCCCGAGGCCTCCCGGGCTTCGTTCTCTCTGTGATCCTGTTTTTGCTCACTCTCTTTTACGGGCTCTCGGACGGCCCAGCCCTCGGCCGTTTCGTGAAAAGCCATCTCCCCTTTCGTCCCGAACTCGTCGCGCGCCTTTCGCTGCGCACCGAGCAAATCGTGCGGGGCACGGTGTGGGGTACGGTGCTCTCGGCCTTCGCTCAGGCGCTCATGATTGGAGGAGTCTTCCTTGCGCTCGACATTCCCCGTGCCTTCGTCGTGGGGTTGGCCACGTTCTTCTTCTCGTTCATTCCCGTGCTGGGGACAGCGCCGACGGGTCTCGGCGGGATCATCTATCTGATCGCACAGGACTCCCCGGGCAAGGCCGTGATTCTTGGCGTTGTGTTCGTGATGGCAACGATGGTCGACAACGTGATCAAACCTATCGTGCTCAAAGGCGCGGCAGACCTGCACCCCCTCCTCGCGCTGCTGAGCGCGATCGGGGGACTGGCCGTGTTCGGGTTTATCGGATTGTTCATGGGACCGCTCGTGACGGCACTCACGATCGAATTCCTCGAGGTCTTTCGCGAGGAACGAGCGGGCGCCGAAGCGCTGACCTAAGCTACCTCGGGTATCGGTCTCCGCTCTTGATCTCGGCTATCGGTGCGCCTATTGGTGCGCCGTGAGAGTACGAGGGGGAAGACCGCAGTCGCGAAAGACCCAATTTTTCTCGTCGGGCACGCCCGAGGTGTCAGACGCGGGGTGGGCAAAATAAAGAGTCATCGTGCGATCGCCGGCATTTGTTTGAACGCGAGTTTGGAGCGGGAAGCGCTGCGGCTGATCGATATCTCCCTTGAGAAGGCGAATCACGGCCGTCCGGCCATTTTCAAAGTATCTCGTGCAGCCGACTTCCGGCGCATTGTCGGCCGTCTTGTTGCATTGCTCGGGCAGACTCCGCAGCGAAGTCATGGAGTCGATCAACCGCGATCCATGCACCACGAGCTGGAACTGATCGCTCGTCTGAGTGTCGTAATCCAACACCACGGCCCCACCCTCACAAACGATTTGCGGAGTCCAAGACTGGGCCCGAGCAGAGCCAACGGCGAACAGGGTAACGACGATCAAAAACGCTTTCGATTTCATAGTGCCCCAACCTAGGCCGCTCCACCCCAAGGTGTAAAACCCCCGAGCCAAGAAGTTTTCCCAACCCCTCCCCTGCCCCCTCTCTCCCGGCGAGGACCCGCGAGGGGGTAGAGCGCAGAGGGCGGGGAAGGCCACCCCGCTTCAAGGTCTTCGCGGGTTGGCCTTCCCCGCCCTTTGCCCTATACCTCGGGCGCAAATCCGCGCCGCATCGTGTTCTCGGTGATCGTGCGGGCTTCCAGGAAATTCAGCAAATAATCCGGACCGCCGGCCTTGGCGCCCACGCCGGAAAGCTTGAAGCCTCCAAAGGGCTGCCGATACACGAGCGCGCCCGTGATGCCGCGGTTGATGTAAAGATTGCCCACTTCTATACGAGCGCGCGCTTCTTCGATGTTCTTGGGGCTGCGCGAGAAAATCCCGCCCGTGAGCGCGTAGTCTACTCCGTTGGCCACTTCGATCATTTCGTCGAGCGACTTCGCCTTGAACAGCGTCACGAAGGGACCAAAAAATTCGCGTTGCATCAGCTCGCCTTGAGGATCGGATTCCTCGAACACGGTGGGCGGAACGAAGAAGCCTTTTTCGCGAAGCTCCGCGGGAACTTCCACCTGCGCCACGACGCGCGCACGATGCTTCTCGATCACGGCGAGCAACCGAGCTTGCGATTCGCCATCGATCACGGGGCCGACTTTCGCCGAGGGATCTTCCGCCAGGCCCACTTTGAGCGACTTCATGGCATCGATGAGTCGCGCACGGAAGCGGTCGTAGCAGGACTCGTGCACGAGCAAGCGAGACAGTGCGCTGCACTTCTGACCCTGGAACCCGAAGGCCGAATGCAAGGCCCCGGCCACGGCCTCGTCGAGATCCGCGTCGTCATCCACGAGAATGGCGTTCTTGCCGCCCAGCTCGCAGACGACTTTCTTGATGTGCTTCTGACCCGGCTTTACCTTGGCGCCTTCTTCCAAGATGCGCAGGCCCACTTCGCGAGAACCCGTGAAGTTGATCACGTGCACCTTAGGATGCGCCACCAGGTAGGCTCCCACCTCTTCGCCCACTCCGGGCAAAAGATGCACGGCATTCGCGGGCACGCCCGCCTCCAAGAGGATTTCAAAGAACAGGCCTGCGATGCCCGGCGACTGCTCGGCGGGCTTGAGGATGACGGGATTGCCGGCCACGAGCGGGCCGACCGCCATGCCGCAAAGGATGGCGAGCGGGAAGTTCCAAGGCGCGATCGCCACCACCGGTCCGCGCGGTCCGTAGATGTAGTGGTTCTGCTCCCCGGGGAGGGAGCCCATCGAGTGCACCACGCCAAGACGTTCCATCTCCTGTGCGTAGTAGTTACAGAAGTCCACGGCCTCGGCCACGTCGGCGTCGGCTTCGCGGAAGTTCTTAGCCGTTTCGAGCACCATGAGGGCCACGAGTTCGTTCTTGCGTGCACGCATCAGCTCAGCCGCGCGGCGAATCACCAGGGCTCGCTCGCCGACGGGCCGCGTGCCCCAACCCTTAAGGGCCTGCTCGCAGGCGGCGAGCGCGGCGTCGGCCTCTGCTTGGCCCGCACGCGCAAAACGCGCGACCACTTCGGACTTGTCCGAAGGGTTGCGTGATTCGAGTTGCGAGGAGCGACCGATCGCTTCGCCGTTCACGATGGCCGGCACTTCGAGGGGGAAGCGCGCGCGCAACGCTTGGAGGGAGGGCGCGATCCACGCGCGGTTCTCAGGGCGCGAGAAGTCGCGGATGGCTTCGTTGCTGAAAGTATTCATGGGCGTTACCTCTTGTGGGGACTGCAGACGAGAGACTTTCAATCGCGGATCCTCCAGGAGAACCGCAGCGTCGGCGTTGGAAACGAACTTTGCGCGCAAGAAACCTTCGTTGGACGTGTTCTCGAGCAAACGACGCACGAGGTAGGCCATGCCCGGAAGCATCTCGCCCACCGGCGCGTACTCGCGCACGCGATAGCCCAAACCGGAGACGGCCTTCTTGAAGGGCTCCGCCATGCCGTAGAGCATCTGGATCTCAAAGGCGTTCTTCGGCAGTCTTTTGTGTTCGGCGTAGGCCATGGCATATGCGAGCGAGCGCACGTTGTGCGAGCCAAAGGCAGAGAGCAGCTGAGGGTAGGAATCGAGCAGGAACTCCGTGCAACGTTCGTAGTTGGCGTCGGACTCGGCCTTCTTGGTGAAGACCGGAAGGGGCCAGCCCTTTTGCTGGCACTGCACCACCTCGTAATCCCAGTACGCACCTTTCACCAAGCGGATGGTGAGAGGCGCCGAGCGGCGGCCGTTCCAATCCTTCACGCGCTTCAAATCGTCGAGCGCGCACTTCAAGTAAGCCTGGATCACGATGCCGAAATGCGGATACTCCCGAAACTCGGGCTCGGAGAAAATTTCTTCGGCCACGGTGAGCAGGAGCTCGCGATAGTCGTGCTGTTCCATGTCGAGGTTCACGAACACGCCGTGTTCGACTGCGGCACGCAGGATCGGACGCAGACGCTCCTTGATGGCGCGCACCGTGGACTCGAACGCCATCGGGTCGATCTGCGAATAAAGCGACGAGCACTTCACCGACACGTTGGCGCGTGGCACCTGGAGTCCGTTCGCCCCTTGCTCAAGTCCGGACTGCGCCTTCCACTTGGCGGTTTCCTGCGCCAGGTCGCGCACGAGATCGAGGTAACGGCGCTGGTAATCTCCGGACTCGGTATCGGACACGGCGGCTTCGCCGAGAATGTCGACGGTAAAACAGAAGCCGCCGTTCCAAAGCTTCTCGAGCGCGCCCTTGGCTTGCGTGGCGTTCTCGCCGGTGATGAAAGTCTCGGCCATCGAGGCCACGTTCTTGCGAATCGCAGAGGCCGCCACTTTGGCCGTCAGCCAGTTCGCGGTGGCCACGCCCAGACCCGCGCGGATGTAGCCCGGGAAATCGAGATCGTCGCGCAGGAAGTACTGCTTGATGTGCTCCGAGATCTGATCGGAAGAGTGGAGCGAGGGCAGCACGTCCACAAAGCGGAACATCTCCACCTTGAAAGCGGGAATGTTCATGGACCACTCCATCATTTTGCCGGACCAGTAGCCCTTGTCGAAAAGGCTCATACTGGTTTGGCTGGAGCGCTCAAAGATTTCCCGGCCAAGCTCTTGGGTGCGTGCGTCAACGATGTCTGACATGTGGCCAAAGGATTAGCCTCGCCCCGACGTCCCGACAAGCCATGTTGCGGCGCGCCATTCCCCATCCTTCGGCACGGCGAAACACCCAGGCCGGCCCTTGGTTTCGCGGCCTCACGGCCTCAAACTAGGGACATGAGCGCATTCACGCCGACCGCGAATTTCCACCTCGCCGTGATCTCCCAGGATTTCGAGCTCCGCTCGAAGTTCATGCGTAACCTCGCCGATCCCCGCGTGACCTTCCACGGCTTCGCCACTCTGGAGGAGTTTCGTGCTTACGGGGCGCGACGCGCGCCCATGAGCGCTCTCGCGGTGGATCTCGAAACGACCCTTCGCTCCTCGATGGCGGAGAAAGAATTTCTCCGTGATTTGCAAAAAAGGCTCCCGACCCTCGAGTTCGTGGGCATTCCCGAAGTGCCTGCTTGGCAAAAGTTCTTGGTGCCGCTGCTCGCGCAGTCCCTGGCCGAAGGCCGGCGCCATCCGCGCCGCCTGCGCATCCTCCGCGCGTCCGTATGGAACTCCGCAGGTTCCGATCAACTCCGTTGCTTCACGGCCGACCTCAGCGCCGGCGGTTGTTTTGTGGTGTCCACTTCCGACATGGTGCCGGGCACCGAACTTCGTTTGCAACTCTCGGATCTGCCGGAACCGCTCACGGGACGCGTGGTGTGGGCCCGCAACTGGGATTCGGTGCAGGACGAGTTCCCCGGATTTGGCGTGGAGTTCCAGCCCTGCTCCCCGGAGACACGCGTACGGCTGGATCAGCTGATCCACGAAGCCAATTCCCCCGGAACCTGAGGCGGAAAAAACGGACGTGACTTCCTCCACCAAGTTTCGACTGCGAATCGTCACGCAGAATCTCTGGCACGGCCTCGACCACACGCGCCCCACCCTGATGCTGCCGGCCGAGAATCCGGTGAAAGCTTGGCTGCGTCGCAAGGCGATCGTGCGCGGTTTGCAGAAGCTCCGAGCCGCCGACAACCCCTTGCTCGGCCACGACTGGAACACTCTCGAGATCACTTGCCTCCAAGAGGTGAATCCCCTGCGCCGACGCCTGGATACTTTGCGCCAAGAGCTCGGCATGCAGGGAGTGGGCGTGGCCGTCAACACGGGCATCCGCGTGGGCGATCTTTCGTACCCGCCCTTTTTGCAGGAAGGACTCGCCACTCTTTGGCGGGGCGACTTTACCGAGACCTCCTCCGATCATCGTTTCCTCTCGGGAGGCGGCGTGGACTTCACCGGCCCCCTCGGAGTTCCGGTCAGCGCCCACCTGAGCGAGCGTCGGGCGGCCCTCGGCGTGGCCGGCACCTGGGCGGGCAAGCGCTGGCTGTTTGTGAACGTGCACCTACATTCGGGCGCCGCAAAACTCGGTCACGATCTGCGTCGGCGAGACGAAGTCGAAAAACTCCTGGAATGGATGGAGCCCTGGAGACAAAAAGTGGATGCCATCGTCCTGTGCGGAGACTTCAATGCGGATGGCGACCATCCCGAGATCCGTACCCTTAAGCAAACCGGTTTCCAAGATTTGCAACCGCCCACCGAGGGACCCCTTCTCACCTGGCAGCCCGCAAAAAACCCGACCTGTGCCGCAAGTGTGGCCCTCAACACGGATCCGAACATGCTCGCGTGGGACGAAGCAAGCCATCAGTTCGATCACGTCTTCGTATGGTCCAAGGGCATGGAACCCTGGACCTCGCGCATTCAACTCGCCTTCGACATGCCCGTGGGCCTGACTTGGGTTTCGGATCATTTCGGACTCGTCGCCGATCTCATCTGGACGCAGGACTCGCACACGCCCTAAAATGAGAAACATGAAACGCACTTGGGCTCTTGTCCTTGCTTTGGCTTCGACGGGGGCATCGGCCCAAGAAGGTACGACCCCGGAAGCTCCCACTTCCTCGCCCGCGCCCGCAAAACACCCGATCAGCGTCGTTCCGGGAAATCCTTCGGCGGCACCCGCCGAAGCTCCCGTTGCGCAGGTGGCACCGCTCACGGCCGGCCAGACGGCGTGCATCACGCTCACGCGCAAGGCCGCGAGCAAAGTTTGCACCGCCCTCGACCGGAGCAGCAACGCCGCACCCGTCATGAAGGCCGCCGTAGACCAGGAAAAACAGCAGCCGAGTCGAATCGCCGCCGAGTACCTGCCGCAGGCCGAAGCCGCCGCTCAGGCCCTCATCCAAGGGGACGCGGTGTTGCACACCCATTGGTGCGGGTTGATGTCGGCGGATGCCGAGGCCGTCGCCCGTTGCTCCGCCAATCCCGTCGCGTGGAGCACGGTGATCGAGAGTGACGTCGGTGCTTTACGCGAGCTAAAGATGCAACTCAACAGTCTCGCAGCGCTCAGCGCCTCCACGGTCTATCAGAGCCAGTACAAACAAGTGGAGAGCACCTTGGCGAGTCTCAAATCGGAGCTCGAAAATCTTGCGCGCACGCCGACGCCCCCGAGTGCGTTGCCCGGCAATCCGTTGGCGACCGGCCGCTAGCCATCTCGCGGATGTTAGGTTTTTGAACTAGGGGATCGTCCCGCCGCTCAACGCGCGCAGCGAATCGGACCGGGCGGAAGCGTCTGGTCGACCAGATACTCCACCTGTAAAACGGATTCGTTGTCGGCATCTAGGAAGTAAGCCACTTCCGCCTGTACGCCGCCGAGCAAGCGCACGTCGTTGGGCCCCATCTCGTATCCGGCGATCGCCACCACCGCGCGCTCTCCCCGTGTGAGCAGGTAACGCGTTCCGGGCGCGGGCTTGCTGCGAGCCTTCCAGCCCATGTTGAAAGTAAACGCCTCTTCGATGACCGAGGGCTTCTTGTTGCCCACAGCACCTTGGCCGCGCAAACCGTTCTCGGGGGGCGTCCACTGGCGTGCGTACTTCGTGGCGTAAATGAGAGCGCAATCGACCGTAGGCCAAAGCGCGAGCAAGGCATCGCAGCTGCGGGTGAGGTGCTCGTCGATTCCTTCCTTCGCCTCGGTCGGAAAAAGACCCTTGTCCTTAAACGAGTCTTCCTGGGTGGCGAGATGGGATTCGAGGAAGAAGCGTCCCTGCATCGGCAACTCCACGTCGCCCTGCACGAGGATTTCGGTGCGCACGGCTGTTTCGCACGGGTTCTCTGACGCAAGTGAGGTGTCTTCCGGCGAAGCCCCCACGTTCGTCAGCTGAGACGGGCCGTCGGAGTGCACCACTTCGTAGGGCACCTCCGAATGCACCAGTCGTCCGCAGGCAGCCAGCAGCGCCAACGTGGGAAAGAGGCTAGTTCTCATCGGCTTCCTTGGCCTTCTCTTTTTTGCACTTCACGGGGCCAAGCGGGAGCGTCTGGTCTTTAAGCCGCGCCACGCGAACCTTGTCTTCGTTGTCGGCGCGCAGGAAATACGCGACCTCGGGCTGCATGCCGCCAAGGATGGATTCGTCCGCCGGCCCAATCTCAAATCCAGCCACGGCCACGACCGTGTGCTCGCCGTGCGAGAGCAGATAGCGGGTGCCGGGTTTCGGCGCTTTTTTCCAGAACATGTTGAAGGTGAAGGCCTCCATCAGCACCGAGGGCCTTTCGTTGCCGCGCGCACCCTGCCCCGCCAAGCCGTTCTCGGGCGGAGTCCATTGGCGATCCCATTTTTTCCGGTAAACCTTGTCGCAATCCACCGCCGGCCAGAGATCTTCGATCACAGCGCAACTGCGCTGGATGTGGGCCTCGATGTTCTCGGTCTTGCTCGACGGGAAGAGCCGACCGTCTTCAAACACGTCCAGCTGGGTGGCCAAATGGGATTCGGTATAAAGGTGGCCACTGCGCGGAAACTCGCGGTCGCCGTACACCATCTCCTCCGTGGTTTCGCGAATCGCGCAATCGCGCTCCACGGGAACGATGCCTTCCTCGTCCGAGGCGTGGGCGGAACGCGAAAGCCCGGGGAGGAGAATCAGGCCCAAACTCATCGTCAGGAAGGCCCTGCCTACGTTCGACTTGGGAGCTTTCATAAGCCTTGTTCTGCTCCCCCGGCCGAGCCGCGAAAAGCGCAAAGAAGGCCTCGGCTGACCAAGGTTTAGACGGGGAAAAACATCTCGCCTAACGGCTACTTAGGGGAACGCCGGAGCGGGACACAAGCCAGGTCGAAATCCCGGCGAAGCAGGCAAGAAACGCTAGCAAGACGCCGATCGCCAGGCCGAATTCGTTCCACGCGGGATCCAACTGCCAGAGGAGGGCCTTGAACGCGTCCATCGCATAGCTGAGCGGGTTCAGGCGAAAAATCAAGCGGAAGACGTCGTTCGAGGCCGGGAACACCGATCCCGACAAAAGCCACATGGGCATCAGCACCAGGTTCATGATGCCGTGATAGCCCTGGCTGGAATCGATCTTCCAAGCAAAGAAAAATCCGAGCGAAGTCAGGCTACCGGCCATCGCAAAAATAAGCACCAGGATCAAAAGCAGGCGCACGAGATCCAGGTGAACCCCCAGGAAGGGCGCCGCCACCAAAAACAACGCCCCCTGTAGCAATCCGAGCGAGGCGCCGCCCAGAACCTTGGCCATCACCACGGTCCACCTCGGCACGGGGGCCACGAGCACGCCCTGAAGAAACCCTTGATGACGGTCTTCGATCACGGAGATGGTCGAGAAGATCGCAGTAAAGAGCACGCTCAGCGCGATCGAACCCGGGAACAGGTACGTCAGGTAACCGCCGACGGAACCCGAGGGATCTTGGAAAGTGCGTCCGAGTCCGCTGCCTACGAGGATCCAAAAGAAAAGCGGCGTGACGAGCGCGCCAATCCAACGGCTCCGTTGCCGAACAAACCGCAGCACTTCGCGTTTCCAGAGGGCGCACACGGCCGGGAGAGCGTGGTTCACAGTTTTCTCCCCGTCTTTTCCAAGTAAACGTCGGCCAAGGTGGCCTGGCCCCACTGCAAATTCACGCCAGCGCCGAGCAACTCACGCAGGCGGGCTTCTTGGGCCTTAAGTCCCGGGCCGCGCGCCTCCAACACTTCCACATTCAACTCGCCCTTAAGCTGGGCGGGCGTGCCTTGCGCCACGAGCTTTCCCTCATTGAGAAAAAGCAAATCGTCGCAGAGATCGGCTTCATCCATCAAGTGCGTGGTTACCAGGAGACTCATGCCCCCGTCGCGGAGCCGACGCAGCTCTTCCCAAAACTCCAAACGAGCGCGGGGATCCAGGCCCGTGGTGGGCTCGTCCAAGAGAAGGATCTTCGGACTCGGCAGCAAGGTTTTGGCCAACTCGGCACGACGCGCGAGACCGCCCGAAAGAGTTTTCACTCGCTCGCTCGCTCGCTCTTGCAGCCGAAAAACTTCCAGCACTTCTTCCACGCGTGCCTTCGCCGCTTGAGGCGCCAAGCCGTACAGGGCCGCGTGAATCTGCAAATTCTCGCGCACGCTCAGCCAAGGATCCAGGCTCGGCGACTGGAAGGTGACTCCCAGCGCTTCGCGCACGAGAGATTGCTCAAAGAGCACCGAGCGTCCCATCACCCACGCTTCGCCGCCACTCGGGCGAATCTGGGTGGAAAGAATCTTAAAGGTGGTCGATTTGCCGCTGCCGTTGGGGCCAAGAAGCCCGGTAATGCGCCCCTCGGTCGCCGTGAAGCTGAGCTCTTGGAGCACGTCGGCACCGCCACGGGCCTTGGCGTCGTAGGCAAAACGCAGATTCTCCGCGCGGATGGCCGGTTGGCTCATGATTTTCTCTTTTTATCGTCGCGCCAGATGAGCCAGCCGATCACCAGCACAAAGCCGAGCGGCAAAATCACGAAGCCCAGCGAAATGGCGAGCATCCGCGGGGAGAACGACTCGTTGAGTCCGCAAATGGCGCAGGCCTGGGCCACACTCGGTAGCGCCACGAGCGCGGCCATCGGGATAAATTTTTTCATCTATCTCCAGGCATCGACTTCGGAGCTGCCGCTGGTCGCGGCCGGAGCGGAAGGCGCCCCGGTGCCCCCGCCCGCTGACGGGGCCGGAGGGGCGGCATCACCCGTGATAGCCGCCTTGGCCTGTTCGGATTGGGCCTTCAACGCCGCGACCACCTTGTCGGCAGCCTGGCGTTCGGCAGTTGCGGTGTCGGGAAGCTGATCCGGACTCAAGGGCTGTGTGGGAACGTCCACCGACGGAGCGGTCCCGGCGTCCGTGGCCTCCGCGTGGGCGGTGTCCGTGCCCGCATGTCCCTTCGCCGAAGGAGCATGGGTGTCCAGCGGAAGCACGCGGTCCGGCGTCGGCACGTAGAGACTGATCGGGCGCGAGCGCACGGTGTCGGGCATCAAAACGGCCGCGTAGAGAAGCATCATCAACGGCAAAGCCGCCACGATGCGTGTCCACTTGGACTCGTACTCCAAGTGCATGAAGTACCAACCCACGAAGCCCGCCTTGAGGATCGTGAAGAGCACGATCCACAGATCCAATGCCATCTTAGGGAACTTGTCGGCGAAGAAGGCCGGCAGAACTTCCAAGAAAGTAAAAAGGCACAGCGCAAAGAAAATGCGGATGTACTTTTTGTTACGGAACGCTTCGGCCTGATCCGGGGTGAGCCCCTCGGGAACGTGTCCAGACATGTGAGTCCTTTCCGATCAAATCAAACGGTCATCAGAGGAGGTAAACGAGGGTGAAAACCAAGATCCAAACCAAGTCGACGAAGTGCCAGAAGAGGCCAGCGATCTCGATGGTGTTCACGTTCCCGTCGTCGTACTTCCCCATCGCGGTCCTGAACGCCATGATGAGCAGGTAAACCACGCCCGAGAAAACGTGGGCCCCGTGAAAACCCGTGACGATAAAGAAAGTGGACGCGAACTGCGGAGGACCGTGCAAAAAATCCGCAAAGCTCATGCCCTGGCTGTGGGCCAAGTGCGCGTACTCGTAGACCTGAATTCCCAAAAACAGAATGCCGCCAAAGGCGGTGGCCAAGAGCAAGTTGAGCATCTTGCGGGGTTTGCGGGCTTCGCCGGCACTCTGAGCCATAACCATCGAAACCGACGAGCAGATGAGCAGGAAAGTGGCGAGGGCCGAGAGGCCGATGCCAAGGTGATCTGCGGGATGCGGCCATTCGGGATTGCGCACACGCAACATTCCGTAAGCCAACAGGAGGCCACCGAAGGTCAAGCCGTCGGTCATCAGGAAGATCCACATGCCGGCCTTGCCGTTGGATGCGTGGCCGAAAATATCGGTCGCCTTAGCGGTCGCAGGAGAGGTGCCGTGACTCATGCCCGCCAAATTAGAGCCCTTCACGAGAATTCTCAACGGAGTTGAGAACTTAAAAAACACGGGATATCAATCCGGGATGCCCGACAAGCTTTACGTGCGGCTTGCCGCCGTGACCCTCATACTCAGCCTCGGACTCGTGGCGTTGGGCGGCTTCGTTCACAACACGGGCTCGTCGCTCGCTTGTCCCGACTGGCCGCTCTGCTTCGGCCAGGTTTTTCCGAAAATGGAAGGCTCCGTCGCGATCGAGCATTCGCACCGACTGCTGGCCACGATCGTAGGTCTCTTGACGATAGGCCTCGTCCTTTCCTCCCGGCGTATCGCCCATCCCGCTCTGCGCACCCCGCTGCGCAAAGGCAGCGCGCTCGCGTTGGGGCTGGTGATTTTCCAGGGTCTTCTCGGAGGCGCTACCGTTCTTCTCGGCATCTCCCCTCTCATGTCCACGGCCCACCTCGCCACTTCGCAGGTTTTCCTGGCGCTGCTTCTCTATTTGTGGATGTCCGCGGCGGGAGCCCTGCCCGAACCGCGGCACGAGGGACGTTCGGCTCGCACGGCCGTGGTGATCGCAACGATCCTGGTCTTCTTTCAAATGCTCCTGGGTGCCTCCGTCCGCCATGGGAGCGCTGGCTCGGTTTGCGGACTGGGCTGGGATTCCGTACTTCTCTGTCGCGAAGCGGGCTTCGACACGGGGTCCGTCGCCTGGCCCAGCATCTTACCCGCACGCTTCCACATGCTGCACCGCTACCTCGGCGCCGCCGTGGGCCTCGTGGTGTGGATACAGGCCTACCGTTTTCCCCGCGTGCGCGGACTTCTCGTAGCTTCAGGCCTCGTCGCTCTCCAGATTTTCTTGGGCGTGCTGAGCCTTAGCAGCTACCTGGGCGAGATCTCCACCACGCTTCACTTGCTCGGAGCCTCCCTGCTTTGGCTCACGCTGCTCGGCACTCTTTGGAAGCTTCCCAAAGCGGCGACCCACACGAAACCCGTCCTCGTTTACGGAGGAGGTCTCTAAAATGTGGTCGTTGATCCGCGATTTACTCTCTCTCACTAAGCCCCGCCTTTCGGCACTCGTGATCCTCACGGCCGCTTGCGGAATGGCGGTGGCGCCCGGCGAGAAACCCGCACTCGCCGTGATCAGCGCGATGATCGGCATCGTCCTGATCGTGGCTGCAGCGAACGCGCTGAATTGCTACCTGGAACGAGACCTCGACGGTTATATGGAGCGCACCAAGGACCGCCCCCTGGTGACGGGCCGTCTGTCGTCCACCGCAGCTCTCGTGTTTGGCGCCAGCCTCTTTGCCCTGGCGCTCCTTTTGCTCCACCGCTTCACCAATCCGCTGACGGTTTTCCTGGGCATCCTCGCCTTCGGCCTCTACCTGGGGGTCTATACGCCCATGAAGCGGCACACCATGTTGGCGCTCTTTGCGGGGGCGGTGCCCGGTGCGATTCCACCGATGATGGGGTGGACTGCCATCACGGGACGGGCCGAACTCGGGGCCTGGATCCTGTTTGCCATCCTCTTTTTCTGGCAATTGCCCCACTTCATCGCCATTTCCCTCTTTCGCCAGCGGGAATACGCCCGAGCCGGCCTTAAAACCCTGCCGGGCACGTTAGGGTCGCTTTCGGCCAAGCAACAGATGCTTCTCTACACGTCCGTGCTCGTGCTCATCTCCCTGGCACCGTACCCCTTGGGCCTGGCCGGCTTCGGTTACTTCGTAACGACGCTCCTCAGCGGACTTCTGTTTGCGACCGCCTGCCTCGCTGGTCTTTTAAATGTGCGAGATTTAAACTGGGCACGCATCGTTTTCTTCGGTTCTTTGGCCTACTTGCCGGCCGTTCTGGTGGCGTGGGTTTTGAGTTGATGGGGCCTGTGGTTGGGAGGATCGGCATCTTGAGTTTCAAATCCCTCTTTTTTGTGGCGGCACTTGCCGGGGCTCCCGCCCTGCTCGTCCAGCCCACTTTCGCCCAATCCAAGGAAACCCTGCACCAGCAGGACTTTTCCGCCGGCACCCAAACCCACGCGAAAGGCACGGAGACCGACGACTCCAAGTCGATAGCGCAGCGCTACGCCCCCCCGCCCGACATTTCCACGGAAGGTCACCGCATTACGTGGCTCTTCGAGTACACCTCATGGGTCACCTTTGCGTTCTTCGTGCTGATGGCCGGCATCCTGATCACTTTCGTGGCGCTGTATCGCGAACGTCCCGGCCACAAGGCCGTGTACACGAAGGGCCTCAACCATTCCGAAAAACTCACGGCGAAGCTGCTCGACCTGGCCGTTTTTCTTTCGCTCGATTTGGTGCTCATTTGGTTCTCGTTCAAAGAAACCAACGAGTACTTCTGGAACTTCCCCAAGGGCCCAAACGTGGTGAACATCCAAATCATGCCGCAGCAGTGGGCATGGAACTTCAAGTACCCGGGTCCCGACGGCAAGTTCGGCACCGACGACGACTTCGTCACCCTCAACGATCTTCGCCTTCCGCGCGGCCAACCCGTGGTGGCGCAGATGAAGGCGAAAGACGTCATCCACGGCTTCCTGTGGATGGATGCTCGCATGCAAATCGACGCCATCCCGGGTTCGGTCACGCGCTTCTGGTTCGATGCCAACAAGGCCGGCGACTATGAGCTCGCGTGCGCGCACATGTGCGGAACCTACCACTACAAAATGAAGGGCTTCATCAAAGTGATGGAACCCGCAGACTACCAAGCATGGGTAAAAGAAATGTCGGCGTGGACGCAAGCCACGGCCGATCGCACCGACAAGGACCTACAATGGGGCTGGAGCTGGGGCATCTAGTGGCCTGCACTACGGAAACGCACCACGGAAAGAGTATATGAGCAGCGAAACGCACGACCACCACGAAGGCGAGCACCTTCACGTAGAACCCACCAGCTTCTTCTGGAAGTACCTGATCAGCTACGACCATAAGATGATCGCCAAGCAGTTCCTCCTGCTGGGAATTTTCTGGGCGGCCATCGGCGCGATCCTCTCGCTGCTGATTCGCTGGGCCGTCGGGTTCCCGGGCGTGCCGGTGCCGGTGCTGGGCGACATCCTCTTCCCGCACTCGGGCGGAGTGATTCCCCCGGACGCCTACGCAACGATTTTCACCCTCCACGGCACGATCATGATCTTCTTTGCCATCACGCCCGTGCTGATCGGTTGCTTCGGCAACTTCTGCATCCCGCTCATGATCGGCGCCCGCGACATGATCTTCCCCTGGCTGAACATGGCCTCGTTCTGGACCATGTTCGCCTCCTCCCTGGTCATGCTTGCGTCGTTCTTCGTGCCCATGGGCGGCTCCGGCGTGGGTTGGACCTCGTACCCCACGCTCGCGCACTCGCAGTGGTCTCCGGGCCTCGGACATACGCTGTGGCTAATCTCGCTCTTCCTCGCGGGCACGAGCTCACTGATGGGCGCCATCAACTACGTCTCCACGATCGTGCGTCTCCGTGCCCCCGGCATGGGCTACTTCGACATGCCACTCACCGTGTGGGGACTCTGGCTTGCGTCCATCCTGAACGCGCTCTTTATCCCGGTGCTCACGGCCGGATTCCTGCTTTTGTTCCTGGACCGCGTCTTCAGCACCAAGTTCTTTCTGGCCGCGGCCATCTCCCAAGCCGGCACCCAGGGCGATCCGATCCTCTACCAACACTTGTTCTGGATCTTCGGCCACCCCGAGGTGTACATCGTCATCCTTCCGGCCTGGGGCATTGTCTCGGACCTGCTTTCCTTTTTTGCGCGTAAGCCCGCCTTCGGCGCCCGGGGCACGGCCCTCTCGATGTCCACCATCTCGGCGCTCTCGGCCGTGGTTTACGGGCACCACATGTTTACCACTGGGCTGTCTCCGCTCCTGACCTCGGCATTCACCACCCTCACGCTGCTGATCTCTATCCCGTCCGGGATTTTCTTCCTGAACTGGCTCGGCACGCTTTGGAAGGGCAACCTTCGCATGACCGCGTCGATGTGGTTCTCGATCGGTGTGGTGTTCACCTTCGGCTTGGGCGGCCTCACCGGCCTTCACCTGGGCGCAGTGACCACGAACATCATCCTGCACAACACCTACTTCGTGGTGGGTCACTTCCACTTGACGATGGCAGTTGCGGCGCTGCTCGGGGCCTACGCCGGAATGTATTTCTGGTTCCCCAAGATGTACGGCCGCATGATGAACGAGAAGTGGGGTAAGGCCCACTTCTGGCTGACCTTTGCGCCCGTCGTGTTCATTTTCATGGCGATGATGGTGATGGGTTACGGCGGCATGCATCGTCGGATCTACAACCCCTACGAGTACAACTACCTCAAGCATTTGATCGGCCTGAACCAAGCGGTCTCGATCGCGGCCATCATCACCGGCGCCGCGCAGTTGATCTTCGTTTGGAACTTCTTCTACTCGATGTACAAGGGCCCGAAAGCCGAGAAGAACCCGTGGCAAGTGGGCACGCTCGAGTGGACGATCTCCAGCCCGCCGCCTTTCCATAACTACGACGTCATCCCGCCCGTCTACAACGGCCCCCACGAGTTCTCGCATCCGGCCATGAAGGAAAGAGATTACATCTACCAAACCGAATATATTGAGGGCGTGAGTCGCAAGCTCACCTGATCGGAACGGGCAGGAAACAACAAAACACGATGAGCACCACCACGACCGGACAGCCTCTAGGTAGCGCGAGAGCCCCAGGCTCACGTGCGCTGACGGCCGACCGTCAACTGGGAATGCTCATCGCGCTGGCCAGCTTCGGAATGCTCTTCGGCACTCTGGTGCTCAGTTACCTTTTGGCTCGTGCTCGGGCTCCGGTATGGCCTCCTGTGGGCAGTGAGCCGGTGCCCTATACGATCCCCCTCCTGAGCCTGCCCTTGATCCTCGCCTCGTCGTTCCTTGTGCACGACGCTTGGAAAAAATTCAATGCGGGCAACCGCGGCGGCTTCAAGAAATCTTGGGGCTTGGCGACACTTCTCGGCATCGGTTTCCTGCTGCTCCAAACGCAGCTTTGGAAGCAGCTCTATCGCTTGGGCTTGCGCCTGGATCAGGATCTCTACAGCGGCATCGTCTACGTGCTCACGGGCACGCACGCCGCCCACGTCCTTGCCGGCCTGCTCGTGCTCCTCGCCGTATGGTTTAGGACGGATCGTTTGCCCGCCCGCTCGGATCTTCCGCAGCTCGCGGGTTGGTTTTGGCATTTTCTCGGCGCGGTGTGGGCCGTGTTGGTTGCTCTCATTATTTGGTAACGGGTTGATAAGGATGCATCGGATGAAGAAACTCTCAACTCTCGCACCGCTCGGCTTAGTGACGCTGTTCGCGATCAGCGGCCTCAGCTCGTGCCTGTCGAAAACCTTCGACGGCCCTCGCAAGCTCGGCGGAAAATGGGTTTCCACCGAAACCCTCAACCTGGGCCACGACACCTACATGAACCATTGCATGCAATGTCACGGCATCGCCGGAGACGGCAAGGGCCCCGCTGCGCAGGGAATGAACCCGCCGCCTCGCAACTTCCACCAAGGGTTGATCAAGTTCGGCTCGGTCACCTCGGGCGAGCTTCCCACCGACGAAGACCTCAAACACACCATCCGCTACGGCCTGCGCGGAACGCCCATGCTTCCTTGGGATATCTCCGACGAGCGCCTGGATGCGGTGGTGCAATACATCAAGACCTTCTCGCCCGCTTGGGAAAAAGGCGTTCCGGGAACTCCGCAACCCGCCACGCCCGATCCTTTCGGGCAGGCGCGCGCATCGGAGGCCGTCGCGCTCGGCAAGAAGATCTACCACGGCATGGCTCAGTGCTATTCCTGCCATCCCTCCTACGCGAGCCAATCCGAGGTGGACGCCGCTTCCAAGGAATTGACCGGCAACGACGCAGGCCCCCTGCGCGACGAATCTTGGATGTCGATCAGCCAAGACTCCAGCTACGGTCACAAGTTCGTGCCACCGGACTTCACACTGATGCCCATCAAAACGGGTGGCGATGTGGCGTCTCTCTACCGGGTATTGGGTACCGGCGTGGGCGGCACCTCGATGCCCTCCTGGAAAGGCCAGCTTTCGCCGAAGGGTGACGAGAAAGAATCCGAAGAACGCCTGTGGGCGTTGGCGTACTACGTACACTCCCTGCACGAGCTGCGCTTTGACACCGCCGCCCGCAATAAGTTCTTCTCCACGCTCAATGCCCAGCGCCCCGTGAAGTGATCGTGCTCGCGCAGGTTGACCGCTTCTTCGCTCTCGGCCGCCGCAAACCCGGCCAAAAACCGGGCGGCGCTTGGCTGGCCTCTCCGTGGTTCTGGGTGGCCACCATGATTTTGTCGTTTGGAGTGCCTCTCTACCGGAGCTTTACAGTGCCCAAGCCCCCGCCCTTGCCGGTGTTGGGCACTCTCGAATCCTTCACCGCCCTCAACCAGGACGGTCTTCCTTTTTCGTCTCAGGAACAACTCCGTGGGGCCGTCACCGTGATGCAGGTGATCTCTTCGTCTTCGGAGGACAAGGACAACCTGGCGGCCCTGGAGGGCATGTCCCGCTTTCAGAACCGCGTGCTTGGCGTGGGCAACAGCGTGCGTCTCATCAGCTTTGGCGCCGATCCCGTCCGCGATACGCCGGCGGCGCTGCGCGAGTTGGGCCTCCGCTTAACGGCCCGCTTCCGACAATGGACCTTCCTCAGCGGCCCGCTGCCCACGAGTCTCCTGCGTCTGGAACCGATGCCCGGAGAGTATTTCCTGATCGACCAGCTGGGCCAAGTGCGCCGCCGGGGTTCGCTGGCCGAGATCACGCCGCCCAACAAAGGCATGAACTTCTGGATTCGCGATCTGGCGTTCCTTGTGAACGCCTACACCGACTCAACACCGCTGAGCCCTTAGTTCGGGCGCTCTCCCGGAGATGGTCCTGGACCCCACCCCTGGCCGGGTCTAAGTCCCATGGGATGAGCCTCAAATCGCTCGTCTCATCCGTGTTGCCCCGTTTTCCCCAAGTGTCGGCGGATTCCGAAGTGGCGGTCCTCCAGGACCTCCCGGTGGAAACGCTCTATCTCGCCCTCAAGAGCGCAGATGCCGAGCTGGTGCATTGGTTCTTCCGCAACGCGCTCCCGCGCCAGGTGCAGGGACTCATCGACATCGACTGTTGGCAAGGCGACGTGTTCTTGCCCGAACGCTTTGAGCTTTTCTTCCGCTCCCTGGTGGAGCAGCCGCCCGTGAAACTGGCCGAGTACATGAAGCAACTCGACTCCGAGATCGTCGTGCGGGGACTTCTTGAGCACTGCGAAGTGAAAGACTTTGATCGCCACGAGCCGATCGACATGCCCGAGAACACCTTCCTCATCAGTCCCGACTCCAAGTACGTCCTGATGCTGCTCACCGAGGATCCCGAGACCCGCGAAGTGCTGATGCAGTGGATGAACCGCATGGCCGCAGCCGACATCGAACACATGCGCCGCATTCTGGAAGCCCTCAAGTGGGAACAAAAATCCGACTTGGAAGAGTTCGGCTATCAGGTCAAAAAAGGGCGCCTCGAAGAAATGGGTTTCGTGGACTACCACGAGGCGCTCTCGCTCTACTCGCGCGGCCAAACCGCCGAGCTCAAAAAAGAACTGCTCGAGAACCCGCTCGATCCCTCGGCAAAGACGACCTCGGTCCGCCGGGGCGATGTGAACGAGGAAGACACGGACTTCGACACCGCCGCACACTCTGAGTTCCTCCCCGACGTGATTGCAGGGCCTCTCGCCCAAGAAGGATTTCTCGCGGAAGCCTTCCGTCGCGTCAAAGACGTCCCTCTGCGCGAAGTGCTGCTGATGGAGACTTTGCGCACGGTGAACGGATCGCTTTCGGCCGATCGACTGCTTCACGGCTCGATCGAAGACATCGGCGTCGCCACCGTCCGCACGCGCCGCTACCTGGACCTTGGCCTGACGATCCTCTCCGACAACAATCTCGACCGCGGCGCGGAGCTCCTGGGCCGGGTACGCCTGGACGACATCTTTCGCTTAGGCTGGCTCGCCATCCAAGATCTGGGCAAGGCGGCGGTCGATCTGCAGAAACAGCCTTATCTCTTCCACGAAGACGACTTCGCCTTGGTCGCCGGGCTTCGCGGCCGTCATCCCGAACTTTCGCCCGAAGCCCTGCGGGATCTCGGCCTGGAGGCCGCCAATCTGATGCGCCCCGAGGCCCTGCTCAAGGTGGGCATCCGCTTGGCGCAGCTGGGCTCCATCGGCAAGTATCTCTCCGAGACGCTCGGCGCAAGCCTCGCTCTCCCCACGCGCCCCACGGCGGCGCACGACACGGCCCTGGGTCGCCTGATGGCGGGACTGCTCCGCCAAGCAAGCGGCTCCGAGTTCCGCCCCGATCCAATCTCGGCTGTCGAATGGCCCACGCTCGCCAAGAAGTTCCAATCCGAGGCGCTGCTGAAGTCTGCCGACTTGGCCGCTAGTCGTTGCCCCGAACCGGGTCGCTCGCACCTGGTGTCGCGCCTGAAGTCCGCGAGCGACGACATCCGCTTCCAGATCACCAATTCCGCCCAGCGTTTCCCGGACCGCCGCTTCTTTAAGGGCCTCGCCCTAGAGAGCGCCAACGCCCCCCAAGAGAAAGCCTGATGTTGGTCGCCGTCGCTCTTTACGCTCGCAAACTCGCCCTCGCGTTCTGGATCGGCGAGATGCTCTTTTTTGCCGCGATCTTTGCGCCTCGCGTGTTCCGTATTCTCCCGCGTCCACTCGCAGGAGAGTTGCAGGCCGCGATCTTTCCGCCCTACTACACCGCGGCGGTCATTTGCGGCTTGATCGTGCTTGCCACGATGTTCCTTGCGCCAGCCTCACGCCCGCGCGTGACGGGCACTCTGGTGCTCGGCGCCACGCTCATCATGGCCTACAGCCTGTGGTCGATCACCCCGCGCCTCACCGCTCTGCAACCCGAGCTCCTCGGCACCCTCGCCGCACCGGCGGATCCCGCGCTGGTCGACCCCTTGAAACGCGCCGAGTTCGACGGTCTGCACAAAGCCAGCGTGCGCGCCAATGCAGGCGCGCTCCTCGCACTCCTTGCCGCTTTAGCTCTTCTCTGACTATCGGAGTAGGCTATCGGATTATTGTTCGCCAGGCAGTTCCACCAGGAGCTCGCCCTGGGCGGTCACTTTGACGATCGCGCGACAAGCGAGCCTCGTTTCGCTGCCGAAGCCAAAAGTTTCGACGGTGTCTTGTTCGATCGGTGCGGGCGGCTCCAAAAGTTCGCCGCCCTTGAGCACCTTCACGCGACAACTCCCGCAAGTGCCGGAGCGACAGCCGTAAGGCATGTTGACCTTGCGATCTTCGACTTGATCGAGAAGAGGACGACCCGCCGGGCGCAACGCGGCCGCCGAGGGACCGCCGAAGAGATCGTCGAGACCATCGTGTTTGGTCGCGGACGCTAGGGGCGCAGGATCGATCTCGACGTTCGCGATCTCAATTCCTTTTTTTTGCACCCGAACGCGCATCACTTTTCCGTTTTTCCGTCGAGGGCCACGCGAAAGTCGCCCAGGCGCTCCACCACTCGATCAAGACGATCGACCGAGATCTTCATGCGCTCCACCACTTCGGGCTTGGCGCCATCCAACATATCCAGGTATCCGCGGAGCGCGAGGACCGAGGTGCGGATCTCGTGAGAGAGACTTCGAAAAAGTGTCTGGCGGCCACCCTGGTCCTCGAGCAGATCGCCCGAGCGCATCATCTCGGCCACCACCAAGCGTCGCCCGGCGCCCGTGGGACGCACGTGAATGCGGTAGGTTTTGAGCCCCGCTTCGCCCGGGAAAAGCTCCTCGCGGTCGGTCTGGCGAACAAGCTTGAACAGCGCTTGCTTAGAATCGTGCTCGTTAAAAAAAGGCCACTCGCGCGCAGGCCCGAGCAACGCGTCCATGCGCGCGTTGGACTCCAGGATTTCTCCCTGGCTGGTTAGGAGCAAGGCCGGCAAAGCCGGAGGCCAGCCGTGCGTCTTGAGCGCCGCGCTTAGATTGCCGTTCGTAGTTTTTTTCTTTGCCGCCATGTTTCGTGGGGCGCTTCAAACGCCCTGCCTTACGGAACGAACTTATAGCCCATGCCGCGGACCGTGACGACATGCTTGGACTTGCGTCCAAGTTTGGCGCGCAAGGCGCGCACATGCACGTCGATGGTACGACCTGTAACGGTCTTGTTCGGACCGACGATGCGCAAAAGCAGATCGTCGCGCGTGAACACTTCGTTGGGCTTGTACATCAACGACGCCAGGAGGTTGAACTCCGTCATCGTGAGCTCGGTGTCTTTGCCGAGAACCACGACTTTGTGCGAGATGGGATCGATGTCGATGCCCGAGTGCGAGATCTTCGACTTCGATGAGCCCACGGGGAGCGGCGACTTGCCGCTGCGGCGAATGCAGCTCTTGAGACGCGACATGAATACGCCCATGTCGAAGGGTTTGGGCAGATAGTCGTCCGCGCCTTCGTCGAGCCCCTTGCTGATGTCGCCCGTCTCACCCTTCGCGGTGAGCATAAGGATCGGAATCGACGAAGTGCCCTTGGTTTGGCGCAAGAAGCGCGTGGCTTCGATGCCGTTCATGTTGCCAGCCAAGTTGATGTCCACGACGAGAGCCGCGGGGAGAGCACCCGGGGCCGAATCGAGGATCTGAAGAACCTCCTCCGCCTTGGCAAAACAACGCGCTTTGTAGCCGTTTTTTTGCAGATTGTGACTCAAGACGGCCTGAAGATCAGGATCGTCTTCGATCACGAACACTACGGGGAGGGATTCTTCGATCGTCTGAACTTCCATGCAGGACCTATCGGCAATCCTCGGGAAAAGTTAAGCGGATTGTTAAGCTGGCAGGCACGTCGCGTTAAGATCTGAGGATTCTATGTCCACGCCGCGCTGAGTCCTAAAACGACAACTCCGGAACGAGGATTTCAAGGGTGAAGGCCCGGGGGCGTGACGTGTCGAGGGAACTCGCTCTTTCGGGGTCCACCCCTTTGCTTGACTCTCCCTCTTGCGACTCCATACTGGTCTTATGAGTGAAGTCAGACCCGACGTGACCATACCCGATTCCGCCCTTGTGTTGCCGCTGCGCAACGCGGTGCTCTTCCCGATGATGAAGATGCCGATTTCCGTCGGGCGCCCTCGTTCTGTGGCGTCGGTCCTCAGGGTCGGCGAAGGCGGTTTGCTCGCGATCGTCACGCAAAAAGACAAAACGGTGGATGAACCCAAAATCGGGGACCTCTACCCCTTCGGCGTGTTGGCGCGCATCGAGAAAATCCAACGCATGAACGACGGCACCCTCACGGTGCTCGTGCACGGACTGGCGCGCATTCTCCTGGACGGGGAATCCACCGACGAAGTGTCGGACGAAGACATCCAGGGCCTGCGTGCGAAACTGCGCCATGTGGCCAACGGCCTCCCGGCTCCGGGCGGCGTAGGCGACATCCCGATCGAGATCGAAGCGCTCGTGAAGAACGTGAAGGCCCTTGGCCGCCGCATCATCTCGCTCTCGCCGTCGATTCCGGACGAAGCCGGCATCTTCGTGGAATCCATCACCGACCCGGACTACCTGGCGGATCTCATCGCCTCGTACATGAACATCAACGAAGTCGAGAAGCAGGAAATCCTGTCCACCGGCGACGTGAAGACGCGCCTCGAGAAGGTCACGCGCCTCTTGAACAAAGAGATCGACATCCTCGAGCTCTCCAAGAAAATCCAAGGCGACATCAAGGACGAGGTCCTCAAGAACCAGCGCGAATTCTACCTCAAGGAACAAATCAAAGTCCTGCAACGCGAACTGGGCCAAAAAGACGACGAAGACGAGATCGAGGATCTGCGCACCAAGGTCAAAGAAGGCAAAATGCCCGAGGCCGTCGAGAAGATCGCCGTCAAGGAACTCGATCGCATGCAGCGCATGAGCCCCAACTCTGCCGAGCATTCCGTCATCCGCACGTACGTCGAGTGGCTCATCGACATGCCCTGGTCGAAAGCCACGCCTGACAACATGTCGATTGAAAACGCGCGCGAAGTCCTGGCCGCCGACCACGCGGGTCTCGAAAAAGTGAAGAAGCGCATCGTGGAGTACCTCGCGGTGCTCAAGCTCAAGAGCGACATGAAGGGCCCGATCCTTTGCCTCGCAGGCCCTCCGGGCGTCGGAAAAACCTCGCTCGGCAAATCCGTGGCCCGTGCCCTCGGACGCGAGTTCGTGCGCATCTCCCTTGGCGGCGTGCGCGACGACGCGGAAATCCGGGGCCATCGCCGCACCTATGTCGGCGCGATGCCCGGCCGCATCATCCAGGCGCTCAAGCGAGCGAAGACCAACAACCCCGTTATCGTGCTGGACGAACTCGACAAACTAGCCAACGATTTCCGCGGCGACCCTGCGGCCGCCTTACTCGAAGTCCTCGATCCCGAACAGAACAACGCCTTCACCGACCACTACCTGGATGTCCCCTTCGACCTGTCTCACGTCCTGTTCATCGCCACGGCGAACATGATCGAGAACATCCCGGGCCCTCTGCGCGACCGTCTCGAGATCCTGACGATCGCCGGCTACACCGAAGAAGAAAAACTGCACATCGCCAAGCAGCACTTGATCGCCGAACAAGCCGAAGCGCACGGGCTCAAACCCGAACAGCTGAAGCTTACGGACGAAGCGGTGCGCACGGTGATCAACTCTTACACTCGCGAAGCCGGCGTGCGTAACCTGAAGCGCGAGATCGCTTCGGTGGCCCGCTCGGTGGCCACGGACGTCGCCATCGGCAAAACCGAACCCAAGACTCTCGTGCCTGCGGACATCGAGAAGATTCTCGGAATCGAGAAACACAGCTCGGACGTGGCCGAGCGCACGGCAAAGACAGGCGTGGCGGCGGGTCTCGCCTGGACCCCCGTGGGCGGCGATATTCTCTTTATCGAAGCCACGCGCATGAAAGGCAAAGGCGGGCTCTTGCTCACCGGCCAGTTGGGCGACGTCATGAAGGAATCGGCGAAAGCCGCCGAATCGTGGATCCGCTCCATGGCGGGCGCGCTTGGAATCCCCGACAACGCCTTCACCGATTACGACTACCACATCCACGTGCCCTCGGGCGGCATCCCCAAAGACGGCCCCTCCGCGGGCGTGACCATGATGACGGCACTCTCGAGTTTGCTTTTGGGTCGCCCGATGGATCCCACGGTCGCCATGACCGGCGAGATCACCCTGCGCGGAGCCGTGCTCCCCGTGGGCGGCATCAAAGAGAAAGTCTTGGCCGCTCGTCGGGCCGGGATCACCACGGTGATTCTGCCGGAGAAGAACCGCAAGGATCTCGAGGAAGACATCCCCGAGGAACTCCGTAAGACAATGAAGTTCCACTTCGCCAAGGAAATGTCGGAAGTGCTCAAGATCGCCCTCAACATCGAGTTGAAGCCGATTTTGCCGCTCGCCACCGATTCCGGCGAAAGCACGCAACAGACCAAGGCTTGATTCGCCTGTCTCGTCTTCGCTGCCTTTGTCTGTGGACGCTCGCTTGCCTAGCCGTGTCCGCGCACGCGGAGTTTTCGGTGGGCTTCAACCAAGCCTGGCTCAAGAACAACTACGCCCGCAGCTGGACCGACGGTTGGGACGAGGACGAAGCGCGCACGATTCTGCGCCTCACCGCCAAAGCGGGCGGCACCGTGCTGCGCATGTGGATCTTCGAGGGACTCATCCCCGGCGGCGTCGCCTGGAATAACGACGTGGCCGTGGCGCTCGATCCCCGCGTGCCCCGCAATCTCGATCGCTTCCTCACGCTCGCGCGCGAGGAAGGCGTGAAGGTGGCCTTCGCCCTCTTCAACGGCAACATGGTGGCCGAAATGAAGATCGAAAACAAACATCTCCGGGGCCGATGGATCAATCTCCTGCACGAACAAGACGGTGCCGGAGTGGCCTTCCGCAAGAACGTTTTGCGCCCGGTGCTCGACGTTTTGCGCCGGCACGAAGAATCCATCGAGCTCATCGACCTCGTTAATGAGGCCGACGCGCTCTTCGGCAAAGGCTTCAAAGAAAACATTCTCGATCACGGCTGGGACACCGTGAACGCCTTCGCCTGTCGGTGGCGCGACTTCATCCGCAACGAGGGCCTGGAAACGCCCGTCACCGTAAGTCTGGGTTGGCCGGGGCTATTCCCCTTCTGGCCTGCGGCCGTCGACCAACTCTTGGAAGGTCGCCTGAAGACATCCTGCGTGGACGTTTTCGTGCTTCATCTCTACAACGACCGTGGCGAGATCCCGCATTGCAAAAAAATTGCCGAATTCCGGCAATCGACGGGCAAGAAACTTTTCCTGGGCGAGTTCGGCCAGTCGCAATTGAACAAACGCTACTCCGATAGCGGACAAACGCGGCTCACCGAGAATTTCATCCCGAATGCGCGTCGTTGCGGCATGGACGGCGCCTGGGCTTGGCGTCTCAAGGACGAGCGTCCCGGCGACAATTCCGAAGCACGTTTTTCGTATTGGACCTTCGGTGGCCCCCGCCCGGCTCTGGAAGCCTTCCGTCGTTGCGCGGCGGAGCCCGATATCCGCCGACCCAATCCCCGCCGACCCGAGCAGGATTCTGCTAAGCTCGCCGAGTGAGTTTCGATTGGGTCCGTCTCGCCTCCTACGACCTCGGGGTTACCGCACGTCTGGCGCAAAGTGTTTTGGAGGCTTCGGGCATTCCGACTCGCCTAGAAGGCGAACACGTCAACCAAACGCTTCCGCACCTCGGTCAAGCCGCCAGCGTGGACCTCTCCGTACCCGCGGATCGCGCGGACGAGGCCCGCACCCTGCTTCAATCCATTGCCGTCACGGACAACCCCCTCGCCGCCACGCCCACCCTCAGTGCCCGGGAGGAAGCCCTCCAGCGCGCTTACCGCAACTCGTGGCTGGGCCTGCTTCTGATCCCGTTGGTTTGCTCGCTCATCAGCCTCTGGCACTTGAGCCGCTATGTGGGGCTGTGTCGGCGTGAGGGGGTGCCTGCCTGGAACAAAAAGGCTCTCGCCACCCTGGGTCTCAATGCTTTGGGATTGCTCGGAGTCTATTACCTCCTCGCCGGCTTCCAAGAAGCCAGAGGATTTATGGAAGTTCTTGAAAATAGTTAGTTTTTAGGGGCGGCTCAAAGCGCACCGGCACGAAGACTCAGGGGCCGGCGCCGCCGGCTAACCCTGCCGATCAACCTGGACGCACAATCCGCTACTGTGTTCATAGATTTCAGAATATTATAAAATCCATGAAAAATAAGAAAAAGCCCGGCTCCTTAGACGCCGTGTCCGCTACCGGCCATTTCGAAGACCTCAACGATGCCCTCGAAACCGACGTCGTGCCGCAAGAGCTCGAGTTCGGCCAGGGCAACTACGAAGCCATCCGTCACACCTGCGAGGCCATCGGCCAGGTCATGGAAGGATGGGGCTTTAAGAAGGTGATGGGCAGTATCTGGGCCTTCCTCTACCTCTGCCCTGAGCCCGCCTCTGCCAAGGACATCTGTGAAACGCTCGGAATCTCTCCGGCCCTCGCCTCGATCACTTTGCAGGACCTCCTCCGCTGGACCGTGGTCAAAAAGATCTCTCCCCTGGGTAAGCGTCGCGACTACTACGTGGCCGAGCACGACGTCTGGAAGATGATCAAGAAAGTCCTCCGCGAGCGCGAGTACCAACACATCGCGAGCGTCAAGGCCAAGCTCGAGGAAGGCATGAAAGCCTTGGAAAACGAGAAAAACACCCGCCTCGACCTCAAGAGCAAGCGCACCTGCCAGTTCCAAAAGGTTCGGATCGAAGATCTCGTGAACGTCACCGACGTCTCGCTCAATCTGCTGGATAGTCTGATTGACGATGGCCACGTAGACGTATCCCCCATCTTCGGGGCGCTCCAACCCTACAATTTGCTAGCGAAGGCCCAGAAAGGGCATTAAGGCTTTTGCATTCATGATCTTAAGCGACGCCGCCGGACTTCTTTCTAGCGACCCCGAGGCCACCGGACGCGATCTGGCGGCGGTGGAAGAACTTCTTCGCGGCGGCGTGCGCTCCACCCAAAGTTTGCCGCGCGAACTGGGCGAGTATTTGGTCTCCTCTGGCGGCAAACGCATTCGTCCCTTGTTGATGATTCTGACTTATCGGGGATTTCAAGGCGCCAAACTCACTGCGCGCTTGAGCCCTGAGGACCTCCATGTCCTGGCTTCCGTGGCTGAATGGACGCACACCGCGACGCTTTTCCACGACGACGTACTCGACGCTTCGGACAAACGCCGCAACAAAACCGCTGCCCACGTTCTCCATGGCAATAAGGTGGCGATTCTCGTGGGCGACTTCGTATATGCCGAAGCCTTCGCGCTGCTCATGGAGCGCGGTTGGCTCGAGCCTTCGCGTGAGTTGGCGACCACGATCAAGACCCTCGTCGAAGGGGAACTGCTGCAGTACCAGGTCGTCAAGAACCGCAGCCTCGACATGGCCGAGTACGAACGCATCGCGCGCGCCAAAACAGCCGCCCTCTTTGCGTGGTGCACCTGGACGGGCGCGTGGGGCGCAGGTTTCGGACAACCCCTGGTCGCCCGCGATTTTGGCGCGCTTCTGGGCTACGCGTTTCAGATGGCCGACGACCTCTTCGACACCTACTCTCTCGATGCCGCGACGGCCTCGGATGCGGAACTCGTCGAATGGGCCGAAAGCTCCCCGCCACTTCCCGTCGTCCAGGCCTCCCTCGACAACCCCGAAGTGCGCAAGCTCTGGACGGATCTTCCCCTGGCCCAGGGGTCCGCGCTTCGCGAAGCCATCGTGCGCATCAGCGATCTCTGCCTCGAAACTCCGGTCATCGACACCTGCCAACGCCGCATCAACGACGCGCTCGCCGAAGCCAGTGCAAAACTCGCCCAGCTCGGCAATCCGTCGTCCCTCGCTCAGGCCGTGGCGCTGATTCGCGCGCGTGGACATGAAGGCCTCGAGGTTGCTCGCACCAAGTCGCAACGTCGAGGTGCGCGCAGGGCTGTATGAAAACGGACGCGAGCGAGATCACGAGTCGTCGCAAAGACGAGCATCTCGAGCTGGTCCGCACTCGCGACGTGAACTCCCAGCGCGATGCCGGATGGGACGCGATCGAGCTCCCGCACTGCGCCCTGCCCGAGATCGACTTCGCCAAAGTCTCCGTGGAAACGACGTTTCTGGGTCGTCGTTTTGAAGCGCCCTATTTGATTTCGAGTATGACTGGCGGATCACCCGAGGGCGAACGCATCAACGCGCGGCTGGCGGCCTTCGCCGATCGGCGAGGCATTCCCATGGGCGTGGGCTCCCAGCGCGTGGCGCTCGAAGCACGACACGCCAATCTCTTCGATCTACGTAAGGTAGCTCCCAAGGCCACCCTTTACGCCAACCTCGGCATCGTCCAGCTCAATCGGGGAGTCACCGCCGATGACGTGCTCTGGCTGGTAGATCTCCTCCAGGCCCAAGCGGTGATCCTGCACGCCAACGTTTTGCAGGAGGCCATCCAAAAAGAAGGCGACCGAGATTTCTCGGGTCTTCTCAAAAAGATTCCAGCATTGAAAAAACGCCTTTCGGTGCCTCTGATCCTCAAGGAAACCGGCAGCGGGCTCGATGCCCTCACGTGTCGCCGCGCCGTAGACGCCGGCTTCGATGCCTTGGACGTGGCTGGTCTAGGCGGCACGCACTGGGGATTCATCGAAGGCCTACGTCATCACGAGCGCCGCCCGCTCGGCGAGATTTTCCGCAACTGGGGCATTCCCACCGCGCGCGCCGTGCGCGAAGCTCGGGCCGCCATCGGCCCCCAAGTTCCTCTCGTGGCCTCGGGCGGCGTGCGGCACGGTCTCGATGCCGCCAAGGCGCTGTACTTGGGTGCCGACCTCGTCGGTTTCGCCGCCCCCTTTCTGAAAGCCGCTGTCGACGACGACGACGAGGGGCTCGACCGTTTTCTCGATCTCCAAATCGAAGCTTTGAAAATTGCGCTCTTTTGCGCGGGTGCCCGCAGTCCCCAAGACTGGTCGTCGGCCGTGTTCCAAGCCACCGGAGGCCATTTGTGAAAACCCCCATGAAAAAGTCCAGTCGTCTGAAAGGTTTCTACAAGCTCAACCGCGGGGAACGCATGGATCAGCTGCTGGCCTTTTCCAGTTTGCCCTCGGATCAAGCCCGCATCCTCGGACAGGACGGCGCGCTGCCTTTTGAGATTACCGACCTCTTCATTGAGAACGCCGTCGGCACCTATCCCCTGCCGCTGGGCATCGCTACGAATTTTCGTATCAACGGCCGAGATTACCTGGTGCCGATGGCCGTCGAAGAAAGTTCGGTCGTGGCGGCCACCTCGAACGCCGCACGCTGGGTCTACGAATCCAATCCCGCAGGGCCGGGCTTCGAAACCGAAGTGCTCTCGTCCATGATGATCGGCCAGATCCAGTTGTTGGATTTGCCGGTGAAGGACTTCCCCGCCGCCGAATCCAAACTCCGGGCTGCCGCCCCCTCCTTGCTCCGCATCGCCAACGAAACCCATCCTCGCCTGCTCATGAGGGGAGGAGGCGCCCGCGAAATCGAAGTGCGCTCCTTTCCCGAAGCCGAGATTCCCTTCCTCGTCGTGCACGTCCACCTGGATTGTCGCGACGCCATGGGCGCCAACCTGGTGAACACCGTGTGCGAGCGCCTCGGCACCGAGATCGAAGAAATCACGGGCGGCCGGGTGGGACTGCGCATTCTCTCGAACCTCGCCGACCGCAAGCTCTACCGCGCCCGCGCGCGCGTGAATCCGGAACTCTTGTCCCTAAAAGACGCCGCACTCACTCTCGACGGACCCACGATCGCCCGCCGCATCGTCGAAGCCTACGTGTTCGCCGACAGCGATCCCTATCGGGCCGCCACCCACAACAAGGGCATCATGAACGGGGTCGATCCCGTCGTGATTGCCACCGGCAACGACTGGCGCGCGGTGGAAGCCGGCGCGCACGCCTTTGCTGCCACCGCAGGTCGGGGCGACCATCCCGGGGTCGTGGGCGGCAACGAAGCGCGCCACCCGGGCCGTTACCGCTCCCTCTCCAAGTGGTCCGTCGACAGCCAGGGCTGGCTCGTGGGCGAACTGACGATTCCGCTTCAGCTCGGCACGGTGGGCGGCGTCACCCGCCTCCACCCGCTCGCGCAAGTTTCGCTGCAGATCCTCGGCGACCCGAGCTCCGATGAGCTGGGCCAAGTCGTGGCCTGCGCCGGCTTAGCCGCGAACCTCGCCGCCCTGCGCGCGCTCACCACCACGGGCATCCAGCGTGGACACATGAAACTTCACGCCAAAAATCTTGCGCTCGGCGCCGGTGCCCGCGGCGGCGAAGTCGACGCCGTGTCGGTGCAAATGGTCCGCGCGGGAAAAGTCTCGTCGTCCGCCGCGGAAATTTTTCTGGCCGAGTTCCGCAAGCACGTGTCCTGGAATCCCGAGGCCGCAGTCACAGACGTGCCGAAGGGCGCCATCGAGTGAGGCCCACCGCCCTCAGCGCGCCGGCCAAGTTAACTCTCTTCGGCGAATGGGCCGTCACCCGCGGCTATCCGGGTCTCGCCGTGGCTCTCCAAACGCGCTTTCGCGTGGACTACGCCCCCGGCCCGTCCGGCCTCACGCTCCATAGCCCCGAAGGATCTCTTCGCCTCGCTTCGCTGGATCAAGAAGTCCCTGCCTTCTGGCGCTTGGCCGTGCGCGCCTGGCGTAAACTTGAGCTCCCCTTCGAAGGCGACGTCCGTTTTGCCCGCGACTGGCGCATCGAAGAAGGCCTGGGCTCGAGCAGTGCGCTGCTCTTGAACCTCGTGGGTCTGGCGTCCCTACTGGGCCGCGGTCCCTTCCAAGACCGTCCCGTTTCGCTCGCCAACACCGAGGCCATCTGGCGGGAAACCCGTGCCCTCATTCGTGAACTGCAAAGTCCCAGGGCTTCCGGCCTCGATGCCGCGGCCCAAGCCTGGGGTGCCTCGGTGGTGTTGGAAGACACGCGCGTAGAATCGCTCTTCCTCGAAAAACCGCCCGAGCTGGTGCTCATCCACACCGGTCGAAAAATGGACACTGCGGCGGCGCTTGCTGCAGGGGTGCCAGCTGACCGAGTGATCGAAGGACTCGGCGATTCTTGCCGGCGCCTGCTCAAGACGCACGACTGGCCCACCGCTCTGGAGGAGCACTTTACCTTGCTCGGTACGACCCATCTCGTCCCGGACTTCGTGCGCGAAGTCGCCAGATCGTGGAAGGCTTCGGGCCTCGTGCAGGCCCTAAAGACTACGGGGGCGGGCGGCGGAGACGCACTGCTCGCTTGGTCGCCTCCGGAAAAACACGAAACGCTCAAACAGGAAGTGACCCGAATCGGCGGGTGGATTTCGAACATCGGCTGGAACGCCGAAGGCCTCAAGAAAGAAGCCACATGATTGCCCAAGCTTCGCCCAACATCGCCTTCCTCAAGTACTGGGGAAAAAAAGAAAGCACCTGCGACGAAGATCGAAACTTGCCCCTGAACCCCTCCCTCAGCCTCACGCTCGATCGCGCCACCACCACAACAAAGGTCGAGTTGCGAGAAGGCTCTGAGCGTCGTGTGGAGCTCAACGGGGCTCCCGCATCGAGCGCGGACTTCGACAAGGTGCAGGCTCACCTCGCGCGGGTGTGCGCGTTCTTTGACCGGCCCCTCGAGTCGTTTATGGTACAAAGCACAAACAACTTCCCCCAAGGCGCGGGCATTGCATCCTCAGCTTCGGCCTTCGCGGCCCTCACCCTCGCCGCGGTCGGAGAAATCCTCGGGCGCGAGGCCGCGCAGGAGTTCTTGAGCCACCGGCAAGACGACCTTAGCCGCCTCGCTCGCCGTGGCTCGGGTTCTGCCTGCCGTTCCGTTGCGGGGGGATACATGAAATGGGAGAACGATACGGCCCGCTCCCTCCACAACGACTGGAAACTGCGCGACACGATCCTGATTTTCTCGCGCGCTCACAAGAGCGTACCCAGTTCCGTCGGGCACACGGCAGCCACCACGAGCCCTGACTTTCCGGCCCGACTGCAAAAAATCCCCGCGCGACTGAAAGCCATGGAAGCCGCCCTCGAGGCGCGCGACCTCTCGGCACTCGGACCTCTCCTCGAGGAAGACGCCCTCGAGATGCATGCCATCACACGCACGGGCACGCCACCAGTGGATTACCTGTTGCCGGCCACGCGCACCTTCGTGGCCGCGCTGCAAGCGCTCCCTGGCCGCGATTTCTACTTCACGATCGACGCCGGCCCCAATCTTCACATCCTCTCGTCACGCGACGTCTCGGCGCAGCTCCGGGAACTCCTGGCGAAGTGCAATCTCTCGCCCGAGATTTGGGAAGACGGTTACGGCGACGGTCCGCGCTTCCTCTAGGCACCGGGTCCGCAAGGACTTTTGCGAGCTGCTCTGCTAAGTTTTTCGTCATGACAACCCTGAGCTCGGCGGTGAACCCGCGCAGCGCCAACCCTTGGATTCCGGCTTTCGCCTACGGCCTGAGCACCCTCGTATTTTTATGGGGAACAGGCGGCGGCTCCTGGGACGTCGCACTCCCGCGCCTCGGCGGCATGGGCGCGCTCGCGCTCGCACTCGCCTACGGATTCTTCGCACTGCTGCGCCAACCGGAGCGCTTGCGGGGGCGTCCAGGAAGCTTCGCGCTGGGCCTCGGCGTGGGCCTCGCTGCTTTTCTTCCGGTGCTCGTTCTAAGCTACCTTATTCGACACACGGGTTTTGCTTGGCAACCGGATCTCCCGCGCCCGAATGTCACGCAAGCGCTCGTCGCGGCGCTGTTCGCGGCTCCGGCCATCGAAATCATCGGCCGAGGATTGTTGCAACCCGCGTGGGGCTTGGGCAGCGTCGCTTTTTTGGACGCATTGACTTTTGGCTTCGGCACTCAGAACTTCGCCGTCTTCTTGGCTACCTGGGCCCTCAGCTACACGACCGGCCATTTGGAGCGGCGCTTCGGATTGTTCGCAGCTATCGTGGCGCGCGTGACCTGGACGTTGCTCGTCCTCCTCACCCTCGGCTTGATTTGATTCGATGCTCCTTGCTCGCTCGGCCTGCGCGAAGTTCATCCTGGGAGGCGAACACAGTGTGGTGCACCGCGGGCGAGCGCTCGCGTTCCCGATACCCTCGCTACGCCTGGAGGTGGCCGAGTCGAAAGAACCCGGCGCGCTCGTCAACGGAGAACGACAAAGCGACGAGATTTGGCAGAAGCTTCAAGAGTTACGTACGCTCTGCGGACTATCGGGGAGCAACGCCAGTCCCGGCCTGGAAATCCGCTCGGCCGTGCCCCTCGCCGCAGGACTCGGATCGTCCGCCGCGCTTTGCGTAGCCATGGCCCGTCTGACCGCCGCCCGCCTCGATCAAACCATGGAGGGTGAAGCCCTCGCTGAACTCGCACTCAAGGGCGAGGCCCTCTTTCACGGCAAGCCGTCGGGCGTGGATCCCTGGACCGTGGCCTTGGAAAAACCCCTGCTCTTCCGCTCGTCAGATCGATCGTACCGCCTGCTCCAACTCGAGGCCTTTTACTCCGCGAAGCTTGCCTTCGTCCTGGAATCCTCCGGCGAACCTCACTGCACAAAAGAAGTCATCGAAACGGTGAGCGAACTAAAGGCGCGCACGCCGCTCATTTGGGACGACTTGCTCGATGCACTCGCCACGAACGCCGAGGCGATGGCTCGTGCACTGGAAGAACAGCCTCTGCAACTCGGACGTTTGCTCAACGACACGCACTTCCGACTTCAACAACTCGGCGTCTCAAACGCGCCTTTGGACACGGTCGTCCAGCGTCTGCGCGAGGCCGGCGCGCTGGGCGCCAAGCTCACCGGCGCAGGTCGGGGCGGTTTTGTGGTGGGACTTTTTCGTCAAGATCAGGCCGACGCCTATCTCGCCACTCCGGCGACAAACACTCGCTTCGTTTGGAAACCGACCTAGGTCCTTTTAGTTCGAGGTGCTGGACAGACCGCGGGTGTCACGAGCCTTGAGCACGGCGGCCAGGGCGTTCACGCGCGCACCCATCTTGGTCTTGCCCACCAGCGAAGGCTGACGGTAGGCAGACTTCTCGATGATCTCTTTGACTTGCTTGTAGTTGAGCTTGGAGTTCTCGGTGAGGATCATCGCTGCAATGCCGGACACGAAGGCCGTGGCTTGCGACGTGCCAGTCATGAAACCGTAGCCACCGTTGGGCAGCGCCGACAAGATGCTTTGGCCCGGAGCGGCCACGTGCACTTTTTGCACGCCCCAGTTCGACGACGGAAGCACTTGGCCCGAGCTGTCGATCGCGGTGACCGAAATGATGTTGTCCAGGCTATAGGCGGCGGGGAAGTAGAGATTGCGGTCGGCGTCGCTGCGTTCGTTGCCAGCGGCAGCTACCACAAGGATCCCCTTGTCCTGGGCCTTCTTGAGCACTTCGTATTCGGGCTTGGAGAACTCGGCGCCGCCACCGGAGTAGTTGATCACACTTGCGCCGTTGTTCACGGCGTACTCGAGAGCCTTCACGGTGTTACGGAGGTTGTCCGCGCCGGAAGCTTTTTCGTCGTAATAGCGGAGAGCCATGATGCGCACGCCGGGGCACACACCCTTCAGGCCGGAACCCAAGGAGCCGGCCGTTTCGTTCGAAGCAATGATTCCCGCGATGTGAGTGCCGTGACCGTGGTTGTCGACGAGGGCGGGAGAGTTCTTGGCGAAGTCCCAGCCATTGAGATCGTCCACAAGACCGTTGCCGTCGTCATCGACGCCGGCTTTGCCACTCAGTTCCTTCTCGTTCACCCAGAGAGAAGCCTTCAGAGCTGCGTGCTTGCGATCGATGCCGGTGTCGACCACCGCCACCACCACGCCGGAGTTCGAGCAATCACGGCTCATCTTGGACCAGGCCTTGGGTGCGTCTACGCCGAAGGGCGAGTTCAGACCCCAAGACTTCTTGAGAAAGCTCTCTGCTTGGGTGTGGATCGCGGCACCCGCGAGGGCCAACACCGGGAGGACTTTCCATGCGGTCCGTTTGCTCAACAACATCCCCGAACTCCTTTAAAAAATTCCCACTTCCAAATCGTTCTTAGAGACCTAAAAGCAGCGAACATGCCATTGAGGCCCTACAGCCTGGAACGGATAAAGACATTTAAATTCAGTGGCTTAACTGGATAGCAGGGGTGACAATTTACGGCAAAGCGCACTTTGGGACGTTCCAGGCAACGGGGTGCCCACAAATTAGACAGTCGGAGTGGGGGAGAAGAAGGAGGGGGTCCGGCCGGGGCCAGGGCCTGTAAGGGCAGTCCTGGGCCGTGGCCCCGCCGGGCCCACTCCCTCCTCTCCCCAACCGTGCGCTGGCGCATGTGTGGGGGAGGTTTTAGGATCGAGCTATGGCTGATGGAATTTGGTTCACGCGCCCTACTCTTGATGACATTCAAAAGCGCGGGGCTCGCACGATGGTCGATCATCTGGGAATTGAGATTACGGAAGTCGGCGACGACTTTTTGCGCGGCACGATGCCGGCGGATCATCGCACCGTGCAGCCGCTACGAATTGTTCACGGCGGAGCCAACGTCGCGCTCGCGGAAACTCTCGCGAGCATCGCGGCCAATTACTGCGTGGATCCTTCCAAAGAGTACTGCGTGGGCCTGGAAATCAATGCCAACCACATTCGTTCGGTTGCGGAAGGCGGACGAGTGACTGGGACCGCGCGCCCCGTTCACTTGGGTGGACGAACGCAGATCTGGGAAATTCGAATCGAGCACGAGGGCAAACTGGCTTGCCTCAGCCGTATGACCGCCGCAGTTTTGCAAAGGAAATAATGCTCACTCTTCGGATCATGCAAATTTTGCTGCTGGGGTTTTCCCTAGGGATGCTTCCCCTGGCCTTTGCCAATCCGGTCCAACAAGGACCCGTCTTTTTTGACAATCGCAGCCTCCGCACCGTGTATCTCCTTCCGGAAGTAGGGGGAGACCCCGTTGCCGTGCTGCCAGGCGAACGAATTGAGCAGCCCATGGACGCCTGGGCCGATCCCGAGCTCTCGCGGCGAAACCCGCAGCAGTCCGTGTTCAAAGTCGTCGACAATGTTTCTGTGCGCTACGAAGGCGACGGACGCGTCGAAACTTCCGGGGGATCCGCCTTCGAACGCGCGGGGCAGATTCTCAAGGGCGGATGGAAAGATGCCGCCTGGGCCGAGGCCAATCCGTACTTCGGCGATTTTCTGAACCAGGTCCGTAACCGCGACTAATCACCGTCAGAGATCGCGGGCGATTTCATCGCATATCCACGGATTGGCGAAGTTCGCGGTGCCCACCTGCACCACGGTCGCGCCCGCTGCCAGATACTCGCGTACGTCGTGAGCGCACTGGATGCCGCCAATGCCGCACAGAGGAAGCGGCGAGGCCTTCGCGATCTGATCGATCATCCGCAGGGCGATGGGCCGCAGGGCCGGACCCGACATGCCGCCGAAACGTCGCCCAATGGACCACGCCGTCGTGCCATCCGGCTTTATCTTTTCGGGTTCGGGAAATCCGCCGAGCAGGGTGTTGGCCACCGAAAGCGCCTTCGCGCCACCGGCTTCGCAAGCCCGAGCCAGGTCCGCGACCTGCGGGAAAAGCGGCGAGAGTTTCACCATCACGGGCTGGCGACCTGCGGCCTTCGCACACGCCGCAACGAGCGTTTCTAAACCCTTAGGATCGGAACCAAACTCGAGACCGCCTTTTTTGACGTTCGGACAGGAAACGTTGAGCTCGAAACCCGCAAGCCACTGCCCTCGGGCCGCAACCGAACCAGCGCTCGCATAGCTCGCAATCTTGGACACCACTTCGACGTAGCCTTCGAGACTATCGGCAAAGGCATTCACCCAAACCGGCACGCCAAGGTCGCCCTTCTCGTAGCGGGCGGCATACTTCGCGAGGAAAAGATCCAAGCCAGGATTCTGCAAACCAATGGCATTGAGGAGTCCGATGCCCGCACCCACCTCGGCCACGCGCGGTTGCGGAGCTCCGTGCATCGGCAGGGGGCTCACGCCCTTGGTCACGAGTGCGCCCAGCCCCTTCCGCGGGAAAAACCCTCCGTCCAGCGCTTCCACGCCCCATCCGAAGGTGCCCGAGGCCGCCCAAAGAGGACTCGCATATCTGCGCCCTAAAAACTCCACCGCGGACATCAGCCGCCTTCCTTACGGAAACGATAATGATCCGCGATGTCTCCGGAGCGAAACCAGGGACCCTCCAAACAGCAACGCTCGGGGCCGCGGCAGGTCATCACGCTACACGAAAAACAAAGGCCGATGCCGCAAGCCATCTTCTCCTCGAGTCCTAGGTAGAGCGGGAGCTTGGCCAACGTTTCGTGCTTCGCGAACTCAGCACTCAAGGCCTGCAACATCGGCGTGGGTCCGCAAGCTACAGCCGCGGTGAAAGCCTGACCTGCCACTTGAGCCAGAGCTTCGGTCACACGGCCCTGCGAGAGGGTGAGCGAGCGTGGAAGTTTTTTACGGGCCGGCCCCGAAGCTTTTTCTTCCAAACACAAGAGATCGGGGCGCAGGCTTTCGCTGGACGCGAGGACTTTGGCGTCCATATCGCCCAAGCTGCGCTCGCCATGCACCCACACGTCCAGACCTTCGAGCGGCGCGGACTTGCGTGGCGTTGCGGCGAGGCGAGCTGCGGCGCGAGCCCTCACCACGGGGAGGAGGGAAGCTGCACCCACGCCCCCCGAAACAAAGAGCACGCTCGCGCGCGGAGAAACGACTTCCTTAGGCAATCCGCCACCGAGCGGCGCGGTGATCGACAGCTTCATGCCCTTCTCTCCACGACGGAAGAGTTCGTCGGTGCCTCCACCCAGGCGTCGCACCCATACCTCGAGAAGCGAGCCGGTCGAAGTCTTTTGCCAATCAACAATCGCGAAGGGCCGTCCAATGAGGTGCGGCTCCCATCGCAGCATCACGAACTGACCGGGCTCCCACGCACGATAAAAAGGCAACTCAATCTGCAAACGATAGTCGCGACGCGAGGTCGCTACGGGAGCTGCGCGAAGACGCCCCTCCCCCAAAGAAAAACTCCGGGCGCTGTGTACGGGGGAACACGAACTGGCGGGTCGGGCGATCTTTTTCATACCCCTCGTCTTTAGATTCCGCGGGCCTTAGAGCCGTTTCAGATGAACCTGGGCGTCGTCGGAATTCTTGTAATAGTTCTTCCGGACCCCCACAAGACGGAAACCCGCGGTCGCGTAGAGTCGGAGCGCCGCCGCATTTCGGGAGGCCACTTCCAGGCCGATCTGCACGACGCCTACTTCCTCGTTTTGCAGGTGAGCCTCAAACGCCGCCCAAAGTTTACGCCCCTGCCCTTGGCCGCGAGGCTGCACGGCAAGGTTCATCACCCAAGCTTCTTTGTACTGAATACCCTCGCTGGGCTCACCGTCGGACATGGGACCCACCCGGTAGAGCACGAAGCCCTCCGGGGCCACACTCGAAGGCCAAAGAAAGACTCGAGATGCGGGGGACGCGAGCTCCGTGCGAAAATCCGACTCCGACCAGGCAGAGCCGCCCTCAATCTCCACCAAACGGGCGAGGAGAGCGTCGGCGGCGCTCAAGACTCTACGGCCTCGTCCTTGAGGTACTGCACCCGGTAGCGGCTGCGAAGCTGCTTCAACCAGTCGTCTATGGCCTTGCGCACAAGCTCTTCGCGCTTGGGCAAGGTGCCGTCTTTCTGGGGCCGCGCTTCCCCGATGTTGGCCGCAGCTATGCGGGCCGCAAGGATCTTCTCGACCAACACTTTCTGGCCTAAGCGCTCGCGCACTTCGGCCTCGGTGAGTTCCAAGTTGGTCAAAAAGAGTGGGTAGTCTTTGCCTAGCCGCTTCCGAAAAGCCGCCAAAGCCTTCAGGCTCTCCTCTTCCGACACAGCCTCGCGACCCACGAGCCGGTTCTCCTCGAGAATCATGGACTGCGTGATCACGCGCTGGAGCCCCTGAGTGCGCACCGCCACAGGGAGGTCCTTGCCGCGGGCACCCGGCTTGTAGAGCTCGGGTTGTTCAAAGAGCGCGTCGAGATAAACCGATCGATCGGTCACCACGCGGCCGGCCACGCGCGCGAGCACGTCAACCTCGAACAAACGTCCCTCCGCGGACACCGCCACTCCAAAGGCAAGGCATGTCAGCGCGCGACGAATCATCGTTGGCTCACTTCGCGCACAAACGAGCGCGCGGACGTGAAAACTTTCTCAAAACCCTCGCCCTTGAGGGTGCTCGTCCAGAAGGGCCCCTCGGTGGCGGGCTCAATGACATCCTTCCAGGCCGCTTCCACTGCTTCACGATCCTTCACTTTAACTTGATCGGCTTTTGTGAACACGAAAATGTACGGTTCCCCCGACAACCAACGCAAGAGTCCCGCCTCTTCGGCTTCCGGCTTGCGCACAGGGTCCGCGAGCCACACCCACATCAATCCGGTATCACGGCTTTGATCACGAAGCGCATCGGCGAGTTCGTCCCAGGTACGGCGCGTGGCACCGGTGTGCCCCTTGGCGTAACCGAAGCCGGGCAAGTCCACCACTTCCAGACGCGCATTCGGATGCTTTCCCACTTCGATTTCCACGCCGATGAGCCCCCAGGTTTTGCCGGGACGCGAACTGGTGTGAAAAAGCGTGCGCGGGTGCACGAGCGAGTTCAAGAAAGAACTCTTACCCACGTTCGAGCGTCCGAGCACGGCCCAGCGGGCGCGTTTCCCCGGCGGAACTTCGTCCGGACTGAGCACGGTGAAGGTCACTTCGGCGCGTCCAAGCCCCATCAAGCCGCTCCGTAGCTGTGGAGCCCGCTCAGCACGAGATTCACGCCTAGGAAGGCAAAAACCAAAATGACAAAGCCAACGATAGACATGACCGACAGCCAGTTCGGACGCCAACGCAGCAAAAGCTTCCCGTGCAAATAGATGAGGTAGGCGATCCAAGTGATAAACGCCCACGTTTCCTTAGGATCCCAGCCCCAACTACGGCCCCAGGCCGAGTAGGCCCAAACCGCGCCGGTCACCAACAAAAGCGTTTGAAACGGAAACGCAAAGAGCACCAGCTTGTAACTCAATTCATCGAGACGCTCCGCATTGGGCAAGGCCCCGAGAAACTTTTCGAATCGCCGCGCGATGATGAGGTACATCACACAGAAAAATCCCGTCATCATGAGCAGCATCGTCAAATACGGATTCGATTGGAGCGTCAGCGTTTCACTGCCGTGAATAGCGTAGCCAATACCCCCAAAGAGGGCCACCAATCCCAACACGCCGCCGGCAAACAGCCCGAGGCCGAGCGCTTCGACGTCTCCCCCTCGAGCCGCCGCCTCGGCAGCGGTAGTCGGACTCACAAGAGAATCGGCTCCGGGCAACCGCCGACGTTTCGTCCAAAGAACGACCGCCGCACCCAGGAACAGAACCACGCTCGCCCAAAAAGGCACGGTCGCCGCGGAAACCTTTTCCATGCGCGTAATGACGGGACCGTCCTCGTACTCCCGATAAGTGTCCTTGGTGCGAATCTCGGTTCCATCGGGCAACTGCCGAAGGGCGGTCTTGGCCATCGTGAAGTCGCCCGTGGTGTAGGCCTCTCGGCCACCGGCAATAAAGAGGTTCAGAAGCGCGATCATCGCCAGTCCAGAACCGATGCGCGAAAGCGAAACGCCGTTGCGCATGAGGTGCAGGAACGCAAAGCAGCCCGAAAGCGTAAAACCCCCGTAGGCGAGCATGCCGAAGACCACGTGTATCTTGAGCCAGTTCGACTGAAGTGCGGGGATGAGCGGCTCCACAAGCTTGTTGGGCGTCATCACGCTCATCCCCATCAAAATGAGCACGAGCGGCATTGAGATGGCGCCAACCAGCGGCATTTTCCATTTGTATTGCGCGTAAACCTGGAAAACCACGACTCCCCACGCGAAGAAGATCAAAGATTCATAGAGATTCGTCCAAGGCGGGCGACTGATGCCACCAATGTACCACCGCATGCCCAGTCCGGAGGTGTGAAGCAAAAAGCCGATCGCCACGAGTCCCGCGGCGATCCCAGACCAGGTGCGGATCGCCTTACCCGTGCGTGCGATCGACACAATGTAGGCAAAGCACGAAGCGAGATACACAAAGGACGAAATGTTCAAAAAGCGAATAGCGAGGTCGTGCAAGCTCATGCGTTTTCTCCGGAAGGCGCGGGGATCGATCCCGGCGTCGGCTTAAGGAAGTTCTGGAACGTTTGCGCCCAGCGCGCGACTCGTTTCTCAAATCCCATGGGTAAACGGTGGATCGTGGCGGCGAAGTCCACCTGGCCGCGCTCGTAGCGCAGATGATATTTCTTGTGAGTGACGAAGAGCGCGTAGAAGGTGCCAAGCAAGAGTCCCACGCAGCCGAACCAGTAGATCGGAGCACCCGGATCGTTGCCTACCTGAAGGCCCGTAAAGAAAACTTCGCGCACCTCATCCACCACGACGGCGTAGGGGGCATCACGGCGAAAATCGAACTGAGGGAAACGCTGTAAGACCCAGAAGGCCTCGCCCACCGGACGATCGTCTTTGACCTCTTGAAAGAGCACGCCCGGGCCGAGTCCCTGTAGGTTATCCGCCGCCTGAAGTGCCACGAGTTTCACCGGAGACTTGTCCTTGGAGAGCGTCAGGGTATCGGGTGCCGTCACCGCCACACCCAAACGCCCTTCCAGAGAGGCTTGGCGATTCAACGGATCTCTCCGATCGAGCAAACGCAACTTCACCTTGTAATCGCCCATGCGCCCATAGCTTGCCTGATAGAAGGTGAAGTTCTTGTAAGTCATCGGGGTGTTCACACGAATCTCGCCGGATTTCACGAGCTCGCCGTTCTCGTAGAGATTCAACTTGCTCACGAAATCCGCCGGGCGCCCGGGAAAGTCCGGGTAAAACTTCACGTCGAAGCGTTCGGCTTCGACCCGAAAACCAATCAGGCGTTCGTTCAGCAATCCTTCGGGCGTGGGCTCGAGTCCCGAAGCCTTGCCCTCCTTGAAGAGCAGAAAAGTGTCTACGGCCTGGCCTTCCGGAATGTTGGCGGCGCCCTCAAACCCATAGAGAGAGCTCAGGATCGCACCGGCAAAGATCACCAGCAGAGAGGTGTGCACGAGATAGTTGGCGATTCGGCTCCAGCGCCCGGTCTGCCAAAAGACCTGGAAGGAATCCGGACCTTCTTCCACCACCACGGGCTTCGCCAACGGGGAGCGGACGGCCGCGAGCACCGAGCGCAGCGCTTCGTCCTTGCCGACCTGCGTTTGCCAGGTGTGGCGCAAATCGGACGCCTGCTGCAGAAAAGTCTCCCGCGCCCAAGCCACGGGTTTGGCCGAAGCCAGGCGCCACATCTGCGGCCAACGCTGCTCGGAACAGGCGATCAGGTTGATGGCGAGAATCGCAATGAGGCCCACGTACCAGAACGAGTGGTACGAGGTGAAGAGCTGGAAGATTTGCCCAAAGCGCCAAAAGTCGTACTGGTACTGCACGCCGGGATCGACGCTCGAAATGTTGTACTGGAGAATGACCGTACCGGGAATCGAAAGCAGCAGCAGTCCGAAGAAAACAACGAAGGTGATTTTTACGGATGCGAGCGCCACCCAAAGGCGGTCAACCCGCTCCCAAAAGGCGCTTTGGACATTGCCCATGAGTTCCCGTTCCACCACCCCCTCGGAGCGGGGTCAACGCGTGGCCAAAAGACCGAAACTCCTGCTAATCTGTCGGCTATGCGTTACCCGAACCGGTTATCGACCCCTCTCTTTTTTTTCCTCGGTTCGCTCCTCGCCGTCCAAGCCTGCGCCAGCTCTGGATCCAAGCCCAAGCCCGCCCCCTCTCCCTCGAATTCCGTAGCTCTCGGCACGTCTCACGACGACCTTGCCCCGGCTCTGAGAAAGGCTCCGCCCGTGAAAGACGACACCCGCCCCACCCCCGGCAAGGCCACCCACGTGGCCGGCCAGCTCCTCGTGGCTTTTGAGAATTCGGCTGCCGCCGCCAAACGCGCCCCGATTTTCGCCAAGTACCAAGTCAAAGAAGTCGAAAAGGTCGGAGCCTCAGAGCTCTACCTCGTGAAGCTGCCGGACGGTGCGAAACTCGAGGATCTACGGCAGAAGATCTCCGCCGAGCCGGGCGTCCGCTACGCCGAGCCGAACGCAGTCCTGCGCACCTTCCGCAACTGATGACACGGGTCACGTGGCGCCGCTTCTCGGGGGCACACGGAATCCTCTTTCTGATTCTCGCGCTGATCCTCGCGGCATGCTCCGCCCGCAAAGCTCCCTTCGACACCCTCCGCACGCGACTCCCAGGCGATCCGCCGTCACTCGATTGGACAGTGGCCTCCGACTACTTGTCGAAGGAAGTCATCACGGCCCTGCACGAGGGCTTGCTCGAGCAGGATCGCGACGCGAAGATCCGAGGGGCACTCGCCGAATCCTGGGAGATTTCCAAAGACGGGAAAACCTATACCTTCCAACTTCGCCCCGGTCTGCGCTGGAGTGACGGACAGACTTTGACCTCCCAGCATTTCGTAGATGCCTGGGAGCGCTTGCTAAGTCCGAGCACAGCCGCAAGCTACGCCTACTTTCTCTTCGATGTGGTTGGCGCCAGGGACTACGCCGCAGGGAAGTCAAAAGACTTTGCGAAAGTGGGCGTGCGCGCTCTGGATGAGCGCACCTTGGAGGTGCGACTGGAAGCCCCCACGGCCTACTGGATCTACATCCCCTCCTTCTGGGTTACCTTCCCCATTCGCAAGGACCTGATCGCTCGATTCAAGGATCGGTGGACCGAGCCCGGCAATCTGGTGTCAGCGGGCCCCTACGTACTGAAAGCTTGGGAGCACGATTCGCGCGTGCTCCTGGAGCGAAATCCGCTGTACCGCGTTCCGGGTACGGGGGTCCCTAAAATTGAGTATCGCGTGATCAAAGATGACTCGACCGCCGTGACGCTCTTCAGAACCGGTCAGCTCGACATCGTGCGCGACTTGCCACCCGCGCAGTTGACGAGCCTTGCCAAAGAACCCGGATTCACGAGTTTTCCGTACTACCGCGGCTTCTACGTGGGCTTCGGTACAAAGCATCCCCAGGTCTCCGACGTTCGGGCACGTCGCGCGCTGGCCGCGGCCATCGACCGAAACGAGCTTGCGAAAGCCTTGGGCGCCATCGCGATTCCGGCGATCAACTGGGTGCCGGAAGGACTGCTCGGAGCCGACGCAAAACGTGGGGTGGCCTTCGATCCCGGACTCGCCAAAAGACTTTGGGCGGAACTCCCTACCCGCCCCCGGAAGATCGAACTTTGGTACGACCAAAGCGGCCTCAACAAGTTGGCAATGGAGAACGTGCAGAACCAATGGAAGCGGGTGCTCGGACTCGACGTCGAGCTCGTCTCCCAAGAATGGAAGATCTACACTCGCTCCCTCCGCGGACGCCCTCTTGCGGCCTGGCGAATGGGTTGGGGGGCGGACTATCCGGACCCCGACACCTTCCTCGCTCTCTTTACATGCCTGTCGGGAAACAACTTCACTGGACTCTGCTCGGCGACCTACGACGAGGCCATTCGAAGCGGCGGGCGCAGTCTCGATCCTCACACGCGAGCCGAGGCCTACGCAAAGGCCGAGAAGATCTTGCTCGAGGAGCAAGTGGCCATCGTGCCTCTCTTTAGGCAGCGGAACATCCGTCTCGTGTCACCGCGCGTGGGTAACTTCTACGTCAATTTAATGGGAGATTTTCTTTTTCGAGAGTTCGACCTAAGGCCCGCACCCTAGCTAGCGGACGATAAATGTCTGGAACAAGACGTCCGTCACGCGTCCTTGGACGATGCGGTGATTGATCTCGTCCATGATCTTCTTCTTGAGTTTCGCCTTGCCCTCGAAGGTCTTTAGCGAAGAACCCGTTTGCTCGGAAATCAACGATGCCACCGCCGACCGAAGCTCAACCTGGTGAGCCAGCACTTCTTTCTGGGCATCGAGGTTACTCACTTCCAAGCCGATCTCGGCGATGACGTTGGCCGTGTCCTCGGTTCCGGCCCTCGAAGCGCCAAAAATTTCTTCGAGAACCACGAAGCGATAGGGCATTCGCACTTCGACCGCCTCCTTGGCCGAAGCGGCATCCTTCAAAATCGAAGCAAGGCCGCGGCTCCCTTCGATCTCGGGATCGACAAGATCGTGACCGTCTTCGGGAACGCCATCCTGGCGCTGAACAATCGAGCGCGGAATATCTTTGTAGAGACCCAGTGGATCGAGTTCCTTGGCCTCGTGTCCGTGCTCGCCCTCTTCGTCCGATGCGACTTCCGCTCCGTCCACCACGACAACCTCGTGATCTCCCTGGCCTGAGTCTTTCGCGTGCGCATCCGCAACCTCGGAGTGTGAGGCCTGAGAGTGTTGCTTCCACAGCCAGTAGCTGGCACCGCCAAGAATGGCCACGACCACGGCAGAAAACACCGCCAAGGTGCGGAGTAAAAAGAGATTGGGGCGAGGGAGCTTCGGCGCAGGAGTGGCTTCCGCCGGGGTTGTCTGCGGAGCACCAGGGACCGGAGGAGACGCGGAGTCGGCACCGGCCATGACCGTGCCCGGAGTCGCCGACGCCGCATTGTGTGCTGCGGCGTCATGCGGTGTCGCACTCGCTTCGGCGGTCTTCTTGCGGGGGATAAGCCCCTTCAATCGGTCCATGAGAGACATCGCCTTCTTATCGGCAAATCGAGGATCTTCCCTGAGTGCCTGTTATCCGCCAGTGATTCGGTCGCCCTGTAATTCGCCAGTGAATTTGTCGCCCCCTGCTAAGTTCTAAGTCTTTGAACTGCATAGTGCGGTGAGGAGGATCTTGGGACCAACGGAGGGGCTGT
>Ga0247843_1000426_pt1 | contig 100620 bp, 102 predicted proteins | sample LaCruzMarch2017__FD_192420 | JGI IMG/M metagenome (GOLD analysis project Ga0247843, IMG submission 192420) | Freshwater microbial communities from meromictic Lake La Cruz, Castile-La Mancha, Spain - LaCruzMarch2017_8m | ecosystem: Environmental > Aquatic > Freshwater > Lake | place: Spain...
CTTATCATTTTTGGACCCTTCTGGCTCCAAAGGAAAAATCACGGCTCGAAAATTCAACAGCTTAGGCTGCCAATATGTATCTTATTTCCAGCTCAACAGTGTGTCGATCGAGCGCGGACGGGACATTATAGAATCACTTGATACGAAGGCTGTTCTGCTTAATGTAGATCTAAAGGTAGCAAAGTTTCTTGCGAGTGTTCCCTTCGTGGGAGCAATGATGATCGACCAACCTATTGTTGGTATTACTCCGGTTCAATAAAAAGTCCCATAGTATGGATGTATCCGTAATTTATCATAAATTGTAAATCATGATTTGTGATAAGCATAACAATTCAGGTACTTATGAGTTAAGGAAAAATTAAGAGGCATCTGAGTTTAAATGAACATTCGAAGCTATATTTAGAAAACAAACTCATTGCCTCATTAAACTGCAAACAGTCCAAATAATTTAAAAAACTCTGTCACACTTTTAAAAAAATATTAACACCAAAGGGAAAAAAATATGATCAAGCATACACCCCAAATATCACCACTTCTGAAGACAACATTTTGCGAGAGGATTTTTATGAAAAAAGAAGTCAGAAATGTTTTACGAGCTTTTGCCATATTTACGCTATTTCTAGGTTTGAGTTCAGCTCAAGCTATGGGCTCTAAACTCCCCTGTGGAGCTCGCGAAGGCCTAAGCGTTGCAGAACGCGTAAGGGACTGTGATGCGGGACCAAAGAAACTAAGTACGGGACAAACATTCTCCTTGGCTGCACAATTTTTAGGTCAAGACGGAAAGGGCTCTGAATTTTTAAGAGATGATTGGTCTGGACTTGTTTGGAGTCCAGAAGCTTCTAATAAACATATGAAATGGGAAGAGGCTATGAAATACTGTGCAAGTCTTACGGATCTCGACTTGAAGTGGCGTTTGCCCACGAAAACTGAATTCTTGAAGGCCGGAGATAAAGACAACAAAGTAGATAAGTATGGCGCCTGGAATAGTCAACCTCTCATTGAAGCGTTGAATATGACTGAAACATACAAAGAGTATTGGACTTCTTCGCCCTACGTTCTTATCGTGAGAGTCTTCAACGGTAGCTATAGCAGTGACATCTACTCCCCCCAGCTATTCGTCGCTAGTCGGGTCCGCTGCGTGGGGCGCTAGGCTTGGGATTTTTTAGCATTTAGTCTTCAACTATTGGCCCTGCGATAGCAGGGCTTCTTGTCGATGGTGGATTATATGGAATGGGAGTAAAGACAACTCCATCAAACTAAATGGGCAGCATTCGTAAAATTGATTCCGCCGGGTGTGTAGCTAGATTTCTGTCCATTCTTTTTTGCGACGATGATATCGTGTTCTCGGTCACCTGGAGTTATATTGATGATCTTTGCAATTCTACAGTTGAAAATCTGGAGCCAAGGATCGGGAAGCGATGCGACCCTTGGGCCCTATCTTAGGCACTGCAAAAAATCACTTGACCATCTATTACACTATACGGTATAAAGGTATTCACCACCTATGATTTCATCTCTTGGAAATAAAACAGCAAAAGAAATCTGGGAGAATAATGAATCAAAGGGCTTACCTCGTGAACATTGGTTACGAGCCAAAGCACTTATGACTATTATGTATAACACTGATTTGATGGGTGATTTAAAGATTCAGGGACAGCCACCTGACATTAGACTTCATAAGTTAAAGGGAGATCTAAAAAATTATTGGAGTGTCACCTTCGCACTTCCATGGTGCATCATTTTTAAATTTGAAGATGGAAGTTTTTCAGACGTTAAGATTGTTAACTGCCATAAGGGGTAAATTTATATGAAACAAATAGCAAATCCCAACCCTCTTCACCCTGGAACCGTTCTTGAAGAAGTTTACATGAGTCAAATGGGACTTAATCAAACTGCACTTGCCCAAAAACTTAAATGCTCACCTCGAAAAATTAACGAAATCGTTAACGGAAAACGCGCGATCTCACCTGAATTTGCAATCACTCTTGAAAAAGTTATCGGGACTTCGGCCGCTATGTGGGTACGAATGCAAGCTGAATACGATCTATCGGTTGCTAGAAAAAATGCTGCTTAGGCGGGAGTGACTTATAGAGTCAGGGTACGCGTGTCCCTCTGCAAATTCCCCTAAAAGTCCCGCGTGATCGCCCTACTTACCCTCATTTTGGACTTCATTCGGATAAGTTTTTTGCTGATGACTCTAAAAGGGAATTCAAAGCTCATGGCCGAAACGCTTTTGATACGGCAACAACTTTTACTCGTTAAACGTAAACGCCATCGCGCGCCAAATCTCACAACTCTTGACCGGATCGTCTTCGCCGTGACTTCGATTTTTATCATTTCCTCGCGCCTTCCAAAGCTATCGATCGTTGTTGCGCATTCCACGATTTTAAGGTTCCACAAGGCGCTCATTGAACGAAAATATTCCCTACTCTTTTCCAATAAAAACGGAAAGCCAGGCCCCAAAAGGTCCAAGCCCTGAACTCATAAAACTTGTTGTCGAAATAAAACAGAACAATCCAAAGTATGGTTGCATTCGAATCGCCCTACTCGTCTCGCAGATCACAGATTTTCAAGTTGATGAATTCTTAGTTCGAAGAATTCTAAGAAAATATTATCGCTTTCCAGTGGGTGACGGTCCGTCGTGGTTAAGCTTGATTGGCACTGCCAAAAATATTCTTTGGTCGATGGATTTATTTAGATGTGAATCCATCATTCTAAAATCCCACTGGGTGATGGTCGTCATGGATCAATTCACGAGAAGAACTATAGGAATCGCAGTGCATTCGGGCAGTCTCGATGGACCTACAATTTGTAGAATGTTTAGTGAAATTCATCACGCTAAGAAATTACCAAAACATTTGAGCTCAGATAACGATCCACTTTTTCAATATTTTCTCTGGCGAGCTCGTCTTCGGATCCATGAGATCTCCGAAATAAAATCAGTGCCCGAAACACCCAGGTCCCATCCATATATTGAGCGACTTATTGGCACGATCCGACGCGAATACTTAGATGCGCAACTCTTTTGGAATGAGCGGGACCTTAGTCGGCGCTTGCAAACTTTTGCTGAGTATTACAATGAAGCTCGCGTGCATTATTCGCTTGATGGCCAGACTCCCGGTCAAAAAAGTGGGAATGAAGGCCTTCATAAGATCAATTTGAAAAACTATCGTTGAAAAACTATCGTTGGAAAACTCATTGCGCTGGTAAGTTTTCAATTCCAATAGCGGCCTAATTAGGAATTTGCAGAGCCACAGGATTGGTGGATCACTTTTGCGCGTAACTTACGCGAGTCTACGTCCCATTTCGCTTTGAAGTGTCCCAAAAATGTCCCATTTTTTGGCCAACCGAAAGCGACCTAGGGGAGACGCACCCGAGTCGCGTCAAAACGCTCGTCCGCGTTTTGTTCGCAGCGCTTTGCGCTGCCCGCGGTGCGTGGTGGAGTTTGCTGCATCTGAACCATTTCAGACACATAACTCATACCCTAGCTTAATAGAGCCAACGACAGTAATGCTGAGAAATATCAGACTAAGAAAACCCAGCGGCGGATTCACCACTCGGTTTGCCAATTTTCTCATGCGACACCTCCAGTGTGATTGCCGATCAGATCGTCCACTGGCAAAACATCTAGCTTGTCAGTGACGCCCCTCTCATCAACCCCAGCCAGGCGAATATAGATCTGAAAGGTCTTCAGATCTCTCCATCCACCAATCTTCATGACTTTGGCAGGCTCAGCGCCTGCGGCCAAAAGATGGGTAGCGAAGCACGCCCGAAGCGTATGAAAAACTGCCGGAGACTCGATTCCAATTACCTTCAAAAAATCTTGAAGGACCTTGGCCGCGTATCCTTCTTCCCAACCAGCCAGGCGGGGAAGAACAAAATCAGTATCACCAGTTTGCGTCCTCAACTCCTCAATCACCTGCATTAGGCTTGGGGAGATCGGTACGCTTCGCCAGTAACCCGACTTCGTGCTCTTTTCACTTTTCCTGCGTCGGCTGTAAGACTTGAACACGCGGATAATTCCGTTGGTCAAGTTAATAGCCGACCAGTTAAGGGCGTACAGCTCTCCGCTTCTCATTCCCGAGAGGAGAGCAAAAGCCCAGATCGCAAACCAAGGATGCTCCTTCCGCTTCGCCTCTGAAAGAAGTTTACGAACTTCATCCAGAGTAAGAATCGGAGGGATCTTCTCACCGTCTTCGTCTTCGAGCACAAGCCCATATACGGGACTGTGCGCGACGCCCTTGACGATCTTTTCTTCAATTGCCCAATCAAAAATAATATTGATTGAACCCTTGATACGTCTTTGGAGGGACACGCTTGCACCATTTGATTCGGCAAAACGTAATACTTCTCTTCCATCACCCTTAGTCAATTCAGATGCAGGCTTGTTCCACCAAGACTGGCAAAACCGATGCACGCGATTGACATGATCCTGAATCGTTTCAGGATCAACTTTTTTTCCTACGCTCTGGAATCTCGCCGCAATCTCCCATCGGTTTACAATCTCTCCGAATGGAAGTCCGCGACCTTCCTTGAACGCTACTTTTTGAGTAAGTTTTGCGATCCAAAACTTTTCTGCTTTGATTGCTGCTTTCTCTGCCTCACTCGGATTGTCGCCAACCCGAAAGAGGAGATTTTTTTGAATACGAATCGTTTTATTTTCGACACCGTATTGTTGGACATACATTCGATAGAACTTTTGTCCGCTAATTTCGACAAGTCTTATTGACATGGAACACCTCCTATAATTTGAGATGTTTCCAGCAACTCATCGAGTTCGATCTTCTTGAAGTACAGCCTCCGTCGAAACTTCCTTGCTCTGAGATGGCCTCGATGGACCATGACTCTCAAAGCGTTTGCTGTCTTCCGAAGATACTTTGCAGCTTCTTCAGTCGTTAACCATATTAAGTTGTCAAAGAACGGAATTTCTAAATCAACCATATCACTCCTAGCATTTTCTTCAATGGTTTTTGGGTCGAAATTTTTGAATTTTCATAGGAATATCAAGCATTTTTCGACGCATGGTCACTCGAAAATTTAGGAGCATTTTCGGAAGCAGTTTCGCCGTTGAGCCGCTTGCCCAGATAGGCGTCTTTCGAGATATGCCCGTGCTTCGCAATATAAGCCCTGTAATCGCGCTCAAAACGATCTGCATTCGAGAGCGAAGCATCTTGAAGCTCTTGAATGTGCCGAGCTTCCAGGAGGCTCAAAGAAAGCGCTAAAATGTCTTCCGCACGGATGCGTCTTCCGAAGTCCTTCTTGTTTGCTTTTGCGACCTCTTGAAGGATCTTTTTGCGCGTCTCTACGCGCACACGAATAGGCGCAGTAGCGCTCGCCTTTGCTTTGGGTTTCGATTTCTTTTCTACATTAGTATTGGTTTCCATTTGGATCTCCCGTTTGGGTCGGTCCGCCTCTCCTCAAGAGGTAGGATGCAACCAAGTTTTTCAAACGCCGCGAGCCCTAAGCTCGTAGGCTACTTTCTAAAGTCCGAGTCCGTGATCGCGTCCTTCCTTCGAGAGCGCTTGCTCAATGGGAACTGCCTTTACTGAAATTCCGAAAGGGGCAAATTTAGCTTTGAGCACATTGAAAAAATCCAATTCGCCTTGAGTCAGACTCCGATGCGCAGGTGTCGCTATCTGTAGCTCTTTGACGTGCGAATTTTCCTTTAGGAACGAATCAACGATTTTCTGATTTGGCTCCATCAGAGCCAGGATTCCTTCGCGCCTATGGCGCGGCTGAAGTGCGTGTTCACCCTGCTTTCGGAGAAACGAAAACGGGTCGAGAAACAGCACTGTGCGGCTTCCGCTTCCGCGACTAGCAAAGAAGGGCTTTGTGAATTCGCCTCGTTTACGCTTGGCGAATTTTCCGTCCGCTTCTTGTGTAAACTCAAGTACGCCGTCTTTCTCTTCTTTCCCTAAGAAGTGAACCGCGCCCTCCTTGGAAACATAGGATCGGTTATTGCGAAGAAGAGACTTCGCGCCCTTTGGGTCTGCTCCATTTGACTTAAGGACTTCGGATAACTTCGCAATCGCTCCGCGTCCTTCCATCCTGTGCGTATTCGGCACAGTGAATGGAGTCATAATGTGTTTTACTTCCCCGAATTCCTTTTCAAGAAGAAGGAGTCCAGGATTGTTGTTAATCTTTGAGATTGCTTGAATGTAGGTGGACTTGTGATGAGCAGCTACGAAGTCAATGAGTGAGCCTTCTTGTTTGTTCTTCGTGTTCCTCCAGGCATCGCCCTTGACTAGAACGTGCTCACGTTTTGCAAGCTTGTGCCACCCGTCACCAGCATCAATTAGCCCGATCTTATTTGTATTGCAGTATTCAAGGATGTTGCCACTTCTGGCCTTCCGAAGCTCTTCAAATGGCAAGTATCCGTGAGCGTTCTTGAGCTCGGGCAACTCCTTAAACGGATCGGCCCCTCTAGCAACTTTCGTATATGCCGAATAGTCCTTATTCTTCGAGGGAGCCTGATGCGCTTGATAGAACTTTCCTGCTGCAAGATCCGATGGAATTTGTGATCGTGCCCCTGGGTTCTTCGCAAACTTCTCATCGTTTGCTTTGAACTGTGCCTCAAGGCTGGGCTTGTGATAATTCTCGCCCAGCTTGTCGCCGCGCTTCGGCCGAGGTTTACCAGGATAGAAGTAAGAAATGTTCTTATCTTCAATCCGAACACCGATACCCAGCAGATTCAAATAGCCACGGTACTCATCATAGGAAGTGGCATTCTCTCTTGCGACATTTGCCTTCTGCATGATGTCGTGGATGTATGAATGAGCGCCACGCGCTTCCATCATCCGCTTCGCTTTTTCTGGAAACTTGTAGCGACGCGTTTTTGGATCTCGTTCGATCACACTGAGTCCGCGCTGTTTACAGAGTGCATCGTTTTTATCCGCTAGGGCGTGCCAGTGGATGTACTTTCTTTGAATGCGGCTTCCATCCATCATGCCTATGGTATTCACAACGATATGGTTATGAAAGTTGTCCGTATCGGTATGCGTGACAACTAGAAACTGGTGATCCTTCCAGCGCTCTCCAACAAGCTCCATTCCCATCTTGTTGACCTCCTCGGGAGTCAACTTCTGGCTATCTTGCTTATTGAAACTTTGAATAACGTGGATGCATTGCCAGCCACCATCGAAATTGTAGGCATCGCGAGTCGCTTTGAACTGAGAGATCGCTTCGTCTTTCTCGGGTGAAACCAGATTCGCGTCTGCGGGGTCTTCTGGCTTCTTGTCCTTGTAGACGTAGTTGATCGTCCTGGCGGCGCTCATTCGATATAGGACTTTTACAATTGCGATATGGCCTCCTGCTCACTTCACCACGGCGGCATACTTAAATTTCTGAGTCATAAAGGACATAAGTCCGTCGAGGCTTTGCCTCATTCCTCTGATGTCATCATTGAATCCTTCGCAAATGCCTTGGTTCATTGCTCGCGCCACTTGGTTGATGTTGTTGCCGATGCGACCGAGTTGACCCAGGATCGTGTGAAGATCCTCCTTCTTCATAAGCACTGCGACTCTTTTTTTATGACTGAAGTACACTCGCTTCAGTAGGTCAGGCAGAGTTTCACCAGTCGTTTTCGCCTCGGTCGCGATAGTCCTGTACTCCTCGGGACTCATCCGAATGTAGATTGCCGGACGCGCCGGAATCTCGCTTGCATCTATGATGACCGGATCACCTGCGATTTCGATATTTGCTTCACTTTCATTCATGCTCTTTGATCTCCTTTTTTGATGCCTTGATTACTTTCCAGGTTTGAAAATCATGAGAAGCGTTTGGACAATGAAGCTGATCCATCCTTTTGCTTCCTCGCCGGATGCAACCCGCTCCGCTGTCGCATCCTCAAGATTCGTAGTCGCCTCTTCGAGTGCGCCCACTTGCTTCATCGTTTCGTCTCCAAAATTTACAGTTGATTCGGTTTCCTTACTCATTCTCGATTCTCCCTTTGTTTATTTTGAAAGCGACTTATCCATCGCTTCGTTTGATTTCTTCAGAGCTTCAATGGCGGCGTTGAGTCTCACTTCCGCAACCGCGAGAGTAGCGTCTGCATTTATTCGTTTTGCAACTTCCGGTACGGCTCTTTCGCTCTTGAGAGCGTCGAGCAGCGCACTCTGGCGCGTGAGTACATTGCGAGCCTTTTCGCGCTCTAGCGCACTTGAGGCACAGCCTTGGAGCAGCGAAGCTGAGAGAAGAAGCGAAGCGAAAGTAAATGAAGTGGTAGATCTGACAGAGTTAAGTTGATGCAATCGAGACTTGTGGTTTGGCATTTGTTTTTCCTTTCTTTTGATACATTTTTTTAGATTCATAGGGCTTTTGGAACGTGGTTGGGCAAGCATGGAGCCCGCTAGCGGTTCTCCGGCAAAGCCTTTGGTGGCTACGCCCCCAATCCCCCATTGGGCGGACCTTCGGTCCGCCCAGAAGACATAAGACACGCGCCCCAAAGAGGCGCGAGCAACAGAAAAGACAGAAGGAACTAGGACCAAAAAAAGAGAGTTCATACAGCGGCACCTCCAAGTGCTTTCTTGCCAGCGGACAAAGCGGTTCCTCCTTTTGACTGAGCTTCACTGATAAATTCGGGAGAAGATTCTCCTTCTCCATCAGTCAGGAGGGGCTTCATGAAGAAGAGAACCGATCCTGTGAAGAGCGTGCCGAGTAGAATCTGGAGCCAAGCGTAGACCTCAAACAAGTGATAGATCCGGTCGCCGACAACCTGGGAGGCGTAGATTGAAATGCCGTCATTGAAGCGCGCAAGGCTTGACATCATGTCGGCTGAGAGGGCGATGCCGCTCATGATGTGGTACAAAAGCGTCCATATTGGAGTCCAAAGTAGGACTGAAAAATAGATCATGTACCAGCTCACCAGGACCTTCCAATGACCGGCGACGACAAAGAAAATCAGCCACGGAAAGACCGCAATCAGCGCCATTTTAATGAAGCCCGCCAGGTGCGGAGCTCGGGCTAAGTTTTCGCTAAACTCCTGGCTTCTTTTTGCGGCAAGCGATGCTCCCTGAAGGCTCTTTCCGCCGAAGAAGCCTAAGAATCCGTCCCACGAAAAAAACCGATTTAGGTACTGGAAGAAGCGTCCGCCTGTAGTCGGAAGGATCGCGCCTTCTTGAATTCCTAGGGGACCTTCGTGACTCTCGACAAACTTGTTAGCGAGAATGCTCGAAGCAAAGAAGTTCTTATATTCTTCAAGCGACATGATGTCGGTCCCCATGTAGGCGGAGATCGGTAGATCGCTGTAGGTGATCTTGGATTTCGCATAGTCATCCAAGCGGCCGGTCATTTCCTTTTTCACGTCAAGGCAGGTAAGCGGTGTTTTATCACTCGTCTCAATCACCATTTCCCTAAGCTCATGGTCCATGCGGTCGCTTACGCTAAAAAAACCTTCCATCGAACCAGGCACCTCGACTGACTTTGGCAGGGCCGCAATTCGGTCAAAGCATTCTTCCGAATAGAAACTAATGATCTGCTTTAGAGAGGGATCTTCGATAGAAGCCGAGCCCGCATACATGATGGCTTTGAAGAAAAAGTTTGGAGCTTCGAGTTGCGAGTTCGTCGTCATGAACAGCTTATCAATTACCCGACTAATTAAGGCAGACACTTCTTCAGCCGAGCGGCTTAAGACATCAAATACGAAGCTCACTTTGTAATCAGGAGAGACGCCACGGACCTGACCGTGGATGTAGGGGTTCTGATGCCAGGACTCGCCGTTGAAGCGCCTCACGCTCGTTGTAGAGCCCACCTTAAGGAGTGCCGTACCCAGGAAGAGGCACGCGATGATCTTCGCGTATTGGGAAAGCGGGACCGTTTTGCGACGAACCAAAGTTCCAGGCAGGTAACGTGAAAAGAAGTGCATCGTAGTCAGGAAGAACGTGACCCCGAAAGCCAGGATCAGCACTCCTAAGAAAACCTTCTGGCTTGTAATGACCTCAATGAACCTCGCGTGAAGAGCAAGACCCAGGTACTGATACATGGCCTCATAAGCAGTATTGGAAAACATGGATTACCTCCTTCCCTGACACATGACGCCATCAGCGCAATCCAAGAAGACTGATTCCGTATGCCGATTGTTTCTGCGACTCGCATCGAGATTCAAATCGTCGCGAACCATCTCGCTTTGGTATCTGGCACCGTCATGATTGACCTGCGAGAGAACCTGATTGAGGGGGACGTTTCTTTCCTTCTGAAGGGAAAGTGTCATCTCGATGGACTCCTTCAGAGTCTTCCGCTTCTGCTCGATCTCGGCTTTTCTGTTGGGCGGAAGGTTGGGGTTCTGGGCCAGCGTCGAGAGCATGTCGAGTGACTTACTTACGTCATTAGAAAAGAGCGTCATCGAGAGCGCTTCGGAAATCTTACGACAAGAAATCTCGCGCTGCCGAGGCGGCATCGCCTGGAGAGCGCGAATGGTCTGGCGATCAATCAGCGGGTACTCATACCCTGGAGAGAGATCCGTCAGATCCGTGTTCGAGATCACGCGCTCAGAGCTTGCACCTTGGCCCGCATCCGATAGCCGCACCATCATCGTCGTGCATAGCTTCTCGTAGGTCGTCTTCTCTATTCCCTGGAGATAGTTCCTGGGCGAAAGCGCACTTTGCCTCGGGCCGTATTCAACGCTGATGTTTCCACGGCTAAGAACTGTATCTCCGACCATCGACTTTACGAGTTCCAAGGAACTTTTCTGATCGTCACCGTCAAGTCCTGCCCATTTCGCAGAGGAGTCAATCAGCTTATTTGACTCGACCTTCTCGCCGTTTTTCTTTCCTGCCCAGTTGGTAAGATTCGAGTCCCAAAGCCGATTACCCTGGCACTGTTGCATTGCGCTCTCGATGTCCCCACCATTTCGCTCAATGGCTTGCCTCACGCAGCCTTGGCGCTCCTGGTAGAAGTCCTCCACGCGATTATCAACGTACTTATCGACGATGGAACACTGGTCGAGTCGCATCTGCGAGAGCATATTTGCGTTGACCTGGCTGTGTTTCAAAATTGCACACCATGTCGGCGAGAAATAGCAGGTAAGGAGCATGGGACTTGCCGCTAGAATGTCTTTTCCCATATCGCCAAAGTATTTCGCATCAAGCACGTTTTTAAGCGACGCTCTGAGCGTGCTCTTGAAATCCATCCGACCGCAATCCGATCCAATACCAACGGAAGCTCCAAGATCAACAATGCGATAGTTATCAAAAACTGGATCGCGGTGCTGATCTTGGGAGCGAAGAAGGTAGTCGTTAGGACTCAGTCTTGTGGAGTGAGAGTAATTGGCCGCACTCGCAACTTGCGCCATGAGAACTGCAAAAATGAAAATGATTTTGTTCATTGGGAACCCTCCTTGAAACTTCATTTGGATTCACCTGAAGATGATGATGCCTCCAAAAGCGCCTCGGGCGGTGGTGGTGGCGGTAAGTCTTCCGTGTCCTCGATGATTTCCTCAATCGGGGTAATGCTCGACTCGGGAGAAATCACCAGATCCTCGCCTGACTCGTAAAGAGCACCGGTCATTGTCTCTTCCTTGAGGGAGCGCTTCTCTAATAGAGGACGACCGTCACCCAGTGCTTCATACTGAAGTTTTTCGATCTGAATCGTGTTCAGCTGATCTTCCTTAATTTCGGTGTACTCAGGACTCTCGACGAGATTCAAAGGAGGAAGAGGCGCACTTGCGACCGCCTCCGCGTCGGCTTTCACCTCATCAGCAAAACCAAGCTTCAAAGCGCAAAGAGTGATGCAAATAAAAACAAAAAATTTAGACGTGAACTTCCTCCTTCGCCTGGGGCTTGGGCTCTTCCGCAAGCTCCACCCCGAGCGGATAAGTCGTTGCAAGATGTTCAAGTGCTTGCCACTTGTGATCCTTAAACGCTTTAATCGCGCGACTGGCTTCTCTAGCGTCCTTGGAATTTGTCGGAGCAAGCCATCTGTCATATGGCGTTTGAAAATACTTGAACGCGCCCTGCCTGGATTTTTTCTTGTTCATGTAGAAGATTTCAGCGTGGCTTCCTTTCTTCGTGCGAAGTGATTTCACGATCTGGGAGCTTGCCTCATCAAGAAGACTGGAGTTTTTTGTGAGGTAGTCCACATTGTCGCCACTCATCTGAAGAAAAATGAAGTTGTCGGCAACGCTCCACATGGCTTTCCCAGCATCGAGCTCAAAATAATTTTGAGGACGAGGCGTGAGCGAAATCAGCCAATAGCCAAGCTTTCGGAAGGTCTCGGCGGCATCGAGGATAAATTTGCTTGCAGTGGGATTGTCCCGTCCAAGCATTCCGAGTTCTTCAAGAACGATGAATCCCGTGCGGCCCTGATTCTCCGGCAGTTTAATCTTCTGCCGAATCTCCTCGACCACGGCCATCGTCATAAGAGCTTGAAGCGTCGAGTCCCCATCAAGCGCATCGAGATCGTAAATGTAGAAAGACTTAAGCTTTGATCGCTTTTTTCCGGTGATCGGATTCTGGAAATACTTTGCGTAGATTCCCTCTCCGTAAAACGGCATAAGCTGGGCAGTAAGCGCTTCGATCTGCGAGCCAAGAGTTTCAAATGACTTATCGGCCGTAAGAGCCGCAAGCTCTGCTATGAAATCTTCTACCGAAAGTTCAACCTCCTGATTTCCGCTTCCCTGTTTCAGGAGTGATCCTTCAACATAGGCGAGTCCGGCTTGCTGGCATTTCTTCTCGTAAGCGAGCCTAAGCGCCTTTGTGATCGCAGATTGATGTGTGCTGTCGATGACGAATGCCGGAGAAGTGAGCTTTATCCCTGCAACAAAAAGCTGCGTAAGAAACGCGACCTTTTCCTCATCAAAGATTCCTCGAAACGGGGAGAACGGCATTTCTCTGTTTCCACCGAATACCGTCAGGTCGCCCTCAAAGTATTCGGAAGCCATAACGTAGCTCGACTTCTTGTCGATTACGAAAACAAGCGGCTCAGGCACCATCCGCTTAGATGCCTGAATGCAGTCGATGATGAATGCACTCTTTCCGCTTCCAGAATCAGCAAGTACAACCGTGTGATTTGAGGTTTCATTTTCAAGTAAATTAAACGAGACAAGATTATTCTCCCTAGAAAGATAGACTTGTAGAGGATTTTTGAGTCCTCGGAATGAATCGAAAACAGGAATGAACTTCGTCGCATCGGAGCGAAGCACCCTGATGAATCTTTGCGCCGAATGATCCGAGCGTGGCATGTAGTTGAGTGGAAGCGAGTTGAGGCAAAGCCCAAGGCCGATGTCTTCCTCAACAATCGTTTCGCATTCAAGGTCGTTGTGAAATACATTCACGACCTGACGAATCCTCGACTCTAAGATCTCGTCGCTTTCGGCCTCAAGAATCACGTTGAACGTCAGATGCAAACAGCGGTCGTCGCGCGCAAGGCGATCTTGCACTTCAAGAACTTCTTCTCGTTGGCGCTTCGCCTTGGCCGATGGAGTATTCTGGAGAAAAAATTCCTTCAGATCAAAAAACGTCTTCGTCTGTGCCTTAGTGGGGAATTTGAAATTGAGCGAGAGTTTGAATGGAAATGGCAGATTCAGAAAATAGGCCATCCCACCTGGATATGCATACTGAGGACTGGTCTTCAGGCTCAAGGTTTTGGTCCTGATTCCCTCGCGAGTCATACCTGCGTAATCAAGTGTTGGATGTGTGTAGAGAATTTGCGAGGACAGTGACAGGTTAGGATTGAACTCAGCAAAACTCCGCATGTAGTAGGTCTTCGGATTAAAAAACTTGCGCAAGAAATCCAACAGTTCGGAAGCACCAAGACGCGTGAGCTTCACGCTGGAGTTATGCTCAAAGTTGGCAAGGATTTGCGTAAAGTTTCTCATCTCTTGAACAAAGCCCTTGAGCTCATCGAAGAGTGTCCCTTCGCCGCGACGAAGAAGCGCCTTACTCAGTGCGCTTTGTGAAACATCTGGAAAATATCTGAGCGAAACAAAGCAGCGGCGCTGCATGGGAGCTAATGGCTCATCTTTGTTGCAGGCTTCTCTGATTTTATTGAGCCGTTCAAGAAACAGCGTCTTCGATACCGAATGAGCATCGGGGTACTTCGATGCAATCTCACTAAAGCGCGCATCTCGCTTGGAGATATAGCTTTGATCAAAATGGATTTGGAGCACGCAGTTGCTTGGCAAATTGAGCCAGGACTTGAGCGAATCGACGACTGATACCACTTGCTCTGGTGTCATCGGCTCGTGCTCAAGGAGCGTAGCCTCAAAGACGGCACCGAGAGAGCCGTCCTTGTTTCTAAAAAGTTTATCTTCTTCGATGTATTCCTCATACGGAAGAAGCTCGCCTAGGGACTCTGGGCGCTCGAAGAGTGACTTTACAAAAATGTCACTCTTGCCCAGAGCTTGAGAAATTGGTTTTGCAAGGGCTGAAATATTGAGTTCTTTCAATTTACACCTTTTCTTTCTTTGGTTTGAGGCGACTTGCGCCCTGCCGAAATGGAGTTGCTGGAAGTCAGGATGCTCATTTCTTAGGCACCAGTTTCTTTCCTGACTTCGGCGGTGATGAATTCGTAATGTCGATCACAGCGGGGGCCTTTGGCATTCGCGCTAGGCGCTTTACAACCCACTCATCTCGCTCCACCACAATCGAAACCCAGCCACCCCAAAAATAGAAATCGGGATTCAGCGTAGGTTGTGGATGAAGAAACGCAGAGGCGACTTTTGCTCGACTGCGAATAGGTGTCGGAGAGTTTTTGAATCCATCAAGGCCAGCTTCTCTAAGAGCGAGATCAGGCCCTGGACCCACATCATATTCGGCTCGCTCATTGAGCATCCGGTCACTCGCTGCGCGATTCATGGCGCAACCTGCGAGACCGCTACTCGCCAGCGCGACTAAAGTAAGTAAATACACCTTCATTTTGTCCTCCATTCATATTTTTTCTGAAGTAGTCATTCGGAAGCTTGACCGTCTCCTGCATCACGATCCAGACGTTCTGACCTGAGCCGACATTGATCGTAGGAAGAAGATTCTGCGCCTGCTTCAAGTACCATTGAGTGACAAGACCTGCGGCGTTCGAAGCTCCACCGGCTGCAATGCCGGTCATCTGATCGCCCGTGAACGTAGACTGAGAGCCACCAAGCGGAGTTGTCGTTTGCGTAGTCTGGGCCTGACCGAGTGCTTTACCCACGCCTTCAACAACACTGGATAGAAATGCCATCGTTGCTACGCGGTCTTGCTTTGAGTTGACAGATCCCATCACGGCAAAGCTGTTGTCTTTGTCGTCGGCAATGAATCCATTCACGTCACGCTCGAACATCTTTCCTTCTCGCGATACGCACGAGAGCTTGGATGCCTGCATTTGTACACGCTCAGTTGAAAGATCCCCTTGTGACTTTGCGATCATGAAGCAACCCGAAAGATCGAGTTTCTTCTTGTTGGGTACGATGTATGCAAAATCGAGCTGAAGAAGCACGGGATAGGTTCGCCCTTCGGGAGCTTCAACACCCGTCATGAGCTTTGCCTTGACGTAGCTACCTGGAGGAATGACAACGCCCGTGCTTTTCTCGGAGATCTGATCCTTCACCGGAAATGAAATGATGGCTTTGCCATCACTCCCACCGCCACGCGGGCTGCGCCTACGATAGGTGGAATCACTACCTCCGTAATTAGAGACATCAAAGGCTTCAGGTGCCGCTCCTAAACGAATTACCTGAGAAGATCCTGGATCGGCATTTCCCAGCGAAGTTGCTTGAGCCTCGGGTGCTCCCGAAACGGTGGTAGATACGCCCGCTTGTGCGGGATCGGTAGGAGCTGGAGAGGCTTGTGCAGCTTTCTGCTTTTCAAGCTCTTCTACTTTGGCTCTGAGGGCTTCGGTCGATTCCTTGAGACTTGTCTGAGTCGCAAGCAAGTCTCGCACTGTCTTAGAAAATAGCCGCTCTTTACCTTCGTAGATCGAATCATAGTTTGATCCAAGAACGCGGCCATCCTTGAACTCCGTCTTCTCGCTCTCGTAGACAGTTACACGTTCAGTTCGTGTATGGCTGAAGGCATAGATCAAAAGCAGAACAAGTGCTCCGACGACATAGGGAAGCTTGTCCTTGTGCTCAAGAGCAAGAACTTTCAGATCCTTTATAGTTCTCGTGTTCATTGCGCCTCCTTTTTCTCAACCGTTTGCACGGGCAAAATTAGTTGGTTGTAGAGAGTGTTGGGCTTGGAGACGATTCGCAGGTAGGTCTTTGATCTTGCACCTGCTGATTCGGGCTCAAGCACAGCATCATCCACACTAGAGAGGATCGCGACATTGGGCTCACCTAGCGTGAGGTTCCGAACGTCGATAAATAGCTTTTGCTTTCGGGTCGTGTTAGCCAGCTCAAAGATATAACCTTTAAGATTTGACCCCGTGTAAACTCGGACCAACTTTGTCGAAACGCCTTTGAATCCTGGCGTGATCTTCTTATCAAAAGCCTTCATGTCGTAGCCTGAGGCCTCTTCCCCTCTGAGCATCGAGCGCATGAGATCAAACTCGGTGATGTGGGCCGACTTCGTGTCGTCCTCTCCTGGAGCAGCAGACTCCCTGAGCTTGAAGTCGTAGATCGCGTCAGCTTTCTCCGCGCCCGCCTGTGGAAGGGTTTTGATTCTGGTCCGAACCAGAGTTCCATCGCTCAAGATGAACGCGACATCCGACACGCCAGTAACGAATCTCGGCCTGACAGAGAGTAGCGCAAAATTCGGCTGTTCAGGGTTAGCAGGAGAGACTTCAAACTTTTGCGCTTGCGAGATCGTTTTCACTTCCAGGGGAAACCTGAAGAGGGTCGGTGATCCGTACACAATCGGAACTGTTACGGTGTCCTCGCCGAAATAAATTGTCTTGGCGTCGACCAGCGATGGGATTCCCAGAATTGTCGCAGCCACTACAATAAACCCAAATCTAAATAGTTTTCTCACTTTACACCTCGCTTTTTCTCGAACGTGTCAGCTCGCTGCCGCTGAAGGTTCGTGATCTGTAAAAACCATCGTTTGCCGGATGTAGGAGGAACCAAAGCGAGTTGCATTTCAATCACCTCGTCTTTATGGCCTACATATTCATTGGCGATATACGTGTCGCGCCTTCCAAGGGCTGTGACTTTGTACTTGCCGTTTCCGTCAGTCAGGATTTCCTTTTGCGTGACGGTCAGAAGCTCGGAGATGTTTTCCGTTTTCACCTGCGACTTCCAATCAGACGCCTCGGCTGAAAACTTGACTTTGAACTGTGGACTCATCGACTCCGATAGAGATGCGTATTGCTCGTCGATATTTCCTGCCGTCACATTTCCAAGCTGAGACAGAAAGTCGTTCACAGCATCAGAAACGTACCTATCGGGAACACCTTGAGGAGACGCCACCGTGAAGTCAGATACGCCAGGAGCCAGGATATATTCCTTTTCCCTGAGCTTTTTATGAAGGCCGTGAATTTCGGAGCGCGAAACTGCCAGGTAGCTCAGCAATACGGCAGACAGAATCAGAATGACGTATTGAAGAGTGAGCTTGCTTTGCAGTAGAGCCGCCCGAAAGCAGATGTACTTGGGGAGCACTCTAAGATCCACCCCCTCATAGGAGCCTTGAGGAGGCGCTGTTAGCCTTGCGGCTTCGATTCCTTTCTCCGCAGCGCCGATCATTTCGTTAACCTGCCTTTTCAGAAGAATGAGGCGCGGCAGAACTGTTTTCACGACCCACGGCCGAATCTTTTCCTGATAAAACTTTTTCAAAGTAGCCAACAGGTTTGATTGCAGTGATGACAGTTTTGCAGATAACAAAGCGCCCATCTTTTGAAAGACTCGTGAAAAATTCGACATTTGGTTTCCACTCAGGGCGGAACTCTCGACCTCCACTTTGATTTCCATTGGGCTTGTCAGCGCAATTGGTTCCAACTCCTGCTTCTGAATCGGATTTGACAGGCTTTCCTTGTTTTCCATTTTGTTTTTTTCCAGACATTTTTCATTCCTCCGTTTGGTTTCAGTAATTTCCATCGCTCACATCACTTTCAGATTTGCTTGTTCGAGAAATCGAATCTTCGCTAGATCATCGAGATCAAAGCATCCCGAGAGCACCTTCTCCTCCAATCGACGCCAAGACGCTTTCGCTAGACCGACAAGAGCGCGAAGCTTCTCCCACTCGGCTCCAATTCCAGGTCCAGTGACGACGCTGATTGATTGAGCTGCGGCATCTAGGTGGCGCTCGACTGACTCAATGCGAGCCATCGCGGTGCGAATACGTCTTGATGCCTCTATTTTTGATTTATCTTTCATTCGTTCATTTCCTTTCTGACCGTCCAAATTGGAGGGCCTTTAGTCTGAGTAGCGCCTTCGTCCTCGCGGGTTCACGAGACCTGGAAGCGAAATCCAAAGCTTTCTGTAGGGATAGTGAAAAAATATTCCGCGATTGTTCTTTCTACGGATGACAGGCCCGACTCCAAGGCACAAAATGAGAAGTAGAAACATCATTCCCCACGAGTAGAAGAGGACTCCGAAGACCAGTACGATCATGAGTCCGGCAAAAGCATCTCCCAGCTCCCAGAAGTCAAATATCGTGATCGGTGAATCAATCGTCTGACTGACTCTGATGCCGAAGTCTCGTTTAAGAGTCTCGTAGCTATGCACGCCCACCTCCGAGAGGAGATTCGAGTGCGATGCGATTTGTGTTAACCCTTTCAACTTGCGAGAAAATGCCTTGATTGCCGCCGATGTCGAAAATGTTCTTCACCCATGTAGGTGCGGTTCCGAAGATTATGGCTCCGATCACGCAAATGATGGCGATGCCAAAGCGCTGCTCTTTAAGTGCCCAAGCAGACGACATGATACAGATTCCGGCAAAGATTCGCGCTCCCCAACGGAAGAGACCCGTGTCGATCATCCGAAGAAGAGTTCCGGCTGCTTCAAGCTTGTCGCTTGCGTCTGTGCCTGGAAGACTTGCGCCAGCGTGAGCCAGCGGTGCGACCCAGAGAAGAACAATGGCAAGTGCTACAAGCGTAGCAGCGAAAACAAGGGAGCTAAATACGCTCCGTGGATCGGGTGGTTCAGGACTTGAATAGGAATTGAGAAAGCTGGAATGAGCTAAATTCATCATGAGAATACAACCTTCGCCCCGATAAGTTTCGGAGCCATTGTTGTCTTCTCGCCCAATTTTTCGCAGGTAGAGAGACAGAGTGAAAAGTTTTCCGCAGGATTTTTCGCCTGTAGGAATTAAGGACCGAACTAGATTGTCTATTTCATGGCTTCGCCTCCGCAGCAGCAATGGCTTGATAGACATCGCTTAGCGATTGATAGCCACTGAGCTTGAAAACGATTTTCTTTTTCATGTCGCCTACAAATAGCTGTGGAACGCTCTGCACATCCTTAGATTTCAGATCCTCAGGACGAGCTGCGGCTGTTGGAAATGTAAGTTGAAGAAGGTTTCCTTTACTGCCATCGACTTGTAAGCCCTCAACAAAAAATCCACGATCTTGGAGCGCAGTCATTGTAGAAAACATGCGTTTGCAATGAGGACAATGTGAGTCGTAGTACATGCGAAAGCGGTAACGCTTTGCCTCGGGCTCAACCCTAGGCAATGAAGCCACGCGGCTATTCATGCTCTGGTGCGCTTGCGGTTCAATCGCGAGGCCCTTACGCTGCATGTATTCCTGCATCTTCACTTGAAGACGAGTTGAGAGCTCATTCTTCTTGTCCATGTAGGCAAACCAGAGCTTCAAATTTTGATCAGTTGGATTGCGAACAATCTCCATGAATGGCTCGGGCGGTGTGTAGTCGCCTTCCTTGAAGAACTCCTTATTTTTTGGATCAAGATACTTCGCCCAAGGAAATGCTCCGTCAGTCGGAGCAGCGTCTGCGCTAGGACCTTGGTCACTCTTCGGCGTTGCCAATTGCGGAGCCGGCGTCGATTTCGCAGGTGACTTTTCATTCCAGAAGTCAATCTGCCCGTTGAAGTATTGAAAATCGTCGGCATTGGCCGAACCTGTCACGATAAGTATAATAAAAATGTTAACCGACTTTGCGATATTCATTAGCATCGACTTCTCCTTTCAATGCACGAGCAAGATAGGCCGACTGAAGAGACGCACTAAGCCCGTCAGTCCTAGGTTCCTCTTGAAATAACGGACCAAGGCCATTTCCTTTGGCATATTCCAGTACAGAGACGCGTCCGGTAACGCCACTTCGACAAGCTTCGCATCCAGCATCGTTTCGCTTACGAAGCCCGCTTGCGCCTTTGTAATTGTCCCGAGTTAATACTCTCCCGAGATTTGCGATCTCGGAATTCGAGAGTGGAAGCGAACACTTTGTGCAAAGGCGCTTCACTAGCCTTTGCGCAGAGGAAAGCTTCAGCACGGACTTAAGTAAGTAACGATCCACTCCAAGATTGATAAGCCTCCCCACAACATCAGCGGCACCGTTGGCATGAACCGTCGAGAGGACAAGGTGTCCCGTGGACGCTGCCTTGATGCAAAGATCGGCGGTTTCAGCATCTCGAATCTCACCAACCAGGATCACGTCGGGATCTTGCCTAAGAACTGACCTGAGCGCCTGGGCGAAGCTTAGTTTTGGCCCGACCTGGACCTGGGTAAGGCCATCAATGGAATACTCAATGGGATCTTCAAGAGTGAGTACGTTTCTGGACTTTCGGTCGATCTCTGAGAGTAGCGTGTAGAGAGTCGTTGTTTTTCCGCTACCTGTTGGGCCGGACACTACGACGACACCACTTTTCTCCTCTAAGATTTCGCGCAAGTCGTGCTCCGTGTCCTCGTCAAACCCAAGAACCGGAAGCTCGAACTTCCTTGTCCTATCCAGAAGCCTAAGCACGAGTTTTTCACCAAATTGTGAGGGAAGAAGGCTTGACCTAAGGTCGAGCTGCCAGTCATTGAACGAAACGCGACCGTCTTGCGGCTTACCGCTTACGGCTACCGAGAGTCCGGCAAGGCGCTTCACTTCATTGACGAAACTTCGCCTGTGCTCAAGAGGTAAAACTAACTGCTGCTTCATGTCCCCATCAACGCGGAATCTAATCTCAACGCCTTCGCGAGTTGGTTGAATGTGAATGTCGCTGACATTGCCCGCCTTTGCATCGCGTACAAGATCAAGAAAAAGTGAGGAGTACGGAGAAGCACGAAAAATTCCCGTCTCGCTAGAACCTTGTTTCAGCCCTCTCGATTCTTCCTCGGTTTTTGGAGTGTAGTAACCATCAAGGTAATCGAAGCTTTCTTGATCCACGATCTGCACATCAACAGGGGAGCCAAGAGTTGCTTCAATCTCGTTTAGAATCTCGTCATCAAAAGTGGTCGATACAATTTTCAACTGCAAGGGGCCTTGGGCAAGAGGAAGAACGTGAAACTTCGAGCAAAGAGAACGAAAACCGGATGAGAACCTTTCGCTAAGAACCATTGATTTGACTTCCTCAAGTGAGTGAGAGGACGCCACGAAAAAATAGCGACAGAGAAGATCGTTCAGTTTATTTGAATCAAGAACTCCTAGATCTTTTAAAACTCTTCCGATTTTCAATGGACGATAGCGCTGAACATCGAGCGCCTCCTCAATTTCAGAAGTCGTGACTACCTTTTGCTCGATGAGAAATTCACCAAACTTCTTCATAGAGCTCCGATCCCTGCGCACGCAGCATTGATCGCTTCAATGGCAACGTAGGCAGAAGCAACTTCTGAAACGTCACGGCAGCAACTAACCTTGCTCCAAACGGTAAAGAGGTGCCCTTTGAACTCGCCGTTCTTTAGACGCCCGAGTTCACGAACATTTTTTATCGTTTCAAGAAGGCCCGTATTTTGCCCTTCTCTGAAACACGAAGACGACTGCGGAGAAATCATCTGCCAGAGCTCATCAACGGTGCTGGGAGTTGACCCAATGACTTCGCTTGAAATGCTTTTCATTCGGGAGGCAATCATCAGAGCGCCAATGGTTTGACTCGGCCCGTGAACACTCCCGTACCTGGGGTAGAAGGTTCCCCAGCCATTACAGGCTGAATGGCTTGATGGAGGATACTTCGGCATGTAGCCCATTGGAGTGCTGCATACGGGCGATCCTCCCGCGACTACCGTTTCTCCGCCCGTGGCTGATTGTATGGCACCCTTAATGAGACACGCCTTGGGGCTAAGCGACCAGGCCAGAAAGTTTGGCTGCAAGCTGTCTGCTTTTCCGGTGTTCCAATTCGAGCCTAAGTGCTCGCTCATCCCATCAAAGCAAAAACGGTCCATGCGCGCCCCACCACAAGGAAGCATTGAGAATGGGATCTGCGTGAGTGGAACCGCTAACGTGTGCGCTTGGTAAGACTGCGTATCGTCGTCCGCTTCATGCCCGAAGGGGATGGAGCTTCCTGCCGTCGCAAGCTGGCTTGCGGCGACAGGAAGTCCACCGAAATGCGTGTCTTTGGGATCAGGCATGACTTCTATGAAGGTTTGCGGAACGTAGTACGAAATTTGCGCGCACGGTCTTGGGGGAAAACCGCACATGCACCCTCCAACGCTCATCCCTAGACACGAACGAAACTCAGCCGTCTTCACGACCGAGCAAATATTTGGAAACGCAAAAGATGGAATCGCGATAAGAAACGCGACAGCAGCGGTTGCTGTCCGAAGCATCTGGAGCACTTGCGAATGTGGTACTGCCTTGTCTTTTAGGAAGAAGGGTTTCAAGAAAAGCTTCTTGAACTGGGTTGAAACGCCATCAAAGACTAGCGCAAAAGATTCAAATGTATTGAGGGAGGAAAATTCCTTACCTGTCAGAACGTATTCTTTATGCTCACTCGTACTCAGAGATTCACTAATGTTTGCGTCTTTGCCTTCAAATCCTCCGGCCATGAGGTTTCGACTCGTATGTTGCGAGGTTTCCGAAACGCTATGAGATGTAAGCTTTACTTCCTGCTTTCCGACAAGCTCCTGATAGCTTCTGATCGTCGCAAGATCTGTCGAGTGGCCGATGATTCTGGTTCGGAAGTTTTGGATTAGCTCTTTTGCTGCTCGCTCGCGACCAACCGCATTTTCAATCGAGATATGACTCTGACTTGCAGCGATGGTGATGGCTCCCGCCTCACGGCCTTTTGCCAGATACCCGACATCTCCGATGCTGCCTGCTCCACCAACGGTAACAACATCCTGGTATTCGTCGATGATGAGGAGTGCCGGACGTGTAAGACCCCGCTCAGGAAACTTCAAGCGGTCGAGTACGGACTGCTGATATAAGAGTTTAATTAGAGTTCCGGTCGATCTAGCTAGAGCCGGATTTGTAATATCGAAGAGAAATATTTTCCCTCCATCGACAACTTCATTCATCGAATTGATCGTGCGATCAATCTTTGCGGGACAAAACGTAGAGTGTGCCTGGTACTCCTGAAACTGGTTCAGAAAACTTGTCGCAGTCGTGAGGATGCTCGTGCGGATCTTGTCGTCTAGCTGTTGATACTCCTCTTCAAAATATTCGATTGCGCGCTTAATGTTGAAAGTTTCCTCAACATCATAGGTTCCTTCTTTGATCGCGTCTTTTAGTTCATCGACGACACTCTCTTGGACTGCCTTGACGATAGAGGTGTAGAGGTCCGTCATCGTATAATAATCTTTGGTGACGGCGCAGTGGATAAGGCAAGCCTTCATCAAGTCGTAGGATTTCACTTCCCAGAAGTCCGCATTCTGCCCACGATCAGAAAGAAAGTTTGATCCTGCGGCTCTCAGCATCTGCGCGATCTCAAGAAATTTGGCGTCTTTAAGCGTTCCTTCAAAAAAGATGGGATTGAACTTCACATCGCCGCCAAGCTTCATGTGCAGAACGTCGTTAGAGAATCCCTTTTCTTCGACAAGTTCCTTTGCCTTGCGCAGGAAGGTACTTTTCGGATCAATTGCCAACACCGATGGACGCGGATCAAAGTTCGTAAGTGCTTGTTCAAGATACGGAAGAATCGTCCCTTGCGTCTTACCGCCGCCAATACTTCCTGTGATGAGGATATTTCCAACAAGAGCCGTCTTCGAGAGGGTTTCCCATTTCGCAGCTTCGCCCGCTGTCTCCTCGTTTGAGCTTCCAAGAACGATTGTATTTTTGAATCGAGGAAACACGGGCAGAGTGACGACTCGCTCTTTATCAGACGATCCGACAAGACCTTGAAGCATATGTGCGGCCACTGCCGCCGCCATCGCGAGATTCAATGTGGCGGCTAGGACAAAGGCTCTATAGAGGTTTCCGTTTAGCCATTCCGGTGTAAGGTCGAGAACGCCTGAGCCAACGATTGAGAAAACTAGAACTGCAACTGCTCCACCTACAGTAAGAGCGATTCCCATTGGTCGCTTTGTTTCATTTCTCTCGTTGTGCTTTCCGGTAAGAATCTCTAGCCTTCGTCCTTGCCGATTGATGCCAAGTGATCTTGAAAGAAACGAGTAGATCGCCACCACATTTATCGAAAGTGCAGAGACAAGAAAAAACACAAAGACCGAATGGGTAGAAAGATAAAGATCCCACCGTTTCAAGTGAAGCATCAGTACGTCTGGAGCTGCAAAGTAGCAAAGCCCACCCAGTATGAGAGCCATCAGGGATATTGCAAGCAAAGGAGGTATATCGTCCTTTGCATTTGTACCGGCATTCATCATGATTAGACTCCTGTCTTTTCTGCGGGACGCTTACGCCCTTGTTCTTCCTTCATCGCGAGCAAGCGAAGTCGGATTCTTTGCATCTGCTTCATGAGTCGCGTGTTCTTCATGCTCTCTCTGAGTGAGAGAAGGCTGAAAAGTCGGTTGAATTCATCTTCAATTTTTACAAATGTTACAGGCACGTCTCTTCTCCTTTTTGATTAAAGTGGCGAGTAGCCCAGGTTGCTTTGGTAGAGCCTGAGCTTCGAGGTCTCTTCGATTCCTTGAAATTTTCCGCTATGAAAAACGAAGGAGAAAAATCCAAAGGTAAAATCAATCCCGTGGATCTTTTGATAGACACTCCTTAGCCGATTAGCTGCTGCCTCAAAAAGTACCGAGTCAGGCACCGCACTCAGATCAATAGATTTTTCTAATTTACTTTCAGTCTTCATTTTTCCTTCCCTCCCGATCTCATGCCCCTGCCGTTTGAAGCATCCTCTCCAATCGACCGAGGACGCGGATGAGCGCAAAGTTCGACATGATCTCTTTGATCGAGAGTAGGCCGTAAAATTTTCTAAGATCCTCTTTGAGATATGTAAGTTGTTTCATGCGCCCTCCCTTCTTAGTGCCGATCAGCGCGAAAATGCATACGCTCGATGTAGCGGTGAGTGCTTTCCTCATCCTGCTTTGTCTTCGTGCTGGAGCACGCCGAGATAAGTACGGTCATGACAATGGCAACGAACATGGTAGAGATTTTCATTTTCAATTCTTCCCTTTTTCTTTTTTTTGATTTGCTCGAATCACTTGGTCTCCCAAGTAGATGACTCGAATCGATTTCTTTTCTGTGACCTTCACCTGATTCGACTTCCCACTCCCGATCTCAATTCCTCCAAGCACATAGGCAACGCCCACATGAAGAAGAGCTGATGCGAGAAGTGCGAGTAAAAATACAGGTGGCTTTGGCCACTTGGGATTTTCAAACGTGGTGACGAGGCTCGATATGGCTTCCATAAATTACCTAATGCACCAGTAGTTCTTCAGGTAGAACTCATCCTTCGCATTTTGAAGAGCACGGTGATGCTCGATTGCGAGCTCGTTTTGCTCTTTCAAATAGTTCCAGACTTTTTTCACTCCAGACCAGAGCTTGACTCCGACGAAAATCAGAATATTTTTCGTCTGTTCTAGGATTGGGCGACCGAGAGGTTGGAGTGCTAGGCCACTCTGTTCGATGTAGTTTGCAGGTATTGCTTCGTTCATTTTCATTTCTCCTTGTAAAAAGTTAGAACGCGCCTTCGAGATTGAAGGTGATGCGTCTGATGTCGAAATCGCCGTACTCGTCTTCTTCTTCGTCCCGTGGCGTGGGCAAAGCACACTGGCCAACGGGCACGTCACGAAGCTCTCGCTTCGGGGTTCCGAGAACCTTACGGATGGTTTCGTTGCAGAAATCAAAACAGTCTTTGATCGGTTTCATGCTTGTCTCTCCTTTCAAGTTCAGGCTGCCGACTCGGCGATAAGGCGCTCCATGAGGCCACTCTCATTTCGTTCTTTAAGAAACTTCAGCGCCCACTCGGGGATCGACAGATCTTCGTCGCGCCGAGCCTCATCGGGGCTGTAGTTGCATTCCACGCAATGACTGTGGCTCCTCAATTTCTCGTAACTTGTGGCCCCGCAGCGGGGGCATTCGGTAAAATACATAAACTCCTCTTCCTTCTTTTGTTTCCGAGTCCCGCTTTCTTGCGTGCCTCTCAATTTATAAGTTGCAAGAAGTGGCCTACTTTCAAATCCACCCACTAAACGTGTGGTGTTTGTAAAGTAGCTCTATGTATTTATTAGATTTTTATTGGGTGCTTTAGTCGGAGAATTTGGACTCGGCCTTGAAAAAAAAGTTTCTGGATTCCGAATTCAGAAACAAAAGTTTCTGATTCCAGAAACTTTTGAGTCCCTATCGGGTCGACTCAGTCAACCCTTACATTCGTTGTATAGAAGATTTTTATTGAATCTGGTAACGCCGAGCAGTATACACAGGCGCTGTTTGGTAATGATTACCAGGCTAGAGGGGAACATGAACATTCACGGAACATACGACCAGCTCCCGAGTGATCGGGAAAAAGGGCCTACGGTCCTTATTGTCGATGATGAGCTCGGTGGCCGTGCGCGCGTCAGACTTCTCTTAGAGGAAGTTGAAGAACTGCGTGACCTTAACATCCTTGAAGCCTCGAATGTTTCCGAAGCACTGCAAGTCTTGGCTTCTCACTCTGTTCATGTGGTCCTACTGGATAAGAACATGGGGCCGAACGAAGCCAACCCCGCCCACAACGGGATCGCGTCGATCCCAGAATTTCTTCAGATCAATCCCCACATTCAAATCGTCGTCATCACGGGAAGCAACAGCACACAAGATGTTGTTCATGCGATGAAGTACGGAGCATTCGGATACGTCACTAAAGACAGCCCCGATGAACTACTGTCCTGTCAGATCAAGCAAGCCATCAAGATGGCAAGGCTCTCACTTGATAAAGCGATTCGTGAACGTGTGAGCTTTGGGCGTTCTGCAAACAAGCGCTTGGAGTTACCTGGATCTTCCCGCGCCATTAGAAAAATTGCCTCCGATATTCAAGGCGTCTCTGAAACTCCTAGACCTGTTCTCCTTCTTGGAGAAACAGGAGTTGGAAAAACAACGGTTGCCGAGGCAATGCACGCCTATAGAAAAGAATTCCTAGGGCAGCCCGTAAGACATTTCATCCCCGTCAACCTCGCAGCACTTCCGAAGGATCTTGTTGAGCGAGAGCTTTTTGGAAACGAAGTCGGAGCATTCACGGGCGCAACCCGACAGAAGCAAGGATTTGTTGAACTAGCTAACAAGGGAACCCTTTTTCTCGACGAAATTGGAGAATGCCCCTGGGATGTTCAGACAAAACTTTTGACAGTCCTGAACAACGGAAAATATTACCGCGTTGGCGGAGGGCCAGAGCTACATTCATCTTTCAAATTAATTTGCGCCACCAATCGGAATCTTGAACAGATGGTTAAAGACGGAACCTTCCGTGAAGACCTTTGGATGAGAATTTCCACCTTCCTGATAAAAATTCCGGCATTGCACGAGCGTCCTGAAGATATTCCTGAAATTACGAAAGCAATCTTTGCCCGTTGTTGCGCTGAAAACAATATCGATGTGAGTTTTGAAGATCTTCCCGTCGAACTCATCGAACACTTGGTGGATAATCCGCCACCTGGAAACATCAGAGGAATTGATAATTTACTGTCGCGACTTCTTGTCTGGTCGCCAAGAGGAAAAGATGGAAAACCGATTCTCTCCAGATGGAGGTCTACTCTTGGACTCTATAAGGTTCAGCACCTAAAGCCTGAGCGAAATTCGATCTCCATAAAGGAGTTGATGACTCTTCCTATCGACATTTACACCCCGGATTTTCCTGGGCTCAATCAGTTTACAGCTGCCCTTAGTGACCGAATTATTCTTGGAGCCAAACAGCGTCTTGAAACCAACCGTGATGTAGCAAGGCTGCTTCGCCTTTCTGAGAGCGTCGTCAGCAGCAGGCTCAAGCTACTTTCCGCGAAACCAGAATCCGTCCGAAATTCAGAATCATTCGTAAGTGAAACGCCAGCAGTGGGAGCATCTTCATGAGCGACGCCAACAAATGCAAGTCCATCTCAGCGTCGGTCGATGTCGCGAAGTTACGGCATGAACTTGTTTCACTTAAGAGCTATTTCCAGTCAGCATTTAGAGCCTTGTTAGCTGCAAAGCCAAATAAGGATCTTGCCCAGGTAGTATACGACGACGCCATGAGAAAACTTTCATCAATCCTGGATGACCTAGATCAAGAGCGAAAGGCTCTGCAAAAAATTGAGGGGGACCAGGACAATGAGACAAGAGACCACGAACGAGCACATATCTGAAAACAAGAACGCAGCCGAGGTGCGCGAAGTCGCCGCTGATTTGAGGGGACGACTTACTCAAGAGGAGTTCACGAATCTTATGAAGCCAGTTGATTTTGAAAGCTGCGCCTCATTCGCATTCGATTGGACCGCAATCATGGCTTCAGTGTTTGCAGTCAATCAATTCGGCACCTGGCTCGCACCAGCGGCCCTTATTGTGATTGGCTCTCGGCAACGAGCGCTATCGAATCTGGTTCACGATGCTTCACATGGCAATCTTTTCAGAAATCGAAAAGTCAACGACATGGTCTCCAATATCTTTGGAGCATATCCGATGTTCGATAGCGTTGAGGCTTATCGAAAAAGTCACATGGACCATCATCGCTACCTTGGTTCTTTAGAACTTGATCCTGACTCGAAGTCGCATCTTCGCTACGGATTCAACGATCAAGCTCCAAGAAGAGAGTCTGCTTGGAGAATCTACAAGGATCTCTTCTTGAATATCAGCGCATGGCGAGATTCCGTAATCGGCGGCGTGTTCTCACTCGACACGATCACGCAGCTAAAGGCGGCACTCTCTATCACCGCAGCTTTGGGCCTGATTGCTTGGCTTGCGGGGCCAGCTTTCGCCACTGCCCTTGTCATTCTCTGGGTGCTGTCTCGAATGACCACCTATCATGCGATCCGCCTGTTTGCTGAGTTCCTTGACCACGCAGGACTAGAACAAGGCACCGTATTAAGCTTCACACGAAATCTTCCTCATCGAGGACTGTTTGCAGCGTGTTTTCATCCGCACGAGGACACATATCATTTGATCCATCATCTCTTGCCAAAAGTTCCTCACTACAAACTTGCCGAGGCGCATTCCGTACTGGTTGGCAACGATAGGTATGTTCAGGCGCATCATTGTGATGCTTATTTTAAAGGTACTCACTCTGCGCTCTCGTGCCTTGAGGGAAGTTGCCAAAGAGGAGCTGCACAATGATCGCGATATTTATTTCAGCTATTTTATTTGGGCTAGTTCATCCAGGCTCAAAGCTCATTCTTGGCCAGGGTATTTCACTCGTACCGTTCTGCTTGCTCTACATCGGCATCAGATTGTTGGTTCAAATCCCAATCGTATTGCGTACTGGAGAGTGGAGAATAAAATCGAAGACTCAGGCTGCCTACCTTGTCCTCCTGGGCCTGGTAGGTGCGGCATTACAGTTCACCGAATTCTATGGAGTATCCGATGGCCTTCCTGTCGCAGTGGTAAGCTTCCTTGTCTATACCCATCCAGTATGGACCTTACTCCTGAGCCGAGTCATCAATAAGGAGGCTTTGACTCCTGCCTCGTTCGTCAAAATTGGCTTTGCCGTACTTGGAATTTCTCTCATTACGGGCGTGCATCTGGCAGGAGCGTTTGAAGCAAGTAGGCTAGTGATTCCATTGGTTGCCGGAGTCATGATCGCGCTCTGGATTACGGTTTCAAATCGCGCAAGCAAATCTGGCTGCACTACGAAATCAATTTCCTTTTACTACGATCTCTTTGCACTTTTCACCCTTACGGGGCTTTCCCTTAAAGGCAGTGGAGTTGCGGGTATCCATGAAGCAGTTAGCTTTATGGGGACGCCGCAAAACGCTCTACTCATTGCCGGTTATTCGATCTTCGTTGGCCTGGTTCCGAATTACTTGTTTTATTTCGGTTCTAAGACCGTTCCTGCGCTTACCGCGGGGCTTGTCTTGCTACTTGAGCCCTTGGTTTCGACCGCTGTCTCAAGCGTTGCGTGGAGCGAGCCCGTGTCGACATCATTTTTTCTGGGCGCACTCTGTATTCTCTCGACGAATTTGCCCTCGAACATCTTTCAGATACTTCAGAATAAGCTTCAGGGAATTCGTCCAGTCAGAGCGGCACATGCGTACTGGAGTGGTCTATTCGCTGTAGCAGTAGTTCTTCTTGGAATCTCATTTGCAGTGAAGTCGTATGCAGCCACCAAACCTTCTGTTCACATTATCGAAATCGTTCCATCTGACACCTCAAACTATACGGTGTCAGCCGAGCTAAAGCAGATGGAAAAAGCTTTCCACATGGCAGAACAGGACTACCGTAAGGCGCATCCTGGCTGCCAGGTCTCGGTGATCCAAACGATGAAGCGAGGATCAGAGGAGGAACTTTTTACGGCGGTAAAGACTGTCGCCGATTCAGATTCCAATTCGGTAGTGGTGGGCTTCTCTCGAAGCACCTTTGCCCGAGTGGCGGCGAAAGCTGCCGCTGGAACAAAGCTTCGAGGAATTGCACTAGGTGCTTCGACCACTAATCTTCGCGAGCTCAACCCGAACTTCGTTTCAATCGCGTCTCCTCGCACTCGCCAATGGCAAGCTATTAGCGAGCAAATGAAGACAAAGAGCGTTTGTAATTCTAAAAATACTCTCGGGGTTTTTGATTCCAAGAACCATTTATCGGTGCAGTTCAAGGATGATTATCTCAGTAGCGGCTTCACTGCCGCCCAGGAGTCTAGCCCTCAAGTTCCGCAGCAATTCTTGGATGAGAGTAAAGGCAAAGCCTGCATTTTTATCGCGCTCAACTTCTCGGATGCGCAAGTCTACTTGGAGAAACTTCTTTCCGGTAAATGGAAGGGTAAAGTGTTTGGAATCGGTGACTGGAATATGTTCTCTAACGAAGTAAGAAAAGTCCTTCATGGCGTTAGCTATAAGGGTCTCGTCACCTATATGCCAACAGGATGGATCAATGATGTTAGCGCAAACTCAAAATCATTTTCTGAAAGGATGAAATCTCAATTGGGCGAAGTGCCTAGTCCCGTTGGTGCTTACTCCTATGATGCAATGATTGTAGCCTTGGACTCCGCCTGCAAAGGATCGGACATCAGCAAGCCTTCTACTTCAAACCTTGCGCGCCTTCGCCTTTTACGAAAATATGAGGGGATCGCCGAAACTGGAAACTATCTAAGTCGGATGCTTCTTGTGAAGGCAGAAAGTGGAGGCAACCTCTAATGACTAACCAGATTGACAAGAAGTACGCCCACCTGAAACTTCGAGTAGTAGATGCCGAATATAAATACGTTCTCTTTGATGACCAGGGAGAGTTCCTTCTGGCAGTGAGGACGATTTCAGAAGAAGTGACGACGCTTCCATATTCAATTTTTTTCACCCAGGACGAACGCTCGGCCATCATACCCAGCCACCTCAACGTCAACTCTGTCAAAGACAAGGACGTGAAGGAGTGGGCTTGCTTTCATATTGTAGGAGAAATGCCTTTCGGAACCGTTGAGGGACTTATCGCGACAATCTCCAATACGCTTAAGGCAGCCAAGGTCGGAATCTGCGCGGTATCCAGCTACAAAACGGATCTTTTCTTTGTCAGGCAAAAGAATCTTGAAACAGCAAAAAAGTCTCTTGAAGCTGAAGGATGGGAGTTCGTTTAAAGTATGACTTCCATTCGTTCAAACTCATCTACCTCAATCAAGTCCCTTGTCGCGCACGTTCTAACGAAGGTGCAGGTATTCGGACTCGTCTTCATTGTGGTGGTGGTTTTTACGACTCTTCTTTTGATTCTACGAAGCTCGAATTCAACAACTTGTCGCGTGATAGAATCTGAACTCGCTTCAACAGTAGGACCTCTATCAAGAGAGATTACACTCGGAGATGAGCGCACAACTCAAGCGCTCTTTGGACAGTTTTCAAATCGGCTTGCGGGCCTAGGCGCGACAAGAGAAGTTTTCCTTCGCCGGACAAGCTCTGCAAGCGTAGGTGCAGTGTCTCTGGAGCCCGTATGTAAGCCAGGATTATTTAGCGCTGAGATCAACTATCCGGTTAATTTCGGAGGAAAGCATGTCGCGACTATCGAAGGAAGCATTACGCAAGTATCGCTTTACCGAATACTCGGAGTTCTCACGATTATCTTCTTGGTATTCGTGCTCGTAATTCGCGTATTCGCGCTGCGACTAGAAAAAAGACTCCGCAGGTCCGTCATTGATCCGGTTTTAAGTATTTGCGGAAATCGAGTTCTACCACCCGATGAGCTGTACCCGGATGAAGTCAGGGAGATTGAGCAAAATATTTTAAAGCTCAAGACTGACATCAAGGAGAAGGAAAGGCAGAACTTTGATCTTCAAAGATCAAAGGAGCTCGGAGACCTTGCTGCGGAAGTCGCACATGATATTCTCACTCCGCTTTCAGCGCTTACTCGTCTTGTGCAAATTGCCGACTCAATGCCCGAGGATCAACGGCGGCTCCTTCGTAGCGCCTCTGAGCGAATCAACGATATTGCCAATAGCCTCCTGGACACGAATAGAAGAACTAGGGAACCAAGCGATCAAGTTTCCACTTCGATCTCTGATACCGACACCGATCTAAGAGTATTGTCGCCACATTTGCTATCCTATCTGGCAGACCCAGTTGTTTCAGAAAAGCGTGTTCAACTTAGCTCAAATCTCGGAATCAAAATTCAGACAAATCTTCCATGCTCTTACGGACTATTTTCTCGCGTTGATCCAGTTCGTTTTAGACGGGTAATCTCCAATCTACTGAATAACGCTGTGGAGGCTATCGAGGATGCTGGAGAAATTGAGCTTAAGATTTCCTCAAACGAAGATTTTATCTGCTTCTCCATTAGCGACACAGGTCGAGGAATTCCCGAAGAAGTCATGCCTCAACTGATGAAACGTGGGTTCAGCTTTGGAAAAGCATCAGGCTCTGGGCTCGGGCTTTACCAGGCAAAGGTCGCGATTGAGCAGTGGGGCGGTAGTCTTGAGATTCGCTCCGTAATTGGAGAAGGAACCACAGTTGATCTAAAAATTCCAAGAGCCAACGAGCCGACTTGGTTTGTTCCTAAGATCGTAATTCCGACAGTTGGGACTATTTGTATTCTCGATGACGATGAATCCATTCACCAGATTTGGAAGCAGAGAATTGATGAGGCGGCTCTGCCGCTAGGAGTGAAACCACAGATAGTGAATTTCGCTTCGGCTCATGAGATGAGTCTTTGGCACTCAGAAATTACGAGTGACAGCGAGGTGTTTTATCTCATCGACTACGAACTGAAGGGCCAGGAGTGGACCGGCCTCGACATGATCCGAAAACTTGGAATTGCGGATCGTTCAATCCTCGTAACGAGCCGATTTGAGGAAGTAGTCGATATTCAGTCTTTCAAGGATCTCGACTTACGATTACTGCCAAAGATTTTTCTTAGCGCAATTCCTCTTGAAGTAGGGACTCCTGAAAAACGCGAGATCGACTGCGTACTCATCGACAATGATTCATTGGTTCACCTAACGTGGGGAGATTCAGCTAGACGACATGGTAAGAGGCTAAGAATTTTTAGCAGCCCAGATCCATTTTTCGATCTCGCTTCATCACTTCGCAGGGATACTACAATTTACGTGGATTCTGACTTAGGTAACTCCCTCAAGGGGGAGGATGTCGTCAGACAGGTAGTTGAGCTCGGATTTACGAACGTCATCATGGAAACTGGGTTTCATCCCGACCAGTTCGCTAAATTTCCTTGGGTCAGGAAAGTCATCGGAAAAGATCCGCCCTGGGATAGTTCTGATGATGAAAACCAAGAGAGTCATTTCGTCAGTAGAGAATCTACCGAAATTGTTACTGCCTGATTCTACTACTAGCCGTGCTTTGCTTTCGCCTTTGGCTTTCCAGAAATGTTTGACGATTCAATGGGTGGATTCTGAATCAGTGACTTCGATCTCATGTAGAGCGCACCGTAACCTTCGATCCCAGCGCGAACAACACCCTCAAGCAATCTGACTTCGGCTTCGTTCAGAGATTTTGTGAATTCTCGATTGAGCTGAAGCTTTAGACCTTTGCCTTCGGAAAATATTTTGTAGAAATTATTATTTAAGTCCGTGCCGAAAAAGCAGTTGAGACCAGCCTTCCACTCTTCCAAGAGAGCTTTGTTTTCTGGCTTTGTAACAAGTTCATCAATGATCTGCGCTTCAGCAAAACGCCTCCACACCGTAAGGCGAATAGCCTTAGCTTCACGGTCGAGCTCGTCGACGGAGTTAAAGGGGGTAGCTCGAAGCCTCTCCTCCGTGGCATTTTTTCGGGGCGTCTTGTTATCCAGCGCTCTTGGCATCCTAATCTTCCTACCTATCACTACGTGGGCTGCTGCTTTTGTATTTTCAATCACTATATCTGGGCTCATCACAAATTGCTAATAATTATAGGGCCTTGCGTGTCAAAGCTTTTGGCCGACTCCGAGGAAGCAGCCTAAATTTGCTATTATTAGCTATCATGAGCTTATATTAGACAAAGATAGCTTAAAATACTATACATGTGGCTGAAAATTCTGGAATTCAAAGTTCAAACCGACGGCAGGCACAAGTTCGGCATGAAGCTTCGAACCTCTGGAGGAATCTCTTTAAGAAGGAAAGATTCAAATGCCAGCTTCTAATGCCGTTAGCGCACAGGTTCCCAAAACGATCCTTATCGTCGAGGATGACGAGAACATACGAAGTGCGCTTACGATGTTGCTGGAGTTTAGCGGCTACCGTGTCCTTAGTGCCAGCAACGGCCGCGAGGGTCTCGACATTCTCAAGTCGGACAAAACGATAGACCTGGTTTTGAGCGACTTCATGATGCCTATAATGAATGGCGAGGAAATGCTCACCGAGCTTCGCTCTTATGAGGACAATCTTCACTCGCAGCACTTACCAGTAATTCTTGTTTCCGCTGCAAGTGAAGCAAGAGCACTCTCACAAAGATTTTCCTGCCGACTTCTCCCTAAACCCGTCGATGTCAGCACACTTCTCCATGAAGTCCACGCAAGGTGTCTCTCGCACGCCGTGTGAAGCACGGGGGTATGATATGTTGAAAGACAACCGAAGACACATTTTAGAGCGAAACCTCAAAGCACTGAATAAATTTACTGCGCAACATTTTCATGGATTTCCCTCGGGGAACCTAGAGGAAATGTTTTTTGTTGGATGTCTTGTGAATCTTGAAGAATGTTTCGCTAGACTTAGAGCAGAGCCTTACCGTGAAAGAGAAATCAAAAGTGTTATGGGACAAGTAATTGAAGGGATTACGGCCATCAGCAAAAGGATTGAGCCTAGGCTAGCCGGAAATTCTCGTGAAAAGTTTTCAGATCTTGTTTCAGATCTGAACTTTATGCCTTCCACCACTCAGTATGAGACGAGGAAGGCATTTGAACTTTGTCCTGTCTAAAATTACGGTTGCCCGCCCATTTAGAAGTCAAAAATTTTTCTTGGTGCAACACCAATCGTCAGGGCAATTCGCTTGAGCGTCGATGCCTTCGGATCAACAAGGCCTCGCTCTATCTTGCTAAGCGTTCCACGGGCAAATCCGGCTTCAAGGCAAAGCCGGTCCTGGCTGTAGCCTTTGGATGTACGCACCTTGGCTATATTGGCACCGAGTTCGACCTGAAAGGAATTCTGATCAAATTCTGTGTCAGGATCTTTCATTCCCTAAAAGTTTTAGCCAAAGCAAAAAGTGCTATGATGCCTGTAGGCAGGTATAGCGCAGGAAGGACCAGTCTCGACTTTAGATTGTCACGGCAAGTCAAGTGCGCTAGTCTGATGGCGTGTGGGGGACCGTTTTGAACACCGTATTAGTCATTGAAAGTGACCATGACCTGCGAGTTGAGCTTAGACGCCACCTTGAGGGCCTGGGTTACTTCATTTTCTCAGCAGGTTCCGCAGTAGATGGCTTGGCGGTTCTTCAACGAATCAAAACTCCTTGCGTAGTTCTCCTTTCCACCACGTTATCGCTGATGGCGTATGACGAATTCCTCCTACTTAAGTCTCGGGAATCGGCCCTTGCAGACATTCCAGTAATCCTTTTGGCAAATTCAAAGCAGGAGCTTCCAAGCGGATTAGAAGTACAGGCCATCGTTTTGAAGCCGCTTAATATGCAGACTCTCGAAAAAACCATTCGGAAGTTTTGTGAGTGAGCAAACCTCATCTATTAGCAAATACGTTTTGATCGTTGAAGATGACTTCGACATACGAAATTCGCTTCGACAAATTCTTGAACTTGAAGGGTATAAAGTCCTCTCTGCGGAGAATGGACTTGAAGGATTGCGACTCTTACAAAACCTCAAGTCACCGTGCCTTGTTCTTCTCGACATGATGATGCCAGTAATGGATGGCTTTGAATTTTTGAGAGCAAAGGGAGCTGATATTACTGTCGCCCCGATGCCAGTTGTTGTTGTCTCGGCGAATGCTGATCCTGCAAAGATTTCTGATGCAAAAGCTTATGTAAAAAAGCCGATCGACATCGATGTTCTTCTCCGAGTCGTTGCGGAATATTGTAAGTAGGCCACCGTCCCTTGAATGGCCCGCCTTCCTAGCGGGCCAGTAGCTACCCTTACGGGTTGCTACGCTTGAGCTCGGCAATCACTCGAACAATGATTGCAACAAGCGGTACGATCCACTTGAGAGCGTCTTTCACCTGAAAGCGGTACGCCCTGGTCCGAATACGGATCTGGATGTCGATGGATAGGAGTGAGTTTGGTTGATCTTGGTTCATGATATGAACCTCCCTTCGCCCAACGCCGCAAGGCTGGAGAGGGAGGTCAGATAGCAGGGACCACGATCTGCCAACGCGCCTAAGCGACTCAAGCAGGCCGATTCGGACAGAGGGCATCCGGGCGATACACGTTTCATGTGCCGCTGTTTCTCAGAGTTGTCGATTCCGAGCGAAGTCTATAAAGTAAGCGAAAGCAGATTGGAGAGGCGTATATGATTTTTGCGGTAAATTTGTTCAACTTAGTTTCTGGAAAAGAAAATGAGTACCGTGACTACAGCATTAGAGCTGGAAAACTCATTTACGGAGTCGCTGGAAGGGTCGTCGCGTCGGGCGCTGATCCTGTGCGCTTACTCTCGGGCGACAAAGAGCGCCGATATTTTATCCTGGTTGAATTCCCGAACGAAGAAGCTTTCCAGGGTTTCCTAGATCAGGCAGAGAAGTCCCATCTTCACGAGCTTCGAGAGGGTGCGACTGCCGATTATATTTGGCAGCTATTTAAGCCTTGGGATCTTCGAGCCTGGGTAAAAGAGACTTCACGCTAATACGGCTCGGAAGGTCGAAGAATTGGCCTTAACCAAGCCTTAACTCGTCTATAGAGGCTGCCAGCTAAGCTATATCAGCCCTACCACAATCAACCGTGACACATGTATGCGTAAGTTAGTAATTATAGATACTTACGTTAGTCATGTGCATGAAACTTTCCTCAAGTTTTTGACAAATTAGCCCGATTCAGTTACTATGAAAGTGAAAGGAACGGGCTTATGGAACGGAATGCACTAGAACACCTGAAGACACATCTTCGCCCTGGGCGAGTGTACCGACGTGAAGAATTTCTCACGTGGTCCAATGCCGTTGATCGCCATTTGAAAACGCTCACGCGTGATGGTGTTCTTAAAAAGCTTCGCACTGGACTCTACTACTGCCCAAGAAAATTTGAGTTCGGAGAAGCCCCCGCAGAAGAGCGCGAGCTCGTGCAAGCCTTTCTTCGTTCTGATCGTTTCGTTGTTACTTCACCCAATGCATTTAACCAATTGGGTTTGGGCACGACTCAGCTCTATAACAAACGAGTTGTCTACAACCAGAAACGTCACGGAACTTTTGATCTTGGCGGGCGCACTTACGTTTTTCATAGGCGCATGAATGTTCCCAAGCGTCTTACACTCGAATTTCTACTGGTTGATCTTGTAAACGAACTCGATACTCTCGCAGAAGATCAAGAGGCTGTGCTTTCACGCGTGAAAGTGAGAGCAGCAGAGATGGACCATAAGAAATTATCCAGAGCAGTTTCTCTTTTTGGAAACTATTCCACTCAAAAGAAATTCCAGGAGATGCTTGCTCGTGGCTAGTTTCCTTCATGACCGAAAAGATTTTCAGGCGCTTCTACAAACTGTCGCCCAAAACGAAAAAATAAACGATCCTGCACTTGTCGAAAAAGACTACTGGATCATGCATTCACTGTTTGGACTAAAGACCCTTGGTCTTTCCTTTGAGTTAAAAGGCGGCACTTCGCTCTCGAAAGGATACGGAGTCATTCACCGATTTTCTGAAGACATCGACATTCGCATTGAACCGTTCGATAACATCAAGGTATCCGCTGGCCCCAATCACGATAAGCCTGCGCACATTGAGTCGAGACGACTGTTCTTCGCGGCACTTAAAGATAAAATAAAAGTCGCTGGAGTAACTTCAGTTGATCGCGACCATGAATACGACGATGCAAAATTAAGAAACGCCGGACTGCGACTTCGCTACAGTAGCTTTTACGGATCAGTAGCAGGACTAAAAGACGGAATACTTCTCGAAGTTGGCTTTGACCAAACAAGTCCGCACCAGACTATGACGATCTCGTCTTGGGCGCTGGATTTTGCTCTCATGAGCAAACTTGATGTGGTCGACAATCGCGCACAAGAAGTCATTTGCTACAATCCCGAATACACTTTCGTTGAAAAGCTACAGACAGTTGCGAGAAAATTCAGACAGTTCAAAGAGTCAGGACTGCTTGGAAGGAATTTTCTTCGCCACTACTACGACATTCATCAGCTCCTCGATCTACCCGCTGTTCAGAAGTTTATCGGCACTCCCGAATATCTTGAGCACAAGAAGAAGCGATTCCGCAGTGAGAGCCACGATCTCGTTGCTACTGGTGCTTTCAACTTCTCAGATCCAACGCTCTTCAAAAAGTTCGATGGCGAATACAAAAAAACTGAGGCTCTGTACTATCGAGGGCAGATTCCTCTTGCAGACATTCTTGCACGAATCAAAAAAGATTTGTCGCGACTATGATCGTTCTTGAAGGGATACTTTTTGCATATCGACACCAGACGGCATGTCGCGGCGTTCAATTGCAATAAAGTCTTTAAAATGCGAGGATAACCCACGAAAAGCTATCGGCTTCCGGCCAGGTGAATATTCACGGAACCAAAGCTAAACACCCTGAAAAAGAGGAGAAGTAATCCGTGTGATTCGGGCCTCGTGACCGCAACCGGAAAATAGCGCTATGGAAGAACTCATCATTGTTATCGTCTGCCTATTCCTAAACGCGGTTTTCGCGGCGATTGAAATGGCGTTTGTATCGGCCCCTAGATCAGAATTAAGGGCCTTGTCTCGAAAAGGAAGTCTAAACGCGAAAACGATCCTAAAGCTTAGGGAGCACCCAGAGAGAACCCTCTCTGTGATTCAAATCGGCATCACCCTAGTAGGAGCCGTGGCCGCCGCAGTAGGTGGCGCCGGGGCTGCTGAAAGCTTAGAACCCTATATCATTTCAAGATTTGGTCTTTCTGAGTTTAGCGCCGAGATGTGTGCGATCATTGCTGTCGTTATTCCCATCTCATACTTCAGTGTTGTTGTCGGTGAGTTAGTGCCCAAGTCTCTAGCCTTGAGAAACGCTTCTGCTATGACCTTAAGAGCAGCGCGCTCTCTAGTTTTCATGGATAAGGCGCTTTCCCCAGTAGTTTCAGTTCTTGAGTGGTCTACAAAACAGCTTCTGCGGATTTTTCCAAAACCTGTTCGCCCTGAGGCTACTGCACCTACCTCAATTGAAATCGACGCGCTTTCTCCAAGTCATCAAAAGATTGTGCTGAATGTAGCCGGAATTGAGCAAAAGAAAGTTCGCGATATGATGGTCGCCTGGGAGCAAGTTACTGCCGTTCGCGACGATTCTTCACTTGAAGAGATTGCACTCACGATCTTTCAGTCGGGCCATACGCGTCTTCCCGTCGTTTCGGGCGGGCACGTCATTGGTGTGTTACATGCGAAAGAGTTCATGGCGTTTCGAGAGTCAGGAGAACAAAACTGGCATAGCATCGTACGTTCTCCAATTACAGTTCATCCGCAGAGTTCAGCTCTTGGCACATTGAGGTTGATGCAAGAGAAACGCAGCCACATGTCAATTGTCGTTGGTACGGCACAAGATACGGCGCCGAAAGGAATTCTCACCTTAGAAGATATTCTTGAAGAATTTGTGGGAGAAATTAACGATGAGGACGACGACGGCAAAATTCAGAAAATCTATATTGCAAAGGCGCGAGCCAGAAACATGAACTTAGGCGAGAAGTAAGCTTACATTAGTTTATCTGGGTTATTTATCTGCCTTAGTACCCCGTCCCATAGATGATTGCGCATACGAATTGACGATTTTGCGGCCATAAGAGCTTCGTTCCATTTGGTAGGATCTTGTCCACAAATGTTTGAAAGCATTTTTTTTGCGAGTGGCCCGTGTGTGTCTTTATCAATTTCAATATGTCTCTTCAGGTAAATGCGAAAGGCATCGCAACGAATACCAACCTGATTTTCAATCTCATCTAAAATTATCTGGAACATCGGCGCAATAATATCTTCGCGGCCAAAACAAAAATAGGCAGCGGTCATATGTAACGGGGCCTGTGCGTTTTCAAACGAGGCCTGCACAAACTCTTTGGTAGAAAGCGGCAACTCAATCTCTCGCATCGAGTCTTCGAGAGATCTGCCCTCAGAAAGCATACAAACGAGAGCGCGGACGGATTTCGTATCAGCTCCGACTTCATCCATTGCCTGAAGATAAAGCTCGTAGTGACTGAGGAAGACTCCTGGAGAAATTTCGTCTGACTCTTCTGCCAATACAATTTCGTTAATAAATCTGACTGAATTTGAATCTTTCATGGGAACCCAGGGGGCTTGAACGCAGGTAACTCTGGCCTGTAGAGATTTGAGCAAACTCATAAAATCCCAGACAGCAAAGACATGAGACGCCATGAAAATACGAATGTTCTTTAGTGTTTGAAGCTTCAGATAGAGTGGATGATTCAAGAGTTGAGCGACATCTTCTTTGAGACCAGCTTCCAATCTCTCCAAATTATAATGATCGCTCTCGATAGTCATCCGTCCTGCGAAACTAATGTTATTGAAAAAAACTGGCAAGAAATATGTGGCCACCGGCCTAAAGTGAGCAGCACATACAGCTCTTTCTCTGGTGTCCATCAGTTAGCGCACCGGCAACTATCTAGTTTGATTCCCAATTCGAAGCCTCGTCCGGTAGATCGGGACTTTGCCACGAGACAAATGAGTCTTTATGGCAGAAGAGCATCGAGATGCGGCTTCGCGCCTTCACTAGAGAAACCCCGGAAAGTTGTGGATTTGAGGAATAGCGCATAGCGGCATAGTCTCGTTGGTAACTACACCAACCGGCCCGGAAACCGGGCCAGAAAAGAGAGCATGCCGCTATGTTAAAGTTAGTAACTACAACGAACGAAGTTCCAAGACAAACGCTCGATGAGGTCGCGCTAGCTGGGGCTAGAATGATGATCGCCCGAGCGCTGGTACTTGAAGTGAACGAGTACATCGATCGCCACAAAGAGCTGCTCGACGACCATGGAAAGAAGCTGGTTGTTCGCAACGGAGTGAGCCAGGCGCGGTCAGTGACCGTCGGTAGCGGCACCATGCAGCTTCAAGCTCCGCGAGTGAATGACCGTCGAGAAGGCGAAAAGTTCAGCTCACTCCTGCTGCCGCCGTACGTGCGCAAGTCACCAAAGGTAGAAAGCCTTCTTCCAATTTTATATTTGAAGGGATTGTCGACGAGTGATTTCCGTTCGGCGCTGGAGGATTTACTCGGCGCTGATTCAACGGCCGGACTTTCATCGTCGTCGATCACGCAGCTTAAGAAAAGTTGGGAGAAAGAGTTTGACGAATGGCGCCGTGGCCCGATTGCGGGCGAGTACGCGTACATTTGGGTAGACGGAGTGCACGTTTCAATCAGACTTGGTGAGGACAAGCGACTTTGCCTCCTCGTCGTCATAGGCGTCGATAAGAGCGGCGAAAAGCATTTACTAGCCGTTGAGCCCGGTTACCGCGAGTCAAGCGAATCCTGGTCAGCTGTGCTGCGCGATATGCAAAAGCGTGGGTTCCGCGCGCCGCTGCTGGCGGTAGGTGACGGCGCCCTTGGATTTTGGAAAGCGCTACGGTCAGTTGACGGCTTTCAAACTACGCTTGAGCAGCGTTGCTGGGTGCACAAGATACGCAACGTGTTGGACGTGCTTCCGAAGCGGCTGCAGTCGCAGGCGAAAGGTTTGCTGCAGGCGATGGTGAATGCCGATAGCCGCGCAGATGCTGAGCGAGCCAAGAAAGAGTTTGCACGAATTTTTGGAGAGAAATTTCCGAAGTCAGTCGACAGGGTCGAAAAAAGTTGGGCAGAACTTACGAACTTTTTTGATTTCCCGGCAAAGCATTGGATTCATCTTCGAACAACGAATCCAATTGAGTCGACGTTCGCGACGGTGAGGTTGAGGTCGAACGTTACGAAGGGCGCTGGTTCGGCCGCTGCCGCAGCTGCGATGGCGTTTAAATTGCTGCAGGATGCGCAGTTAACGTGGAAAAAGATTCGTGGATACCAGGAGCTTCCACTGCTGCTTTCGGGAACGGTTGCGTACAAAGATGGAGTCGTGCTACGAACGGAAAACCACCACGGGATTTCCGCTTAGCGAAATCATCCCGTCCACAACTTTCGGGCATTGCTCCTTTCACTATTCGCCCTGACATCCATTTCTGAAATCTCTCTCCAAGGTTTGCCGACCACGCTCAATGCAGAAAGAAGAGCAGATCCAAGCTTCAAAGCCTTTGGCAATTGCGATGAAGCCTCTTCACGCACAAGGCGCTGCTCTGACGGACGTTCTTGGCTGATTTTGTTGTTTCCATGAAGGCCTAAAACTCTCCATTTGAACTACCAGGCGTTTTGATTAGAGCCCGCGCTTTTCCTCCGTCGTCCTTATCCACCTAAGCCAGCAAAGACTCGTGCCAGGCGAGCCTGTCACTCCCTTTTGCTTTTGGGGACAGGCTTAGGCGGGGACTCCTCCTCCAAAGCGCTCTTTTTTTATTTTCACCCCTCGCATTGGGCGAAGGGGATGAAAACAAAAAAACATCCTCAAAACCAACAAATCAAATGGAGAAAAAATATCATGGAAACAAAAAATCAAGTCACTAACGAGCAATCTACCAACAACAACCCTCAGCGTGCAGGCTTTCACACGAACGTCATGCCCGTACTCTCCAAAGACGGAGAATACGTCTACTTCTTCCTGCCCGACATGACCGTGGTCGAATACGCAAACCGCTTCAAGGGATTGCTCGGAATCGAGTACACGCCCCGAGCGAAAGAAGAAAGAGCGAAGCCAGCTCCCCGAGCAGGACTTCACGCCAAAGTGCAAATCTCACTCTCGCAAAATAAAGAGTGGGTCACGATCTACCTGCCAGGAAACTTGGGCAAGATCAGTAATCACGTCAACGCCTACAAGCGCATCTTTAAGGTGGAATACACCAAGAAAGAGCGCGCCGTAGCGTAACTCTGGGCAGCCCAAGTCGGAATCATTTCTGGCTTGGGCTTTTTTAATAAATCAAATTTTAAATTTATCTGGAGAATGACAATGGAAGATCTAAAAAAGAAACTAGAGGCTATCGCTTTCAAGAAAAGCAAACCGTTCTGTTACAGTTGCTATAAAGAAGCACCTTCGGGGCGCTGTGCGAGCTGCCACAGCGACGATTTGATGAGAATCACCGATGACGACGGTCCTGAATTTGGCATCGAGTGGGTAGTGAGATCGCTCGTCGAAACAAATCTCACGAAGGCCGATACTGAATCAGCTTTCGAGGAGTCAGTGAGCGAGTCCTATCCAGAAACTGTCAAAGTTGGCTGGATGGAGCTCGACTCGATCTCGGTAATGAAGTCGATGGACCCCGTGTGGTGGAGCATGGCTCATAGTGAGTACGTCGATAACGAATTGGCTGATGAAAACCTCATCACCTTCGATAACGGCTCAACCTACTACCTAGTTTCGGATCTTGAACAGTTCATCGACCAGGAGGCAGCTTGATCCTTTGGGCAGGCAGATCGCCTCTGCCTGCCCATTATCATCAGTTTTCGATAGGGAAATATTCATCTGACCTTTACAAAAATCTCCACCTACAGCGGCAGATTCCGTCCGATAAGTAAGCGGGAGGGGGCAAGCTTGATCGCCAAACAAGTAATGTGCTTATTTCTAAAACTGCGCCTACTACTCGGTCTTAGCTTTAGGTTCTCTGCGATCAAGTTGCCTCATCTCACTAAAACTCGGACTACTTAGCCTGAATGGGGCATGTGGTTATTGGTTCCCTTGTTTTCATCACTCTTTGGATGCGAAGAATTTGAAACCTAGATAAACTGGGGTTGTTTCGGGGGAAGCAATTGGACAAAAAACTCCAGGCCATTTTGTATATTCTCAATTGCAACGAAGCGCTCCGCGCGAAGGTGCTTCCGTACATTCAGCGCAATCCAAATATGATTCACTGGGATTTTATTAAAGAGCTATCGCTCTCTAGCAACGAGCGCCGACTCGTAGACTGGATGGAACGACTTTCAGTTGATGAAGGAATCGAGCTTGAAGCAGAACTCAGTGTCGGTGGAGCTTTAGAAATCAGTCCGAACATGCCGCACCAGATGCAGCGAATATGCCTCAAAGCATTTGCAATTCGATCTGGGTGGGGAGTCTAACTCCCGACCCAGATCATTGCCGTTTCATGGCGAACGCCTACGCTATTTTTCTTACCTGACTTGTGCTTTCCATTGATTTCAATAATGGAAAGATTGTCTGAAGCTGCTCAACCGTAAGTCGGGTCAAAATAGATGCGCACTCATCGCGCATCTCGTAGCTAGTTTTGTCTCCCGATAGTTCACGCTCAAAATCCTTCATAGTGAAGCCGAGCCTGGAGACAATGTGCCGAATCCGCTTTTCTGAAAGTTCAACTCGGCCATTCTCGATCTGACCGAATTGGCATCTCGCATAGCCACACTTGAAAGAAGCGTTGTCCTGAGACAAGCCCGCAAGTTGTCGCAGGCTGGAAATCGCCCGTACCTTTCTGTTCACGATCTTTTTGTAACTTCTGCGAAGACTTTTGTGCTCAATGATTTTAGGTGCAGGTGCAACTTTTTCAGTTGAGTCTGGTGCGTCGGCCTTTCCAGTTTTGACCTTTTCATACTGACTCCTTGAGAGCTTGTAGGCCGCGCAGAAGTCATCAATTCGTGCATCCGTGAGCTGCACCCGTCCATTCTCAATTGCTTCAATCTGCTTTGCCGAAAGTGACAAAAGCATTCCTGCTTGGGTGCGCGTGTACCTCCGCAGCTCGCGCACTTTCCGAATCGTAATTGTGTCGTCCGTGATGATCTTCTGCATGTGTCTAGGGATGAGATTTGGGGTCATTTTGTTTTCCTCCGTCGGACGAGTGACCTGCTCAATGCCAGCGCAACGCTGGACAGCTATTGCCAGCGTGACGCTAGGAACATTTCACTCGTGTAGTTAGTGGTTTGATTCGACGGAGGTGCTAATTTTGAAGGCTAATTCCAGGTGCTAATCGCTCTAGCTGGAGACCTAGCAATTACTAGCCAAACTAAGAAATTCTGAGAAATGTCGAGAAAGGTTTGAAGAAGCGAACTCGGCTTAAGTGCTGAAAACTAATCTGTTAATTTTAAACGAAAAAAAACCCCTGGCCGATTAAGCCAGGGGATCACCATCTGGGAAAATGGTGGACCGAACAGGGATCGAACCTGCGACCCCCACAATGCCATTGTGGTGCTCTCCCAGCTGAGCTACCGGCCCACTTTTAAATTTCGAAATACATTTCTAGTCGACCCAATGATGCGTGTCCATGCATTGGACAATCACTTTGCGCAAATTGTCGGTCATTCGGAAATCGAAAGAAAAGTCTGAGAAATTTCACACTAAGTGCTTAATATTAAAAGATAATAGACGCCAACACGCTTACGCACATCGGGTCTACGCCTTGCTCTTTATTAGAATACGAATCCGTTTTAAAAATTAGAGAAGCCAACAACTGATCTCTCCAGAAAGTGAATTTTTTTGTGACTCACTTTGGAAAGATCATTTTAAATTTTTTCATCATCGCACTGTTGCTCATCTATTCACATCTCATACATTCCGACACTCGACCAAACGTGATTATTCTTTTGGTCGACGATTTAGATGTCAAAACCTTTGATGCGCTTCTTGAAAATGGCTACCTGCCACACATTCAAAACAATCTGATCAATAAAGGAGTGCGTTTTCAAAATTCCTTCGTCAACACTCCCTTGTGCTGCCCTTCTCGCGCGACAATGCTAACAGGATTATTTGCAAAAAATCATGGAGTTTTAAACGTCACCACGTCAGAACTAAAAAATGCGAACTCTCAAAAAACAAAAAAAGGATTAAAATACTGGGTGAACACTTCAGGGCAAGAACTATGGACCAGCACCCTCCCAGTGTGGATGCAACGCGCGGGTTATCAAACGGGCCACATCGGAAAATATTTAAATGGTTACACGCTTGATACGCCTTCAGCCTATGTGCCCTCAGGTTACGATTATTGGAGAGGTTTAAAAGATCCTCACACTTATAAAATGTGGGAATGGCAATTTGTAGAAAAGGGAATTTTTGACAGCGCGGGAACCTTAAAAACCGCTTACAAAAACACTCGCTACGACACTGCTACAAAAAGCGATGATAATTATCAAACCCAAGTCCTTTCGAATTATGCTCAGGAATTTTTATCCGCCCAAAATGACAAAAAAAACTTTTTCTTAATCATAAGTCCTGTCGCCCCTCACACTGAAGGTGACTACGAAACAAACTATGATGCTGGTAAATTTTCGGATTCCATTCGACCAGCACCAAAGTACGCACATCTGAGTAACGGAATCGCTGAAGATGGCGAAATGCCTGAACTCACACTCGACAATAGCACGACAGAAAGGCTCACCAATGGAATGAGTGATAAACCCTTGCAACTGGCACAAAGTTTTGTAGATTCCAATGAAGAGCTCGCCGTCAAACAACAATTCAAAGATCGAAGCGCCGCGATGCTTTCGGTGGACGACCTCATCGGTGGCATCTTTACAAAACTCAAAGAAAAGAATTTAGACCAAAACACTGTTGTGATTTTTACTTCAGACAACGGTTGGATGTATGGGAATCACGGACTCAATGGCAAGTCATGGGCCTATGAAGCTTCCATTCGCGTGCCACTCATCATCATGGATCCGCGAAATCCTAATCAAAATGTTAGCTCTCAAGAAATCACGATGAACACGGATTTAGCCCCTACAGTTACTCATCTCGCTGGCGTTTTAAATGACGCCAATGGCGACAACCAAGCAGATTTTAACTTTGACGGACGATCGCTTGCACCATGGATTTATAATCCCTCTTATCCTTACGAAAGAAAAATTGCGATGATTGAATACTATTCCGACGGCACGAGTACTAAAAAATCACCAAACTCTTTCACTGCAATTCGTTACATTGATCATCAAAATCGAGACGAACTTTATGTTCACTATTATTCCAGCATCAATACACAAGAAGGCTTTTCACCTTTTACGGAATTCTATGACATGAAGACAGATGTGACTCAAGAGTATGGGTTTGTCCCATCAATGGCGCAAAAAATTGAATATGACAGTTTGGTATTTGATTTTAATCATTCTTGGGCGCTAAAGGCTGGATCAAAAACTGCCGCATCGTATCCTGCGCCGCCCGCTAGAAATCTTGAGCAAACACTGCTTGGCGACCTGCGTGCAAACGCATTTTCGGGATGCGTGATTCAATACAAAACCTGTTATTCAAAAAATAATTTTATTGATGGGACACTGGGTGAAATCACCAAAACCGTGAGTGCTAAAAATCAAAGCTTTCAATATCTCGTTGCAAGCGAGATCAATGATGTGAGTCTACGATTTTACAATACGCCTGAGAAAGACAATTTAAAAAACCAATGCTTAGCACTTGCGTGGGATTACGCAAAGACCTGCAACGACCCTGCGGAAAAGGAAGAAATCTTAGCTTCCTTTTACTGGCAGGATTCTCTTATTGAAGAAAACATTGGATGGAGGTCTAGAAATTTTGAAAGACTTCAAAGTGTTTTGCCGCGAGTTCCTGACAAAGAAAGTGAAAAAAATCCAGAGACTGCCAAAACTGCAAAAGTCTCTACAACACCAAGCTCTTCTGGCAATTTTATTTCAAGTCAAAATCCCTACTATCCGTACCAATTATCCGTGTCGGTAATTTTCTTTTTAGACATTACAATTGAAGATTTGCGAAATGGTGAAAAAATCGTTGTTTTCGCGGGTCTAAGAGGATCTGCCAACTACTCCACTGTAAAAAGCAAAGTGTTGTCCCTGTTGAAAGAAAACCTTAAGCTTAAAACTCCAGATTTTAAAATCATAAAATCCGAACTCGGGATTCTTGAATGAAACAATTATTTACGCACGAGATAAGACATGTCGACCTGTACGACGTTCCCATTTTTCCAAGTTTCTCGGTGGAATACGAATTTATCTCCTAGAGTATAAATTCGAAAGCGATATTCTGATTCGTTGATTGAAGCAGCAAAAGTGTAGAGATTATTTTCGCATTTGCCTTTGGCTAAAAAATCTCCTTGCATCATAGTGATATTATTTCCATCAAGTTTTAGGCACATCTCCCTGGAGAGATCCTTTCCATTCCTATACTCATGTGCAGTGATGATCAAAGTATCAAAATCTTTGGCGATCATCGTTTCAGAATACGTTTCAGTTTTAACGGGTTTTCCATCAGTCACTTCAAAACTGAGGTTGTCCCATTTCCCAATTAAAAAACTGACGAGTTCATTTGATTGCTTATGCATAAGTGGAGTCCCTCCAAAATTGCGTCCTTTGAATATGGCGTCTTATAAGCTAGCAATGTGGGCTTGTCTGCTCCGGCCTCCTCTGGCCGCAGAGCACGCGTCTATGCCCCACCCCCATGTCTAAACTCTAGACACTGCCAATGCGCGAATTGTGAAGAAGGAATGAAAGACAATTTTTGCCAAGCAAGCTTGCAAGATTTACAGCTATAAATTCTTGAATTTAAACGGCTTTCAAGCGCCATTCATCACGTAGACTGTTGTTCAAAAAGGGCACATCTTTGCAATGTTAATTAAGTAGAAAGCGAAGGGATCACAAATGTCAGCAAAGTTTGATCGAGCTCAAGGATTTAAATTCTACTTCGGAAACGCAGCTAAAGACTTGGGCAAATTTCTTCCACCTGAAGAAGCGACAATGGAATTGGGACAAACTGCAAATTCACTTTCGCGATCACAAATCAACTTCCACATTGAATCAGCAGAAATCTTAAACCGGCTGCACGAAATTGCAGACTCTTCGCTAGACAAGCTTTTAAAAATTGAATCTTCAAAAAGAGAACTTTCGTTTTTGCTCCAAGATCTGAAACGTATCATTGGGTAATTCCAGTGTTCGTCAGCCCGGGTGAAGCGCCCCCCCCTTCCCCCCACCCCCCAACGCTTCATCCGGGCTTTTTTTATAAAAGAGGGGGAATTCTTAACCCATTATCTGATGTTTAGAATCGATTTCAATTTCCCAAATTTTAAATTTTCCCCACAATAATTCAATGCTGGGATTTTGTTTTAAAAATTCTACAAACAAATCAGGCCATTCAACAAAACACACATGAAATTCCGCATAAGAAGCCAATCCCAAACTTTCTAAATCTCCTGCTTCCTGCATTCGATAAGTATCAATATGAAGAGCCAAAAGCCCCTTCGAATTGCGATACTCCAACAGTTTTAAAAAAGTCGGCGATTGCACGGTTCGAGAATCAAACTCAAGCTCTGACAAAATTTCCTTTACCAAAGTCGTTTTTCCAGCGCCTAGTGGTCCTCTGAGCAACACGATAAGTGGAATCTCACCTGCATCGATAATTTTTTGAATTCGGCTCGCATAGTGAACTGCTTGCAAAAAAAACTGCGATGCCATTTACAAGTTCCCCATTTTTTGAATCCGCGAAAACTGCTTAAATGCAAGGTCCGAAAAGATCTTCACTTGGTCCCGCGCAATGATCACCGGCGAGTGAGGAAATTTTCTCCTTTTTTTAACAGAATTTTTTTGAATATTTAAACTTAAGGCCAGCGCCAACAAGGCCAATGAAGGTGGATTTAAAAAGTGAAAATGCGCTGCAATTAACCCCGCCAACACATCACCACTACCGGGAGTCGCAAGTTGCGACGATGCAAAATTCATTGCCCAAACTTGAGACGAAATTTTGGAAGAATTTCCAAAAGAATCAATTTGTGAAAAAATACTATTCGGACCCTTCAACAGAACTACGCTTCCTTTTGCCAGTGAATACTGACTTAAAGTTGTTTGCAGACACCTAAATAAGGATTCACGGTGGGAGCTAGGAACTTTCTTCGCCAAACTTGGACGAAGTATTTTTAGCAAATCACTCGCTTCCTTGGGATGCGGAGTCAACACAACTGGCGAATGAAATTTCATACCCTTTTTTAATGCCTCCGCAAAAAAAACTAGCCCCCCACCATCCACCACCATGGGTGCATGAACGTTATGTGAAATCAGTTTTAAAATGAGGAGGCACTTTTTTGCTATCTTTTTTCGGGCCTTTTGATCTTGTAAAGGAGGGAGTCCGGGTCCAAACACTAAGCTTTTTAAATCACTTTTTAAAAGAGCTTTCACCTCACGAAGATCATGAAGCTCAATCCATTCACCAGCCAAAAAAAATCGCTCCCGCGTTGACAATCTCGGGGCACCAACTTCAAACAAATGCACTCCACCCACTGCCGAACGCAAAAGCATTTCACTGGTTAACCTTGAAGCAGCTCCTCGCAAAAGCGAACCACCTATAACGACGGCGCTTCCTTTTGATCTTTTGTGATCCGTTTTTTTAGGCAGCGTCAGCTGAAATTTGAAAAGCGAAATAAACTTTTTAAAATCGGGAGGATTTTTAAGAATTTTTGAGTCTACACTCATGAAATATTTTTAGAAATCACAGCAATCAACTCATCAGCCATCTTCGAAATTTCGTCTCGATCTTGACCCTCAATCATCACTCGACAGAGGGGTTCTGTACCCGAATAACGAACAAGCAAGCGTCCCGAATTTCCAAGTTTGTCTCGAAGTGCATCCATCGTTTTTTTAACTTCGGGGAGAGTTTCAAGATCAGGCTTTCTAGCAACTTTTAAATTTTTCAGGACCTGCGGCATGATGGTCATGACTTTGCGCAAGTCTGATAATTTTTCTTTTTCTTCACGCATGACTGCAAGTACCGCTAACCCCGCAACAATTCCGTCACCGGTTGATCCAGCCTCCATAAACACCAAGTGTCCAGACTGCTCGCCGCCCAAGCTATAAGATCCCTTGCGGAGCGCTTCTACAACTGCACGATCACCAACGGGAGTGTACTCAATCTGAATACCCGCAGTTTTCAAAGCGATTTCGAGTCCCATATTACTCATTTGCGTCGCTACCAATGTGTTGCGATTTAATTTACCTTTTTTCTTTAAGGCAATCGCTAGAATAGCCATAATCTGATCACCATCAACGACTTCGCCTTTATCATCAGCCAAAATCACTCGATCTGCGTCTCCATCCAAGGCAATTCCTAAATCCGCACGATACTTGTTCACGGCCTCACACATACTTTGAGGATGCAAGGCTCCACATTCTCGATTGATGTTTATCCCATCTGGAGAATTTCCAAGTAATACTAATTCTGCGCCGAGTTCTTCGAACACGAGTGGTGCAACTTTGTACGCAGCTCCGTGGGCACAATCGAGTACAATTCGCATTCCGCTGAGATCGATATTATTGGGAAAACTTGATTTTGCATGGACCACATATCTCCCCAATGCATCGTCAATTCTTTTGGCTCGCCCCAGAGCCTCGCCAATGGGCAAGACATTCATCAAATCTTCTGACAAAACCATGCGCTCGATTTCGGCTTCGACTTCATCAGGGAGTTTAAAACCATCTGCACCAAAAATTTTTATACCATTGTACTCATAGGTGTTGTGAGAAGCGCTCACCATAATACCCGCATCTGCGCGCATACTTTGAGTCAGAAAAGCCACACCCGGCGTGGGCATAGGTCCCAAAAATAATGCTCGCGCGCCAGCGCTCATAATGCCTGCAGCTAAGGCTTGTTCGATCATGTAAGAACTTCGTCGGGTGTCTTTGCCAATCAAAATGACCGAATTTCCATCAACTCGCTTGCCCTGCCCTTTAAAAAAAAGTGCAGTTGCGCGACCTACCTGAAGTGCAATCTCACTTGTCATAGGATAGCGATTTGCAATTCCTCGAATTCCATCTGTTCCAAAAAGTTTTTCTCGATTTGCCATTATCTATTGTTCCTACTTTTTTAATTTCGCACTTTTGACAAAGTTTTTTTATTCATCTTCATTTTGTAATTTTACATCCACCCAGTCAGTGCTGCGCTTAACCACTCTCACATCCGGACTCAATTTCCAAACAAGTTTGGATCGCTGCAGTCCATTTTTAGCAACCGGGATTTCCACCCAGGCTTCGATGTCCTCATGAGTCATCTGCAAGATTTTTTTAGCAGATCCTTCAAGAGTAAAACTTGCAAACTCCGGATGCAGTTTTACTCCACGTTTTAAACTATCTATGATTTTCATTTGCGCGCCACTACCCACTCTGATTTCAATGGGAATTTTGGCAAAAAGTCTTTGAACGAGTTCGCCTTCCACTTCGATACTCGCTTGAACCATTCGATCAATTTCCCGAATGCTCACACCCGGAAAATCACTCGTCGTTAATTTCACTTCCACATCTTGCTTGGCATTGTCGTTGGAAATCACCATTGCTTCTGTCGGAATGGCATCAATCGTGATCAAACGTCCACGTGACCCTTGGATTTCAACCGTCGAAGGTTTAAATGTCACTGACTTCACTTTTAAATCTTCACCCAAGCCGGGCGCAAACACTGCACGAATCGGAACGCGCTTTGATGAGAGATAATCAATACGCAAAGGAATGCCATTTTGCGACATACTGAGCACCTTGATTCCTAATGGTACGTCAAACATTTCTTCTTTCAGAGGAACTTCAAAATCTCCCGCCTGAAATTTCGTCAAATCGATAGGAATACTACTTTGGCGATCTTGAAACTCCTTCATAAATGCACGAGGACCAATAACCCTCACCTGAACTTCTTGCGGCGCTTGATTGCCAAGGACGAGTCCTTTTTTAAGTTGGTAATCGAGTTGGAATTTCTTGATTATTTCAACGCGTTTTCCGCCCAAGACTGTGAGACAAAGCAAAATCGAAATAATGAGCGCCACTGCCCTTAACAGCCATAAGTCTCGATAAGTTCTTCCTGCGTGACGTGCCAAAGCTTCTGATTCTGTGGTCATGTCGAAGCTCCTTCAATCGTTTTTTCTTCGGATTTGTCATCGAGCAAGTGAAAGGCGGCTAAAAGTTTTTCACGAAGTTTAGGGAGCGATATATCTCGGGTGATTTCGCCAAACTCCACGACCGAAATCTCACCGCGCTCTTCGCTCATCACAACGGCGATAGCATCAGTTTCTTGGGTAATGGCCACTGCCGCTCGGTGGCGGGTTCCAAGATTGCGGTCCATTTCGGCCTCTAGTGTCACTGGAAAAAAACAACCTGCTGCCAAAACTCTTCCCTCGCGAATAACAACTGCGCCATCATGTATGGGACTGTTATTTTGAAAAATTGCGACCAATAATTCGGCGGTTAATTCGGCTTCAAGAATCGTTGCACCTTCTGTATAATTTTTCAGCCCGTGTTGCCGTTCTAATACAATCAAAGCGCCAGTCCGTTTTGCTGCCAAAATATTTGCAGATTTTGTGACCTCATCAATTAAATGGACCCCTCGAGTTTTTGCCGACGGCCCTCCTAAAAAGGGATTCTTACCCATATTTGCGAGAGCGCGGCGGATTTCGTCTTGAAAAATAATGACCATGATTAAAAATAAGTAATCAAAAAATTGTCGAAGGAGGTAATTTACGACGTAAAGTTTCCAGCGATCAGACAAGATATATGCAACCGAAACTATTCCTACTCCCGTGAGAATTTGCACAGCTCGAGTGCCTCGAATTAACAATAGCAATCGATAGACAATTAAATAAACAAGAGTGATATCAACGATGAGGAATAAAATGTCCGTCCAGTCTCTAACACCTAAGAGATTCTGAAAATACGCTAGCACTGTTTTTAAGTTGCCTTCACGCCTTTAGACAAATCCACACGAACACCACCACCACTTTGCGCTTCTTCCACTTTTGTGGCTGCATCGGAAGGTGCGCTGGTATTTTTTGCCAGTTCTACTTCAGGAAGAGGGCGATCAATAGTTTTTCCGTCCATCAGACGGTTGATATCTTCCATATCGATCGTTTCATATTTCAAAAGAGCTTCAGCCATGGCATCTAAAGTCGCGCGATTGTCGGTCAAAAGTTTTCGCGCTTTACTATGGTTGCGTTCCACAATCTCCCGAATCTCGGAATCAATCGTGCGACCAGTTTCTTCACTGTGAGTGGTTCCCGCACTCATTTCACGGCCAATGAAAATATTTTCGCTTCGAGATCCAAAATTCACAGGTCCCAATTTTTCACTCATGCCCCATTTGGTCACCATATTGCGGGCCAAATCCGTTGCACGTTCGATATCGTTTGATGCTCCTGTAGTGACTTGACCAAAAACAAGTTCTTCAGCAACTCGACCCCCCATCAAAAGAACAATATCTCCTTCGGCTTTTTCTTTTGTTAAAGTGTATCGGTCTTCGGTAGGAAGAGTCATTGTTACACCTAAGGCGCGCCCACGAGGAATAATCGTCACTTTGTGAACAGGGTCAGATCCCGGAGTCAGCCGCGCGACCAAAGCATGGCCCGATTCGTGAACCGCGGTGTTTCGACGTTCTTCGTCGCTCATCACCATGGATTTTCGAGCAGTGCCCATGGACACTTTGTCGCGCGCATAATCAAAATCTGTCATAGTTAAGGTTTCGCGATTGTGTCGAGCTGCAGTCAGAGCAGCTTCGTTCACCAAGTTCTCTAAATCCGCTCCTGAAAATCCAGGAGTTCCGCGTGCGATAATTTCTAAATTGACATCACCCGATAAAGGAGTTTTTCGGGTGTGCACTTTTAAAATAGCATGTCGACCTTTGAGGTCAGGTTTATGCACAACTACACTGCGATCAAAACGGCCCGGGCGTAAAAGTGCGGGATCCAAAACATCGGGTCGGTTGGTTGCCGCAATAATGATGATACCTTCGGTGCCTTCGAATCCGTCCATTTCAACAAGTAATTGATTAAGCGTTTGCTCACGTTCATCATGACCACCACCCAAACCTGCACCGCGATGCCTGCCAACAGCATCAATTTCGTCGATAAAAATTAAACAAGGTGCTGCCTTTTTGGCATTTTCAAAAAGTGATCTCACGCGACTTGCGCCGACGCCCACAAACATTTCCACAAAATCCGAACCAGAAATCGAAAAGAAAGGTACCGCGGCTTCGCCAGCAATCGCTTTTGCTAAAAGCGTTTTACCCGTTCCGGGACTTCCCACGAGCAAAACACCTTTAGGAATACGTCCACCAAGACGAGTGAATTTTTTGGGGTTCTTCAAAAAATCAACAATTTCTTCGAGATCATTTTTAGCTTCATCACAACCTGCAACATCTGAGAAGCGCAATTTACTTTGATTTTCGTTAAACAGTTTTGCGCGTGATTGTCCAAAACTCAAAGCTTTGTTGGAACCTGACTGCAACTGTCGCATAAACAAAAAGAAAATAAAAAGAATGGCCATAACGGGCAGCCAACTGACAAGCAATGTCATTAAAGGTGATGGCTTGGGTTCGGGTTTGTAATTTTCTGTGATTCCCGCTTTACGCAATTCTTCAAGAGTTACGCTGGCATTGGTGTTGCCATAACTTTTAAAGACTTCTCCATTTTTATGGGAGGGCTTATATTTGCCTTCGATTTCGTTATCTCCAACAAAAGTGATTGACTCTACTTGGCCTTCTCGAACAAGCCGCATGAGCTCACTAAAATTGAGGAAATTGGGAGTTTCGGTTTTCATGGGAACTCGCCCGAGGAGCAATAAGATACTGCTAATCACAAGAACCCAAAGTAATAATGGACGATAATTTGCTTTCATAGGAACTCTAAAGTCTAGCAGAATTGAAGGGCAAGTTCCTTACGAAATTTCTTCAATCAATGATTCCATCGAGACACAGCGCCCCACCCCCGTCAAATGATATTCTTTTAACGGCGAAAGTGCGACCATAGCAACGATTTTTGACGGGTCATCTCTAGAAACAAGAAGTGGCCAATCTCTCCAAAATGGTCGCGGAATTTTTTTACGTGAAAGTATTTCATCCAGTTCACGGCGAGGATCATCGGATTGACGGGCTCGCAAAACAAGAGGCCATGGAAGTCTATCCCAATTCATCAATTGACAGTTTTCAGATGCTTGATGCTGCGGCGGACGAAAAAGAAAAAATACACTCAGCTGATAATTGCTCAGCGCTTTAAGCTGCGAACCTAAAAAGCCCCACGCACAAGAAGTTCCCAAATTCACTCGCCTAGAAATTTCGACATCGATGGGTTGCTTCCAAGGTGCCGAAAAATCATTTTCTTGCATAAACAAAATATGGTCCGAGCGCCGCACAAATACACCTGCTGAATGAACCAGTTCCTGCCCATCAAGCAAAGCTTCCACAAGCCTAGGATCATGCTTCAGACCCAATTTGTGAATCCAAATTTTTAAAATTCTTCTCCCTAATGAATCGGGATACTTTTCTAAAAACGCTCGTGAAAGACTTTCTTTAGGGCCCTCAAACTGGGCCTCTAACCACTCTTCAAGCTCAAGCTCTTCTTCTGCGCATCTCTCAGCAAGGCGAGAGATGTTGCGAATCGAACCTGATCGCACGTTTTCTAAAATGGGAAAAATTTCGTTTCGAACGCGGTTCCTAAAATAGGGGGCGTTGGCATTTGTAGGGTCTTCAACCCATGCTAAACGAAAACGCCGAGCATACTGCAAAAGATCTTCGCGTGTAAAACTGAGCAGGGGCTTAACCCAAACTCCATCGATGGGCGACATGCAAGCAAGGCCGGAAGTACCGGTCCCAGACATTGCACGCATCAAAAAAGTTTCCGCATTGTCATCGCCATGATGAGCCGTTGCAATTTTTTGAGCAGATCCCTGAGTCATTGTTTCGAACAATAATTCGCGCCGTGCCTCTCGCATGCCGTCTTGGGATTTTAGAGTGACATATTCACTCAGTTTTTTCATATGAGTTTGAACGCCTAAGCGATCTCCCAAAACCTTTACCCACAAAGCTTCACGTTGAGAGGCCATGGCCCTGGTGCCGTGATCAACATGCACGAACTCAACATGGAGCTCAAGTGCACGGCTGGCCCGAACCATGACGTGAGCGAGGACTGTGGAGTCAAGTCCACCTGAGACCGCTACCAATACTCGTTCCCCTTTTTGAAAGAGCGAGTGCACTCGAGCAAATTTCAAAAAACTTTGGAACAACTGATCTTGTTCCAAAAAGATAGAATCTTCATTTTTTTTTGGCGCGCTATGGGTTTCCGTACTTATCATGTCTGAAGGTCCTTCTTCAGTTAACTTAATCGTATTGAGGCTCAGTGGGAAGTGCTTCGTCACCCTCAGGATCATTTTCCTGATTCCCAGAATCTTCGTCAGAACTTGGAGATCGATCGGAATCAGAATCTCCATCCACAATTTCCTCTAAGGGAACTTCATCTTCATGTGGAGCTGCACCCAAGGTTTTTAGCCGTCGTGCCCGCGCTGGGCGACGTTCGGATTTTTTATTTTCATCATCAACCTCTTCACTCACAGAGACAGGATTTTGCGGAATTTCTACTGCCGCAGGCTGGCGAACCTGTGCTTCGGGGAGTTTGAGTTGAGCTGCAGGCGCAGCCACAGGCGACGACACTGGGACCACCGGTTTTGCGACAATGGCGCGGCGGGCGGCGGGCGCTTTAGGTGTAGACACCGGCACGCCCACTTGGGAAGCCAGACCTTTAAAGCTTTTTTCAAAAGCACCGGAATGACCAAACATGTAAATGCCTATTCCGAAAATGAGAAGCGTAAAAGTGATCAACCCTCCGGGACTGAACGCAAGTTTTTGATACTGCTTCCAAGTCGAATCACCCTCTGCATTTTGGGCGTAACCCGCCGCTGGCGTCAATGCGACCGGAGCTGCGCCGATATGAGTTTTTCCACTAGGTTTTTTTGGGGGGCTCGGTTGACCGGCGTGCGTGCCTTGAGCCAAGTCGACACTGTCGAAGAGTTGGGTAAAAACTCTCGACACCTCGTTATTCATAATTTCGTCTTCAGAAAACGAACCCAATGGGGGTTCGTATTGGTCAGCAGATTCGGAAGCAACTTCATTTTTTTCAGGAAGATTGGGGACTTGATTGAGCTGGTGAATGCCGGTGACCGCTTTGCTTCGTGGTGGAGGCGGAATGCGCATCGGTGGAAATTTTAAAACTTCCGTCACAGCTCGATATTTTATAAGACCCGAATCGAGGTCGCTTTGTGAGATGACAAAATCGGTTCTCTCTAACTGAGCATTTTGACGAAAGCCTTCCAGCTCCGCCTCAGAATAAGGTCCGACGTGGCGTCGGTTTTTCAATAAATACCAAGACATCTCTTATCCAGTGTAAACGAATAGCGGAGCATTTAGCTTAAAAAATACGCCAATAATCCAGCGAAGTTCCACTACTCAAATAAATCCCGTACCTTAGCCCGCCCATTGTCCCGAGCTTTTTTAACATCTGCCCATTTTGCCTCGATTTGCCCATTTTTTTGAATCTCTTTTGCACGAGCGGCAATCATTTCGGTAGTGAGAATCCGTGAATCTTTATAAAGCTTTTGCGAAATGGAAAGCAAATGTTCTTGAAGTGACGAATCTGTTGACGTGACTATTTTTTCGTCTGAGCCGTCTTTGTTTTGCAAATCTTTATTGAGAATACTTCGATAATGGCAAAGCTGAGTCACGATAAGGCGATCCAGCGGAGATTCCTCTTGCGGGTTGACGATCAAGGTGTCGATGCCTTTTTTCATTTCAGAAACCGCAAAGAGCTCTGAAAGTCCCTTGGCGTTGATTCCCCGTTGCGCTGCAATGGTTTCAATAGTGAGATCATAAAACGCGAGCATTTCTGAAATATCAAGGTAAGGATTCCCACACCCTTTGGGAAACTGTTCAATTTGTAATTTCCCCGAACTCACGTTGGTGGTAGCAAAAACAGGCCAAAAGCTTGACACTGCGCAAGATAAAAGGAGGTAAATCAAATAAACATTCTTTTTCATGCCTCCATGTTACCTAATGAATTGACTTTTCGCCAATTCAGATTTTCATTTGAGTGCATGGCAAAAAAGAATCCTCTTAAAAATGCTCTTATTCTGGTGATCGTAGCAATCTTCTTGGTTTTAATCGCAAATTTTGTCTTAAAACCGCAGCAAGAAAAACAAGAAAAAGACAAAGACAAATCCACTTTGCTGTTTCCCGAAATCGATCGTCAAAAAATTGTTGAACTTCGACTCTCAAATCCCAACGGACTTTTTGAACTTAAAAAGAACGCCGAAAAAGATGTGTGGAGCGTGATTCACAATTCGCAAAGTTATCCTGCTGATCGTTCCGCCATCGATGGTCTGCTCTCTACATTACTTTCCTCTAAAAAAGAAAATCCCCTTGAAAACAAAGAACTCGCAAAACTTGGGTTAGAACCACCCAAATTCAAATTGCTTATCAGCGACGGCTCCGCCAGCAATCAAAAAGAAGTCCATTTGGGGGACGATACTCCAGTGGATTATCTCGTTTTTGCGAGATGGGCTCACGAGCCCAACTCTGCCTTTACCACAACCCGATCTTTGCGATTTGGACTTGAAAAAAAGCTTTCCGATTTTAGAAACAAAAAAGTTTTCGACGAGCCAAAATTTGCGGAAATCACCCGAGTAGAACTTAAAACTTTTGCGCAAGAAAAAAAACCATCTGAAAAATTTGTTTTCGAAAAAACCGCGCAAAGTGAATGGATGAGTCAGGGAACTGTAACCACAAAAGTATTGGAGAAAGAAATTGAAGCACTTGTCACGGCTTTGCAAAATCTCAGCGTCAGTGGATTTGCCTCAGACGATATCAAAGAAAAAGATAAATTTGGTTTAAAAAATCCCGTTGCTTCTGTGACACTTTCCAAGCTTCCCGTAGGGACTAAAGCCACTTCCCCTCAATCACCCAATGCTCCAACTCCCGATTCTGTGACCTGGCTACTCGGCAGAGTGGAAAACAAAGAGGAGTCTGCAAAATCCAAGAGCACAGGCGAAAAGTCTTATAAATGGTATTTTAGCGAAGTCGAATTGGCCACAACTTATGAAGTCTCAGCTGCGTTTGTTGATAATTTTAAAACGGACCTCATGCGCTTTCGTGACAAAGAAATTTTGACTTTTAAAATAGATGACGTCAGCGAATTTAGCATTGGCTCACCCAAGGAAACTTTGCAGTTTAAGAAAAATGCAAATATGTGGGAGCTCCGTTTCAATAGCGAAAAATCTGAGGGCGTTTGGAAAAAAGCAAAGACTGACAAAGTGACCGAAGCTTTGACCAAACTTTCTCAACTCAAAGCCCAGTCATTTATCGATGGAGCCAACGCACTTTCTTATGCCGGATTAAAAGTCCCCTCCCGAACTCTTGAATTAAAAGTAAAAGATCAAACTTTGGGCCCAGTTTTTATCGGCCGCAAAATCCGAGACGGCGAATTTGCCCTACGATCGCCCACTCAAAGTTCTGTAGCGGTCGCTGAGATTGCACTTGATGAACTACTCCCTCTCAAGCTAGATCACTTTGCAGAACCCGAAAGTCCCGTTCCACCCACCGATTCGGCCACTCCGGCCGCTGGAGGTGGCGATAGCGCAGGACTCAAAAGCAAAGGAGCAAATCGCGTGAAACTCGAAGCAACCGTAAAATCTCTCACAGAAATTAAACAACTTCCTGCAGCGACAGTCAAAGCCGGTAAAAAATACACCGCGGAAATGACTTTAGACAACGGTCAAAAAATGACTCTTGAGCTTCACGCGGATAAAGCGCCTTACACTGTTTCTAATTTTATTCATTTGGCGCGAAATGGTTTTTACGATGGAATTTTGTTCCACCGCGTAGAACCTAACTTTGTCATCCAAGCTGGGGACCCGAGCAGTAAAGGTAAAAAAGTCAGCGGCAAAGCAGAAGCCGAAAGTCTTGGACTGGGACGCGGCGGACCTGGCTATCAGTTTAAAAATGAAGATACAGGTCTCACCCACAAACGAGGCACCATGGCGATGGCAAATGCTGGGCGTGACACCAACGGTTCCCAGTTTTACATTTGTATTCAGCCTGCAACTTTTTTGGATAAGGGCTACACCATTTTTGGCCAGGTTGTGGGTGGCGAGCCTGCGATTGACTCTGTCAAAGTGGGAACCGCGATTTCAAAAGTTGAAGTTTTTGAAGAATAGATTTTCTTTCTTAGATGTTTAACGTCGAAAAATCGCTGAAGGGGCTCATCGTCCTTTCAGCGATGACTTTGATTTTAAGTTTTTCAACTGCATGGTTTTATCGAAGTCTTGCCTTAAAATTTCAGATTGAAAGCCCCATCCAGTTGCATTTAGCGTTAGCCACTGTCAGCGTTTTAATGAGCATGTTTTCTGACACCTGTATTTTATTCTATTTTATTGGCACTTCGGTTTGGATACGCGATCGCTCAAAAGAAGTCTTTCTTCAAAACCGAGCTGCAGGAAAAATTGTCATGCAACTCCACGAAAAGGCTAACAAACTCAAGGCCCGAAGTTTTCCATTTGCAACTTTAGGCATTGGACTTGGCCTCTTCACTTTTGTGTTAGGGGGCGCAAACCAAGTTCATGCGATACCAAAATGGCTCCATCCTTTGCTCGCCTCACTTTTACTTTTAAACGCCCTTTACGCGATGAAACATTATTTTTTTGCCATTGGAGAAAATATCAAAATTCTTGATCAAGTCAGTGATTCCATCGAAGCGCAAATTTCCAAGGTTTGATTGGACAGGTTGACGTAGCGTTAGACTTGATTTGCGTCTTGATTTGTCGGCAAATTTAGACGATCATTTCTGACATGGCAGACAAGTCACAAAAGCAACCTGAAGGTATCATTGGAAAATTTTATGTCGATGTGAACTGCATCGATTGCGATGTCTGCCGAGAAACTGCTCCCAACAATTTTACCCAGCAAACCGACAAAGGTTATAGCTACGTTTTTAAGCAACCCAATAGTCCCGAAGAAGAATCTCAATGTCGCGAAGCTTTAGAATCGTGCCCCGTTGAGGCCATCGGTGATGACGGGTAATAACAATTCCCAATCAAAAGCTCCCTGGGTTATTGTAAGTGATTTTGATGGAACATTTACAGTCAAAGATATTGGAAACGAACTCTGTGAAGAAGTCCTTGGAGAAAAGTGGTTCGAACTTTACCGCCAATACCGAGCGGGAATTTTTGGTTTAAAAGAATATCAAAAAAAAACCTGGTCCAATTTTCCGTTAAGCGAAAAAGAGTTTATTGATTTGTCCTTAAAGTTTGCTTTTCTGCGGCCTGGCTTAGAAGAATTTCTTTGCCAAGCAGTGGATCAAAAAATTCCAGTTTATGTGGCTTCGTGTGGACTTCGTCCGTACATTGATGCCACATTAAAAAACAAACTCAGTCCTAAAGCACAAATGGCCATAAAAGGCATTCATTGTAACGAAGTAAAATTTGATGAAAATAAAATTTTGGAGTTCGTTCCTCCGCCCAGTCTTCCCGAGTGTCCTTTTCCGCTTGATAAGGGCGCCTGGGCCAAGGAAGTGGCATTAAAACATGGCCCACAAACTCAACTTCTGGGAATTGGAAATGGCACAAGCGACCAAAGTTTTTGGGGTGCAGTTCACGAACTCGCAGCAATTGAATCACTAGAAAAATGGTGTTTAAAGGAAAAGATTCCGTACATTTCCTTTGAAAATTTTTTTGATTTGAAAAAAAAAGTGAAAGCTTTTCATGTTTAAAAATTTTTTTTTATCTTTCTCATTAGTTTTTAGCTTGAGCGCGCTTTCGAGTGCGCCACTTTATCAAGAACAAGCACCAAAAGAAGTCCAGTCTGCCGTGCATCTGTCAGCTTGGCTTGAATCAAACCAAATGCGTTCTGAGCTCTCGGGCAAAAGCAGTGGGTTTGTGGAACTTAGCTTTCAACTTGAGACGCGTGGAAACTACAAAGCTTATAAAGACAAACTTCGAATTTATTCTGGCCCCGATCCTCTACTCGGCACTCTGGGAGCAGATCTTTGGGAACTGGAAATTGTCAAAACACCGAGTGAAATATTTTTTATTGATCCCGTTTCCAAAGAATCTAAAACGGGTTATCGCGGCCAAGCGGTTTTTAGAATCCGAGCAAAACTCCCCCCAAATGGAGTTTCTAAACCCTTACCCTTACATCACAAAATTCCCTTACTCATTGACTTCCAAGTGTGTTCCGACAATTTGTGCCTTTTGCCAACGACTTTAAAATATGATTTTGAAATCACAAATGCCGCAAAAGTAACGGCTCGCCAAAACGCTCCAACGCTGACTGATAGTGCCACAAAAATTCTTCAAGAAAACCTCGGTGTAGGCTCCTGGAATTTTTCGACGTTTTTAATTCTGCTCCTCGCAGGACTTATCACGGCTTTCACACCGTGTGTGTATCCTTTATATCCCATCACTCTGGGGATTTTTTCAAGATGGTCGCACGCGCACAAATCTGCCTCGCCGCTTCTCATGGCGCTGTTTTACTGCGCAGGGATGGTGCTGAGCTATGCGTTGCTTGGTATTCTCAGCATCGCAAGCGGTGCGGTTTTTGGATCACTGACTCAAACCCCAGCGTTTCTCATCGGGACCGGAGTCTTGATAGTATTTTCGGCCCTGGTTTTTGAAGGCGTCATTGATCTAAAAATTTTTCAATGGCTTCAGCAAAAGTTTGCTTCACCCGTTTCAACCGAAAAAAAACTCTCCAATTTTCAGCTTTATTTTAAAGCCAGCGGTATGGGGGCTGCTTTGGGATTGGTTGCAAGCCCCTGTGTTGGTCCAGTCCTGATTGTCATACTTGCGTGGTTGTCGCAAAAACTTGTCGTGCTGACGGCTGCAAATTTGTTTTTAGGATTTGTGCTCCTTGCGACTTTTGGAATCGGCATGAGCCTACCCTTTCTGCTTCTTGGGCATTTGATGTTCAAACTTGGAACGCGCCCCAAACTTGGAGTACTCACACCTTATTTTAAACATCTGGGTACTGCCTTGATGCTAGGTGCGAGTTTGTTTTTTCTAGTCCCTGGGATCAAGCTTTTGCGTGCGACAAAAGGCCCTACTCTAACAAAATTTCCGATTGAAGGTCTTGAGTCATGGAAAAAAGATCGCCCCACTGTTATCGATTTTAGAGCGGATTGGTGTTCTGCCTGCTTGGAGCTTGAAAGCGAAACCTTTGCGCAAAGTGAAGTTTCTAAATTGTTTGAAGAAAAGCAAGTCACTTTTGTGAAAGTTGATCTTACCCAAATGAACGAAGCTCAAAAAGCCATTGCTGAACGTTTTAAAGTGGTGGGGCTTCCCACGATTTTGATCACCAATTCTAAAGGTGAAATTTGTGAGAGCGAATCACTTTTTGGATTTGAAACGAGTAAAGAATTTTTACAAAGATTGAGCCGCGCTAAAGACAAGTGTCCTTAGATTTGAAAAAAATCATCTCCGCGAGATTTAAAATATTCCGACAGCAAAATCCGCCAACCGGTAAAACTTTGCCACCAAAGCTCGCGATCAAAATTAGGGCTTTCGACCGACCACGAAAATAGTTTCAAACCAAGCGCGGGCGCACGCTCAACTTCTCGAGCAATTTTTTGCATCGAGCGCCGCATGTGATAACTGGAGGTCACAACAAGCACCGATTTCACGCCCAACCATTCTGCAATTTTGCGAATTTCAATAGCGTTTTCCTGGGTGGATTTGGCCACGCGATCCACATAGATTCTTCCAATAAATTCTTCGGGATTGGCTTGGACGCCGTTGGCCTTCAGCACATCGCTAAGAGTCACTCCTTCATCGATTCCCGAAATAAAAAGCACGCGACCTTGTTCGGTTTGGAGAAAAGAAAAAGCTTCTTTAAAACGGCCTTGGCCTCCTGTGAGCACTGCCACCATGTCCACTGATTCGCCGGGTTTATAGGGTTGGCCTTCGCTGACCAAAAACAAAGTTGTCGAAAATCTGAGGAGATCAAGCAAAAAGACAATCACGAGAATAAAAAACAGGATTCCTCGGAATTTCTTTCGAAAGCCAGATTTTGATTTCATAATTTAAGACTTATAAGCAATCGCTTCGACTTCAACCAAGGACGCACGAGGGAGCGCCGAGATCTGGATGGTCGAGCGTGCGGGAGCAATTTCGCACCCATGCGTTTTAAAAAATTCTTCGTAAACTTTGTTAAAAACTTCGAAGTTTTTTAAATCCGTTAAAAAAACCGTCGTTTTAAGTACTTGTTTTGGGCTGGAATTTGCAGCAAGTAAAACAGCCTTTAAATTGTTCAAGACTCGTTCACTTTGCACTTTAACGTCTGCAATTTCCAACTCCATTTTTTCCGGAATTAACGGAATCTGCCCTGAGCAAAAAACTAAATTTTCATAGGCAACAGCTTGAGAGTAAGGGCCGATTGCTTTTGGAGCTTGAGGAGTGTCAATTTTTTGTTGCTTGCTCATTTATTTTGTTCCTTCTGGATTGGGTTCTGTTGGTCCTGTCGCCTTTTTTTTGGGATGGAATTTAATTTCGGCATTCACCTGAATAGAGTAATTTTCAAAAAAACTTTCCAAAACTTCTCGAATCATTTCTTTCGACAAATTTGCTGGATGAAGTGCCAATGTTTTATTAACAGTGTTCTCCGCACGCTCCACGGCACTGGCGCCCATGTTGACTGCTTTTTTAAAAATGTCGCCTGCAATTTTTTGTCCCAATTGGGCCGCTGCCGATTGAATTGACTGGGGAGCCGAAGAAGAAGCCCCTTGTGAATCGCCTTCTTCGCTAAAATGAAACTGGAAATCTATCATAGGAATTATACTTTCTGCTTCAACGCTCGTTGATAGAACTCGCGAATAGCTGTCGGAAGCGAATTCGCAACAAGGCCTTTTAGAATAAATCCCGGAGCAGGAAAATTAAACTCGATTTCGAGCGAATAGTTCACTTCCGTTTGATTGGGGCCTAATGCCTTCATCGTCCATTTCCCATCATTTTTTTTCATAAAGTCGGAATGATCCAAACTCCACTGAACTGTTGCCAGACCACTGGCTTCGTCAAAAGAATCATTAACGTTGATCGAATAAGATATCTTTTTAATCATTTCGAGTTCGAATTCGGCCTTTTTCCCTTTGCCATCAGCACTGGGGCCAATGACTTGAGATTTTTTCATCCCCGTCACAAATTCGCTATAAGCCTGATAATCTGTCACCGCTTGGAACATCGCTTTCAGGGGAATATTTAAAGTTTCTTTTCGTTCGGCTGCTGCCACACGGTCCTCCACTCACTTGGTATTCTCTTAATACTGAATACCGTTTTATTTTCGATTGTTTTTCGCTGACACAACACATGGGTCGTCGTGCCAGTGGCTCGAAGAGTTTCATCGCAGATGACCTTGTAGTCAAGAGTCAGGCTGGCTTTCTCTAGCGCACCTAAAGTTAAAATCACGTCAAATTCATCGTCAAAATGCATAGGGAGTTTGTAATTCAGCTGACAGGAATGGAGAGGGAGATACATTCCATCTTCCTCCATCTTGCGATAATTCATCCCGATTGAGCGCAGCCACTCTACCCTAACCCTTTCAAAAAACCGCAAGTAACTTGCATGGTGGACGATTCCCATGGCGTCAGTGTCTATATAATCTGCGCGAAATCTAAAACTAAACACGTTTCGCTCCCTTCACTTGATAGTGTAAAAACAATTCATCTCTGATTTTCTTCGACGAAAGTAATTTTAGAGATTTCCAAGGCACAAACGTTTCAAGCCCAGGCACTAAGAGAGGATTCCCTAATCCGCCAATCATCCAAGGGGTCAACGTCAAATGCATTTCTTGCAAAAAATTTTGTCTTAAGAAGTGTGCAATGGTTTGCCCTCCTCCTTCGACCAAGACATTCTGCAGTCCAGATTTTTTTAAACGAGCTAAAACTAAGCTGAGATCCACTTGAGGCCCTTCACCACACTCCACAACAAAAGCTCGTTCTTTGGCTGCAGCCATCGCCTTTTTAAATCCCTTTTTTGTCGTAAAAATAAAGCGAATCACATCAGGATCATTCCAAAATGCCATTGATGAATCAAGCTCGCCACTCGCGCTAATAATGGCATTGGCAGCGTATTTAAGATTTTTCCTGTCTCTAGCGGGTAAATCTTTGCGTTTTGCTTTGTAACAATGCGGAAAAGCTTTCAAGGTCGAAGAACCCGTCAAAATCACATCCGCTTTTGAGCGCAAAAAACTCATCATCTTGCGATCTGCTGGAGTTCCCAGCATTTTTGCAGGCGCGGCATTATCTGCGATGCGCCCATCAACACTTAATGCTAAATTCGAAAAAACTTTCAAAGTTTTCTCCCATTATCTTGAAGCATTTTTTCAAATGCTTGTTCCGTTCTCACCTGCCACTTAAATGCGTTTGACGTAAAATCTTTTCCTAACCATCGCTTTGACCTTTTTACTAAGAAACTCACCATGGCAACTTTGTAGCTTGCTCTTTTTGGACCTACAATACGACAGCTTGTTGTTCCAGCGTTTTCCAAATCTACACCCGATAAAATGAGATCTGATCCATAATCTTCAAAAGGATCTTTGACACGTTGGCTCGCAGCACAAAGCACTTTTTCAAATTCGCGCGCATTCACATCAAAACCCATCAAATCATCATTGTAGGGATAGACCAAAGACAAGCGCTCTTCCGAAAGAGGACCTGCTTTAAGATCTTCCTTTATTGCGCCATTATTTACCACAGCAATATCTGAGCGTGTGACTTTTCTAAAGGCGGCTCCCACCCATTTTGCAAACTCCACCTGGTTCAAGTCTTTTGTGACAGTGCCGACCACATTGTCGGCCGTGGGCGCGTAGGCTTGATAGAGTGCTTCAATCCGTGCCTTCATCAAAGGATCATCTGGAATTTCTGAAGACATAGGTACAAATTCTTTAGAAAATAGAAACCATTTTCCAGTCTCATCAGGTTGAAACACGACCTTGACTGCCCTTTCGCCATACGCGCCAGGTTCTAGCAAAGGGGCACAATCGATTTTCTCATCGCGAAATTTATGATCATTCGATTTTAAAAGCAGCAACGGTTTGAGTGTATTTTTTTGGCACGCTGTTTTTAAAAATTCTACATCGTCTTCGTATTCTTGATGAGGCACCAAGACGGTATTTTTTCCTTGGGCTAGTTTTTCCCAAGCATCCCAAGGCGCGTCTGCGAGAGAGCTTTTAATATCCAGTTTTGCCTTTTTTAAATCCACCTCGCCGGGGGATGGTGCCACCGACCAAGACAAAAACAACCATGAACTTTTGCTTTTGTGGCCCTGCCACTCGAAAGTTTTTTGCCACGCATTTTTTGAGTCGAGCGACTTAACATTCGCAGAAGTCCAGGCAATTCCCGAATTTTGAATGAGATCATTAAGCTCGCTTGAGCTTCTTTTTAACTCGCCATTGCCCAGCACTGCCAAATCAAAACCCACTTCTTTCAACAATCGAAAGCATTCCATTTCGGAACTTTTTCTACAGGGTAAAGCACTTTTTCCCGCAATGTCTCCCCCTGCAATAGCGATGACATCACTTTGATCGCCTGCCTTTATTCGCTCCGATTTTATCCATTGCGAAAGTCTTGCGTAGCCCCCCATACCCGAAAGCTCGGGTCGAAGGCGCCCGTGAAGGTCCGAGACGTAAAGCATTATCACTTGAGGACGTAAATCTTTAGAAATTGCGCCTTGCGCAAGATTTGTTTGGTCCTTTAATTCTTCGCCGCTCTGAATGGCAGGAGGATTTTGGGATATTTCTGAAGATTTTTCAGTCTTTGAGTCATCGGCTTTTAAAGACGTCCGTTGAGGACTGGAACAAAAGGTTAAAGCAAACACTTGTACAAATAAAAACAAACCCGTTGTAAAAGATGAATTTCTCTTCGATTTCATGCTAAACACAATAGCATGGCTCGGCGCCTTGTTAACCTTCCCAATGCACTCTCTATGGCGCGTATCGTTGTTATGCCGCTGCTTGCCATTTTTATTGAAAAGCAAATGGGGCTAGCAGCGTTAAGCGTTTTAATTGCGGCCGGCATTACGGATTGGCTAGATGGCTGGCTTGCAAGAAAAATGAAACTTGAAACCGCCTTCGGCAAACTTCTAGATCCCGTCGCCGATAAAATTTTTCTGTGCGTAGCTGTTATCTATCTTATGCACCATCCCGAAGCCAAACTGGGGCCAGGCCTTGCCACTTTACTCTTAGCGCGAGAATTTTTAGTCACTGGACTTCGCGCGATGGCGGCAAGCGAGGGACTTGTTATTGCGGCAGGGCAAACGGGAAAAATAAAAACTGTGGCACAATTTATCGGATTGGGCGCATTGATGGTCACGCAAGAACTTGCAGTGGTCCAGGCCTTTTGGGTCGGGCACATTTGCCTTTGGCTATCCGTGGTCCTAAGTTATATTTCCATGTTTGAGTACATCTACAAAGTTTATGTGGGTCTCAAAGACAAACTTTCGTAAAAATATTTCTTTTTGAAGGAGGCACTCGATGAGCGAAACAATCTACTGCCAAGTTCATGATGTGGCCATTGAGAGCGTTAACGTCCCCCAATACACCGACGAAGAACATGGGACTTGGAAACTTTTACTAGAAACGCAAAATTCCTTGATCGAAGGTCGAGCGTGTGAAGAATTTATCGAAGGACTTAGGAAAGTTTCTTTTCCCAGTGATCAGATTCCAAATTTAAGAGATGTGTCAAAGCGCATTGAAAACTGTACTTCTTGGAAACTTTTAAGAGTTGATGGACTGGTTCATCCTCGAGTTTTTTTTAAACTTTTAGCTCGCAAAATTTTTCCCTCCACTGATTTTATTCGCAAGCGATCGGAACTCATGTACACGCCCGCGCCCGATATGTTTCACGATCTCTTTGGCCATGCCCCACTCCTCACAAATCCCTCCTTCACCGAATTTTTTGAAGATTTTGGTAAAATTGGAATTGCCGCATCTTTAAAATATCCCGACGAAACGCATCCCATTCACGAAATGCTTCCTCGCTTGTATTGGTTCACAGTGGAGTTTGGCTTAATTAGCACTTCCCAAGGGGTCCGCGCTTTTGGCTCGGGTTCATGCTCCAGCCCCGAAGAACTTGAGTTTTGCGTGAGTCCAAAGTGTAAACAAATTCCATTTAGTGTGGATCAAGTCGCACAAAAAACCTACGACATATGGCATTTGCAAGAAGAAGTTTTTGTGATCAATTCATTTGAGCAATTAGGAAAATCTTTTCGAGAGTGGGCGGCACGCCAGGGGCTCTTTGCAAGCGAAGTGTAAACGAAAATTGGATTCGTTCCTCAGGCTCTTGTATCGGTGCCATACAGATCTCCATGCTTTGTGGGTGTCATTGAATCGTCAGATGCTGCTATGAATGCTACTCCAAGGACCACAGATGTGATTGGCGACTCAGCGCAGCTCTAGACCCTCAAACAATCAATTTTTTTTTCTGTAGTACCGATATTCCTTATCATGCGCATATTTTCAAAACATTTGGCTTTGCATCTTTTAACATTGAATATTTTTTGTTCGGCCTGCTGGTTTGGTGGCGGTAAGCGCGTGATAACGGAGGGTGGAGATGAAAATGGTGAAGGAGAAGAAGCGGAAGAAGAAGTCGTCGTTGTCACTCCCATTACGGTGATTGCCCCAAATATACTTTATCGGCCTCATGATCCCACTCCTATCGGATATGGATCTATCACATTCAGCGCAGGCGATAGCGCAACGACAAGTTTTCAATGCAAAATCGACAACGGCGCCTACAGCGCTTGCACAAGTCCCTATACCTTTGAAGACCTCACGCGTGGAGGCCATGCATTTTTTGTCAAAGGTCTGGCGGTCGATGGCACCGAATCGGGCGCGGCAAGTGTTGCATGGCGCATTGATCAAACATTTACTTCGCAAGTGACTGATGACAGTTTTAGTGGTCAGCAAGATGTGATTCGACATGTTTTTGTTGATGAAGACGGAAAAATTTTTGCGTCCACAAGCGAGGGACCCAGGCTTTCTACAGATGGAGGCGCAAGCTTCACCGATCTCATGACCGTGAGTTCAACTTATCGAAGCTACAAAATGCTAAAAGATTCCGCCGGCAGGCTATTTTCTGCCAACAAAGATGGCTTGGCAGTCTCAACGAACAACGGCACAAGTTGGACTTGGTATCAGGCAGGAACAGGCTTGCCTGCGGCCGCCAATAATACTGTCTCCGACATCTGGATTGATGCGGCCGACCGAATTTGGGTGGTTTCAACTGGGGGACTGTCTTTAGCGACGGGATCGGATGCGCTCACTTTTTCCACAAAATTGTCTGCCATCATTGGTGTCATGGCCTTTGATGAACTCACTGGGAAAATTTATGTGGACGATGCGACTGCGGGATTTATCAAATGGAGCGCTAATGATGGTAGCACCTGGACGAATTTAATTTCGGACAGTGGTGTAAGCGCAATTGCAGTCGACGGAACAAACATTTACTTGGGAACAACGGGAGGATTAAAAATCTCAAACGACTCAGGAACAACTTGGGCAACCAAAACAACCGCGCACGGGTTGGCGGATAACTTTGTCACAAAAGTTGTCGTCAACACGAGTGGACTGATTCTGGCAGGTTCCACCGAAGGTTTATCGATTTCTATGGATCAAGGCGCCTCGTTTAGAATCGTCAACACCCAAAATGGTTTGGGAGGCGAGTATGTCTATTCAATTTTTTATGATTTCTTCAATCAAATTTGGGTGAGTCACACGAATGGCTTTTTGTCGCACTCCAATGAGTGGGGCACTTTATCTGAGTTGCCCTCGGATTTAGTGGCACCAACAATATCGGGAACCCCTGTTGCTGGAACTATCAAAGCCATGAGTCAGCCTCTGAGTTGGACCAAGGCAAGCGATCTCGTGAGTTCAGCGGCAAATATAAAGTATTCAGTTTATGCATCGACGACCAATAACATCAGCACAGTCGCAGACGCCTATCTCAACGGAGTTCCTAGTGATCTACTCGTCAGTGGGACAGTGCGATCTGGCTGGGTGAGTGATATTGGCGGAGCCAGTTTAAAACTCCCTGCGAATTTAAATTACTATGTCACGGTCATCGCCATGGATGCCGCTGGCAATAAAACTGCTTATCCCAGCATTGCCTACAATGTTCCCGAAATTTCTTGGACAACAATAACAAGTTCAGGGCTGAATGGAGGACTTTGGGAAACAGGGGCTTTGTATTTTGCCAATAAAATGTGGTTGTTTGGTGGGGTAGACGCCACCATAGCCGTCATTAACGATGGCATTTCCAGCGCGAATGGATCAACCTGGACCAACGAAGCACTCGGCAACAACAGCTTAGAAAGATTCTCACATGGCGCTATAGTGTACGATGACAAAATGTATTTGCTTGGCGGGCAAATTGGAAATTTAAATCACTCAGCTGATGTTCTTTCGTCAGTGGATGGATCGAATTGGACTCTTGAAACTGCCGCTCCCGGCTGGCAACAGCGGAAAAGCTTTCAGCCCGCAGTATTCAAGGATAAAATTTTCGTCGTCGGCGGAAGTGGCGTGACCGGTGGGGCCTCTGGCGGCAGCGCAACTTATTTTAATGATGTTTGGAATTACGATGGAAGTTCCTGGTCGCAGTCCACAAGTAATGGCTCCTTCGGAGTTCGTCACACGCACGCAACTATAGTTTATGGAAATAAAATTTGGATATTTGGTGGCCACAAAGACAACACTTATCTTGCCTATCAAGATGTGTGGAACAGTGACGACGGTGCCAATTGGACCCAAGTGGCCACAACACATCCGTTAGGCTCGATATCAGACTCTCGCCCATTTATCCTCAATGGAGAACTCTGCCTTTTTGGTGGAGAAAGTGCCGTAGAAACTTGGGTTGTCACCACTCGATGCACAACTGACGGCGTGAGTTGGCGCACGATCTCAAGCGATGCACCAAACCGACTCAATGGCTATGGGTTCTTTCAAAAAGAAGATGCCATATACGTTGTTGGAGGATCCAACTACACGACCTACCCCACTACGATACAAAAGGGTGAGTGATTTTTTGTCACTTCCATTTAGTGGAGAGGTTTAAGAAGAGACCCATTTGCCTAATCCCGGTTATTCGATCATACACAATTAAGTCTCCATCCGAACCAATGAGTATCTCGACTTTGGAGTTCTCGTTGAGCTGCTTTGCAAAAGAAAGACTGGGTTTGGCGATCAACAAATCATAACTCGAATAATAGCTGTCACTATCATATTTTGCGTACTCATAAAATGACTCCGCTGAAAATCCCATCGACCAAGTATCAGTCAGTCTGTGAAAAATTCCGCTCCTTAACTGAAAAGAGAAGCGATGCGATTGAATCCCAGATACCGCAGAGGATTCTTCATACGAATAGCGATCAAAAAACGAGATCGAATTTACCCATCTCCAGTCATGAGTTGTCCACGAGTGTAAAAGAGAAAATCCGGGCGTGATGTGAAAATTATTATATTTTCGAATTTCATAAGAATCACCAAAGGTAGATTGATAAAAACTAACACCAAATCCTTTGATCAATCCCATTTGCAATGCCAACTCATGACCTTCACCACCAGAAGCTTTTAGAGATTTCGAAAGAGCTGTAAAATTCGTCAAATCCCAACCATTTCCAAGTGATTGGGTATAGCGCAGTAGTCCAGACTCATATGTATACGCCGACTTACTTGCACTGAAGAAAACTTTTCCAAATCCCACACTCAGTTCTCTCTCCCCCTCACTAAGCAGCAAAGAATTTTCGTTCTTCCAATCTTCCATATCTTTCGCCGTGTGAGGAAGCATCCATTTGGTATTGTTAAAGGCTGCGGTCAGCGGACTGTTTCCAACTATTCCGCCGCCCGCTTCGATGTCAGAGCATGCGACAAAAACTGCCAGCAAAGTAAAATATTTTTTGTAATTATTCATGAGCATTTGTTCCTTAATCATTTTTCTTTGTCAGTGGATAGAGTTGAAGATTTATGCGAAAGAGCTCGCCATCAATGGCGCCTTCTTTACTATATTTTTGAAGAATTTTTCGAAGCTGAAGATTTGCTTCTTTTTTAAATTCAGAAATCAATTCCTTTGGTACCGCGATAGTAAGAGACGAAAACGCGCGCTCTTCGGGCTTTCGCTCATTCAAAAACTCCAATGACTCATCCAAGACAAATTTATGGAAACGTGAGTTTTGGGCAGCTTGCATTTGGTCTGGACTTTCAATCACTGAAGAGAGTTTCCGATAGTTCCCATGCTGGTCTTTTTCAATTAACTTTAAACGGAGTAAAGTCTTCAAAGAATTTAAAATTTCCTCAGCGCTGGTGTTTTTTGCCAATAAGCGCTCTTTGAATCCCTTGGGACTTTGCTCGACATCGTTCAAATCAAGAAGATGAAACAACGTCCACATTTGCGGGTTCGCGATAAGTTGCAGAGTATCTCCCGCTAAACTCATATCAGCGTTCTTTGAAACAATTCCAATAGCCTCATCAAAGAGTCGAGACTGTTCTTCAGAATTCTTGGATTGCTCAATCTCCCAAAGCTTTTGGAGATACTTAGCTTCGGCCTCAGACAATTTTGCAGTAGTCGAAAATTTACCCAGCCAATCTTTCGAAAGCGCTCGTTTTCCCTGTATCACTAACGTAAGGGCATTAGGTGACGCAATCTTTGCCCATTTCGCAAAAGCTCTCCTCGAATAGTTTGGCAGTGATTCCTTGGCCCATCTATCAAAGGAGCTGACATAGGAGCTAGTGCTCAAATGACTCCAGACCTGCGGTCTTCCAGGTTTCTTTTTGCTTGTCATGACTAGATAATTTGCAGTTATTTGTTACCAGATCAAGGCTAAAAGCACTGCCTAACCAATAAAGTGATACTAGTTTTGTTACCACTCTATCCCGTCACCTAAAAACGAGAAGGCCGAAAAATCAAAACTTTTCCTGGATACGAAAAGATAACTTCATCATTTAAAACAACAATTTTAATGTCCCCAATATGGCCGGCATGCAAGCATTGAATCGCAGCTGGGGAGTACTCAAAACATTCCCAATCCCACTGCCTTTTAAAATAAAGCAAGGAATCCATCTTAAGAGATTCATTGTTAAACGTAGCAAATGCCAAACCAGCTGCTCCGCATTCAAAGCTATAAACTGTAAATGGCGCTGGCAAATTTAACGAGTTTTTATAAATTATCTTTGAGCCCTGAGATCGCTGTAGCGTTACCGTTTGATGAACATCACTGCAATCAAAGAAAAGACTTTCGCCAGAAGTCCAACGATATCCCCTAGAAGAGGTCAACGATTGGCTGCTCTTATTGATGGGATTTTCGGGTAGAACATGCTCCCATCTTTGAAGCTGTGCGCTTAAGTCTTTAAGATTCAATTCGACAAAATCAACCCATTGATAATCCGACGCATCGCCTTGAGCATCACTGAAGCGAGAAATTCTGAGATTTGTTTGGTTGCTATCGCAAAACTTTAAAAAGCTTGTGTCGCTTAGAGTTTGTTTTTCCCACTCCCAAACGATTTGCTCCTTCCCGGTCTCAAGAGAAAGGCAGTGGAGATTGTGTCGATTCTTGATAAAAATAATTCCTTTTTCAGAAATAAAAATCGGCTCGCCATTCACTTGAAATGAGTTCCCAATCTTCACCTCATTTTGGAAAAACTGAAGTGGGTAAATTGTGGCTTGGGCTGTGGAATCATAAATGCCCTTGGAATAAGGACGAAAATCCACACAGTAAACGTTGTTGTTGAATTCAACCATCACACCCGTGGGGATAGACAACGAAGCAACAAGCTGTAGTGGATTTTTTTGCATTTATTCTATCCAAAATTGTAGCATAAGTTTTTTCTAAGGACTTCTTTAGTGTGAATAATGTTCGAACATGGACGCGAGCACAAAGCCACAAGTCACAGTTAACAGCCAAATAATGCGCATCGAAAAACTCAGTCCCATAACTCTATCAAAAAGTTCTTTCAACATAGGGGGAACAAGGTAGCCAAGGCTCACAAGGTAGGCCATATGTATCCAATGTTTATATTCTGATAAAACTTCACTGCTGAGGAGTTGAGAAATCAAAAGCGCGGCGCCCGCAAAGCTTAAAAGCATTGCACCCAACAAGCCCATAGCTTTTCGTCGACTTAAATTAGAAAAGAGCCCCATCCATGAACTCACTTCCACACTTCGATGGAGCAAAAGAAAAGCAAAAACGGCTGACGAGAATTCTGGGTCTAGCCCCAAAGACATTCCCCAAATCACACCGTCAAAGATGGAATGTGGAATAATAGAAGATGCCCGCAGCAAACTGGAATGGGAGTGATCACGAGCGAAGAAACGATCAAAGAGTAAATATAAAACATTGCCTATTAAAAAAGGGATAATATTTTCAGAAAAAGTCGCGATTCCTTCCCCGTGATCATGAGCGTGTCCATGATCGCCGTGCAACAAATGGCTTGCATGCGTATAAAGAAGTGCCATCAGCGCTCCCCAAAGGAGCGCCGGTATCAAATGTGAGAAGCGAACTTTGCTGGAACGAATCAGTCCGTAGGTCAAGAGTCCACTGAGAGCCGAAAAAAAGCTAATCCAAGCCAATTGATTCAACATAGTCTTGGAGAGGCTTTAATGATCGTCTCTTTTTTTTGCAAGTGAATTGCAATTTTTTTGCAAGCGAATGGCAAAAATGATAGCTCTCACTCATCAATGAAAAAGGTGATAAAAAAGGCGGGTACCCCTAAAACTCAGCCAACTCCTTCACTGGACCTGATAAAACAATGGAAGGAATTACTTCGCAAAAATCGTCTATCCGTCACCCAAGCTCGCCTTGACCTATTGACTATGCTTTATAAAAGCAAAAGCCCTCTAAGCGTTGCAGACATCTCCAAGGCACTACTAAGCAAATGCCCTGATCAGACAACTTTGTATCGAAGCATTCAATCGCTTTTGAAAACTGGCTTGCTAAACTCCGTGGATTTGGGTGATCGCTTAAATCGTTACGAGTATTCAAAAATCAACTCGACCGCTCATCATCATCACGTCACCTGCCGTAGCTGCGGACTTGTAACATGCGTGGACCTTTGTTTAGATTCGACGCTTATACAAAAAATTGAAAAATTAGGATTTCAAAAAATTCAACACCAACTGAGCTTTCAAGCGGAATGCCAAAATTGCTACGGCTAACTCAGCAGCATTGCGTAAAAACGCATGCATGAAACCCCAGTCTTCCGAGATGTGAATTTTTGCATAGTATGTAAAAATTTACATCCATTGTATATTTTTACATAGTATGTAAAAATATACAGATGCCACACTTTCGCAAACGTCTTGCTCTAAAACCTTTAAACAACTTGTTGGCTCAAAGTGCAATTGTCGGAGTCTTTGGACACAGACAAGTGGGTAAAACCACGTTCGTTGAAAAGCTATGTCAAAAATATTTTAGCCTAGATGATGAAGAGACCTATTTGAGAGTCGAATCTTCTGCAAAAAATTTTCTCAATGAAATCTACGGTCCGCTCGTGGCTCTGGATGAATGCCAAAAGGCACCCACTCTTTTCCCTGCCTTAAAGGAATTAGTTCGCATAAAACCAAAGCTGGGGCGATTTCTCCTGAGTGGTTCGGTTCGCTTCACCAGTCGAAAGGCCATCCAAGAATCCCTCACGGGTCGCATCATGCAAATGGAACTCTTGCCACTTCTTTTCTCGGAGCTTCATGAAGTTCCTCCTGTAGAAAATATTCAACGCTTTCTAATGCTAAATCACTTTCAGCCCAATCTAGACACATCAAAGTATGCAAAAGCTGAGTTTGAGTCTCGAAGTAAAATGATCTCTTCCTACATGAATTTAGGAGGCTTGCCAGGCGTATGTTTTACAAGAAATGATAAAGCGCGAAATCAAAAAATTATGAGCCAATTGGAGACTATTTTGGATCGAGATGTTCGTATGGTTTACTCCACTTCTCTCAGCTACCCCACTATAAAAAAAGTGTTATCCGCTCTCGCAGAGAGAGCAAGTGAGCCTTTCAAATATTCAGAAATCACTCAAGCAACCGGAGTCAGTGCTAGAAATCTTCAACATCTATTCTACGCATTTGAATCTGTCTTTATTTTAAGACCCCTAGCGCTCGAAGGCGACAGCACTGGTGAGCTTTACTATTTCGAAGACCCTTCGGAATGGCGAAGCTTACGAACTCAAACCGTGAGCGAAGAAAGTGAGCTCGGCTATTTTTGCCTTTTGCAAGCTCGAGCTCAGTTTCACTATTCTCTTGGAGAAAACTATTCTCTCTTTCAATTTCGAACGCGCGCGGGGACACTGGTTCCAGTGGCAATTCGAAATCAACATAAGATTTTGGGATTTATTCCAACATCTGAAAATATCCCAAATCGGAAAGAGCGAGCCGCAGCGAGGAGTTTTTTAAGTCGCTATGCCACTGCAAAAGTTCTTTTTGTTAGCTCACAAAACGTGGGACTACAGTGCTTAGACGAGCGCTCCTTGATCTGCTCAAAAGTCCATTTAACCGACTAGCGAAGCCAAGAGACAATGGAATCTACTCAGTGAAGCTGAAATTGTTTTGCTGCAAGATGTGAGAGAAGATTTAAGAAGGCTTCAAATTTATTGAATTCCATTTTTTTTCGGTAACCATTTATACTTCGACTAAATCCTAAACTTAGAATCCACCAAATTGAAGACAAATCATTGATCCAACTCAGTACAATCTTTCGAGACACGATGCAAAATCAGAACGAACATTAAAATGGTATTTGCGCGATTTCACAGGATTTCCGACAACGGGTGACAGCTCGATTTCGAAATCTTCAATCACTCCCCTTCCCTCGCCTTTCAAACCAATCCACGTGTACAAGCGACTTTCGAACCCTTGAGTTCGAACATGCTTTAAAGAAATTTCTTCCTCATAGTTGTCATGCTTAAAAAGTAACGATTCACCCGTCGGCAACTTAACAAACGACTCACCAAAACGTGTCACCCAATCCATGGGGAGATCAAAGAAATCATTTAATTGATTTGAAGTTGTCGCGAAATATGGCAAATTCATGTAAAGAGTTTCACCTTCTTGAAGGCACAAATAATCAGGCTCAGGAAATGCGCGCACATATGTGGTAAAAACTGTAATATTGTGACGTGGGTGCGAAATACCTATAGGCCTGCGATTATCGGAAACAATTTTGAGTACGATTTCCTGCTCATCCCAACCCGATGTGGGTGCTTGATAGTGAAACTTAACGCCCTTTGGCCATTTCCCAGCTAAGAGTTCCTTAATGAGTGAACAAACCATGGGGTTTGGAGCCTGCCACAAATCTCTCAGCAAAAGTTCGCGAACACTGTGTGCAGTTAATTTGCTGCGAATGTCGGGAACACGATTTTCCAACACACTATAAAACTCTTCCAGTTTTTCTTGTATTGATGGATTATCAACGATTGGATCGCTGCTCAAAAGTGGACAGGAGGTCATGTAACGCCGATACCACTCACGCTTGTAAACTGTAGACTGAAAATAATCAGGGAACTTCCACAAATCCTGCGCGCCCCAAAAGCGAAAAGCATTTGCATGTTCATCGCGCTCACTAGCTTTTAATCCCATTAAAGTGGCCTCGGGATGTTGAAAGCTTCCAGAATGAGAACTCAAATGATCCCAACCCAACAGATGTCCCACTTCGTGAAACACAAAAGCCTTTCCTTCCATCAATAGTTCATTATTTTCGTGTCTCAGATAAGGAACCCCAACTTTTGAAAAATCAATTTTCAATTCGGGCCGCACAAAAACCACTGGAACCTGAGCTTGGGTCGATCTCCAAAATATTCCATAGACTTGGGAGTCATCGCTTTCATTTGGGCGCACCACGGAATAAGGATACTCCTCCCATTTTCCTCTCGCAAAAATCAAATCGCAATTCCTATTGCCAATTTTAAACTCAAAATCGATCTTTGCTTCTCTCATCACCAAAGAATGGGAAAACTCTTTTGCAGTCTGAACTAAGGAAGCAGGAATCTGCGACAAGATTTCGGGAAAAAAGCAAACGCGAATTTTGGAATAAAGAAAAACTCTGTCGTCAGCAAACAAATCTTTTGCTGAAAGGCGCTCTTTCATATCAACGGGGTTCAATGCTTGCTCTAAAGGAATTTTGAAACGCTCAGGAATTTCAGATTCGTTTAACTGCAATGCTCGTTGCAGGGCGTCCTCAGTACCCCAAGAACTTCCTTCCAAACGAAAGCTGCCAGCGCTTACGCCACCGGTTAATAACAAACTGAATAGAGCCAAGTTTAATTTTTTCATAAGATGCCTCCTCTTCCTACATAACTAACACTGCAGGACTTGACCAACTACGTTTTTGTATACAATTTAGTAAAAATATGGAGTAAAAGTTTACAATAATGAGCACTTCAAAATACAACTTACTAAAAGACAGCCAGTATCAAGAGCTCGCATCAAAAGTGTGGAAAAAATTGCAACATCAACTGTCACGTTCCATGGATCCGAGAAGTTTTTTAAAATGGAATCAAGATGCCACTCTCATTCGAGGTGCTGCAGTTTTCGAAATTCTTAACTCCCACCAACAAGAACTCCTCGAACAAATCCCCCAAATTTTTTTAGCACCTCAACCTGTCCACGATTTCAGCCGTCTGTTGGGCAATAATTTCAACAGCTCAGATTTTTTAGGGAAATTAATTCGCAGACTTCGCGCGGAAAAAAGTCTTGAAAAACTTTCAAAAGAAATCGGACTCAAAAGTCGTGCCGCGCTTCACCATTGGGAATCGGGACTCAGGCAGATCCCCCTTTGGATGTTTTTAAAACTGGTCGACAACTTAAGCACTCGATTGCAGTTTTTTGTTGATTCACTAGGAGTTGATTTCAAACTTCGAAGTGAAAATCAACAAAGCAAAGGTACACAGGAAAGGTTTTTTCGTCTGCCCTGGACACCAACTGTTTTTCTTTTTCTGCAAACAAATGAATACCGAGAGTGGGCCACTCACTCATCCATGAAAATTTCTAAATCTCTCGATCTCAGTTCTGCCGAAGTTGAGTCTTCACTGGAAGACCTTCTCGATGTTCAAATCGTTAAATTCGAAAAGGGGAAATACAGCGTATCGAAAGGTCAACACTATATATCTCCCCTTTTGAGTTCCGAGATAAAACATCGCCTCAATCAATTTTGGTTTTCGAGGGCAGAGGCGCTCAGTCATCTTCCCGGCCTTCACAAAATCGAAGAACATGCTCTTTCTAAAAAATCCTTTGAAAAAATAAAAATCTGGATCGAAGAACTCAGAGAAAAAATTCGCGATGAGGTAAAAAATAGCGAGGCTGAAATTCTTTGCCATTTACATTGGCAGCTAGCTTCATTCGAAGCTACAAATAGAAGCCCTTAAGAGTTTTTCTCTAACTCACCCTTAATTAAGGCCTGAGTCGCTTCAAAACTACTCACGTACCATTCAATGGTATCAGGAACATTTTTTTGAACGTATCCCAATTCCCAATCGGATTTAAAAAGACAAACTTTATTATGATGCATGTCTTCCACCAAAGGCACGCGAAAATCGACACTCTTTAAATCAAGTTTAGAATCTCGGCAATATAACCAACGCGCATGAGTAAACGGCAAAGCATCTAAAATCGCTTCAACATTGTATTCGTCTTTTAGGCGAAACATCATCACATCAAATTGCAAAGTCCCCACAACGCCCAAAATTGGATCCTGAGTTCCCACTCGCGGATCAATAAACATTTGCACCAAACCTTCTTCACAAAGTTGATCAATGCCTTTTTGAAGTTGCTTGCGCTTCATAGGATCGCGCAAACGCAATCGTCCAAAATGTTCAGGAGAAAACTGGGGAATTCCTTCAAACTCAACAGGCGCACCAGTAAACAATGTGTCGCCAATGCGAAAGTGACCCGGATCGTGAACCCCAATCACATCGCCCGCAAAAGCTTCATTAATGGTTAAGCGATCTTGCGCCAAAAATTGTTTGGAGTGCGAAAGTCTAACCATTTTTTCGCTCCGAAAAACTTTGCAATCCATGTCACGTTCAAAGTGCCCACTGCAGATTCGCATAAAGGCTACGCGATCTCTGTGAGATTTATCCATGTTGGCCTGGATCTTAAACACAAAAGCCGAAAAACGATTTTCATTGGGTTGTACGGGTTGTGGTCTTGCAAGCTTGCTTTGGGGACCTGGCGCATTGTCTGCAAAAAAATCCAAAAAATTAGGAATCCCAAAGGTGTTTCGCGCCGAACCAAAAATGGCTGGAGTCATTTTTCCATTTAAAAATTTCTCACGATCAAAATCACCCAGTGCACCTGAAATCAAAGCGATGTCTTCAACGAGTTTTGCTTGTTGCTCTTCATCAATGTAGTCGAGAAGTTCACTTGATGAAGGTTCGCAATCAAGTTCTTTAAACTGCGATTTTGTGCCCTGCTTTTCAGCCGCTTCAAAAAAATAAAATTTTCGATGCACCAAGTGGTAAACGCCCTTAAAACTCGGCCCCGATCCAATGGGCCAGGTCACAGGAACGCAGGTGATTTTTAAAACTTCTTCAATTTCAGCCATCAACTCAAACGGATCCCTACCTTCGCGGTCCATTTTGTTGAAGAACGTAAAAATCGGAATTTCACGCATGCGGCATACATCAAAAAGTTTCAGTGTTTGGGCTTCAATTCCTTTTGCCGAGTCAATCACCATGACGGCACTATCTGCAGCCATTAGGGTTCGATATGTATCTTCCGAAAAATCCTGGTGGCCTGGAGTATCCAAGAGGTTAACTTTGAGGTTGCGATATTCAAACTGGAGCACCGAACTCGAGACCGAGATTCCTCGTTGCTTTTCGAGTTCCATCCAATCGGAAACCGTTTTGCGACGATTCGCCTTGGCCGAAACTTCGCCAGCTTCGTGAATGGCTCCACAATAAAGAAGAACTTTTTCAGTCAGTGTGGTTTTTCCTGCATCTGGGTGTGAAATAATTGCAAAAGTCCTGCGACGGGCCACTTCTGCTTGCAATACGCCTGTTTCAATTTGTGTCATAAGGTTTGAATTCTTTAGCAGGAAGAAAAGAGTCTAGCACTCACGTTTTTTCCTCTTGTCGATGTATAAAAAGCAAGGCATACACAGAGATCACATGGCTGGAAAAAATCCGTATCTCGAAACCCTCGATATTCCAAAGCCACAAAAGCCCTACAAACTTAAGTTTCCAGCTCTTAATCGCGAAATTGCAGTTGATCCTGCTAAAGTTCCATATTCCGAAACTGGAATCGAGGGATCAATTCTTGAAATTGCCTTAGCCCATGGAGTGGAAATTGATCACGCCTGTGGTGGAGTATTGGCTTGTTCAACCTGCCACATTTACGTCAAAAAAGGACTTTCAAGCTGCAACGAAGCCACCGACGCCGAAAATGATGAATTAGAAAAAGCCCCAAAATTTAGCTTTCAATCGCGTCTAGCATGCCAATGTGTTCCCAGTGGAAGTGAAGACATCGAAATCGAAATTCCTCATTGGAATCGCAACTTAGCTCGTGAAACCCCCCATACCTAAAGTCCTGAGCTTTGAGATTTTACTAAATGGCAGAGATAACGGATAATTGCTCCATGCGACGGAATGAAACTGGATTTTCCATTGTGCAGGTTTTAGTTGCTTCGGTACTTGTCGGGATACTTTCGATCGCCGTTATAAAGATGCTACAAAATTCTCAAAAAGGGCAAAGTGCGGTGGAAGAATCCTTAGACTTTTTGCAGATACGCAGCACCTTGTGGCACATCACCCAAGATACAACTCTGTGTTCGTTAGCATTTCGAGACTCAAGTCTTACTCAACCTGCAAAATTTCATCCCAGTTTAGCGATTCCTCCGAACGAAAAACCTCATGCCGTTTTCCTAAAATCTCAGCCATTTTTAACACTCGGGCAAAAAATCGGTAGATCGCAAAACGTAAGCAATATTGAACTCATTCCACAATCAGGAACGGGGCCTTACACTGTCCAACTCGTCGTTGAAGTCAGCTCCACCGACCAATACGCCGCCGTAAAGAAAAGAACAAACTTGTCGATTCCCTTACTTTTCCAGTTAACGACTAATGCTTCGAACGCTATTTCACAATGCGGACAATCCTTGGTAGGTCCTCCCACTCAGCCCGCTGGAACAATTTGCGGGGGCTATACCACCAAATATGGCTCTGGATTTTGTTCAAGTTGTACCTATGCAACATTTGGTTGTGGAATTACCGGTGGTTCTTGTCCTTCGGGCTATGTGGCCATACCTTCGGCTTACGTCACAGCCGCTAATTTTGAAAATACTTGGCTTTGCCTTAAAAATTAGGAGAACATCCCAAAGCGACTATTGACACGTAGCGTTAGCGTGCTAAGTCGTTCCCATATTTCAAAATGGGGTCAACTCGAAAGGAATTCTCAATGTACGTAAAAGTGAACAAAACTGTAAAAAGCTTCCTCCCATTATTCGCCCTAGTTTTTTCGGCACAAAGTTTTGCAGGCCGTTGCCCCATGCCCCACCCCAAATATTTTGAACTGCTCTCAAGTTTGAGCCAGTTCGAAGCGACCATTAAAAAAGCTCCTGAATGCGCGAGCATCTCCCAAGAACTCAGCGACCTTAAAGTCCTTTATTCGCAAAGTGATCGCGATCTCGTTGAGAAAGCCCTAAACCACAATTCTGCAGAACGTGCCGAACTCTCGATCGACGACATTGTTAAACTTTCAAAATACAGCCAAGGAGTCACCAGCAAAATTGGCGGAATTGTTTCAGCGCTCGGCAGTCAAAGTCAATGCATGGATACTCAGAAACCCTTTTCACTTCTTTCACTTGCGCAAATCACTCAAGAAGTCACATCCCTAGGCGCTAGTTTTAGCGGCCCCTACGGAGTGATTTTGCAAACGGGTGGCGCAGTGGTTTCTGGAATTTTGCGCGGCATTGACGCTATTGTCGCAGCAAGGCGCGACCCTTACAATTTTGAACGAAGCGAAGATCGCATTTTTTACGTCACAAACCTTTGCACCTACCACAATATTCGCGAAGAAATTGATTCTGTTATCTATCCTGAAGTGCAAATAAAAACCTACTCCGAACTCGTCAACGCACTAGAAATTAAAAAACAAAAACTTTTAGAAGCACACGAGTCAACAAGACTTTATGTGAAACTGGATCAGTTTAGAAGTCAAAGTACTGCAGTTGCCTCAAATCTTGCAAATCATATGCAGCAGTTGGTAGCACAAGAGCTTTCCCCTTGGGACCGCTGCCTTGGCATTGCTAAGCTTTACTACAATCACGGCAACGATCCCGTCACTCAGCTTGTGAAAGCCATTAACGACGAGCAGTTAAAAAATATATCTGAGAACTTGGGCTTTGAAATTAATCAACTCCACGCACTCGCCATGGGCGAAAATGGCGTCCCCAACACGTTAAAATGCATGGGCGAGAAATCTAGCGAGCTCATCGAAAAAAACAACTGGAGTTTAAGCTTGCTTCGCGAAATGCTTTCGGCATTTGATTTGACGTTAAGACAGGCTGAAAGCACCTTAGTGCAAAATGCCGCTACCGATGAAACAACCTACGGCTACAATCCCATCAAATGGTTTCAATCATCCGAAGAAAAACTTCGATGGACATTGCATCAAAAATCTTTGCTTTTAGAACTCGGTGGCAGCAATTCCCTCAGCTTGCGACGCGAGATCACCGCACGAAAATCCTATTTGGATTCTCGTTTCTTTGACCAACTCTCGCCTCGCTTTGTTGAACACTATCTCGCCGATGCTAATGTCCAACGCAAAAGCGTTAAAGCAAATGCAGAAACTTTGCTCAATCAAAAGGCAAAAGATTTGGACATTCGCCACTCAAGGCTTCGACGCTCTTCGTGGAGCGAAGTTTTAGGGGCTCAAAAAGCGAGGGGCCACGCCAGCACTCATTCAAATCTCGTGTTCGAGTTAAACAAAATTGTGACCACTACCAGCGATCTTTTTCTATCCAAAGGAGTGGCAAAAACTTACTGTGAATATTTTGCCAAAGAAGCTACTCTTCCGCGAAATCTCGAAGCACTTTGCGCACGCACAATCAACCAAATCACTGAGGAAGATCTTTTGTCTCACGGCAATCCCTTTGCGCGTGACTTAGACATCATGAGTGAATACGTGGAATGGACTTTTAAAAACAATTTTGTGGATCGCTCGTCACAAGAAGAACTTTTGCAAAAAATTCGCAATTGCTATTCAATGATCGGCATCCCGATGCCTGGCGGCAACACACCTAGGTAAGAAAAGAAATTTTTAACTGACTGGTTTCCCACATAAAATGGCTCAGCTGGGCATAAAGTTCTTTTGAAGAATCTTTATCGTCTCGCCATTCCAATTTTTCCGCGTTCCATGAATAGTGCTCGGCCACACCCAGGGCAGCAACGGCAACCCACACTTGTTTCACGGGGGGTTGCGGCGAAACAATAATTTTTGACTTATTTTTGGGTGTAAAAATTGTGCATGCCCCGGCGCTGAGTTCAACTTCTGCAATATCCGGATCGACTTCTGCAAAAGCCTTTTCGAGAGTCGAAAAAACTTTCTGCACAGACAAGCGATAATTTTTATCGTCCATAAATTTTCAAATTCTCAACTCTCATTTACCAATGAGCATTTAACTCATCAAACCATCGCGCCTGAGTAAGGCATTGGGATCGGGTTCACGCCCGCGAAACGCCTTGTAGAGTTCCATGGGATGAGCCGTTCCACCTTTGGACAAAATGCTTTCTCTAAACTTGGCAGCAACTTTTTCGCTAAACAAACCTTCTTCTTTAAAAAATTCAAAGGCATCGGCATCCAGGACTTCAGCCCATTTGTAAGAGTAATATCCCGCAGAATAGCCTCCCGCAAAAATATGGGAGAATGCAGGACTGATTGAGGTCCCTGGAATGGGTGGCAACAATCGTGTCCCAGAAAGTACTTTTTCCTCAAAAGCGATAATGTCATCAATGCCGTTAGGATTTCCTGCATGATAGGCCATATCCAAAAGTGCATAGGTCAACTGCCGCACACTCATAGCACCGGCCATATAAGTTGCGCTTTCTTTAATTTTTTGAGTCAGCTGCGCAGGAATTGTTTCACCCGTTTCATAGTGATGTGCAAACAAATCGAGTGCTTCTTTTTCTACAGTCCAATTCTCCATAATTTGAGAAGGCAACTCCACAAAATCCCAAAACACATTGGTGCCCGCAACAGAGCGGTAGGTACATTCACTCAGCAGGCCATGCAAAGCATGACCAAATTCGTGAAACAAAGTGCGAACTTCATTATGACTAAGAAGCGAAGGCTTTGTTTCTGTAGGTTTTGTAAAATTGCAGACTATTCCAATATGAGGTCGACGAACTTCGCCCTCAAACAAACCTTGCTCGCGCAGCGCCGTCATCCAAGCCCCACCTCTTTTGGTTTTTCGTGGGAAGAAATCGGCGTACAATAAGCCAATCAAAGATTGATTTTTAAGATCTCGTACTTCAAAAACTTTTACATCGGGGTGATAAGTGGGAATATTTGTGAGTTGCTTAAAATCAATCGAGTAAAGCTTTCGTGCTAAAAGAAAAGCACCATCGATCACATTTTCTAATTTAAAATAAGGTCGCAACTCTTCTTCATCAAAATTAAATTTTTTCAGTTTCAATTTTTCAATGTAGTAGGCCGAATCCCAAGGTTTAAAATCCTCGATGCCATCGAGTTCTTTGGCCAAAGCTTTTATATCTGCCATATCTTTTTCTGCGGCAGGTTTGGAAAGTTTTAAAATACGATCAAGAAAACTTTGAACTCGATCTTTGCTTTCAGCCATGCGCTCTTGCAAAACATAATCTGCATGAGTGGGGTATCCCAACAAAACGGCTCGCTCGTATCGGAGCGATGCAATTTTTTTCAACAAGGGCCGATTGTCAAATTCCGCTGACATCGCGCGCTTTGCATAAGCGACTGAAATCTTTTCACGCAAACTGCGAACTTTAGAATAAGTCACAAAAGGAATATAACTTGGAGCTTCGAGGGTGAAGATCCAAGCATTTTCCTTGCCTTTGTTTTTTGCAGTGATTTTCGCTGCTTCAATGGCAGAATCTGGAAGTCCGGCTAAATCCTTTGACTCTTCAATCACGAGTTCAAACGCATATGTAGACTTTAAAACATTTTCCGAAAACTGCGGTCCAAGTTTTGAAAGCTCTTGATCAATTGCGCGGAGTTTTTCTTTTTTTTCGGCATCCAGCATGGCGCCATTTCGCACAAATCCTCGATAGCTTTTTTCTAAAAGCCTCAGCTGCTCGGCATTTAGACCTAGAGAGTTTTTCTTTTCATAGAGCGCTTTTACCCGTGCAAAGACGGCGGCATCTAAAGAAATGTCATTCGAAAATTCGGCCAATTTAGGCGAAATTTCTTTTGCCAAGGCATGCATTGCTTCATCTGCTTCAGCAGAAAGTAAGTTAAAATAAATCTCTGCCACCAAATCTAATTTTTCGCTTAAGTTTTCGAGCGTAAGCAAAGTGTTATTAAAATCAGGATTTGCACTTTGCGATTTAAACTCAGTCAATTTTGCTTTTGCTATTTTTAAAGCTTCATTCAGGGCGGGTAAAAAATGATCCGTCTTTATTTTATCAAAGGGAATAGCATTAAACGGAGTTTCAAAACGCTGAAGCAAAGGATTAGAACTTATCGAGGTTGTCATAGGCTGAAGGATTTAACACTGTAAGCGTTTGGACTCTAGAGGAGAACGGGGCAAGCTTTAAAAACCGTGATGGTCCTGCACTAGGACCCTTAATTCCCCGTTATTTAATTCATGACCCCCTACGTCATATTCCCATTTGCGTTCGAGTACGACAAATGAAGCCTGTTGAAAACTGGGACTTGAACCATAACGAAAGCGCAAATCAGCATTCTGAGCATCCACTAATTCAGAACCCATTTGTCCCAAATAAACTCGATACCAATTTCGACCTCCGTCTGGCGATCGATAAAGCACGGCGCGCGGCAATCCTGAATAGGGATCAAGCATACTTCCACCCGCCACCCAATTATCTCGAAAGGCTGATCGGAGCCCTTCACGTTCAGCTTCAAAATTTAAAGCTCGAACAAATTGCAGTTTATGAACTTGCCACTCTGGAAAAAACTTTAAATCACTTTCTTTGCTTTGAGCACTCCCAAAATCATTATTCACCCAGGGTTGTTTGTTTAAATCAAAAACTTCTCCCGCAATCGATCCAGTGGATACATGCAGTGCAACCATCTTTCGCAGATGATTCTGTATCGAAAAATCCATACGCGAAACGCTAGAAGGCGCACGGTTCAATGCGACTCCTTGAAAATGTGATTCACAACCGGTTGATGCAGAACATTTGTAAATCCCTAGCGCACTGCTCGAGAGTTGCGCAAGAAACCCTTCGCCCACAACTTGCAAAGGATTAGGAAGGGCTAAAGCCCCTAAATTGACAGCACCAGATTCTAGTCCATTCCAAGCCAAGGCTTTTTCATTGCCGGTTTCAACAGGAATTTGAAACTCGCTCGTCATGGAGTTTTCAGAATTTTTAATCAAAACTTTGATCTCAGTCGCTCCCACTGAAGCAATTTGAAACTCACTATCACCTTCTTCTAAAGGAATGCTGAGTTCTTGTGTAGCCGCTTGGTCTTTAAGACTCGCGTAACGACCAGAGCGGGAATATTTCATTTTAAAAGGAATCTGCGATATTTTTGAATCCCCAATAAAAGCGTTGATAGAATAGGAAGGTAAATACCACCCATATTCACTCGCCATCAGCTCATCTTGCGTTGGCTCTACCAATTTTACAAAGGCTTGGCCTTTGACATCACAATAGGCTTTTTCGCTGAGTGCGGCAGCGTAAGAATTCTCCACCACCACATATTCTGCATCTTGAGGGCAATCGACTTTAAAAAACATTTTTCGCATTCCCGTGCGTAAAGTTTCGTCGCTGTTTAAATCAGGGAACATTTTAAATTCCTGACAACCGTAAAGTTTCCCAACGGGATTTTTTCCAGTGGTTAAAAGCTTCAACTCCACCGAATTTTTTCCGGGTTGAATGGCAAACTGCGCCTTTGATAAAAAAACCGGATTTAGCGATTCAATTCCTTTTGCAAGTAGAGTGCTCTTTCCATCAAAATTCATCACCAGTTGCTTATCGGCATTCGCTTGAAACGAAAGTGCGGCGGGACATTTTGAACCAAAAAATGACTTTTTGATTCCCATCACATCAAATCTCACTGCGCCAAGGACGGCCGGAATTTCTTGAACAATTTGTTCCCATTCAAAAGGCTTCGATACTAGGCCAAAACCAGGAAACGAGTTCTCACAAGAAACTTTTCGATCTCTATAAATCGATTCTGTTCCCCCACCCACCACGCTAATGACGTAACAGTATTGAGATCCTGCAAAGTCACGAGTCAAAGTTTTGGGTAATTCTTCTGGAGTAACTTCTTCTCCGCTGGAATCAAGAGCATAAGAATTAGCGCGTAAAGCACTATGAATTTGAGTTCCTGACACATCTTGGTATTTCAAATTGAGTTGGAGTTCGGGCTTTTGATACTGAACCGCAGTACACGCAGTGAGTTGAAGGGCGAATATAGCCACACAACTTAAAAAAATGAAATAGTCCTTCACCTTTTCACAGCTTACGTCTTGATACATTCCGCGTTTTCTAAGCATGTTCTAAAGTCTAAAGAGGAAAATTTGGGCTGTCGTAAACTATTTGGTTAAGATTTCATGAAGAAAGTGACGAATTATTAGGCACTGTTGTCACTCTTTGAAGTTGCGTTTTTCATTATACAAATTCATATTAGGATGAATGCGTTGTCTATTTTCTATACTCTTTTTATTAGGAGCCGTTGGCGCATGCGGTGATTTCGTTCAACCTGTGACTTTTGAGCCCTTGCCTGAAAATACAAAATTTCCGTCAAATGATGGCGATCCATTTGAAGAAAATTCTAATGATGATCAAAGCAGCCAAGAGCCACCGGTTGAACAAAACGATCAAGAAAAAAAGTACAACTGCTCGGTAAAATCCGAGCGAGTTGAACTTGTACACGGGAGCAAATCTCTTCCTCAGAGCGGTACATTTGTCCGAGAAAGTCACCTTGCAAGCATTCAAGATACTTTTCCTCAGAATCGATTGTTTCCTAGATCAAAAATCGAAAACATTAATTTGCACATCAATCGCTCTTGCAATTTACTTTTGAAAAATTACCTTTTTGTACAAAGCGTCGACGACTGCGCTGAAATCTATTCCTACACTTGGGACCGAGAGTGGACTCCCCCTGAAAGCGGGAAAGCAGGCCAAGGTAGTGTGGGAGATTTAAAACCAAGTGTGATTCAAGAAATGTGGTCGGGAAATATGTATTGGACCAAAAACTCCAAACCCAGACCGGGGGAAAAGTTTTTAGTTTCGAATCGAGGACTTAACGTTGTTATTGCTATGGGATTCGAAACTGGCCCCGGCCAAGCGGAATTTTTAGGAGGCTTACAACCCGAAGTCATGTGGTATTTGGGAGCCGACAACAAGAGTTCCATGCGTTTAGGCCGACTAAATGATCAAAATTTAGCTTATGGCCCCGTCCTTTGCCAATAGCCGCAAACATCTTGCAAAGCCTAAGGATTTCATATAAATTGCGCACTGCATGAAAGATCTGTCTTCCGGTCAAACAAAGCTCCCTTTTGAGTTTTTGCGTGAGCCCGATCGGAACTTCGAAAAAGGTGGTAGATCTTTTTACTTTTTTGATTTTGATGACAATGTTTGTCACCTGCCCACTAAAATTGTTTTATTTAAAAAAGATTCTCAAAATTCTTTCACTGAAGAAATCGAAGTTTCCACCCACGAGTATGCTTTAATTTTTAAAGATATCGGAAAAGCGGGCACGCGTTGGGCATCATTTTTTCTGCGAGAACTTGATGACGATGGATCTTACCGGCATTTTCGTGAACAAAAAACTTTAGGCTTAGATCAACAGCCTTTGATCAAAGATATCACCACAGCTCTTCGCCAACCCTTTTTAGACTGGCGAGGACCAAGCTGGGATTTTTTTTGGCATGCCGTGCACAACAATCGGCCAATTTCTGTCATCACTGCTCGCGGTCATCACCCTCACACGATTCGGCGAGCCATTGATCAACTCGTGCTATCTCGCGATCTCTCGTCCCATCCCAATTATCTATCCGTTTACCCCGTTACCCATCCTGAAGTTCGAAAGGGATTGGGGGATTCTTCTTACACATGGTCGACGGCTCACCTTAAAAAAGCCGCCATTAAGCGTGCGGTTCAAGATGCTTTTGAATGTTATGGCGAAAACCCCCAGCATCGTTTTGGAATGAGCGACGACGATCCACAAAACGTTGCTTTGATACGTGAAGCCATGCAGGAACTAAAAGTTCAATATCCTGAAAACGCTTTTTACGTCATTAACACTCATGCCAGACAGTTGTTAAAAGAAGAAGTCATGCTTCCCAATGAAGAAGTTAAAGTGACTGAATACAATCAATTGGGACTTTTTGATTTTCCCGAATCTGACGTCGAAATTCTTCAATAAGTCTGTAGACAACTCCTTACACATGTTTCATCTTGGGGACCATGGAACTTCTCACTCAGTGGTTTAACGGACCCCAATTTGGCTGGATTTTTTTTCACATCATCGTCCTCACTCTACTTGTGCTTGACTTGGGCGTATTCCATAAAAAAAATAAAAGCCAAACCATACGCGAAGCCTTTTTGTGGTCGCTTTTTTGGATTGCCTGCGGCTTATTATTTTCTCTTTACATTTTTTACACCCGCGGAGCAGGCGCCACAGCCGAATACCTTACGGCCTATGTGGTTGAGAAAAGTTTGTCTGTCGACAATCTTTTTGTGTTTCTTGTGATCTTTAGTTCCATGAAAATTGAAATGCGTTACCAGCATCGCCTACTTTTTTGGGGAATCATTGGCGCAATCATTTTACGAGGCATCATGATTTTTGCGGGCATTGCGCTCGTCGAACTGTTCCACCCTATTCTTTATATTTTTGGCGCATTTTTAGTGTGGACGGGAATCAAACTTCTCAAATCCGACGAAAAAGAAGAATTCCATCCCGAAAAAAGCAAAGTCTTTCGATTTCTTAATAAACTTTTCCCCATCGATATGAATCACTCTGGATCACATTTCATCATTAAAAAACCCCATACCAAAGCTGGTTGGGCATTTACTCGCTCCTTCATTGCTTTGTGTTTGATCGAAAGTAGCGATGTTTTGTTTGCGGTCGATTCGGTTCCAGCCGTGCTTGGAATCTCGAAAGATTCCTACATCGTTTATACTTCCAATATTTTTGCCATTTTGGGGCTAAGGTCACTATTCTTTGTTTTGGAATCACTGATCAAGAAGTTCAAGTATCTCAATTACGGAATCTCAGCGGTTCTAGTGTTTGTGGGACTTAAAATGATGCTCGAAAAATGGATTCACATCACTCCGATGACTAACCTTATGGTGATTGGACTTTTGCTTGGTGGGTCGGTAGTGGCGTCGAATTACAAAAGAAGTCATCGCAAATAAACTTTAAAATAGCGTCTCAAATATCGCTCACTTATCAAACAACTCGGTGTTGAATTTTTAGTCAACTCGCGCAAACTTTGTCAAAAAGTCCTTTATTCTTGAACACTTATATCGAGGCGCGCTAATATCTGAAAATGAATTTAAGCTTTAGTCGCAAAAACTCTCCCCTTTACACTTTCCTCGTATTCTCAATGCTTGGAGCCGCTCATTCCGTGATGGCACAAGAAAGTGCAACGGTTTTACCAAAGGGAATATGGAGAGCTCGAGCCGTATCGGTATTCAGCCTTCCGGTTAAAGATAGTTTTAACAACGACGGTGCAAAGGTTGAACTTTTAAACAAAATGAATGCCAGCATTCCCGCAAAAACTCAGGCAGCGCAAAATCCTCAGCTCATGAATCTCTATACCAAACTCAATCAAGTTGAATCAGGCTTAGGCGACAAACTTTTTCAAACCGAACTTTTCGCCAATGGTACGCTCAATTTTCAACGCTACACCACAGCTCTTGAGTATGGTGTGACAGATCGTTTTTCTTTAGGAGTGATTGTGCCGGTTGTTCGTTTAAAACTGGAAGGCGTTCGTGCAACTATCGTACATTCTCAAGCAGATGATATTACAAAAAAGCTAGAAGCCAGCGGAAGCGGCATGTACCAACCTCTCATCGATGGAGTCGAGCAATTTAGCACTTCAATTCCAACTGCCGCCTATTATGAAAAAGCGCTTTTCACTGACAAGGGTTACAACATTCAAGGAATCAACTACCTCGCTTTAGGTGATATCGAAGTCGGGGGAGTTTATAATTTTTTAAAAAGCACTTCGTTTAAATCAAGTTTCAAAAGCGGCTTTCGTCTGCCCACCGCCAATCACGTTGCAATTTATAGTAACCCTCTTGATAAATCGAGCGGAGACAAACAACTTGATTTTGCTGTACAAAATATTTTAAATTATGACGTCACCTCAAACACCACACTTGCTACATCTCTTAAATACACCTGGCAATTGAAAGACAAACGTTATCAGCCCGTTCCCGTGTTTGGACAAGTAGGATTAACGGACTTAAACGGCGACACCAACTGGGATCAAGTAACGAGAGATCTTGGCGATATGTTTGATGCCGAACTCTCCCTCACTCAATATTTTCAAGAGCGAAGCATTTTTGCTTACAGCTTTTACGCCTACACCTTAAAAGAAAAAGACACTTTTAAAGGTTCAAAGTCTTTAGACTTTGCCAGTCTCTCTCTTGAGACCGAACAAGTTTCACATAAATATGAAATCGGCTTAGGGTACAGCACCATTCCTGCGTTTCGCGCAAAACGTTTTGCAGTCCCCTTGGAATTTAAAGTGGCTTTCAACGGAAGCCTGAGTGGAAAAAACACTCCCGATGCAGCCTACACCCGCTTTGATGCCATTGTATATTTTTAGTGAATTGTGAAACAAAGGAATAAATTTATGAAAAAAGATAAAAACAATTTCAGCAAAAATATTTGTCTTAGTCTTACAACACTTTTTATTTTCTCTGCCTGCAGCGAAAAGCGCGCAGATTTTCAGCGAAAATTACTTGAAGAAGTTAAAACTGAAACTCCAACATCACTCAAAGTTTCAAGCGATCCGTCAATTTTAAGTGAATCGATTCATGCCTCTCCCACTTTGAGTCCCTGTGAATACTGGGATGATTTGCCAAGCGCCAAAGGTCTGGGCGCAAATGTTGGCGAAACTTTTCAAATTTTTGAAGAACTCAAACTTGAGCAAGATCCCAAACAAAAAGGAAAATTTGTTTTAGTTGGACGGCATAATCTCAAAAGATTGCCTCAGGTTCTTTATAAAATGTCATCTGAGGCATCTGAAAAAGGTATCGCTAAACTCAATCCCCCAAGTCTTGCGGAATTCATGCAAAAAGCTGAAGCCGAGTACAATGCCAAACGACTTTCGTGGGTAAGGTTCAAATTACTTCAAACCGCTTTTAGTGCTCATCTTAGCGGCAGCACTAGCGCTAAAGCTTTCTTAATCAAAACTCGAAATGACAAGTTCATCGAGAATGTCGAAATCCTCGCTCCCGGAATTTTTACTGGGAAAAACGGTCCTCTCGCAAATAGCTTGCTAATTTCTGATCTCTTGAAACAATCCGACGCCAAAGTTCCCGTAGAATCGCTCTTTACTCGACTCAAAAAATTCCAAAAAGAAGTTGCACTTTTCCCATCAGGAAACTGGAGAGATCGCCAAAAAGACGCAGAAATGCAACTGGCAATTTTAAGCAAAACATCGACAGATATTAATTTGCCCATGACCGAAAAGTTTTGCCGCTTTGCCTTGGCCCATCGTTTTCAAGCCCAAATGCTAGCGCTGAAAGGGTTCGAAGGGGCACCTCGGATTCAAGCTTCAGGCCTTCTTGTTCCTGTTCCTACGGAAGACGTCGCCGTTTTCCCGCACCGAATTTACAAAGGAACTTTTGATGTCGTGGTCAACGAAGCTTGGATCAAAGATCAAGTGGCAAATCCTGCCGCACGGGCAGAAAACACCACTAGCTCCGAAGATTTTTTAAACGCACTGAACTACGTGACGACAATAACTTCTTATCGAAATCCTTTGCTGTGGAGTAGCACTCCTGAAAAGACAGATGCTGGAACCGTACAAATCAATGCCCAATTGCTAAAACTTGGAATGGGATTTTTTGCCTTTACTGCAAAAGTTTTGGCAAAAGATGAACTCAATCTTAGTGTGGCCGACAGAATATCCCTCCGCAATGATTCACCTGAAGCGCTAACACTTTTGGGTCACGTTGCTATGAACATTGCCGAAAGTTTTGAGACTCTCAATGAACCCAATGAACTCGAGCGCGCACTTTTGAGTGAAGAGGATTTGTTAAAATTCACCACCCCTCGCGATGGTGTAATAGCCCAAATGGACAAGCTTGCATTAGGCGTAGTCTTTGAAGCCTTCACTCGAATCGACGAAGGTTCAGGCAGCGATCCGATGAAGCAAATGATCCGTCGGGCAGGACTTCGCACCAACAATCCACAGTGGGCGAATCTTCCATAAACTATCAAATACTTAGGTGATGACACTTTCCAAGATTTCTGACAGCCATTTGAGTTTAGGGTCCAACGGGGCTCTGATATATCCGCTGCATGAAAACAAAAGTCTGGTCTACACACTCCCTTCCCAAATTTAGCTTTCATGCAGCCTTATTGATAGCAAGTTCAAGCGCACTTGCCTTTGGAGCAAAAGCTCCTAAAAGCGACAGCTCTGGCGACAATCCCATGAATCGCTATCTTCAAAAGAGTCTCACGCAAGTCAGCTTGCGAGCCGGAGTGCGTCCTGAAGCCCTTCGAGGACTTTTTGATGCCATCAAAAACACCAGCGCCACTCAAAACATCAGCTCACAACTCATACAAAATTGCAGTAGCAAATTTTCCTCCGATCTTGAGTCCCGCAGCGAAATGTTAAACTGTTTGTCGCGATTAGGGCGCTCGGCATTAAACGAGGAGCTCCATTTTTCTTTAGAAGAATTCACTCCCGCACTCTACAAAACTCAACACAAATCCGAATCGGAAAAATCACTTTTCTTAATTGGCTTGATTGAAGATATGATTCGCCAAAATCGAGTCGATCAAGGATTAGCCGCTCATTGGTTTGACAGCAAAAAAGGCTATCTGCCTTCCAAAACTCAGCGTGATTATCATTATCAACATGGCGATGTGATGCTAGGAATGGGTAACACTTCTATTTCGTCATTGATTTCCCACGTCACCGTTCCCCAGTCTCGTTTTTCACATGCCTTTTTGATGAAGGAAAATGCAGACAAAAGTTTCAGCACGCTTGAAGCCTTGGTTGAAACGGGTCCACGAGAATTTAAACCCGATCACTTTATCAAAGATCCCTACAATGAACTTTGGCTGACTCGCTGGAAGAACTCGCGCGAGCGCGCAAATGTCAGCTCAAAAGCGGTAGATTGGGCAAGTCGAGTGGCCAAAGAAAAGCGCCCTTACGACTTAAAAATGGATATTCGAGACGATTCAAAAATCTTCTGCTCGGAATTTATCATTCGCGCTTTGACGGAAGCCACGGGCAAAAGCGTTGAAGACATTGCCCCGGTTCCTTCCAAAATCACGAACGATAAGATCTTTGAGTACATTAAGCGCGTCAGTGTCGAATCTCGCGAAATCCCTGCACCTTCAGACATGCTTGAATCCCCCTATTTAGAAGTTTTGGCAAAATATCGAAAAGCCGATGACCTGTACCGAGAGTGGGAACTTTTTTTAATGGGTGACCTTTTTGTAGAACGATTAAAAGAAGGTGCCAATTTTGATGCTGATCCACTGTACATGGCAGCGTCTACTCCGATCTATGCTTTACAGCTATTCCCCAGTCTCCTGGTTTCGGAAGCGAGGTTGATTCCTAAAAAAATTGGGCCAGGCACTTTGGCTGTTATGGCAACAACCGAGCTCAAACTTTACAAGCCCGCCATCAAGTGGGCCCGTAAACAGCTAAATGCGGAGTCTGACATGAATTTGCTCTCAACGTCCCCATGGCTGGTGCGAGCTTACTACGATTACTGGATGGATAACTCGATAAATGGACGCAGGCACTTCGAAATTAGGGATTAGGCAGCTTCCAATTTTCTAATAAAACTATTGGGCTCTATCGCTCTTGAAAAGGCGACTGAGCCACGCTAGTTTTGCCTACATGGTCAAACATCTTAGATTTTTCGCAATTCTGCTTGGCGCCTTTTCATTTCATTCCCAAATTTTTGCTCAGCCAGGTTCTGTGGCCAAAGCTGGTCCAGGTATGGGCCAAGGACTTTACGAACAAAGCGGCGCAAATTCTTGCCTCTATTGCCATGGTCTAGGTGGGCAGAACGGAAAAATTGCGGTCTCAGCTAATCTGACAAAGCCCAAAACTTGGAAAACTTATAAGGGACTTGGAGGCGATGCGGGTTTATCAAAAAATAAGGCCGAGTTTTTGGCTCATATGGAAGAAGCAATTGTTACCTTGATTAAAACTGGATCTACAATTCACAACTCCGCATTTAAAGCGGTTTGGTTTGACAAAGCCGCCGCAGGTGGAAATTACAATTCTCAAATGATTGGAATCACAGGAAGTCCTTCGCAAAATTGGCTCAAAAAATACAAAGATCGCGGTGTGGATAAAGATATTGCAGCGAAAGCCGCTTTTCTTTACGTCAAAACACTCGACAGCCAAGGGGTCTTTGATAAATAACGTTGCCCTATGGGCAACATAACAAAATTTAAACATTTCTTAGTTCTTTTTCTAGTCTCGCAATCAGTTCTCGATGCTTCGGAAATAGGCGCTAGTTCCACAAAATCCAAATCTTCAAAGTCGCAATCAACAACTCAACAAGAAAAAATTATTCCCATTGCCACATTTGATTCGGGATTTGGTGGATATTTTTCAACCAAAGAAATCGAAGCTGCCAGCTTTGAAATTTCTAAAAACTACAATGTTTTGTTTAATCTCAAACATTTTGGCGATACTCTAAACGCTCCTTACGGAGAGAAATCCTTTGAAGAAATTGCGCAGTATTCGGCCAACGGAATTCTTAAAGCTCTCAATGGTGGCGCTGAAAAAGTGTTCATTGCCTGCAACACAGCCTCCACACAGTTTGATCGCATCAAAGAAATCTTAGACCAAAAAAACCCTGGCTCCTCGAAGAAAATCGTCTCCATTATTGAGGCTTCTGTTGCTGAACTAAAAAAGCAAATTGATTTACGACTTCAAGATTCCAATTTTGCAAAAGTTGCCATCATGGCCACACCTGCTACGACCAAAGCGGGGGCGTATCCAAGAGCCTTAGCTCGAGCCTATGGAGTAAAAGAACCCGAACTAAAATTCGAAAGCACTGATGTCCCCCGTTGGTATACGGCTAAAGCAAAAACCGCATTGATGGTTTGGGGGCACAACACTTTAGAACTCCCTAATGGCAAACAAATCAACCTTGTTTATATGGGTCCGGGTAATTGGGTGGACTTAATTGAGCAAGGCGCAAGTCCCGACGTTAAAAAAGAATATATTCAAAAAGACCTAGCGCTGTTTAGCGAAAAATTAGGTCTCAAAGACCGACAAGGATCTTTTGACGTCGTCGGAGAATTTTGTACTCATTATCCAGCCATCGATAAAGAAATTTCATCAAGCGGCGAAGGCCTTGGTATCTTAAATGCCCAAACATCCCGTATCAAACAAGGTCCTCTGGTTGCGCAACTTTTTAAAGACGCTTATATGCCTCAAATTTCGAAACTCAAACGAAACCAAAAAGTTGAAGCAAAAAGAAATTCCGAAATCGAAAATTTTAATCGCGCAAAAATTTACATTTCGGGAACGAATACAAAAGAAACAGCCGATCTAGCTAAAAGCATTTTTCCCAGCGATCCAGCTCCACTCATCGAGCAGATTGAGTTCAAATAGACTTAACTGTGGTCCTGGAAGTGTGTATGGCAGGGAACGTGCAGGTGTCCGCGATGAATGGACTCTACGGGGCAGATATTAGGGACAAGACCTGAACGATGTGCAAATGCTTTGTGCGAAGCAAGAAGTTTTGAAATAGT